>Ga0209168_10003257_pt1 | contig 11285 bp, 9 predicted proteins | sample Coa_R1_FD_187156 | JGI IMG/M metagenome (GOLD analysis project Ga0209168, IMG submission 187156) | Surface soil microbial communities from Centralia Pennsylvania, which are recovering from an underground coalmine fire - Coalmine... | ecosystem: Environmental > Terrestrial > Soil > Unclassified ... | reverse complement strand
TGCGCAGGTACGCAACCTGATCTCGCAGCATGTCAATGCCATCATCCTGGATCCCAACAGCACCGCGATGGCGAGCGTCATTCAGCAGGCGGCCAGCCGCGGCATTGTCGTGGTTGTTGTAGATCAATTCATCCCCTCGCTGTTCGGCAAGAAGAACATCTACGAGGCGGCGAACGATCAGCGCGCCTACGGCCGGGTAGGCATGCAGTGGCTCGTCAGTCAGCTACATGGCAAGGGCAACATCGCGCTGCTCGAAGGCATTGCCGGAGCACCGGCGAACACGGCGCGCGAGCAGGGGCAGCAAGACGTTCTCAAGAAATACCCGAACATCAAGGTCGTCGCCAAAGTCGACACCAACTGGGACTACACCGTGGGCGCCCAGAAGATGACGCAGCTTCTGAACTCCGGGAAGAAGATCGACGGCGTGTGGACCTCGGGAATCGACTACACGGTCGTGAACGCCTACCGAACCGCCCACAGGAAGTTCGTGCCCATCGTGGGCGCGGACAATAACGCCTTCGTCCACCAGCTGGTGACGATGAAGAAGCAGGGTTTGGTTGGGGCTGCGGTGACGAACCCGCCTCCAATCGGCGGTGTGGGAGCGTCGATCGCGCTGCGGGCGCTTGCCGGCCAGAACCCACCCAAGGTGGTGACCCTCACTCCGACGGTGTGGTCCAACACGAATCAGCAGGGATTGTCGCAGCTCCGCTCGCACTACCTGCCGAGCCAGGGACCGACCTACGGGGCCGACTGGATCGTCAAGCCGTACGCCAACTACACGAAGCAAGAGCTGTTCTCCTGCAACGGGTAGAGAGCCGGTAGTGTGAAGGGTGCGGGATCGATCCCGCACCCTTCCTTCCACTCCTGGAGCATCGTGGCCCCATGAGCCTGCTCGTCGTACGCGATCTGGCAAGGCGCTTCGGCGCGGTTGTCGCCCTGCGCTCGGCGAACCTCGCCGTCGAGCCGGGCGAGATCCATGCGCTGCTCGGCGCCAATGGCGCCGGCAAGAGCACGCTTGTCAAGATACTGACGGGGGTGATTCGCCCCGACTCCGGCACGATATCGCTGAACGATCGGGTCCAGGATTTCCACACGCCCTCTCAGGCGCAGCGAGCGGGCATCGCAGCGGTCTTCCAGGATCCGGCGCTGGTTCCGGATCTCACGCTGGCGGAGAACCTGCGTCTCACCGATGTCGATGCGACGGCGGTCCGGCGCTGGCTCGAGCTTATGGAGCTTGCCGTCGACTTCGGCGAGATCGTGGCGGATATGCCGCTGGCCGTGTTGCGCATGCTCGATCTGGCCCGCGCGCTGGCACGAGAGCCGCAGATTCTGATCCTGGATGAGATCACTGCTGCGCTTCCGTCGGATCTCGCCGAGCGCGTCTTCCTGGTGATGAGAGAGTGGCGCGAGCGAGGGCACGCGGTCCTGTTCATCACGCACCGTCTCAGGGAGGTACGGGCAGTATGCGACCGGGCGACGGTGTTGCGGGACGGCCACGACGTGGGCACGTTGATACCGTCTGAAGCCGGAGAGGCGGCGATCGTCGATTTGATGCTGGGTCCGGCAGCGCAGGGGATGCCGGGTCAGGCCGCCGTGGTGGACCGTGCCGCGATCGGAGGGGGTCCACGCTCCGACACTCTGGTGCTTGAGGCCCGAGACATCTCGGTCGGCACGGAGGTCCACGGTGTGTCGCTGGCGATTCGGGCCGGTGAGATCGTGGGCGTGGCGGCACTCGAGGGGCAGGGCCAGGAGGAGCTGTTCGACGCGCTGGCCGGCCGGCGCCGGCGCGATGCCGGCCAGATGCTGGTCGAGGGGCGGACGCTGGATCCCCGTACGCCGTTTGATGCGATTCACGCCGGGGTGGTGCTGGTCCCGGCGGATCGCGTTCAGGCGTTGCTACCGCAACGATCGGTTCGAGAGAACATCGCCCTACCACTTCACAACGAGGTGAGGGAGTGGGGGCCGATCAACGTGCCGAAAGAAGGCAGCCGGATCGGCGATGCGATTCGCCGGCTCCAGATCGACACGCGAGCGCAACGACAGGCACGGCGGTTGAGCGGCGGAAATCAGCAGAAAGTCACGATTGCCCGCTGGATTGCGAACGGATTCAAGGCGCTGCTGCTGTTCGATCCTACCCGCGGAATCGACGTTGGAACGAAGCGGCAGATTCATCTGCTCCTCCGACAGCTGGCGGGCGAGGGTGCGGCGATTCTATTCTTTACGAGCGAGCTGGCCGAGGTGCAGCTTGCCTGCGACCGCGTCCTCGTCATGTACGAGGGGAGGTTCGTGGCTGAGATGCCGGCCGCCGACGCGGATGAGGCAGCCCTGCTGCACGCCATGCACGGTCTGGTGGGCACAGAGGGCGCCGCGTGAGCTCGGTTGCCGTGACGCCGTCTCCGACCCCATTCATTCCGGCTGCCACGCGTCGCCGGTTCCTGCGGCGCAATGTCTGGGGCGCCAGCATCTATGGGGTGCTGGTTCTGTTGTTGATTGTCGAAAAGATCGTCCATCCGGGACTGGAGGCATTCGATTTCCAGACGCTGGTCATCGAGACGATGCCGCTGGCGTTCGCTGCCATGGCGCAGGCGTCGGTGGTGCTGGTCGGCGGCATCGACCTGTCGATCGGTCAGATGATGGCTCTGGTCAACGTCGTCGGCGCCACGTACCTGGTAAACGCCGATCTCAAACAAGCAATCCTGGCGTCGCTGGCAATCATCGCGGGCACGGCCGTCCTGGGCGCACTGACCGGTTTGGTCATTACGGTTTCGCGCGTGCCGGATATCATCGTCACGCTGGCGACCAGTTTCATCTGGTATGGGCTGGCGCTTCATGTGATGTCGACGCCCGGCGGTGGAGTGGGCTCGACCGAGTTCTCGGATCTCGTCAACGGCGAGATCGGGACCTGGCTCCCGGAAGGCGTGGTTGTGGTTGCGGCGGTACTCCTGGTGGTCTGGCTGCCCTGGTACCGTTCGAAACTCGGCCTGTCCGTCTACGCGCTCGGGAGCGATCGCACCGCCGCGTTTCTGAGCGGGGTGCGGGTGGCGCGAACGCGGATCGCTGCCTACGCGCTGGGCGGCGTCTTCGCTGCGCTGGCCGGCCTGGCGCTTCTCTGCGAGACCCTGCAGGGCGACCCGAACAGCGCCTCCAACTTCACACTGAACAGCGTCGCCGCGGTTGTGCTGGGTGGGGTGAGCCTCGCGGGCGGGCGCGGCGGCATGCTTGGACCGGTTGCAGCGGCCTTTGTCCTCAACATCATCGGCGCCATCATGGGTTTCTTGAAGGTCAATCCTAACTACGCGGTGGTCATTCAGGGCGCGATCGTTGTCCTGGTCGTGCTCCTCGCCGCCACCCTGACACTGCGGAGACGGACATGAGCAGCTTGCCCCGCGGCCACACAACGGTGCGCCGATGAGCGCGTCCCCATCAGTGTCCGCTCCGGTGAGCGACACACGCCGCAACTTGCTTCAGGAGGGAAGGCGCCGCCTCGCGGACCAGCCCAACTACGCTCTCGTATCGATACTTGTCATCCTGTTCCTGGTACTGGCCATCATCAGCCCTGGTTACCGGTCGCTGCACTCGGTATCGTCCACCGTCCAGGTGGCGGCCATCCTGGGTGTCATGGCGGGCGGCCAGACACTGGTGTTGCTGACTGCCGGCGTGGACCTCTCGGTAGCGAGCGTGGCGACGGCCGCCGCGTACGTTATGGCGCAGAACGACATCCACGGTGTCTTGATCGCGGTCCTGATCGGTCTTGGCGTCGGCCTCGCCGCCGGGCTCGTGAATGGCATCGGGGTAGGAGTTTTCGGAGTCCAGCCGCTCATCATGACGCTGGGCGTCGGAGGCATCGCGAGTGGAATGCTGCTGGTGTATAGCAGCATTGAGAAGAGCGGCGCGCCGATTGTTCCAGGGCCGGTCTACCAACTGGGCACCGGTACCGTCCTGCAGTACTTCCCGCTCGACGTACTTCTTGTCTGGCTGCCGCTGTCATTGATTCTGGTGCTGGGACTGAGATACACCGGCCTGGGCCGAGCAATCATCGCCGTGGGCGACAATCCGATCGCCTGCCGGCTCTCCGGCGTTCGAACCTGGCAAGTGCTGCTCGCTACCTACTTGATCTCCGGCCTGTTGAGCGCCACGGGCGGGATGATCCTGGCCGGTTACGAGAATGCAGTCGACCTACAGCTGGCCTCGAGCTATCTGCTGCTCACTGTCGCAGCGGCCGTCATCGGTGGCACATCGGTGTTCGGCGGAAGTGGTGGCTACGCGGGAACGATCTTTGGCGCCTTGATCCTCACGGTGCTCGATGCGCTTCTCACCGTGGTCAATGCGTCGGAGGAATACCGTCAGATGCTCTACGGGGCGCTGATCCTGCTGCTGGCCTGGGCGTATGCCCGTCTGGCAGGGAGCACGTGACGACGGTGAGATTGAATTGAGACCGGAGGAGGCGTTATGCAGCTCGGTTTCGTGAGCGCGATTCTGCCGGACCTTTCCCTGGAAGAGGTGCTCGAGTTCGCGGCGGCCAACGACTTTGAATGTGTCGAGGTGATGGTCTGGCCGAAAGGAAGAGCGGAGCGGCGCTACGCCGGGGTGACGCACATCGACGTCACGGGATTCGACCGGGCCGGGGCCGATGAAGTGCGCCGGCTGGTCGAGCGAACCGGCGTGGCGATTTCGGCGCTCGGGTACTACCCCAATCCGCTGGTCGCCGACCGGGCGGAGGGTCAGGTCTACACCGACCACATTCGGGCGATGATCGACGCCGCGCGGCTGCTCGGTCTCAGCACGGTGAATACCTTCGTGGGGCGCGATCAGTTCAAGACCATTGACGACAACTGGCCGGCGTTTCTCGAAGTGTGGCCGCCACTGATCGAGTATGCGGCGGCACGCGACATCAACGTCGGCATCGAGAACTGCCCAATGCTGTTCACCGGTGATGAGTGGCCGGGCGGCAAGAACCTGGCGATCAGCCCGGCGGTCTGGCGGCGGATGTTCGAGGCGATCCCGGACCCGCACTTTGGACTCAATTACGATCCATCGCACCTGATCTGGCAGCAGATGGACGAAGTCCGGCCGATTCTCGAGTTCGGCTCGCGCCTGCATCACGTTCACGCCAAGGACGCGCGGTTGGACCGCGATCGACTCAACGAGGTCGGCATTCTGGCGGTGCCGCTCGCGTACCACACGCCGAAGCTGCCGGGCCTGGGGAGCGTACGTTGGGGACCGTTCTTCTCGGCGCTCACCGAAGTGGGCTACCGCGGGCCGGTTTGCATCGAGGCCGAGGATCGTGCCTACGAGGGAAGTCTGGACAGCCGCAAGCGCGCGCTTCGGCAGTCGGGACGGTACCTGCGTCAATACCTGAGCGCATGAAAGCGGTCGTGAAGACAGCGCCGGGTATCGGCAACGTCGAGGTGCGTGATGTCGCCGAGCCGGCGACGCCGCCTGGCCACGTCAAGATCGCGGTGCGCGCGGCCGGTATCTGCGGAACCGATCTGCACATCTACCGGGATGAATTTCGCTGCTATCCACCGGTCGTGCTGGGACACGAGGTGGCGGGTGAGATCGCCGAGGTGGGGACGGGAGTCGCCGGCGTTGCGCCGGGCGATCGGGTTACCACCGAAACCTATATCTCAACGTGTGGTCACTGCCGATACTGCCGTGGAGGGCGCATCAACCTCTGCCCGGAGCGGCGGTCGCTCGGGTCTGCGGTGAATGGCGGCTTCACGTCGTATGTCGTCGTGCCGGAGAGAAACGTGCACCATCTGCCTGCCACAATCGGTTTCCAGGCGGGCGCTCTGACCGAGCCGCTGGCCTGCGCGATTCATGGAGCGGTTGAGCTTCCGCGCCTCGGGGCCGGCGACCTGGCGGTCGTGGCCGGTCCGGGCGCGATCGGACTGCTGACCATGCAGGTGGTGCGAGCGGCGGGAGCACAGGTGATCGTCCTGGGCACGGAGGCGGATCGCCGGCGTCTGGATCTGGCCTCGCAGCTCGGCGCCTCGTACGTCTTCGAGGTGGAGCGCGACTCACACCGAGATGCGATCCTGGAACTCAGCGGCGGAGTGGGAGCCGACATCGTCTACGAGTGCTCGGGAGCCGGCCCGGCTGCGTCCACCCTGCTGGACGTCGTCCGGCGCGGCGGTCAGTACGCGCAGATCGGCCTGTTCGGCAAGCCGGTCACCTGGGATCTGGACCAGATCTGCTACAAGGAGCTCTCGGTCACGGGTAGCAACGCGTCGGTGCCGTCTGCCTGGGAGCGGGCGCTGCGCCTGCTCGGCAGCGGCGTGGTGAGAACCGAGCCGCTGGTCACGGATGTGCTGCCGGTCACCGAGTGGCGGGAGGCATTCGACAGGTTCGAGCGTCGATCTGGTCTGAAGACGCTGCTGCAGCCGGTGGAGGGATAGAGATGACTGAGGATCGAAGCCGCATTCGTGTCGGCGTGATCGGCGCCGGATTCATCGGCCCGGCGCATATTGAGTCACTGCGGCGTCTGGGCTACGTGGACGTCGTGGCGCTGGCGGCGAGCGGTCCAGAGTCGGCGGAGGCGAAGGCACGGCAGCTCTCCGTGCCTCGCGCGTACGGTGACTACCGGGACCTGATTGACGATCCCGACGTCGACGTGGTCGATATCTCGGCCCCGAACATCTTCCACTACCCCGCCGCAAGGGCGGCGCTGGGGGCAGGGAAAGATGTCGTCTGCGAGAAGCCGCTGGCGATGACCAGCGCCGAAGCCGCCGAGCTGGTCGAGCTTGCCGAGCGTAGCGGACGCGTCAACGCCGTCACCTTCAACATCCGCTTCTATCCGCTGGTCCAGCACGCCAGAGCGCTGGTACGGCGCGGCGAGCTCGGCGATGTCTGGATGGTCCACGGCGGCTACTGCCAGGACTGGCTGCTGCTCGATACCGACTACAACTGGCGAGTCGAGGCGGAGCAGGGCGGATCGCTGCGGGCCGTGGGCGACATCGGTTCTCACTGGCTCGATCTCGCGCAGTTCATCACGGACCGGCCGGTCACGCGCGTTTTCGCAGAGCTCAGCACCTTCATCCCGGTGCGGCAGAAGCCGGCAAAGGCGATCGAGACCTTCTCGACCGCGGAGGTCGAGCGCGAGGAGGTCCGGATGGCGACCGAAGACGCCGCTACCATCCTGCTCCATCTCGGCGACACGGCGCGTGGGAATCTCGTCGTCTCGCAGGTCAGCGCCGGCCGCAAGAACCGCATCTCCATCGAGATCAACGGCTCGCGCGGCTCGCTTGCCTGGGATGGCGAGCGGCCTAACGAGCTGTGGATCGGCCACCGCGAGCGGCCCAACGAGGTTCTTATCAAGGACCCGGCGCTGCTCGACGTGGCGGCGAGACCGTTCGCCCGCTATCCCGGGGGACACGACGAGGGGTTCGCCGACAGCCACACCGCGATCAACCGCGCTATCTACGACTACATTCGCGCCGGCGGCCGCGCCTCCGGTCGCACCCCCGATTTCCCCACGTTTGCGGATGGCTACCGCGAGAATGTGATCGGCGACTGCATTCTGCAGAGCGCGGCGGAGGGGCGCTGGGTTGATGTGCGGGCCTGACGGTCACTGATGCCGGGACGGGTCGAGGGAAAGGTCGTGGCCGTCACCGGCGCGGCGGGCGGCATTGGTAGGGGCTGTGCCGAGCTGCTGGCCCGGGAGGGCGCGTCGGTGGTGGTTGCCGATGTACGGGAGAAAGAGGGAGCCGCCGTCGCCGAGGGCATTTGCGACGCCGGTGGGGCGAGCCGGTTCGTGCGCACCGACGTGCTGCAGGAGGACCAGTGCGCGGCGCTGATACAGGAAAGCGTTCGCTGCTTTGGCCGGCTCGACGCGCTCGTGAACAACGTCGGCTGGTTTCCGCGTGCCGCCCTGGAGGAGACGACGGCCACGCTCTGGGACGATGTCCTGGCGCTCAATCTGCGAAGCGCGTTCTTCTGCTGCAAGCACGCCGTACCGCAGCTGCGGGCCGGCGGTGGCGGCAGTATCGTGAATATGGGCTCGGCGCATGGAGTGCAGGGAATCCCCACGCTCGTCGCATACTCTGCAGCCAAGGGCGGATTGCTGACGTTGACCCGGACACTGGCCGGCGCGCTGGCCCGAGATCGGATCCGCGTCAACTACGTCATCCCGGGATGGGTGCTCACCGACACCGAAATGGCGCTGCAGCAAAGTCTGGGGGCCAGCGCCGAGGAGGTTCGGGCTTCGGGGACGATGCTTCCGCTGGGACGGCATCAGACGGTTGAGGACGCGGCCTTCGCCGTTCTCTACCTGGTCTCCGACGAATCGACCCAGGTCACGGGTGCGGTCCTGAACGTCGACGCGGGCATCAGCCAGCTGCCGGTGTACCGGGAGAGCAGCCACCTCATCTGAGTGGAGGAGTGGTGAGATGAGCGCAGATCCGCTGCGCGACGCACGCAATCGTGAAGCACTGGCCACGCACGATCTCGACGCGGTCGTGTGCCGCCTTCCGGAGAACGTTCTTCTGCTGACGGGCTACTGGCCGCTCAGCAGCTTCGCCTTCGCGGTCCTCACCGCGGACGGCCGCTCGGCGCTGATCGCGACCGACACCGAGCAGAGGGAGATTCCGGACGGGGCGGCCGGCGAGATCCGGACGATTCGTTCGGCGGTGGTCAATGCGGCGGATCCCTACGAGGCGGTCGAGGCCCAGCTCCGCGACGTACTGCGGTTGCTCACCACCGAGGGAGCTCGTATCGGCACCGAGCGTTCGTTCGAAGCGGTTGCGCCCGGCCATGTGGCGGGCGAGGTGCTGGTCCCGGCGGCGCGGACCCACGAGCTCATCGCGGCGGCCGCGGCAGGAGCCGACATTTCAGATGCCGGACCAGCGCTGAACGCGTCCCGGGCGCGCAAGACGCCCGACGAGGTGGAGCGGTTACGGCTGGCCAACGAGATCGCGAGCTTCGGGCTGGAGGCGTTCCGGCAGTGGTACGAGCCGGGACGGCGGGAGGCGGAGGTCGCCGCTCAGGTCGAGGCCGCGATCATGAGCCGCGGCACCGGATACCGCGGCGCGCGGCATGTCCGGGGCTGGTGCCAGCTGATGTCCGGTACAGGGTCGGCGCTTGCCTACTCGCTCCACCCTTCCACCTCGGCCCGAGTGATCGAGCCGGGCGATCTGGGCGTTCTGGAGCTGGGGACGCATGTCGACGGATACTGGTCGGACCTGACCCGGACGCTGGTCGCCGGCCGGAAGACGACCGAGCGACAGGACGAAATGTACGCTGCAGTCCTCGCGGCGCACGGCGCGGTGATGGCCGCGGCGCGGCCGGGAATGACGGGTCACGAGGTCGACGCGCTGGCGCGGGAGGCAATCGAGGAGAGCGGATTCGGCCCGCATTTCGTCCACCCGACCGGGCATGGACTCGGCTTCCGCTACCACGAGCCGGTACCGCTCCTGCGGCCAGGGAACACCGGAGCTCTGGACGAAGGGATGGTCAGCAGCGTCGAGCCGGGGCTGTACGTTGAGGGCTTCGGCGGGATGCGCCTCGAGGAGAACGTTGTGTTTACCACCGACGGTCCGGAGCTGCTTTCGCGATTCAACGTGAGCTTGATCTGAGCGCCTGGCGCACTCAGGGAATGCGCCGCCGCGTCGCCAGGAGGTAGTCGAAATTCACCTCGACCCTCTGCACCGGCAACTCAAGAGCGAAATCGGCAACATCTATTCTGGAGAGTCAAGCAGACCACTTCGGATGTGGGAGGAGACGCGGGTGCATACCATCAGCATGCTCGGCACTGGTCTCATCGGCATGTTCTACACGCAGGCGCTGCAGAGCGGACGCAGCCGCGACTCGGTGGGCGTGCTCTACTCGCGCTCCGAGGAACGGGCGCGCGAGGCGGCGGAGGCTTGGAGCGTGCCGCGCTGGACGACCGATCTCGAGGAAGCGATCAACGACCCGGCTGCCGATGTCGTCGTGGTCGGGCTGCCCAACAATCTGCACCGTCAGGCGATCGAGCTCGCGGCGCGAGCCGGGAAGGCGGTGCTGTGCACCAAGCCCCTGGCACGAACCGCTGACGAGGCGCTCCAGATTCTGCGGACGGTCGAGGAAGCAGGCGTGTTCCACGGCTATCTCGAAGACCTCGTCTACTCGCCGAAGACGTTGAAGTCGCTCGACGCGGTCCAATCCGGCGCGGTGGGCCGGGTGTTGTGGACGCGCTCGCGGGAGACGCACAGCGGGCCGCACAGCGCCTGGTTCTGGGACCCGGAACAGGCGGGCGGAGGGGCCATCATCGACCTGGGCTGTCACTGCATTGAGATCGGCCGCTCCTTCGTCGGGAAGGACATCAGGCCGCTCGAGGTGATGTGCTGGGCGGACACGCAGGTGCACCCGATCCCGGTGGAAGACAGTGCGGTGGGACTGGTGCGCTACGCCACGGGGGCCGTTGCGCAGTTCGAGGTCAGCTGGGCGTTCCGCGGCGGGATGGATCTGCGGGATGAGGTTTCGGGAACGGAGGGGACGATCTGGACCAATCACTGGCTCCGTACCGGTTTCGAGCTCTTCACTTCGGGTGGCCAGAAAGGCTATGTGTCCGAGAAGACGGAGGCCGGCAGCGGCTGGCTCTTCCCGGTGGGCGACGAGCTGGGCGAGTTGGGCTACCTGGCGATGTTCGCCGACATGCTCAATGCGCTCGATGGCGGACAGGAGCCGGTTGAAACCTTCTACGACGGCTACGTCGTCAACGCCATCATGGATGCCTGCTTCCGATCTGCCCGCTCGAAGCGTTGGGAACCGGTGGAGCTCGCGGTCTGGCGCGGGCGTGAGGACGTCACCGCCGGCCGGCAGTTGGAGGAGTACGACGCCGATCATCTTCTGGTCAAGCAGGAGGTAATGCCGGACGGCAGGACAAAATACATCCTGCAGGAGAAGGGCAGCGGCCGAATCGTCGAGAGGGTGGCGGCAGGCTAAGCGCGCGACCGGTAGGCCCGCACCAACCGGCCAGCCTCTCGCTCGACTTCTGACGTGTCACTGTCCGGCAGGTGCCGCGGGAACAGGCGGCCGCCGACGGCGGCTCCTCTTGCTCCCACGTCGAGGAACGCGCGCAGGTTTCCGGCATCGATGCCGCCCGTGACGAGCAGATCGATCTGTGGCAGCGGGCCGCGCAGCGCCCGGACATACGCGGGACCAAGCTCGGAGGCCGGGAAGAGCTTGACCATGGTCGCGCCGGCGGCGTGGGCACGCCAGACCTCGGTGGGAGTCATGGCGCCGGGAAAGACCGGGATACCGGCGGCGGCGCAAAAACCGACCAGCGGCTCGTCGAGATGAGGCGAGAC
>Ga0209168_10003252_pt1 | contig 11298 bp, 7 predicted proteins | sample Coa_R1_FD_187156 | JGI IMG/M metagenome (GOLD analysis project Ga0209168, IMG submission 187156) | Surface soil microbial communities from Centralia Pennsylvania, which are recovering from an underground coalmine fire - Coalmine... | ecosystem: Environmental > Terrestrial > Soil > Unclassified ... | reverse complement strand
GACCAGTCCCGGCGCGATCGCCTGCTCAACGGCTGGGATGATTTCGACGTTACCAGCTCGTTCCGCAAGGAAATTGCTGACTTTAAAGACGCGGACCGAAAACGCCGACCCTGGGCAGTCCCTTGCAGACGCGGCATCTCGTAGTGGTCATAAGGCAGCATTCGCATTAGGCGCGCCCCAGCATTCTGGACCGAGCACAAAAGACTGAACGGTTTCGCAAAATAGGTGTTACGGAATAAGTCAGCCAGCGGCGAACGTGCAGGTGGACTCCGTATGAGGGCCGATAGTCGGAAATGCGGTCTCGGCAACATTCGCGCGAAAGCGAGTTCATCGCCAGTTTTGGGCAGGGACACCTTTTTAAAAGGAATAGGAAGGCCGCCGAGTAAACCTATCCAACTTGGTAACCTATTGATCGCAAACCCCGAAAGGATGTTGCCTCTTCTTGGAATGCCCTCTGGCAACATCGATGTCTTGAATCTGACAAATAATTGAAACGGAAGAGCAGAAGCCCGATTCTTGGTTAGCTAACGCATACAAGGTTGCTATTGCCCACCCGTCCAGTGAGGAGTATTTTTGTTTCATGGCAATTCACGGAGCCAGCGCAACAAAGAATTCATGTTGTGACCATTTTTTGATTTTCCCCGAATAGGACCACAAAAAAAGTATTCGTCACTGCCAATCAGGTAACAAAACCCCAACCGCGCGGCATCATCGTGGGTGTCATTTAATAGACGCCGGGAGCCGGAGACACGCAATGCTCAAGGTAGCGTTGTTCGTGGATAGGAATGGGATGCTCAACGCCACCTCCCGCGATCCCATCCGCGGGACTGCCTGGCAGGGTCCCTATACCATCGGCAATGCGCGGCTGGTTCCAGGGTCGAGAGTCGCGATATGTCAGCCTAATGATACCACGTTCATCGCTTTGATGGTGGATGCCATCGGCGTGCTCAATGTTGCCTCGCTCGATGTCAGCACAAGCGATGGATGGCAAGGACCGGACACGGTGGGCAGTGCCAGCCTTATCCCTGGTTGTCCGGTCGCGATTTGCCAGCCGACGAGTTCGCTAGTGACGGCACTGATGATCAATCGCGATGGAGTGCTGAACGTCGCGTCGCTGGACATGAAGAGCGGTAAGGGATGGCAGGGCCCCGATACAGTCGGCGGTATGGGTCTCGTACCCGGTTCTGTCGTGACGATATTCGGCGCGAGCACGTCCGTTTTCACCGCGTTCATGGTGGATCGCAACGGCGTACTTAACGCAGCCGCGCTAGACGTGAGCGCTGGGACCGGTTGGCAGGCACCAAACACCGTGGGCAATTCATACCTCGTTCCGGGATCGCACGTTGCCGCCCTTTAGATGCGGGCGGTTGTGCACGGTCCTCAATTGCACAACCTGCGCAGGTACCTCGCTACGATGCTGGGCATGACTAGGAGAGTACGATGCCTAACTTAACCAACTCCATCACGAGCTTGTTGAAGAACACGTACGTGCCGCTGACAGTTCCTGCTACCAACACCCAGACCGGTCGGGCTACTGCCAAGGCCACATTTGTCCGTCAGTTGAGCTTGCAATCGGGCGAGGTCGATGCAGCCCAGAAAGGTCTTGCAAACAGCCCCTCAGCACCTGGTGCCATTTCATCGGATGCAAACTTCTGGTCTCTGTTACGCAAATTCGAGGGTACGCCGCTCGCTTCACAGCTCCCCACCCCCTCCGCGTTTGCGGCCATTCAGACAAGTGATCTCACGGCCTTTGGCAATGCCCTGATCAGCGTCCGACAGCAGCAGGTTGACGCCCTGCAGTCCGCGGCAACGCCGACCACTGGAGCCAGTAACAGCGGCCCAGCCACACAGACATTGAGTGCCGCGCTTAACAATCTCAATTCAGCAATCGTAGCGCTCAACTCATTGACGTCCAACACGATGACGTCGCCAATCGGAATGCTCAATCTCGAACGACTGGAAATGCTTCCTGCCGGGATCGAACGCGGTGGTCTCCTCGCGACCATTCCGCTTGCGCCTAAGGAACGCACAGCTGTCGTGCAAAAGGAATGGTCAGTTACGACTCAGGAGTTTACGTCCATCGTTACTGATTCATTGGACAATTATAGCGCCACCGGGGTGACCGAAAACACGCAGCTTAGTCAGTCGACGACGTCGCAGGTTTCGCACTCCAATCAGTTCAATATCAACGCTTCGGCTAGCGGCGGCTGCGGATTCGTAAGCGCGTCTGTGGCTACGGGTTTCACCGGCCAGGATCAGAACTCGCAATCCGCCACCGACAGTCGTAATCAGGCGATCCAGATGACGCGGCAGGCGTCGTCACGCGTCCAGCAGTCCCACAAGATGACGATATCGACGACAACGGTCACAGGTGCATCCGAATCGACGACTCGAATGCTGGAGAATCCGAGCGCCACGGACCCGATGCGGATCGACTACTTCAGTCTGATGCGCAAATGGTACGTAGCCCTGTATCGATACGGGCTTCGCCTGACCTACGACATCACCGTGCCAGAACCCGCCGGGGCGATGAGGCAGGTATACCAACAATTGGCGCAATTACAGCTGAAGGTCAGTCAACCGTTCGCCTTTGAACTCGAATACTCGGCGATTACGCCCGCCAACTTGGCGCATTTGAGCGAAACCTTTCAAGCGCAGCTCCCGGCACCTCCCCAGCAGCTCAAGCCGCAAATCACGGGGCCAGTGGCCGTAAGCAATCTTCCCGCGCCGAACGTCGATGATCGCGATTGGCACGTTTTTTCCTTGCCCGTCAATGTTCCCGATGGTTGTTGGATCACCGGCGTGACCGTCAATGCGACGGTGGAGACCGGTAATAGTGGCAGTTACACCGACCACTACTTTATGGTCGCCAATACTGGCTACTACGATCATGGGCCCACGACCAATTACACATTGGATTTTGCGAAAGGCCATTATTCGCCGCCTGGAAACCCAGAGGGTGGGCCGCTCTTGACCGGCCCGATAGACTTCATGAATTACCAAACGGGATCCCAATCTTTCTCGTTCTTCTTCAAAGAAGCATCGCCGGCAACAGTGAGCGTGACGATTACGACGGAGCCTACGCCAATGGCGATGAGTGCATGGCAGTCGAGCGTATGGAATGCCTGTTTCAATGCCGCTCAAACCAACTACTATGCACAGCAGCAGGCCTGGAACGCACAAATCCAGGCGTTGCAAGCAACAATCTCTGGCGTTGATACGCTGACACTGCGGCGGGAGGAGAATGACGAGATCATGAAAAGCGTCCTTCGCTGGTTACTCGGTCCTAACTTCGAGTTTATGCCGCAGAATGTGATCAATCTGTTCAAGGCAACAAACGGAAACCTTCAGTACGGCGTTAATTTCACTGGCAACGATCTTGGTCCCTCGTCACTGAACTGGAACTTGATGTCGCAGAACGAGGACCGGATTAGCTTCATCAATCAGGCGATAGACTGGAACAATGTCACTTACTTCCTGTACTCGTACTTCTGGGACGTGCCGCCAAGCTGGGAATTCATCAGACAGATCCAGCACCCCGACTCGACGCGGGAAGCGTTCCTGCGCGCCGGAAGCGCGCGCATCGTTCTGACGGTTCAACCGGGTTGGGAGACGGCGTGGACGTACTTCGTTGAGTTCGGCTCAACCAGCATGCCGACGCCATTGCCATCTCACCCCTACTTGACCATTGCCCAGCAGGTGGCCGATTACGACAACACCAATTACCCGGGCATCCCGGCTGCAAACCCCGATGGAGGGGGGCCGATCGACGATAACACGCCGCAGACCGGGACCACCTGCGACACGACGCTCGCGGCCAGCTCGTCGCCCGTGACGATAGTCGTAGCCGACAGCACAGGTTTCGCGGTCGGCGCCACGGCGATCATCGACAGCTGGGAATCCGGAGTTCAGGAAACTCAGACCATCACTGCAGTGCCGGATGGCACATCCATTACGGTGCAGGCGCTCGGGAGCGCACACAGTCCCGTCGGCGGTCAGCCTTTCCCGGTCGTGCAGGCTAACGCGAAGGGTGTGCTGATCGGGGAGTGGTTCGAGTACACGCCGACATCCGGCACCGATATCGCTGTGTCCAGCGATTTGGCGACCATCGCTTGAGGCAGCGGAGATCCGGATGGTGTCGAAGGCGCCCTTAATGGGCAGCGTCCAACGTCTCGCGCGAGAGAGTTAATTCCGATGGACGATCCGCCGCGAAATCTTGAGTTCGATGCGTACTTTCCCGACGAGTGGGGCGCACCGTATTTGACGCCACCAAAAGTCGGCATTCACCTCAACCGCTTCACCCGAATCTTCCTGAAACCGACGTCCGGAACTGTCCCGCAGGAGATTACCTACCCAGAGGCAATACAGCGAAAGATCGATCCCGGTAATAGCGAAATCGTTAGCGAATTGGTTAGTGAGTCGTACAGAACGGATCTGCTGAATCCGCTGGACCCTGCCAACCAGTCTTTGCGGCCGCCACAGTTTCCGCCACTTAGGTTTCCCGCCGCAGATATTGCAAAACAGGCCAGCGGTCGGAAGAGTACATACTACGTCTACATAACCTCAGTGCTCCCAGCGAGCGTGCGTGCAGGGGCCAAGCTACCGCAGCCCGTAGAAGTTGTTCTTTGGTTTGGCGTCGGCACCGAAATGAATCGGCATGGCTTGCGGACCTTTTTCGAGCATCTCACAGTTCCGACAGCGTTCGTTCAGATTCCGGGAATCGAGGCTAAGGCCAGCGACTCATTTGGCCGTCAATGGGCTATCGGCATCACTTCAGAGCAGATTCAAGAGCTTCTCAACGCGACCTTCCGCGGTGTGCTGCCCCCACCACTCCCATCCCCAGCCGCATCTGGGGTTCAGCCCATATCGTTTAAGATCAAGGCGATCTACGCCTTCAGCACCGGACATCTTGGCTTTGGATTAACGGTGCGCAATCAGCTGATTCCGCTCACCGATATTCAGCGGGCCGTAATGGTCGATTGCCTCTACAGCGATGGTGGGACGACGCAGGCGGCGTTAGACATGATTCGGGCTGCGACAAAGGGCGCCGTCAAGATTGTTACCTACGTAGCCTCGGGCGACGGAACACCGGGCGCGTACACAGGCCAGCTTGCAGTCAATGTTCCTGATCGCGGAGTCTCATGGCTTACACGAAATACAGCGGTTGCTTACCAAACTTTAACGCATGCCCGAGTTCTGAACTCTGGATTTGAGGATCAGATTCTCACGTGGTCCAGCATTGCACCATCATTTCAACCGAAGCTACGAGCGCTCTTCGCGGCTCTCCCGGCTCGCGGCACGGTCATCAGTGACGCTGCTGTCTACGCATTTGCGCACGGCAGCGCGCCTCCCAACGGAGCGGTCTTGCTTGCTGAATGGTTCGCGAAGATTCCTGCGGAGGTTCGGAGCGCATTCTGGCAGGCCTTGTGGAACGACAACGGGAACTATCCGGCGTTGGTTCGACTCATCTGGGCCAATCAGCTTCCCGGGTGGAGCAATGACGCGGATCCAACCAGGCGCATCCCCGACAAGCCAACGGCTCTGAACGCGGGATACCATGACTTCCTACCCTTCGAATTTGCATGGGAATGTCTATAGGACGATGATGGTCCGCTGTGAGCAATAAGGCCAAGTGCGCGATTGCCACTTTGGCAAGCAGTGACGCACCGGTCCTTCGACCGCGGTCGAACGTTTGTCACAGGTCGTTGGCGCTCGCAAATTAGGCGTTTATGGATGAAGCAGGCCAGTGGCCCACCCAGAGCCTGTATTGACTCAAGATCTCTTCAGCGACTTCACGATGACGCGTAAGGAGGTGCAGAAGCGTATTTCTGTTCGAAATGCGGCCCACTGGCCCGGCCGCCGGGATTAAATAAACGACCTCTGCCTCTGCCGCCACCGTCTCCACGTTTGGTAAATTCACCCTGTTAAGCTGGCTTGGACGGCTGCCAAAGGCGGATTGATCGATTGCTCTGCCCGTGCCGCAGCTTCATCGAACTGCTGTGCTGTTCCAGCCACGGCGACGTACCGCGCAGCCCGGCAACGACATCCTTGGCCCAGCCGACATATTCGAGGCGACGCTTGACAGACCAGTCAGCAGCAGGACTTGATGCGATCGTTCGCAGGTTGCTTGTCTTATCCGCCAGTTTGACCAGCTTCGCATCCCTGCTTTTTTTAGGTGCGGGTTCAATCTGCTTGCGCTTCCGTTCTTCCTTCGGAAGCTTCTTGTCGTCCGTAACCTCCATCACGATGTCGGCGACGTGTTTCCCGAATTCACGGACAATGATTTCACGTGGCACCTGCTGGTCCTCAATCGCGTCGTGAAGCAGGGCCGCGATCACCAGATTTGGGTCGGTGCCGCCGGCAGCTTCGGTCACCAAACTAGCCACTTCGAGCAGGTGATTGATATACGGTTCTTCAGCAACTCCCTTCCGCCGTTGATGGACATGCCATCGCGCCGCTGCATCGGCAGCTCGTAAAACCGAAACCCATTCTTTCATAGTATAGCGGGAACCTCTTCTGCTAGGTCTCTGCCAGAATGGACGGTCCCGCCCTTTCCTGCTGCCGACGAAGTGCGGCAACTGCGAGGTGGCAGGCATGCGCGATACGCTCGATACCTACGCCAGCAAGCTTCCGAAGCGGGGATGGCTGCAGCTACCTCTTACAGTGTACGGAATTACACTACCGAATGCTCGGGGGCGGAAGGATTCGACCGCGAGGTGCCGAGGTTCGAAAGAGACGCTCTCGCCTGTTCGAGAGAGGCTGCATGACCTCTCTCCGCTAAGGGTCATAAGTAACCTGAAACGTTTGAATTTCGAGAACCGTACCGACACGTTGAAGTGCAGAGCCTCGGAGAGAAGCGGGCCCTTGGGAGAATAAAAAACCGCCTAAGTCGAACCGGAGTCCAAAGCGCAGATGGGAAACCACCCTGCCACTGGGCTTAATCGCCAGCAGCTTCGTCCGGAGAATAACCGCCCTTGGATGAACTGGCGGAGCGAGAGAGATTCGAACTCGCAGTACGACAATCAAGCCGACTTCTCACCAATGTCACACGCAGCAACTGCTAGATCAGCAGTTCGACAGCTAGCTCATTCAGACGGTGCACGTTTGTTGACATAGTGTTGACACGAGCGAATTCGTAGAATCGGCCCCAAATGATTAGTCCTCCCAAGTCTTTGACTTAGAAGGACTAATTTGGTTGCGGGGATAGGATTTGAACCTATGACCTTCAGGTTATGAGCCTGACGAGCTACCGGGCTGCTCCACCCCGCGTTAAATCGTTGCAAGCCTTGCCGAAAAACCGATATCCGAAACGGCTTTGGCCAACGCCCCAAGGCGCCGCTTTCCGTCCGGAGGCTTCCTGAGAAGGCAACCTGAGCCAAGCGGCTCTGGGTGCGAGCGGTATGTACCAACGCGAGGCTGCTTTGGAAAGGGCCGGGAGGCGACTTTTGAGGATTTTATGACGGCCAAAATCGGCCAAATCGCCGCTTTTCGGCGCCATTTCCTCGGCCACAAAGCAGGCTTGCCAGAAGTTCGACAAAGGTGAAGCCTTGGCATCAGCCCCTGGATCGATCCGCGGGGGCTCGACCTTGGCTTCAAGAACAAGGCAATGACGATCCATAAAGTGAGGGGAAGCGCCATGGACAGTTTCGATTTCATCGTCGTTGGCGGCGGCTCCGGAGGATGCGCGGTCGCAAGCCGCCTGTCGGAAGGTCCCACGACATCCGTTGCGCTGCTTGAAGCCGGAGGCACGGACGATAATTGGGTGGTGACGACGCCAGGCGCGCTGATTCTCCAGATTGCCGGCAAGATCAACAATTGGGCGTTCAACACCGTGCCGCAGGCCGGCCTCAACGGCCGCATCGGCTATCAACCGCGCGGCAAGGGTCTTGGCGGGTCCTCGGCCACCAACGCCATGGTCTATATCCGCGGCAACAAGGCCGACTACGATCAATGGGCCGCGCTCGGAAATCAGGGCTGGTCCTACGCGGATGTGCTGCCCTATTTCAAACGCTCGGAGGACAATTCCGAGCTCGACGGTCCCTATCACGCCAAGGGCGGCCCGCTCCATGTCACGGGATCGCGAAGCGACAATCCGGCGCGTGAAATCTATCTGCAGGCCGCCCGCGAGGCGCAATTCCGCATCCGTGAGGATTTCAACGCCGAGGAGCAGGAAGGCCTCGGCGCCTACCAGCTCACGCAGCAAAACGGCGAGCGCTGGAGCGCGGCGCGCGGTTATATCCACCCCTTTATGAACACGCGCAGCAATCTGCGCGTCATCACCCATGCGCACGCCACGCGCCTCCTGTTCGAAGGCAAGCGCGCGGTCGGCGTCGAATTCCGCCAAGGCAACGAAACAAGGCAGATCCGCGCCCGGCGCGAGGTGATCCTCTCTGCCGGCGCATTTCAGAGTCCGCAGCTTTTGATGTTGTCGGGCGTCGGCGATGCCGCAGCACTCGCCAAGCACGGCATTGCCTCGGTTCATCATCTGCCGGGGGTGGGTGCGAATTTGCAAGACCATCCGGACTTCGTTTTCGGTTTCACGTCGGATGCGCCCTATTTCGCCGGGCTTTCGTTCGGCGGCATCGCGCGCATCATCAAGGGCATCGGCCAATACCGCCGCGAGCGGCGCGGGCCGATGACGTCCAACGTCGCCGAATGCGGAGGTTTCCTCAAAACCAAGCCCGACCTCGACCTGCCCGACATTCAACTGCATTTCTGCATGGCGATGGTCGCCGACCACGGCCGCAAGCCGCGTTGGGGCACGGGCTTTTCCTGTCACGTCTGCGTGCTGCGGCCGAAGAGTCGCGGCAGCGTCTGGCTGAATAGCGCCGACCCGCACTCCGCGCCGGCGATCGATCCGAATTTCTTCGGTGAAGAGGACGATCTCGACACCATGGTGGCGGGGTTCAAGACGACGAAGCGTCTGCTCGATGCGCCGGCGCTGAAAGCTTTGCAAAAGGCCGATACGGTCACCGCGGGCGTCGAGACCGACGAGCAGATCCGCGATTGTCTGCGCAACAATGTCGACACGGTCTATCATCCGGTCGGCACCTGCAAGATGGGCGTCAACGACCCGCTCGCGGTGGTCGATCCGAAGCTCAAGGTCCATGGTCTCGAAGGCCTGCGCGTGGTCGATGCCTCGATCATGCCGACGCTGATCGGCGGCAACACCAACGCGCCGACCATCATGATCGGCGAGAAGGCCGCCGACATGATCAGGGCGGAGATGCGGGCCGCGTAGTAAGAACTTCGTTCCGGGATGGTCCCAACGGGTCGCGCGAACGCGCCCCCGTTGGGGCCAGACCCGGAATCTCGAGATTCCGGGTTCGCACTTCGTGCGCCCCGGAATGACTACACCACCTCAATTCAGCAAAAACCCGCCATCGACCGTGATCACGCTGCCGGTCATGTAGCGCGACGCGGATGAGGCAAGCAGCAGAATCGCGCCGTCGAGATCGGATTCGGCGCCGACCCGCCGTTGCGGAATACGCTTCGTCAACTTTTCGCCGCCGGGCGTCGACCAGAAATGGTGATTGAGTTCGGTGTCGATATAGCCCGGCGCGATCGCATTGACGCGGATTTGCTGGCTTGCCAATTCCAGCGCCAGCGCACGGGTAGCCTGTACGATCCCGGCTTTCGAGATGGTGTATGGCGAGAGCGACTTCATGACGCCGAAGCCAAGCACGGACGCGACATTGATGATGTTGCCCGCTTGTTTGCGCGCGATCATCCGCCGGGCGATTTCGGTCGCGGTGAAATAGGCGCCCTTGAGGTTGGCGCCGATCACCGCATCCCAATCCGCTTCCGTCTGTTCGACCGCCGGCTTTTCGATCGCGATTCCGGCATTGTTGATCAGCACGGTGATGGGTCCGAGCGCTAATTCCGCCGCATCGATCGCGCTCGCAATGGATGCCTCGTCGGTGACATCCATCTCGACCGCTGCGGCGCGTCCGCCCTTGGCCGCAATCTCCTCTTTGAGCGCGTTCAGTTTAGCGGTCTGCCGCGCGGCCAGCGCGATCGCAGCTCCATGCGCGGAAAGAACCCGCGCGAATTGCCGCCCCAGACCTTGCGATGCGCCGGTGATCAAAATGATTTCTTTACTGACATCGAATAGACCGGTCATCGCACAACTCCAGCGGGCATGATCATCTCATTGAAACAGACGATTTTAGCAATCGCAAACCCGTTTCGTTGACCAAACTACGACAGGCGGGGCAGCCAAGAAAGCGTCACCATGAACAGCTTCGACATTGTCGTCATCCTCGCAACGCTTGCAGCGGTTGCCTCCGGCTTCAAGGCCGGTTTGCTGCGCAGCGCCGTGACGATCCTCGCATATATTATCGCCGTGCCGACCGCGGTGTTCCTGACATCCCAGATCGGAGCTACGGGCTCGGGCATCGGATCGTCAATGGCCGAACGATCACCGATCCTGTTCGGGATTTTCCTGATCACAGGCATCGTGATTGCAAAATCCATGCGCATGGCGCTCGAAGACATGGTCGGCGACGAACCCGGCATCGGAGATCGCCTTGCCGGTGCGGCATTGGGCCTGGTGCGCGCGGGCCTCGTCGCGGTCACTTTCGTGCTGAGCTTCGATCAGCTCGGCTCCTATGCCCGCCAACCTTCCTATCTTGCCGGTTCGCAATTGCGGCCGCTCCTGTCGCTCGCTGGACAGAAGGGCCTGATGTCGTTGCCCCCCGACGTCGTGAACTATATCGATCGGCTCAAGTCGAGCCGCCGGATTTAAGTCGCCGCTCACTTCTGATATGCATGTCGGCTGTAGCCGTTCCCTGATTACCGCGGCCTCGTTTGGCTTAAGGTGATTGGGACAAAAAACATCCGAACTGACGGGAGTGAGCCAGTGGATCTTGGAATCAAAGGGCGCCGTGCCATCGTCTGCGCCTCGAGCAAGGGCCTGGGACGGGCCTGCGCGATGGCGCTGGCTAATGAGGGCGTGCATGTCACGCTGACCGCGCGCGGCGCGGAAGCGTTGAAAAAGACCGCGGACGAAATCCGTCAAAAGAATCCTGGCGTCACGGTGACGGAGGTGGTCGGTGACATCACCACGCAAGCGGGCCGCGAGGCGGCGCTGAAGGCCTGCCCCGATCCGGATATCCTCATCAACAACGCCGGCGGCCCGCCGCCCGGCGACTTCCGCAACTGGACCCGCGACGACTGGATCAAGGCGCTGGATGCCAACATGCTGACCCCGATCGAGCTGATCAAGGCGACGGTGGATGGCATGATGGCGCGCAAATTCGGCCGCATCGTCAACATTACCTCGGCCGCGGTGAAGGC
>Ga0209168_10003251_pt1 | contig 11298 bp, 11 predicted proteins | sample Coa_R1_FD_187156 | JGI IMG/M metagenome (GOLD analysis project Ga0209168, IMG submission 187156) | Surface soil microbial communities from Centralia Pennsylvania, which are recovering from an underground coalmine fire - Coalmine... | ecosystem: Environmental > Terrestrial > Soil > Unclassified ... | reverse complement strand
ACCGGATCGCTCACTGTCGCATGCAGCGAACTTTCTTCTGATGCTTAACGGCAAGCATCCATCGGCAACGGCAGAGCGCGCTCTGGACATCGCCTTGATTCTTCATGCCGATCACGAATTGAACGCCTCAACCTTTGCTGCCCGCGTCACCGCTGCGACTTTGTCCGACATGCATTCGGCGGTTACGTCGGCTATTGGAGCCCTGAAAGGACCTCTGCACGGCGGCGCCAACGAAGCTGTGTTTCACATTCTGCAAGCGATTGACGCGTCTGGCGCCGATCCCATTGATTATGTCAAGGGCATGCTCGCACAGAAGAAGAAGATTCCCGGCTTCGGACACCGCGTCTATCACACGGAGGATCCGCGCGCCACGCACCTGCGCGTCATGTCCCGCGACCTGGGCAATTCCAGCGGACAAGGGAAATGGTTTGAGATTTCTCACAAGATCGAAGAGTTCGTAAAAGCCGACAAGAAGCTGAACGCGAATGTCGACTTCTATTCCGCGTCGACTTATCACACGCTGGGCATAGATGTGGATCTCTTCACGCCCATATTCGCCGTTTCCCGCATTAGCGGATGGACCGCCCACGTGATTGAGCAACTGGACGATAACCGCCTGATCCGCCCCCGCGCCGAATATCTGGGGCCGGAGTATCCGAATCACTACGTTCCCATCGACCAGCGATAAATTCCGCGATAGGCAAGTGTATGTGGGAAGAGCCGCCTCGGCTATCCGGGCTGAGCAAGCCCCGTGCCGATACGGTCGCGTAGAATAGATACGGGTTCTGTATGCGTCGCGTCTATCTCGATAACAATGCCACCACCCCGATTTTGCCCGAGGTGTTTGAGGCTATGCGTCCCTGGTTTGGGGAGCATTTCGGTAATGCCTCATCCATTCATCATCATGGGCAGGAGACGCGGGCTGCAGTCGAAGATGCGCGCGAGTCGGTGGCGAAACTGCTGGGATGCAGCGCTTCCGAGGTCGTTTTCACCAGCGGCGGGACCGAGAGTGATAATCTGGGCCTGATCGGATTCGTCGCGCCCGGCGATCACGTGATCATATCGAGCGTCGAACATCACGCCGTACTGCATGCCGCGAAGCATCTGGAGGAGATCGGATGCGAGTTGGCCATTCTGCCGGTGGATGGGCGCGGCTTGATCGATCCGGCGGATGTGAAGCGTGCGCTTCGTCCGAAGACCAGACTGATCTCGGTGATGATGGCGAACAATGAAACCGGAGTCCTGCAGCCAGTCGAAGAGATCGGACGGATCGCAGCCGAAGCGGGTGTTTACTTCCATACCGATGCGGTGCAGGCGGCAGGGAAGGTGTCAGTAGATGTTCGTCGTATCGGCTGCCACGCGCTGTCGATTTCCGGACATAAAATGCATGCGCCGCAAGGTGTAGGTGCGCTGTATGTGAAAAAGGGAACTCGCCTGAAGCCGCTGTTCTATGGCGGACGTCATGAGCGGTCGCGCCGCGCCGGTACCGAAAATGTTCCAGGCATTGTCGCGTTGGGCAAGGCTGCGGAGTTGGCGGAGGCAAGTCTGGAGAGTGGCGATATTCAGAAGATCGCTGCCATGCGAGACCGGTTGGAGCACGGCATCCTTGCGCTGGTCGAGGAAGCTGGCGTGAACGGCGGCGGAGCGCCGCGCGTTCCGAATACGACGAACCTTTACTTCGATCACATCGAAGGAGAAGCGCTGGTAATCGCACTTGATTTGAGGGGCCTTGCGGTGTCGACGGGTGCGGCGTGTTCGTCGGGAGCGATTGAGCCCTCTCATGTGCTGCTTGCCATGGGCCTTCGGCCGGATCGGGCACGCGCCAGCATCCGCTTTAGCCTGGGAAAGCAAACGGCCGAAGAAGACATTGACTTCGCGTTGGCGTTGATTCCCGAAACTGTCGCGCATTTGCGGGCGATTTCGCCGAGGTACAACCCACAGGTGAAAGTGGGTAGTAGAAGCTAGGAGCGAGAAGTTGACGCAGGACACAATCGCGGTAGCCATGTCGGGGGGAGTGGATTCTTCCACTGTCGCGGCCATACTGCGCGCAGAGGGGCGCAATGTCATCGGCCTTACCATGCAACTCTGGAACCAGCGACGGCTAGCTGGGCGAGAGGGTATGCCTGAGTCCGTGCAGGGACGCTGCTGCTCGCTCGATGACGTATACGACGCACGCCGGGTCGCGCAGCAGATCGGCATCCCCTATTACGTGGTTAACCACGAGGAACGTTTTGAGCGGGACGTAGTGCGTCCCTTTGTGGAAGAGTATCTCTCTGGGCGCACTCCGATCCCCTGCAGCCTCTGCAACAATCACTTGAAGTTTGACCAGCTTCTTATTGTGGCGCAGCAGATTGGGGCTGAGCGCGTTGCCACTGGGCACTATGCTCGGGTGTCCTTTGATGAAGCTCGAGGTCGCTGGCTGCTCAAGCGCCCTGCGGATCACAGTAAGGATCAGACCTACTTCTTATTTGGGCTAACCCAGGAGCAGCTGAGCCGAACACTCTTTCCGCTGGGCGAGATGAAGAAACCTGAGGTCCGCGATTTGGCGCGCAAGCATGGGCTAGCGCTTGCCGAGAAGCCTGACTCGCAGGAGATTTGCTTCGTGCCCGGCGGAGACTATAAGCGTTTCATCGATGCCTACCTCGCTGAGCAGGGCGAATCTCTTCCCGACACAGCGGGCGATCTGGTCACGACGAGCGGGGAAGTCATTGGGGAGCACAGCGGCATCCACAACTTCACCGTGGGCCAGCGCAAGGGACTGGGAGTAGCCACCGGATCACCGCTTTATGTCATCCAGATCAGCGGCGCGCAGAAGCAGGTTGTGGTCGGGGGCGACGAGCATCTTTACTCAAGCACGCTGCGCACCCGCCGCGTGAATCTGATTTCGGTGGATGACCTGTCGAACCCGATGCGGGTGGCGGTGAAGATTCGGCATCGGCACGAGGCTGCTCCGGCCGTCATCGAGAAGAGCGGTGCGGACGAGATCCTCGTGACCTTTGATCAGCCGCAGCGGGCGATCACTCCGGGACAGGCTGCAGTCTTCTACGCTGGGGATATTGTGGTGGGCGGCGGCTGGATTATCTAGCGGCCGATATTGCTGCGTGTCAGCCGGAGAATTGTCGGGAGCTTAGTACTGTCTCGTCGGATAGTGGGTATTTTTCTGACTGTTCTTGAACATTTTGTTCTGCGCTTTTTTCTGCCTCTTCAGGTATTTCTTCATAGCCTTCTGCTGCTTGCTCTGAGCCTTTCGCTGGGCGCGACTTTGGGCGTAGACCGAGTTATTCGTCTTTGCTCCGGCTGGAACGGACAAGGAGACGCAGCACATTGCCAGACACAGAAAAATGAGCAGTCGTTTCATAAATTCTCAGCAAACAGACTTGTTAGCCTGATTCTACCGCAGAGTTGGCCCAGTCTTGGCGGTCGTTGATGACCGAAGTTACTGTGATCCTGGCTGGTTAGCCTCCCGCTCTTGGTGAGATGCATCCGCGTAGGTACGCGATCAGGCCCGAATATAATCCGCGCATGACATCTGCAAATCCCCCGCTGCCCGCCGCAACATTTCCGCCTGCACCCTCTTTTTGGTCGCGCGAATCTACCTCGCTCAAGCAGGGCATCAAGACTGGGCTCGCCGGCACGATCGCCTATGCAATCTATGCCGGATGGAGCTTGCCGCAGGGCTATTGGGCGGTGTTCGCCGCATTGGTCGTAACCCAGGCCAATCTGGGAGCATCATGGCGAGCGGCACTGTATCGAACCATCGGATCCGCGAGCGGCGCAGTGGCTGCTGCTTTGCTTGTTCCGATTCTGGGCAAGGGACCGGTGGGCGTGGGGTTGGTGCTGCTCCTCCTCGGCAGTCTGTTCGGATATCTGACGGCCCTACATCCGGCATTCACGGCTGCTGGTTTCACGGCGGCATTGATCCTGGTATTTGGAGGACAAGGCGAACCCTGGCATATGGCATGGCTCCGTGTGCTCTACACACTGTTGGGCGCGGTCATATCGTTTCTTGTGGGAGCGTTGATTTGGCCTGTTCACGCGAGACAGGTTCTCCGTCAGAAGATCGCGAACATACTCGATGGAGCGGGAGTGCTGTATCAGGCCGTGACCGCGGCGGCTTTGCAAGGAGTGGATAATGAGCAGCAAATCCGCGAGCTTGACCGTCGATTGCACGATCTGCGGCGAGGCATCACGCAGCAGATGGACGAAGCGCGCAGCGAGTTGGCCTTTCACCGCTTCAACCAGGGCGCGTATCAAAGGGTCGTGGAATTGAGCGACCAGATTCGGCGACGGATTACTGCGATGGCCGAGGATCGACCCCTGTACGTTCATGCGCAGGCATCACCAGGGCTGGTGCCTTCGATCAGCTTAGTCGCCGAGAAAACGGCGGAGCATTTTTCAGCGGTGGCACAGGCCGTGCGGGAATCCAAAACAACGTCGGATGCTACGGAGTTGGACAACGCCATCATGGCGCTGGATAGCGATCTGGCACGCTTGCGTGAGCAGCGAGCCACGGCTCCATTTGCTCTGGATCGTATGCTCCCCTTCTGGGCACTTGTTTTCAATCTGCGCGAGGTCGCACAGGATCTGAAGGAACTGGAAGCGGCCCTGTCACTTCTTGCGGCGGAAAGAGTCAGGGACTAAGAGCGGCTTAGGTTCGGGTCGAGAGGAGGTGGTGTTGCGAGCTCAGGGCGTTCTTTCCCGAAATTGGCCCTGCAACCATTCGAGAAAGGGTTTGCCCGATCTCTTCAGCTTCTCTTCCAGACGAGCGGTGCAGTCGCATCCGTTGCAAGCCCAGGATTCGGTTCCATTCGCGTCACGGCATTTGCGGCGATCATGTGCGTCCTGTACCCGGGTAAGGTCGAAGTATTGTTCCCAATAAGGACGCTCTTCCTGGAGCGGAGTCGGACAGTAGCAGATTTCAACCCAACGGGCGGTCTGATCCGGGGAGAGGCGGGCGTCACTCATGTTGCGAAGGTACTCGCCCTCCGCGACCGAGCCATGGCCGAGAGTTTCGGTTTGAATCGCCTTCAGCAGGTCGCCTTCGCGGCCGGGTTTTACGCGGGCTCGGACAAGATAACGCATACGAATTTGACGCTGAGAGCGCCGCTCGGGATTCATTCCCCGACTTATTGCCAGCTTGGCCAACTGCGGGGCTCTTTCATCGACCAGTGCAAAGTGCGATTGTGCTGAAGGGCAATTCTCACCTGGTGTTCGGATAAATTGTCGGCCATGTCGGGTTGCCACTTGCATCGTTGACTGTCGATAAAAGCATCAGCGAACCATCGGAGTTGATCCTGAACGTGGCGAGAGCCCCTGAGAGGTTCACGTCTGCCAGCACCAGGGTGTCTCCGGTGCTGGCGAGGCCGCCTACTAAGTCAGTCGTGGTGGCGTTTGCTGTGGTAATGCTGAGCGGATTCTCAGTGAAGTTGGCCGTCACCACGCCGAAATCCATTCCGACAAACAAGAATCCGCTTCCCGCATAGGCTTGGGCGCTCAAGAATACCGCGTTGCTAAACGCCATGCCCGGCGAGTTCGGGAGATCCCATAGCTGCGGGCTCGTTAGGGCGCCGCTAGTGCTGAGACTGGCTGTCAACACACTTGGCTGAAAAATGGAAGAGTTGCCGAAGACGACGATTTTGCTGTCCTTGGTGAAATCGATAGCGGCAGGGAAGCAGCCGCAGGAACTCACCTTCGCGAACGAAACGAATCCCAGATCAGTCAGACTGCCGTTCGATCCGATCTTGTATGATTCGGCCGCCTCGAGATCCGGCGCCGAAACCACCAGCACACCGCCGTTCGGGCTCACTCCCAAATCAGAGTAGGTATCGGCACCAACCGACGGAACGTAGGCTGCGATAAAGGTCAGCGAACAGTCTGGATTGACGTGCCATGCTCCGATGTTGAACGTCCCTGTATAGGCTCCGTAAAGAAACTTGCCATTCGGACTGACTGCTATTGTGCCGCCTTCTACTTTGAAACTAAGGGCGCTATTGGAAAATTTGCCCACCAGTTTGTAGGAGGGCGAAGCGAAGGCCGCAATATCATTTGATCTCGTGTCGATCGCGAACAGGCAGTGACCATCGCTGGTGATTGCCTGTCCTACCGCGAGAATTCCCCCTCCCAGACTTTGCCCGGTGGTCGCAACCTTTCCGTAGAAGCTTAAGGTTCCGTTCGCGATGTCCAGTTTGTACGCCGAGACGCTGTTTGCGGTGTAAGCATTGTTGTTCACGATGACGTAAGAGGTGCCTGCAAAACCGGAGGCACTCAATGCCGCGAGGATGGCGAGGCTTGCGAGAGCTGACCGGATCATTCTTGTGCTCCTGCGATCTTAGCCGCAAAGCGCGGCTCTAAAGAGGCCTGAATGGTAGCTGGTGCGCGGTAAGCTGGGCAATACGGAAGAAAGTCCTCGTCCTAATTAAAACCAGTAGGGTTGGCCCCGCCTTCGCTGGAATTCTCAGAACCTTGAAACGGTGTGTCCCCGTCGACGCAGTATCAGATGAACATTTCGTCCTGTGGGACGGGACGGCGGTCTTCACGGCTGCCGCCGCCATTCCTGCGTCCGCGACCGGCGAACAGGAATTCCAAGCCTACCGTGATGCCCTGCATCAGGCCAGAAATCTGCCGAACCGGTGATACAACTGTTTTCTGAACGAACTCAGAAGTATGCTCGACGCGATCGAGCGTACGGCCGAGCAGTTCATCGGCGCGAATCACTTGCAGGCGAGCGCGGTCAACCATGTCGCTGACGGTGACGTCGATGCGCTGCACTTGTGCTTTTACGGTAGTGGAAGTGTCGCGAACATTTTCGGCAATGACTTCAAGCTTTGGACGCATATCCGCGATGACCTGCTGCGCCTGATCGATCGCTGGCATGACTTTTGTCCGGACTTCCGCGGCGAGCGCCTGCAGGTCAGAGGTCGTCTTGCGCATTGCGAGGTACATGGCAAGAAGGACGCCTGCCTGCAACAGGACCGCGACACCAGTGAGTGCGATAAACACCGTCAATTTGTCGTCCATAACAATTCCCCCGCAAGTTCGGGTCGTACTCGCGCAAAGAAGTAGCCGGCGCGATGAAACTCAGAGAATCACGTCCTCAGAGATTCTTTGCAGTTCCGGTCTCTGACGTTGCCTCGTGGTACGCCTGGCGTCCCGCTTCATACGCTGCGCGGAACTGCTCTTTTTGCTGAGTGACCACTTCGCGGCCTTTGTCGGCCCATTGTGAGGCCTGTTCCTTGGCTTCGCGAGCGCGATTCTTCATGTATTCGCGGCCTTCCTCGGCCCGGGCGCGAATCTGTTCGCGGGTCTCACTGCCCGAACGCGGTGCATACAGAACTCCGGCGAGTGCGCCTAATCCCAATCCCGCAAGAAACCACACGAAACTATTTCCGTCTCGATCTGACATACGACCTCCCGATAAAAGCGTTCCTGATCGATGGTACAACCTCAGTGCGGCAAATACAATTACAGGGGATTCTGTAAGTTCTGGTTGCGGTTGCTTGAGCGCGTACGGTCGCGGGGATGAGTCAACGGCGCGAGGAGTGTTTCTTCCCCGCGCTTACCCTGGCAGACGGAGAGTGTTACTTTTTCTGAGTGGGCGGAGTTGCGGGAGCGGGTGTCTGGGCCGGCTGAGTCTTTACAGGCTGCGACTTGAGACCTTGCAGAACGGAGCCCGGCGCGCCGGTCCGCTTCGCGGCATACACCGACAGGGTGATGGAAGTGATCATGAAGGCGACCGCTGACCAAGTCGTGGCTCTGGAAAGAGCGCTGGCGGCTCCGCGTGGTCCGAAAGCGGTTTGGCTGCCTTGACCGCCGAACGCGGCGGAGATGTCGCCGCTCTTACCGCTCTGCAGCAGGACGACCACGATGATGAAGAAACAGACCAGGATGTGAACGCTAGTGACGAGATAAATCATGATTTCGAGTTTTCCTGAATTTGGATCGGCGAATTTCCCAATGCTGCCAGAGTTTCGCTCGGATTTCCGGGGTGATTATGGTGCGGAAGGGGGGATTTGAACCCCCACGCCTTTCGGCGCCACCCCCTCAAGATGGTGTGTCTGCCAGTTCCACCACTTCCGCAAGGAACCTAAAGTCCTCAATTATTTAAACAGTATCGGCGTCGGAAGGCAAATCGCCGCACAGAACTCAGGGAAACTCGGCAACTTTGGGCGTGACCCTCGGCTTAATCGCGGTCGGGCCTCCCGTATCGTCAATCACGTTGGAGATTTCGCCATTCTCGCCCAAGGCGACCGTTATCATGTGATGGAACTTGATTCCCGGCTTCCTAGGCGCCTCAATCGCCCGGCTTAGTACCACCTTCGGCTCGATAAAGACGCTGTAGATACCCATTCCCCAGGCTTCGTGATGGGTAACGGAGTCCGCAACTTTGTAAGAAGCCCAGCCATTCGTCCCCGGAGCACTGGAATAGCTCGCCTGATCCGGAGGATCGTAGGGGATCTCAGACTGGTAGAAGTACATTCGGCCGGCATCGCCATTCCAAAGCACCTGAAACTGCTGGTGATGTTCGACCAGCAGGCCGTAAATGGTGACGTTGTTTCCGTTGACCACGAGTCCGTTCGCGCTGGTATTGCTGGTCCAGCCTACGCCGTCGCCGTGGTCGGCGCGCCATATCCAGGTGTGGTCGACGATCACGTCGTTGCTATTGATGCGCAGGTTCTCTTGAGTGCGGCCCACTCCGGCCCCGCCAACGCGGAAAAACACATCGTGCAGAACGATAGGATCCTGTTCATGACGCGCGACGCTTCCCTTTGGCCCGACCTCCAGCAAAACAGGAGAGACCTCAGGACCTGCGTCAAAGAGAATGCCGGCGATGTCAATTCCGTCCACGTCGGCCGTGGTGATGGCAGGTGTGCCATGGATCGCGCGGAGCGTCGCGAAACCCAGACCGAGCACTACCGTGTCCGGACGCTCGACGCGAATGGGTTCGACCAGGTCGTAGATGCCAGGCGTTAGGAGCAGGTGTTTTCCTCTGGCCAATTGTGCATTCATGGTCGCAGCGGTATCCGTGCCGGCATGCGCAATATAGAATTTCTCGAGTGGAATCGATTTGGCTGGAGTCGAGCCATCGTGCCAGGTAATTCCGATGCTGTTTTTCTGGAGGGACGGGACGCGGACACTCCAATTTCCGTGTTGATCCACTTCGAGGAACGGCTTCTCGCGCACGACCGGAACCTCATTCACCTTCGTATACGGAGGATTCGGCCAATCCCCCGGCGGCATTGGCTTAACGCCAACGAAGACCATATTCCAATTCGAACCGGTCCAACTCTTCCATTCGCTGTTGCGCGAAATCCATTGTTGCTGGGAGCCCGAATCGACATTGCCGTCGACCAGTGTGTCGGACATCCAACCTCCGCTGGCCCATCCGTGATGCTGATGCAGGACCAGATCTCCACGCACGTGCATACGCCGGAAGGGCACGGCTTGTGAAACGGCCCACTGCATCGTTCCACCAGCGGGCGTTACGGAAAAGCCCTCGGCAGCGCGCCAGAAGGTAGTCGTGGCATTGTTGTTGTCATGGCTGGCATCGGCGTGGATATTGCCAGTGATGTGGACGGCATCAGGCGATGCGCCGAGCCCCAGCACTTGCGTATAGAAACCAACTGGTATATCCAGACGATATTCACCGGGAAGGAAGAGGAAGGCGTAACGTTCGGGGCCGAATTCGTTTCTTCGCTCGGTCGCGTAAATCTTGTCGATCTGTGCCTGCATCTCTGCCTGCGGTCTTGTCGGATCGAAGATCAACGTGTTGGGCCCGAGATCGGGCTTCGCAGCTAGTTTGGTCTGCGCTTTGGCCGGGGTCGCGAAAGCTACTGCTAGTGCCAGAGTCAACATGAATTCAGTTACCAGAACACGAAGAGTGGACTGAGTCATGAAACCAGGTTTCGAATGATTCATTCTGGATATTCTCGGCGTCAGAATTTCGTATATAGAACAGTGCATCATACTCCTCCGCAGACTTGGCCAAAGTTGCTTGCTGCGAAGCCGCAGCTTGCGAATGCAAGGCCGTGAAAAATATTTAGAACCTGATTAAGATTCTGCTTGACCCTGACGCAACGTCAGACCGTAAACCTCATAGTAGGGACATTGTGAGCCAGACCTATCAGCCTCACGAATTCGCCAAGCGAGCCGGAGTCACGATCCGCGCGCTGCATCACTACGACCGTCTTGGACTGCTAAAGCCGAGCGGGCGTACAACGGCGGGCTATCGCCTGTATACGGATCGGGACCTGGTGCGACTGGAACAGATTGTGGCGCTGAAGTTCATCGGATTCCCTTTGTCCCAAATCCGGGAGTTGCTCAGTCGAAAGGATCTCGACGTAGCGGCGGCACTGCGGCAGCAACGGCAGATTATCGCGGAGAAGCGGGATCATCTCGACCGGGCGATACGTGCCATTGAACGCGCAGAGAAGGCCGTGTCGTTGGGAGAGAAAACCGATTGGGAACCGTTCCGGAAAATCATTGAGGTGATTCAAATGCAGACGAAAAAGGACTGGATGAAGAAGTACTACACGGAAGAACAGCTCAACGATTTGCGCAAGCGCTGGTCGCCGGAAGTACAGGCGGAGTCGGAGCGCGGGTGGGCGGAACTGGTTCGCGATGTAGAGGCGGCAATCGCTCGAGGCGTGCGTCCGGAGAGCGATGCCGGCCTTCGGTTGGCTGAACGCAAGCAGAAGCTGATCGACCTGTTCACCGGAGGAGATCCGGCGATTGCGGCGAACCTGCAGAAGCTCTCCGAGGACAAGGCGAACTGGCCGGCGAACTTCAAGAGGCCGTTGAGCGACGAAGTGGATCACTTTCTGTGTGAGGCGGCGAAGGGGCTGGTAAAGGTTTCAGTCTAGTTGCCTTTTCTTTGTTTCCTGGCGAGGGTTAGCGAAAGCTCATCCTCGCATTTCGTTTGGAATTATTTCTTGACAGGGTGAGCGACGAATCCTATCGTAGTGAGTCCGGCATTCGTGCCGGAATGAAGCCGTATCTCATGCAGAGTGGCTGAGGGTAACGGGCCCGCAGAAGCCACGACAACCGGATCAGGAAATAGCCTGATCATCTGGTGCCAATTCCCGCCCGGTTCGCGGGGGACATGAGATTTTGGTGAGTATGTGCCTCATCCCCAAAATCCCGGATGAGGCATTCGTGTTTTTAGGGCGCGCAGGGCCCAGCGCAGCTGAGTTGGGGAGACGTCATGAGTTCGCGAATTTACTTTGATCATTCCGCCACGACACCACTCGATCCGCGAGTGCTGGAGGCGATGGGGCCGTTTTTCGGCGGCGGGTTTGGGAA
>Ga0209168_10003250_pt1 | contig 11299 bp, 7 predicted proteins | sample Coa_R1_FD_187156 | JGI IMG/M metagenome (GOLD analysis project Ga0209168, IMG submission 187156) | Surface soil microbial communities from Centralia Pennsylvania, which are recovering from an underground coalmine fire - Coalmine... | ecosystem: Environmental > Terrestrial > Soil > Unclassified ... | reverse complement strand
CAAAGTCAAAGTCACTATGAGAAAATCTTACGGTTTTCGCACCTTCCGCATCACCGAACTCGCGCTCTATCACGTTCTTGGTAAACTGCCCGAACCGACACTCACCCACGATTTCTTCTGACGAATCAAAATTAATATCAAAAATTCTCAAGGCGGGATTGCTCTCTTGACGGCCTTGTTCGGCCTTGTACTGCTCTCTGCAATTGCGGTAGGTCTGGTGTATCTAGCCAATACCGAAACCATGGTCAATTACAACTACCGTAATGAGCAGGTGGCGTACTTTGCCGCCAAAGCAGGGGTGGAGGAAGCCAGAGACAGGATGATGCCGGCCAACGCCAACTACTTTGGGGCCGGTGCAATTCCCATCGCCCCGCCGGGTGGAGTGGGTGGGGTGCTGTATCTGTTGAACGAAGGTAGCGCGCCGGGTACAGTACAGCCATGGACACTCGGCAACGCCTACGTGGATGACGAGCTTTGCCACGATGGTTACTCGCTAAGCGGGCTGCAGAGCACGCAACCGGACGTCCGCTGCACTACCGTGCCCAGCAGCACCGGCTGGTATACCACTGCAGCCAGCACCGCTCCCTGGAGCGGAACCGCTGCAGCCGTAGCGTACAAGTGGGTGCGGATCGCGGTCAAGGTCAACAACTCCGAACAGGATTATCCGGTCAATAGCGGTGGGGCCGCGGCCACGCAGGTCTGCTGGAACGGCGCAAATGAAAAGCTGCTCACGGCGGCCACCTGCCAGGCCATGTCTCCCTCCATGACTCCGGTATACCTGATCACCGCTTTGGGAGTCAGCCTGAATGGAGCGCGCAAAGTCGTCCAGGCGGAAGTGGCGCTTGCGCCGAGCCAGGGCTTTATCTATGGCATGTTTGCCACAGGCACTACCTGTAGTGCTGTCAACCTTGCAGGCGGAGCAACTACGGACAGTTTTACCAGCGCCAGCGGCGGAACCTACGTCGCCACCAAGACCAGTACGGGCGGAGATATAGGCAGCAATGGAAATGTGGGGATGAGCGGCGGTGTACAGGTAGGAGGTGCGATCGGCGTGCTCGCAGTATCACCCGCCACGGTGGCGGCCCAGGGAGCATGCCCTCTCAATAACTACACGACGAATGGCGGAGCCGGAATGGTTTCAAATGCGGCCAATGTTTTGAATACCCTTACTTCAGCCGTTACCCTGCCCCTGCCTCCGGCCCCCAATCCGACGCCGCCTACCACTGATCTTTCCTTCTCCGGTGGCAGCAAATCGGCCAGCCTGGTGCCTGGAACTTATGGCAACATCAAAGTGACCGGCGGCGTCACCCTGACTATGGCGCCGGGCGTCTATAACATCAATAGTATTTCCCTGGCTGGAGGCTCGACCGTGGTGATCAGTCCGGCTGGGCAAGTTGTCCTGAATGTAGCCGGGTCAGGCGCCTCCACGCCGGTTGACTTTACCGGTGGAAGCGTCTCCAATACCAGCCGGGTCGCCAACAATTTTCAAATCAACTATTCCGGAACGGGGACGGTGAAAGTTTCCGGCGGGGCCAGCAGCTATGTGGTCGTGTACGCGCCCAATGCCGCCATCACCATTCAAGGCGGCTCGGACATCTATGGCGCAATCGCCGGCAAGACGATCGATGACAGCGGCGGAGTGAACTTTCATTATGACCGCAACGTCCAGCTCGCCACCACCTCCTCCGCCGGATCTCTCACTATGATCAGCTTCAGAGATGTTGCTTACTGAGGCGGAGGGAGGAAATTCCATCTCAATGAATGGTCTGAACAGGTCGCCACAATCCGTTATAGCTGACCACTATCTCGTTTCTTCTCTCAGGCGTTGTTTCGGTGGGGGTACTTGATGCTCTGGTTCTATTTGCTTCCGATTGCAGGCGCGTTGCTGGTGCTGGGAACGGCGTTCTTCCTCCGTGTCTTTCAGCGCCGTACGCTTTTTTCCGGCTACGGCGAAATTCGAGAAGATGTCTTGCGGCTGGCCAAAGCCCTTGATGCGGAGGTTCTTCGTGACCATCAGGACCTTGCGCTAAGAGGCAGCCACAAGACATGGCCTGTATTGGTGCGCTTCTCCTCCAGGGCCACTGACATCGTAAGCATCCAGATGGGGACGCGGGCCACCTTTCAGATGTCGATTCAGGCCCGGTCCCTGCCCGTCCGGGAAGGCAAGACCCGAATCTCCACGCGAGACAGCCGGTTTGACGCCAGGTTTGCCGCCACCAGCAACAACCCCACGGAAGCCCGCTTGTTTGTTCGCGAGCCGGAGGTCATGGAGCTGACGAAGAAGCTCTGTGTTTCTTTGGCCAGCTCTTTGCGGATTTCTCACGGCCGGCTGGAGGTGGCGGAAAGCTCCTTTAGAGCCCCGGATATCTTCGGGTTCATCCTCGGACGTCTTCATACAATGGAGACGTTGGCCGGAAAACTTGGCGAGATGCCGGGTGCGGACACCATCACGATCGTGTCTTATAAAAGAAAAGGCAACCGTGTGGAGCGTGCCGTGATGGCTGTTGCATTGGCCCTGGCCCTGGTTGCTGCCATTCGCTGGCCGGGTGGAAGTGTCAAGGAGCAAGCCGCCGGATTCCATTCCTCACCGGTGGCGCCGGCAGGTATTCTACCCGCCGATGCCCTCCAAATTGGCAACCTTGCCGGCTGGCGTCTCGCCGAGGAAAGTGATTTTAGCCATGAGACGGCTTATTGGCTGCGGGGGGAAGGCGTGTTGCCCAGCGGGCGGATCGCTGTCGATCTTTCCGGCAACAATACGCACCGCGATATGGCTTATATCCTGATCGATGGTTCGCAAATGATGCGGGTTGTCCTGTTCAGCCAGGGTCTGCGGGTCTACGACCAGCGCTACCAGAGCATCGCTATTGCGTCACGCATGCCGCATTCCGGCATGGCAAGCGCAACATGGAAAGACGGCGTCTCCGCCAACGCCGATGGTGACGGACTATTGCTGGCGACCCGAGGCGATGATCGCACTTCCGGAGTGGTATTCACCATGCATGACGGCAAATTGACGTTTAACCTGCCTGCTGACTATCGAAATCTGAATTTACTGTGATCGACAGAATTCAGTTTTGCTTCTTCCCGCGCGTCGTGAGCTACAATCCTTTCCAGCGTGTCTGCCGCATTCCTGGATTCCGGTTCTCGCCGCCGATTCCGCAAACATCTCTTGCGCTGGTATGACCGCGAGAAGCGCACCCTGCCCTGGCGGGGTGAGAGCGACCCCTACCGCATCCTCGTTTCTGAGATCATGTTGCAGCAAACCAGGGTGGTGGTGGTGAAGGAGCGCTATCAGGGATTTTTGCGACAGTTTCCGAGCGTTTCCCGGCTTGCGCGGGCCAGTGAGGAATCGGTCCTGGCTGCCTGGAGCGGTCTTGGTTATTATCGCCGTGCCCGCGCTCTCCGTGCGGCTGCCAGGCACATCCACGATCAAGGCGCATTTCCCGGCGCTGCTGCCGAGTTGGCCCAATTGCCGGGCATCGGACGTTATACGGCTGCGGCCGTCTCCAGCATTGCTTTTGGCGAGCCGGTGGCGGTGGTGGATGGGAACGTGAAGCGCGTCCTGCAACGACTTTCAGGCGAAGAGCTTTCTCTTTCCCTGTCCAACGATGCTTACTGGCAGTGGGCCCAGGAATTGTTGGAGAAGCGCAGGCCCGGCGACTTCAATCAAGCCTTGATGGAGTTGGGCGCGACTCTCTGTCTTCCGGGGCAGCCTGTTTGTGGCCGCTGTCCGGTAGTTGATTTCTGTGCATCGCGTGGAGCAGGCAATGTCAGAACCCGCAACCCACGAAAGAAAGCAAGCCTCAGCTATCTTCTCGTCCAGAGACCAGGGGCGGTACTGCTCCAGCAGCGTTCCGCCAGCCTTTCACTGATGCCGGGAATGTGGGAATTGCCTTCGCTTAAGCGCCCTGAAACCAAAGGCAAAATTCCGATCCTGAAGCTCCGCCATTCCATTACCACTACGGACTACAGCATCCTGGTTTTCTCATCAGATGGAGGCAAGAAGCGCCCAAAAGGCGCATGGACGCCTCTGCGCTCCATCAACCGTTTGCCTCTTACCGGATTGGCGCGCAAGATCCTGGGCCGGTTGCAACTCCTATCCTAGGCCGATCGTTTTTTTCCGGCTTGTTAGAATAGACCCTTGGGAGGGGACCATGGCTGCGATTGAAGCCGGAGTTGCCGCACCAGAGATCAAATTGCCCTTAGTAGACGGCCGTGAATTTTCGCTGAGTCAGGCGCGAAAACGGGGACCGGTGGTGATCGCGTTTTTCAAGGTCAACTGCCCGGTGTGCCAGTTTACTTTTCCTTATTTAGAGCGCATTTATAAGACTTACAGCGGGAATGCCAGGTTCACCTTTGTCTGTGTCTCCCAGAATGATGCTGCGGATACGGAAGAGTTCAATCGCCAGTTCGGCGTGACTTTTCCCACCCTGCTCGACGACGCGCGCAAATATCCGGCGTCCAACGCCTACGGGCTCACGAACGTCCCCTCGATTTTCCTTGTAACCCCTGAAGGCGAGGTGGAGTTGTCCAGCGTCGGCTGGTCCAAACAAGATATGGAAGAACTCAATCGCAGGCTGGCTGAGATCAGCGGCTCGACGCCCGCGCGGCTGTTCAAGCCAGGCGAGCAGGTGCCGGATTACAAGCCCGGTTGAGAGTCCAGGAATTAATCCGCCAGGTGGCGGAAAGAATCAATTTAGTTTTCAGTATTTAGTATTCAGTACTTTGCAGAAAGTTTTTTCCTTGCTTCGCGAGGAACGGAAATAGCAATTCACAACTTCAATCCCTTAGAGGTTTTTACCGCGGTCGGGGAAGGCCCTGCTTTGCCTAAATACTAATACTTTATGCGTTCACTGCTGATTGCTACGGAGAAGACATGAAACCAGTTGTTGCTGTTCTGTTGTTGGCCGTTGCTTCGCTGTTTGCGGCACAAACCGATGCTGGCTTGCCTGCCTCCGCGCAGCAGGCCATGAATGCCATTGATTCGGAGAAGATACGCGCCACGGTTAAATATTTGTCCGATGACGCGCTGGAAGGACGCGGTACGGGACAAAAGGGCGGCGACAGGGCCGCGGACTGGATTGCGGATCAGTTCAAAAACTACGGTCTGCAACCGTCAGGCGAGAGTGGCTCTTTCTTCCAGGACGTGAAGTTCTATGGGATAAGGACCGACCAGCAGAAGACGCAGTTTGCCTTTCTTCCCAAGTCAGGCGCGCCGATGACATTGAAGTTCGGGGACGATTACGTTGCCACCGACGAAACTCATTCTGGCCAATCGCAAATTGACGCGCCGTTGGTTTACGTCGGCTATGGAATCAATGCCCCCGAGTACCGCTGGGATGACTACAAAGGCGCGGCCCTTAAGGGCAAAGTCCTGCTCATGCTGGTGAATGAGCCTCCTTCAGACGATCCCAACTTCTTCAAAGGCAAAGCCCTCACCTATTACGGACGGTGGACTTACAAGTATGAAGAGGCTGCGCGGCGGGGCGCGGTAGGCGTCATCCTCATCCACAAAACAGAGATGGCCAGCTACGGTTGGGAGGTTGTGCATAACTCATGGGGCGGTGAAAGTTCGTTTCTGCAGGATGAGAAAGAGCCCAAGCTGAAGTCGGCGGGATGGATACAGCTTGATGTTGCGCGAAAGCTGGCCAAGGCCGCGGGAATGGACCTGGACACCATGATGAAGGACGCAACTTCCCGCAGCTTCAAGCCGGTAGAGCTGCCCATTACGGTGAAAGAAACGATCGTGAGTCATGTGCGCCCGTTTTCATCGCGCAATGTAATCGCCAGGGTTCAAGGCTCCGACGCCAAGCTGCGGGACCAGGCCGTAATCTATACCGCGCATTATGATCATCTCGGCATTCATCCGGATGAGCCCGGAGACAACATCTACAACGGCGCGGCTGACAACGCGACCGGATGCGGCATTCTTCTGGAATTGGCGCGGGCCTTTGCCGGAGCAAAAGAAAAGCCGAAGCGCACGATTCTGCTGGCCGCCGTGACCGCGGAAGAGCAGGGCCTGTTAGGCTCAAAGTATCTGGGTGAACATCCCCCCATTCCGGCGCGCAACATCTCACTGGATCTCAACTATGACGATGTGCAGCCCTTTGGCGAACCTCAGCAGGTAGTGGTTTCCGGCTCTGAGAGGACGACGATCTACCCTCTGGTCCAGAAAGTAGCCAACGATTTTGATCTCAGCATCCAGCCGGACAACCTCCCTGAAGCCGGCCATTACTATCGTTCGGATCACTTCAGTCTGGCGCGGGTGGGTGTCCCATCCTTCAGCGTGAATGAAGGAGTGCTCTTCAAGGGCCATGACCTCGCCTGGGGAGAGGAAAAGGACCGCGATTATGTAGCCCACCGTTATCACCAGCCTTCGGATGAGTACCGTCCGGAGATGGACTTTACCGCCGACGCCAAGATGGCGAAATTCGGCTTTGCCATTGGCTGGCGCGTGGCTAATCTCCCAAGCCTGGTGGCCTGGCAGCCAGGTGACGAGTTTGAAAAAGCCCGCAAGAAGTGACAGTTTTTGTAGTTTATCCCGAACCCTGAGCTTGCCGAAGGGGAGGGAACCCTGCTTCATTGCGTAGTTGCTCTGGGGCTTATGCCCTGAAACCGAATGCATGTGTGTCGTTTTTTATTCTGACTTCTGCAATAACACCTGTCTCCTCCAGCAGGGTCGCAACGGTTGAAAATCACCTCGCTTGCAACACAAGTCATGCTGAAAACAAATAACTTAGGCAGAGGCGCAACTTCGTCCGCCGCGAACGAAGTTGATTTCATAGGCTTTCTCGGCCGCAGGCCCTGGGTGACAGACGATTCAATCCCGGCTAAACGCGGTGGCCGACCGGTGACTGGCCACTAAACCTGCCCGGTTGTGGAGTTTACCCCTCAATCACACTCTGGCCTTGACCGATACATTACTTAGGTAAAGCGGGGCCCGGCCCGGAATCTGATATAAAGGGCCTGTTTCCCCCAAACCTCCGTCGTCTGTTGCATGCCATTCCCATTTCTTCAACGCGGAAGCCTGACAGAGTCTGCACGGCAGCTCTCATTGTCGAGTTACGTACCTTCCATCGTTCTGGAGAACCTGGTTGCGGGAATCGACAACATCCGCCATGACGTCTTCATAAGTCCCAAATTCAGCGAAATCACGCGTTCCCACATTTTTAAGCTGATCGTGAAACACGGAAACGTGGAAGATCTCGCCCAGGAAGATTCGCTGGCTTCGCCCAGGGGCATAGCCCGCCCGAATGGGCGTGTGGGCGGCCCGCAGCCTGCTAAAGGCTTTGACCCTGCGGACTTCAAACGCCTGGTTGGGGAATTGCACATTGCTGCCCTGAACCGTGCCAAGATTGATGACAATCCCTCCCTGGATTTGTTGTTTCGGTTGGCAGTGCTGAAGTTTCTGCGCTCAGAGCTCACCAACCAGTACAACGCCGCAGCCGAGCGTTGCCGGGCGCGAATCAAGCAGTACGAAATTCCCCGGCAAGCCACTCCTGCCAGGGGCTTGCAGGCGCGCGAGCGTTTTGCCAGCTTCCAGATCAACAAAAAGGCGGTTCTGCGCCGTGTGGGGCAGGATTTGTTCCTGACCGTCCGTGACGTGGAGAAGGAAGCGCTATCGCGGACCAGGCGCTCTCTCTTCGGAGATACCGGCGTGGCATCCTACGATCTTTTCCTGAACCGGCTGATCTTTACCGAGGATGGCCGCGATGATTATCTCAATGCCGAGCACTACGTGATGTTGGGCAACTATGAGCGCGATCCGGACCGCTTCCAGACACTGCAGCAGATTGCCGGCCAGTTTTTGAAGTCCTTGAGTGTTGTAGGCGACGAAGAGGAGGAGATTCAGGCGCTGCTGAATGCTCCGGAGAACGCTCAGGAAATCATGGCCGCCGGCACTCCGGACGATGCCACCCCGAAAGGCAAAATTCAGAAAACGCTTCTGCATGCCTGGGTTGACATGCTGGAGCGGGAGAATGTGATTGACAACGTGATTGCAGCCTACGAAGTGGTGCCCCTGCTGAGCCAGTATTCCCCGCCCATTAATCCTCAGCAGCTCAAGAATGCGCTCATTTCCCGCACCGAACGCAAACGCGTAGAGACCCTTCTGGAAGAGCAAGGCAAGATCTCGCCGGAACATCTGCACTCGGCGGTGAAAAAGGTGGAGACCTGCAAAGGAGCGGAGCGGGCGAAAACTGCGGGCCGGTTCTTCAGCGACTTCAGCCGCTACCATCGCGACCTGCGGCGGATGGAAGCAGTGCTTTCCGCGCTGGACAATGTGAATGTGATCGTCAACGAAAAATTTCGCGAGCTCTCCGCCATCAACAATACGCTCTACGAGTTCCTGCTGCCGGAAGAACAAAAGCCATCCGAGGACCGGGTCATTCATCATGTGGTGCTCAAGGCGGACATTCGCGAATCCACCACCGTAACCCGCACCCTGCTGGATCGTGGGTTGAATCCAGCTTCTTATTTCAGCTTGAATTTCTACGATCCCATCAACAAGCTGCTGCCCAAATATGAAGCCATCAAGGTATTCATCGAAGGCGACGCCGTTATTCTGGCCGTCTTTGAGCGCGAAGGCGAACCCGGATTGGGAGTGGCCCGAACGTGCGTGCTGGCCAAAGAGATCATTGAGATTGTGACCGCTTATAACGAGCGGTCCCGCACCGCTGGCCTGCCCATCCTGGAGCTTGGCATCGGGATCTCTTACCAGGACTCCGCGCCTCTATACCTGATGGACGGCACTCAGCGCATCATGATCTCTCGCGCGCTCAACGAGAGTGACCGGCTCTCTTCCTGCAATAAAGGTATGCGCCGCCTGCTGGAAAATCTTGAGTTGCTGTTCAACGTCTTTGCCTTCAAGACCGTGGAAGATGAAGATACCGGCGGCAATCCCGATGAGTTTCTGCTGCGCTACAACATTGGCGGCATTCATATCAATGAAGAGGCCTTTCAGAAACTGCGGACCGAGATTTCCTTGCAAGCCTACGATATGCAGGTGCCCATGATCTGGGACCGGCGCAAGGTGCGCCTCTACAGCGGCGTTGTTCCGATCGGGCAGGGATTGTTTCACAAGATTGCCATCCGTGAAGGGCAGGTGGCCCATATTGATGCCCGCGACTTCGCGCTCAAGCGCTACACGGAACGGCACTACTACGAGATATGCACCAATGCCAAAATCTATCGCGCCCTGGAAGACGCTCAAGTCTCCGTTGCAACAGCTGGATGACACGGCTTAAGCCAGGCTTTGGGCAATTTTTGGCAATCCCCTTCTGATTCGCTGCCAACTGATCGTGGGTCTCGCTCTTCCCTATAACTGTTAACCTGACCCTGTTCTTCAGAAGGCTCTCCTGGGCGCGCGGAAGGGAATTTTAATTACTGCCTCGAGATCAACCGGAGCGCCATTCTTGGTTCCTGGGCGGAAATGCCATTTTTCCAGTGCGTCACGCGCATTCCCGTCAAGCGTGTCATCCAGTCCTTGCAGCACCTTCACCTCGCCTACCGTGCCATCACTATGAATCACGGCGTAGAGAATCACTGTGCCTTCAATACGGTCCCGCATTAACGCGGGCGGGTACGCGGGGTCTACTTTACTCAGAGCGACGGGAGCGCTTAGGTCATCACCTGCGGCTCCTGGCTCCGGATTCCTCTCTGCAAAGCGGATGATCCAACTGCTCCCGGCTGCCGAGGTCAGGTTCGGCATGCTTAATGCCATGGAGTAAGATTTGCGATCGCCAAAAACCTGGTTCTCAATCTTTCCCGCCCCTGGCATATTCCGGCCCGTGTCAGCCTTTGCTGGAGGCCCTGCGGGCATGCTGGGGGCTGAAACTACCACGCCGCCGGCAACTTTGTTGGGTGGTGCTGCGATAAAAACATTGCTGGAAGAGTTGCTCCCATCTTTATTCCCACCGGGCGAATCCTTGCCGTCGGCTGCTATTTCCGGCCGGGCTGTGGCGCCGGGATGTCCCGTGGGGCCGGCCGCAAACTCTCCCTGGCGGTTGCCTTCCGGAATGGTCATGGGGCCACTGGGAGCTACCGGTTGTACATTCGTTACCAGCAGTTGACCCATTTCCTGCGCCTGGGATTTGCCTGTGCCTTGCGCTACCGGTTCAGCGGCTGGAATGGGCGCTTGCGTCTGTCCGGATTGTGGCGGCTGCTGGCCATTTGCAGCCTGCTGTTCCGGTACCGGCAGCTGTGGTGCTTCAACGTTGGGGGCATTCATGGCCAGGTTGATGTCCCCCGGCCTGCGTTGGACGGCATTTTGACTGGGAGGCACAGCAGCTTGCGGTTCTGCCGGCAAATGGACCGCTGCCAGGTTTCTATTCACCGGCGCTTCTGGCGGCGCAACCGCTTGCGGTTGGGCAGGAAACTCCAGCGCATCCAGCTTGCGCTGCGCCGGCTGTTCCATCGGAGGAACCACGGGTGGCGTAGTGAGAGGAAGCTGCCGCATAGGGTGATTGGCGGCCACAGGCGCAACCGAAGGTATAGGTGTCCAGACCACGATATTGGGCAGCGGAACATCCTGACTCAGCAGTCTGGGACTAACCGGATTAACAATTGTCTGCCGGGTGCTCTGGTGGTTTACATGAATTGAGACAATCTCCTGGGGCGCGTAGGCCGGATCAGCTTTTTGCGCCACGCGCCGCTTCGGCGGTTCCGGCTTCTCCGCTTTATTTACCGGAGGAAGATATTCTGAGATCGCATAGTTCTCAATGTGCCTGGAATCTGCAAGCTCGTCCGGCAGAACATGCGGTTGACTGAGCCAAAGCAAGGTGAGCCAGTAGACTGCGGCCACTAGCGCGGTGTGCAGTGCGAACGATTCGGCTATGCCCAACCACGGCGCGGGACGGTCGACCAGCGCATCTGCCCAGTATTCTACGGGCTTGGCGGTCACCCAAACCTTGGGAGGCGCAGGACGGAACAGGTCAGCCACGTTGCGCAGGAATATCCGCAACCATGGCTCGGTTTCTATCACGAGCTTCAGGCTGAAATCAGATCTGGATCCCGTCTTCTGCTGGCTCGCATTCGGTTCAGACTGCATGGGCATTGAACTTCGGGGGCAAGTAGAGGAGATTATATCCCAGGAGAGCGCTGTTGGCCCTTTGGCCTTTGGGTTCAGAGCCTTAGGCGGTGTGCATAAATAAGTACTTCAACTGAAAATTACAATGTGATAGCGTTTGCGAATGGTGATGTCTGCGGCAGGCATTCGGCGGCGTTACGCGGAATTATCGCCTGTTTTGGATGAACGCGGACGGCGTCGGTTTGCAGCCACAGAGGCCCGGGCCTACGGGTA
>Ga0209168_10003248_pt1 | contig 11303 bp, 8 predicted proteins | sample Coa_R1_FD_187156 | JGI IMG/M metagenome (GOLD analysis project Ga0209168, IMG submission 187156) | Surface soil microbial communities from Centralia Pennsylvania, which are recovering from an underground coalmine fire - Coalmine... | ecosystem: Environmental > Terrestrial > Soil > Unclassified ... | reverse complement strand
ACCATGAGGAATTTTCCCAGTACCAGATGCGTGCGCGAAACCGGGCTGCACAGAATCGTCTCGATCGTGCCGCGTTCTTTTTCGCCGGCGGTCAAATCCATGGCCGGATACATCGCTCCGGTCAGGCACAATAAAATGATGAAGTAGGGAACCATGCCGCCGATCAGCGCGCCGCCCACTTTTTCCGGCGACGCCACGTTCTGCTGAGCGATATTGAATGGACGGACCATGCTCTCGGGTAGGTGCCTCGCCTCGAGACGTTCGCGAATGGCGCGATCGCGCAAGTCGCGGAAGAATTTTTCCAGGCGATTCGCGCCAAAGCCTGACTTGAGTTCGCCCTGGTACATATAAATCTTCACGCTCATCGGCTCGCCCGCCGCAAGCTTGGCATCGAAGCCCGGAGGTATTTCCACTGCCGCGCGAATCTGCTTGTTGGAGATTTCATCGGCGTAGTCGGAATTTTGCGGAACGATTGTGACGCCTTTCAAGTTTTCGAGTTCCGCCCGCACGTTTGGCGAATCCTCTCCACCCAGGATCATCACTTTGGGCACTTCTTCGCTGGCTTCGCCGACTTGCCTGATCATGACCACAAGCAGACCAATGGTCAGCAAGGGCATCAAAAGAAGTGGCACGGCGATCATAGAGATCAGCGTTCGGTGGTCGCGCAACGAATCAATCAATTCCTTGCGATAAACGATGCCGATGTTTCGTAGGGTCACTGTTCCACGACCTGAACGAAGATATCTTCCAGATTTTGCTTGCTGAATCGCTGCCGAAGGTCGCCGAGCGTTCCTTCGGTGAGCAAACGGCCGTCGTGGATGATGCCGATGTGATCGCAAAGTTTTTCGACTTCGCTCATCACGTGCGTGGAAAAGATCACAGTTTTGCCGCGATCGCGGCATTCCCGGATAAACTCGATAATCGTGCGCGCGGCCATCACGTCGAGGCCGACGGTTGGCTCATCAAAAATCATCACGGAAGGATCGTGCACCAGGGTGCGCGCGATGGAGACTTTTTGTTTCATGCCGGTGGAAAGATTGTCGCAGCGGCGGTCGCGAAAATCGTTCATTTCGAGACGCTGGAAAATCGCATCGATGCGCTGTCGCAGGGTTGTTTCGTCGAGCCCGTGCAAGCGGCCGAAGTATTCCACCATTTCCCGGGCCGAGAGGCGTCCGTACAGCGCAGTGGCGGTGGAAAGGAATCCGACCGAGGAGCGCACTCTCTGGGATTGCTTCCTCACGTCAAATCCTGCGACGATCGCAGTGCCCGCGGAAGGGGTCAGGATTGTTGCCAGCATGCGCAACGTCGTGGTTTTTCCCGCGCCGTTGGCGCCTAATAATCCAAAAATTTCACCCGGCCTGCATCGGAAGCTTACTCCGTCGACAGCGCGCACTTCGCCGCGCGTTTTGTCGCGAAACTTCTTTACCAGGCCTTGCGCTTCAATCATGGGGGCTCATTTCATGTGTATGCGCAGAGGAAACGTTCGCCACTAGGATTCAGCCAAATCGCGCTCCACTTATTCACCCTGAATCCGGAAGGGGAGCCCGTCAAAATATTCTAGCCGAACGCGGCAGTGAATGGCATGAAGTTGAAACGAGGATTGCGAAACTAGCCCTTATGGCAATTTGGACACTGCTTGGCATCGAAATTTTCGGGTGTCACGCGAAACATGTTGTTACACTGTATGCAAACACGATGTAGAACCGGTTGTCCCGGTGGAGGAGCTTCATGTTTCGGCGCATGAGATGGCGGAGGCGTCTGTTCAGCACTCATGGTGAAATTCTAGCACAGCCATGAGCAACCCGAAACCCTGGGCGATCTCCTGCTATTTGGCGGCATCCCGGCTGGTTCACCGAGCATCTCAAATTTGTCGGCCATGTCCAGAACTCCGCTGGTTGCTCGTTTGCTACGTCGAACTTTGTTAGAATGCAACGCTTTGATCTCCCGGCAAGGTCCGGCAGAGTAAGGGACGGTATGGGACCGGCACTCGGAAGAAGACTGTGGATAATTGTGGGCGCCGCCCTGGTGTTGACGGCCGTTCTGGTTTTTATCAGCGGCCGGGGCGGAACGGCGCGAGTGGCCGTCACCAGTGTCATCCGGGAGAATTTGAGCTCGGTTGTTTCCAGCAATGGCAAAGTGGAACCGGTAATGCCGATTTCGCTTCGCGCGAGTTTCCCAACATTTGTCAAGAAAGTACAGGCGGTGGAAGGCCAGCAAGTGAAACGCGGCCAACTGCTCTATGTTCTGGATGACGCGGGTTTGACGGCCGAACTTGCTCAGTCGCGCGCCGACCTGAACACGGAAGAAGAGGCGCTTCGCGTGGCTAAATCAGGCGGCCGCGCCGATCAAATCGCCAAGGTCGCCGCCGATCTGCAGAAGGCTCTGGCCATGCGCGAGCAGTTGCGCCGTGACAATGAATCGTTAACCAAGCTCGTGGCTCAAAAAGCTGCTACGCAGCATGAATTCGAGGAGAATCGTTTGGCGCTGGCTCAAGCGGAAGCCGATGTGCAATCGTTGGAAAAAGCGAAGCAGACGTATGTGAATCAGGCTCAGCTGGACATTGAACGGGTTACTCTTCTGGTGGAACACGCCAAAAATCAAGTCCGGGACCTCGAGCAAAAACTGAGTTCGACGCATGGAATAGCCCTCGCCGACGGAACCCTTTATTCACTGCCCATACACCAAGGAGATTTTGTGAAAGAGGGTGACCTACTCGCCGAGATGGCCGACATGCACCACGTTCGTGTCCGCGCATTTATCGACGAGCCGGAACTTGGGCAGATCGATGTAAATCAGGCAGTGGAAATTTTCTGGGACGCGCATCCGGATCGTGTATGGACGGGGCGCACGGAAGTCGTCCCGAAACAAGTGGTGGCCCATGGCACGCGGAATGTCGGCGAACTGCTTTGTTCCGTATCGAACGATCGCCTGGATCTCATACCGAACACTACTGTCGACGTGCGAATTCATATCAGTGAGCGGCCCAACGTGCTCGTGATTCCTCGCGGTGCTGTATTTATCGATGGCGGCAAACGCTTTGTGTTTGTGGTGCAGGATAACCGGCTGCGCCGGCGCGACATCAAGGTCGGCATCGCGAATCCCACGATGATCGAGGTCCTATCGGGCTTGCAAGAGGGCGATCAAGTCGCGTTGCCCGGCGACGTGTCGCTCAAGGAAAACTTGCGGATACGACCGGTGCCTACCGAATGAAATTCCGTTGGCGATATGCAATATTGCTGGTGGCAGCTTGTGCGCTGCGTGCGGGTTCCGCTTACTCCGCACAGAACGTCCTGGCCGATGCGCAACGCGAATTTAATGCTGGACATTATCACAAAGCGGTTGATGCCCTGACGGGCGCCGCCGCGAAATCGCCTGACGACGCGCCGCTTCACTTTCTGCTGGGCCAGTGCTATTACGAGCTCCGCGAATTCACCCGCGCAGTGAGCAGTTTCGAGCGCAGCGTTCAATTAGTTCCCAACCAGTCCGAATATCACGACTGGCTTGGCAAGGCGTACGGCCGCAGGGCCGAAGAGACGGTATTTCTAAGCGCCATGAGTTGGGCGCGAAAGACGCACAAGGAATTTGAAGCCGCGGTGCATCTGAACCCATCTAATTTTCAGGCGCAGCGCGACTTGATCCGTTTTGAGATCTACGCGCCGTCGATCGTGGGCGGCGGCGACGACCGCGCCCTGAAGCACATCGAGGACCTCGAGAAAATCGACGCGTTGCAGGGACAGCTTGCACGCGGAGAACTCTTCGCCACCAAGAAAAAATTCGCGGAAGCAGACGCGGTTTTTGCAAAAATTCTGGAATCGAATACCGATCGTATCGGCGTCTATTTTGAAGCCGCGGACTATTACCGGGACCGCATGAATTCCGCCAGGATGGGTGAAGCGATTGCCGCCGCCGAACGAATCGATAGCGACGACCGCAGGTTGAAATTTTATCGCGGCGTCATGTTTGTCGTGGAAAAGAAGAATCCAACCGAGGCCGAATCGTTGCTGAAGTCCTACATCTCGACTGTGCCGGACAACTCCGATCTGCCTTCGCATTCCCAGGCGCTCGAATGGCTCGGAAAACTTCATGAGTCCCAGGGCAAATTTTCAGAAGCTGCGGAGAATTATCGGGTTTCCCTGGAGCTCGATCCCCACAATAAATCTGTGGAAGAAGCTTGGAAACGAGTGAAAGAGAAATAAAAGTATCATGATGCTCCGCAACGAAACCTGGATGGTGGCGCTGGAAGCTTTGTGGGCCAACAAGATCCGCGCGTTTTTGACCACGCTCGGAGTGGTCATTGGCAGCGCCTGCATCGTCCTGGTCGTGACCGTGGCGTTAAGCGGCAGGCGCTACGTCATCGCGCAAATTGAAGGGGTCGGCTCGAACCTGGTTTACGCGCGTCTGGATATTGATCCCAATCGTCCAGTCATGCTGCAGGATGAGCTATCGCTTGAAGACATGAATTCGGCACTCGCGGCTGTTCCGGGTGTCGTCACCGTGGCGGGAACGCGCGGCATGCAGAGTTCGGTACTGGCTGGATCGGTCGAGCGGACTGTAAATCTGGTCGGTGTCACCGAAGGGTTTCAGCAAATTCGCAATTTGCTGATCTTGCGCGGCAGATTTATCGACGCAGATGACATCTACTCGCGTAGCAGGGTTTGCCTGATTACTACGCAGCTCGCGAATCTGGTTTTTCCTTTTGCCGACCCCGTCGGACGCAACCTAAGGGTCGGTGAATTCAGCTATACGGTCATCGGCGTATTTAAGGAGCGCGTGGAAACATTCGGGCTCTCGGAGATTCAAGACTACTCCGTGCTGATTCCGTTTCCGCTGATGAAATATTACACGGGAGATACTTCGCTCGAAATGCTGTACGCGCAGGCTGGAACGCCGGAGGGAGTTATCCCTGTGACCCGGCAGCTGGAGGCGCTGTTGCGTAGCCGGCATCCCACGCGCGCGCGTTACCAAGTGATGAACCTCAGCTCGATTCTGGACGCTGCGCGGAAAATTGCCCTGGCACTGACTATTGTGCTGGTGCTGATTGGCTTTATCGCGCTGCTGGTCAGCGGAATCGGCATCATGAACATCATGTTGGTGACCGTGAGAGAGCGCACACGCGAGATTGGAATTCGCAAGGCTATCGGAGCGCGGCGCAGCGAAATTTTGGCTCAGTTTTTGCTCGAAGCTTTTTTGATCAGTGGATTCGGGTCGGTGCTGGGGATTCTCATTGCGGTAGCGATCCCGGTGATCGTTCAGCCGGTGCTGCCCGGGAATCTGCGCGTTCCTGTTCCGTGGCAGTCGGTGGTGCTGGCTTTTCTGGTGTCCTGTTCGGTGGGAGTTTTCTTCGGTTATTTGCCCGCGGAACGCGCCGCGAAATTGCAGCCGACCGAATCGTTGCGATATGAGTAACACGTAGCACAGACTTCAGTCTGTGTAGTTTTGATTTGGGTTCACTGCAGGCTAAACCAAACCAAAACCACACAGACTGAAGCCTGTGCTACTGAAAGCCCCGAAAGTGAGTATTGCTTCATGATGCAGCGAACGACCTCCGCCAGGGTTCGGCCTGCGCGCACCATTTGCGCGGCGTGCGTCGTCCTACTAACGTTGACTTGCATTTCGGTGGTACGAGCGCAGGAAACCAGTTTTGCGCGGAAGCTGACACTCAAGGAAGCCGTTACCCTCGCGGTAGGCAATAGTCGCGATCTCGCTCTGGCTCGTCTGCAATATGGACTGGTGCAGCGCCAGGCCGCTGTCGCGGGCGCTGCGTTTCGTCCGAATTTCTATACAGGCACAGGAGCTGCGTACACGAATGGATTTCCGCTGATGTCTGGCGGCGGAGTCCCCGCTATCTTCAGCCTCTCCTACGATCAGCAGATTTTTAACCCCCCTCTCAAGGGCGACCAGCGCGCCGCTGAACAGCGGGCCGAAGGGCAGCGGCTTTCCATGGAAGGTGTGCGCGACTCCGTTATGGTGCGGGCGGCGCTTGAGTATCTTGAGTTAGCGAAGGTGCGCCACGCTCAAGAATTGATGCGAGCCGAACGTCTAAGCGCGGGACGCATTCTGGATTCCACGCGCGAGCGCGCCGCAGCAGGCCGCGAGCTGCCCATCGAAGTCACTCGCGCCCAGCTCACCGCGGCTCGTATCGAGCAGCGCCTGGCTCAACTTGAGGATCGCGAAGACGAGCTTATCGGAGAATTGCGCGACATGATGGGACTGCCGGCCGATCAACCCATCGAAGTTTCGACCGAGGAAATTCCAGGCGCTGCGAGCGACCAGGCAAAAGACCTCGTGGCGCAAGCCATGGCCAACAATGTCGAGTTGAAGCAGGCGGAAACGGAACGCCGCGCCCGCGAGGAAAAGCTGAAAGGCGAGCGCGGTGGATACTGGCCCACGGTTTCTCTCGTCGGCCAGTACAATATCTTGAGCAATACCAACAATTACACCGATTTTTTCAAGAAATTTCAGCGTAATAACGTAATATTCGGCCTCGAAGTGCGCATCCCTATCTTCGCCTCCCGTACAACATCCACGGTTGCATTCGCGCGCGCTGACCTGAGCGCCGCCGAACTGCAGCTTGCGAAAAAACGCAGCGAGCTTTCTCTCGATGTTCGCCGCAAAGCGAGGCAGGTGCGCGAAGCCGACCTTGCGGGCGATGTGGCGCGGCTGGAGCTGCAACTCTCGCAGGAAAATCTCCGCATTCTGCAAGTGCAATTCGATCAGGGACGCGGCAGCCTGAAAGATCTGGAAGCGGCGCACTTGGACGAAAACGATAAGTGGCTGGCATACCTGGACGCGAACTTTGCGCGGCAACAGGTACAACTTGAGTTGCTTCGTACGACGGGACAGGTGGCAAAGGTGCTGCAGTAAGCGAGTTTTCCTGTTGAGAAGGTGCCGTTTCGGGTAAAATGATGGTTCCAGCGGGGAGCAGTAGCACAGGCTTCAGCCTGTGTGGTTTTGACTTTCGTGAATTCGGAAAACAGCACACAGGCTGAAGCCTGCGCTACCAGGTCGGGGATTCGGCAAGAGGGGGAAGTTAGAATGCCTGAAGTGATGAAGACATTATTCCTGAATCCGCCGAGCTATGAAGGTTTCGACGGCGGAGCCGGAGCGCGTTATCAGGCGCGGCGCGAGATCAAATCTTTCTGGTATCCGACGTGGCTGGCGCAGCCCGCCGCCATGGTCCCGGGCAGCAAGCTGATCGATGCTCCTCCCGATGGACTGACGGTCGAACAGGTAGCTCCTCTCGCAAAGGATTACGAACTGGCGGTGCTGCACACGAGCACGCCATCCTTTGCAAATGACGCGAAGTTTGCCGCGCATTTAAAAGAAGTTAACCCCCAAATCATGGTTGGCATGGTTGGCGCGCACGTAGGCGTCCTGCCCCTGCAATCGATGAATGCTGCGCCGGCGGTGGACTGGGTCGCGGTCGGAGAGTTTGATTACATCTGCGCTGACGTTGCTGCGCGTAAACCTCTAAAAGATATTGGCGGCATCGCCTACCGGGATAACGGGCGCGTCTCGTTCACGCCGCCTCGACCCACGATTGAGAACATGGACGATCTGCCGTTCGTCGTGGACGTCTATAAGCGCGACCTGACGATTGAAAACTATTTTATCGGTTACCTGCAGCATCCTTATGTGTCGCTCTACACCGGCCGGGGATGCCGCTCGAAGTGCACCTTCTGTCTGTGGCCGCAGACGCTCGGCGGGCACCGCTATCGCGTGCGCAGCGCGGATAACGTTGCTGCCGAAATGGCTTTGGCCAAGAAACATTTTCCCCAGGTTCGCGAATTCTTTTTCGATGATGACACTTTTACCGACGATCTCCCGCGCGCTGAGGAAATCGCGCGTCGCCTGGGAAAACTGGGATTGAACTGGTCCTGCAATGCGAAGGCTAATGTGCCGCGCAAGACGCTGGAAATCATGAAGGACAATGGGCTGCGTCTTCTGCTGGTCGGATATGAGTCCGGCGACGATCAAATCCTGATCAATATCAAGAAGGGCGTTCGCCTGGACATCGCGCGCGAATTTTCGCGCAATGCAAAAGATCTGGGCATCGTCATTCACGGAACGTTCATTCTCGGATTGCCCGGCGAAACTCCCCAGACCATTCAGAAGACGATCAAGTTTGCCTGCGACATCGAACCGGAAACGATTCAGGTTTCTCTGGCCGCGCCGTACCCCGGCACGGAGTTGTATCGCCAGGCGCAAGAGCAAGGCTGGCTGCAAATTCAAACCGGCGAGCTGGTCGATACGCACGGAATTCAGACTGCGGCGATGAACTATCCAGGCCTGCAATCCACGGAAATTTTCAGTTCGGTCGAAGAGTTCTACCGGAAATTCTATTTCCGTCCGCGGAAGATGTTCTCGCTTTTCGGCGGTATGCTGCGGGACCCCGAAGTCATGAAGCGCCGGTTGCGCGAGGGTGTCGAGTTCTTCAAGTTCCTGCACGAGCGCAAAGCGACGGCGCGCGAAATGGCGCAGACCGCTGCGGCCGCTTCGGCGTCAAGCGCTGGGGACTGACAGTAGCACAGGTTTCAGCCTGTGTGCTGTTCCGAGCGTACGAGAGAATCAAAACCACACAGGCTGAAGCCTGTGCTACGGGAAGCCCGCAGCCTTTTGCCTGAAATGACTTCACCGAAATCTCACAAAACCAAGACCTACGTGCTTCTTTTTCTGCTCGTGTTTTTCGGCGCGGTCGGCAATACGATCCTGAGCAAAGGAATGAAAAATGCCGGCGACCTGGATATTTCGCATTTGCAGACGCTTGAGGCGGGCGCTGTGCGCGTGCTTTCGAGCGGAACGATTTGGCTGGGCATCACGCTCATGCTGCTGTTCATGATCTGCCACATGCTCGTGCTTTCGTGGGCTGACTATAGCTTCGTGATGCCGTTTTCCGCGATTGCCTATGCGCTGGTGCCGCTGCTTGGATATTTATTTCTTGGCGAACATGTTTCTGCGGCCCGCTCCGTCGGAATTATTCTGATTTTCCTGGGCGTTCTGCTGATCAACCGCACTCCGCATCGCACTACTGAATCTGTAAAGTCGACCTGACATGCGCACCGCCTCCATACTGATCTTCGTGGTGGTGACCGGCACGGGCGGAGAAATCTGCCTGACGCACGCTATGAAATTGCTCGGCGAGGTTCACGATTTTCGTCCGCGCGCCATCGCCTCGTTTGTCATGCGCGCGCTGCGCGTGGGCTGGCTCTGGCTCGGCGTTCTGCTGATGACGGCATCGTTCTTCTCGTTTTTGACGATGCTCTCCTGGTTTCCGGTAAGTTTTGTAATTCCCGCTACGTCGCTTGCCTATGTGGCGGGCGCATTCGGCGCGAAGATTTTTCTTGGCGAGCAGTTGAACCCGACGCGCTGGGCGGGAATTCTCCTGATCTGCTTCGGCGTAGCCATGGCGTGGGTGAACGATCTGCCGGCTTCGCTGCACTGGCCATCTGCGTTCACCTCGGTCCGCTGGGCTATCCTCGCACTGGCGCTTGGGCCTTTGTTCTATTATCTCGTGGGCATTTTTTCCGCGTGGCAATTTTTTCGTGTCGCGCATCGAGCCCAAAATAATCCTGCTGGCCGCAATTCTGCAGTCGAGACAGGAAACGCCTGGGCCCCGATTAGTGTGCTCAAGCCGGTGCGCGGCCTTGATCCCAACGCCTACGAAAATTTCGCGAGCTTTTGTCGCCAGGATTATCCTGAATTTGAAATCTTGTTCGCGGTTTCCGATGCCGCCGATCCCGCTATCCCCATCCTGCACAAATTGATTGCGGATTTTCCAGATCGCCCGGTCCGTATCATCGTTGTCGAGGAGAGTCTCGGACCGAACAGGAAAGTCTCAAATCTTTGCCGCCTGGTTCGTGAGGCGCGGCACGATCTCCTCGTCATTACCGACAGCGATGTACGCGTCGAGCCAGGTTATCTGCACAGCGTCGCGGCGATGTTCCGCGATCCAAAAGTTGGCGGCGTGACGGCACTGTATCGCGGAGTAGACAATCTGCAATTTGTGGCCGCAATGGATTGTGTGGGCTCTTCCGCGGCATTTTGCGGCGCGGCTCTCGTGGCGCGTGAACTCGAAGGTGTGAAGTTCATGATGGGTTCAACCATGGCCACGACGAAGCAGCATCTCGCTGAAATTGGCGGCTTCGAGCAAATGGTCGACCTGCACTCGGACGATTACGAACTCGGCCACCGCATTGCCGATCGCGGCTATCGCATCGAGCTGCTCCCCGAGCCCGTCTGGATGGCATTTCCGTCGCAAACTTTGAGCGCGTATCTGCGCCACGAGCTGCGCTGGGCCATTGGAATCCGCAATATTCGCCCGGGCGGCCACTTCGGCATGCTTTTCACGCACGGCCTGCCGTGGGCAATCGCCGCTGGTGTGGTGGCGCCTTCAGCGTCTATCGCAGCGGAATACCTGGGCGCATATTTTATTTTGCGTTTCGCGATGGCCTGGGCGGTGGGCGTGTGGGGCCTTCGCGATCCCGTTCTGCGCCGCCGGTTCTGGCTGCTGCCGCTTCGCGACCTGCTTTCATTCTTTGTCTGGCTCGCCAGTTTCGGCATGAACAAAATCGAATGGCGCGGCAGCGCGTTCACCCTCGAAAAAGGCCGCATGGTTCCGGTTATATCCCGCACGGGGCGCAGCTGACAAATTCGTTGTCCCTTGCTATTTTCTGCTACTTGCCTTACGCCATCTCGCCCAGGCACAAGGCATCGCTAAAGCCACCAAAGCCGCTCGATTGAACGCGAAAGTCTGTATCGGGCCTTGTCGGTGCGCGGCAACCCTCGCCTCTCCACGTTGGTCGCCGTTGCCAAAGCAATCGGTCTGAAACTGACTGTTGAGGCTGCTTGATAGATAGCGCCGAGGCCACCCGAGCATGCCATCTGTGTTTTGACCTAATTAATGCGTGAGCACGATCGTCAGGGCTTATATATGAACTTCGCTGAAACAGCACCCACCAGCACCAACACAGAAAGTATCAGCCAATTATAGCTCGCACCATAAGTAGCGGTAGGGAAGTGGTTGCTGATCATCAGGAAAATTAGGGGCACGGTCATGTAGGTGTTGTGCCTGGTGCGAGCTTTGGCGCGCTCGGCGAGTTCCAAATCCGGCGGCTTTCCTTCGCGCAACGTGTTCAGCATTTTGCGCGTCGCAGGCAGGATGCGCATCCAGACGTTGGCGGCCATGATTGTGCCGAAGAGAGCGCCGACATGGATATATGCGGCGCGGCCGCTGATGATGTGCGTGAGTCCATACGCAAGCGCGACGACCAGCATATAGCAGATAATTCCGGCAATTAGTGGCG
>Ga0209168_10003247_pt1 | contig 11304 bp, 8 predicted proteins | sample Coa_R1_FD_187156 | JGI IMG/M metagenome (GOLD analysis project Ga0209168, IMG submission 187156) | Surface soil microbial communities from Centralia Pennsylvania, which are recovering from an underground coalmine fire - Coalmine... | ecosystem: Environmental > Terrestrial > Soil > Unclassified ... | reverse complement strand
TTCGGCCCTGGTCGCGATCCGCATGGATCCCACCCAATTGGGGAATTCGCCTGCTGCGTATGGCCTGCTTGGCTTCTACATGGGCAATTCGATTCTGGTGCTCATGCTGTTGCGCCGGCGAAAAGTATCCACTCCCGCTTTTCGCATTATGGTGCACACCGCCGATATCGTATGGCCTGCTTTTATTTCCGTTTTCGGCGACGGACCCAGAAGTCCTTTCATCCTGTTTTTCGTTTTCGTTCTTACCGCCGCCGCTTATCGCTGGGGTTTATGGGAAACTCTGAGCACTGCCGCCGCGGAGGTTGTATTACTTTGGGCCGAAAGCTTTCTAATCTTCCGCGTTTGGGCGCCGCCGGGTACAGGCCTGCCATGGCATCTTTTCGCCGGCCTGCGGATGAACACCACCGAGTTCGAACCGAAGCGCCTATTCATGCTGTCGGTTTACCTGCTCGTAATGGGACTTCTGCTCGGCTACCTCGCGCGCCAACAAAAACATTTGCGCGCCGAAAAGGCCGCTATCACCCGCATGTTGGCCAAAGTGCGCGTGGAAGCGGGACTCACCGGTACTCTCCAGCAGATGTGCAGGGAAGTTCTGAGCATGTACGGTGCGACCCGCATGGTGATCGCCTCCGAGGAGATTCACAGCCGCCGTCCGTTTCTCGGAGAATTGCATAACGTCAACGGCGAATTTTCCGATTTTACCTGGCTCGACTCACGGCCGCGCGAAGCCAAGATCTATCTCAACGATTTTCCCGGCGACGTTAGTTATGCCAGGAAGGAGGACGACCGCTGGGTCGTAATCGCGCTCGATGGAGATGGCAATCCAGTGCCTTCTCCTCCGTCCGATGCGTTTGCCGCATTAAAGGAGCAGCAGCCCTACCGTACCGTGATGTCGATTTCATTCGTTTTCGGCTCCGAATGGACCGGCCGCGCCTTTCTCTTCGAGCCTTCCCTGCATGGAGATCTCCAAGAGCAATTGCGCTTCCTGCTCGACGTGCTTCATCAGGTCGGCCCCGCGGTTTACAACGTCTATTTGCTGCATCGCCTGCGCCGCCGGGCGGGCGCGGCTGAGCGTGCGCGGTTCGCCAGGGAACTGCATGACGGCGCCGTGCAGTCGCTGATCGCAGTGGAGATGCAAGTCGATGTTCTAAAACGCCAGGCCGAAACCAAGCCGGCAATCGTGATCGGCGAACTCGGGCGTATCCAGGGCCTGCTGCGCGAAGAAGTTCTGAAATTGCGCGAGCTCATGCAGCAGATGAAGTCGATCGATGTCGATGCCAGAAAATTCCTGAGCGTCGTCACTGACAGTGTGGAGCGCTTCGAACGCGAAACCGGAATCTCGGCGCGGTTCGTAACCGATATCGAGAAGTTGAAAATGCCCGACAGGGTTTGCCGCGAATTGCTCCGCATCGTGCAGGAGAGCCTCGTTAACGTCCGCAAGCACAGTCGCGCCCGTCACGTTTTGGTCCGCCTTGCCTCCAATCCCGAGCAATGGAGTCTCATCATGGAGGATGACGGGAAAGGGTTTTCTTTCGCAGGGCGTCTCACTCAGGAGGAATTAGACAACCTGGGGAAGGGTCCGATGATCATTAAGGAACGGGTTCGTTTAATTGGGGGGGCGCTCACGGTAGAATCAACTCCGGGTTCGGGGTCACGGTTGGAGGTTAAAGTTCCGAAAGATGGAGAAGTCTCCGATGAATTTTAAGAAGTCGCAACAGGTCCGCATCGTGATTGCCGATGACCATCCGATTTTCCGCGATGGCCTGCGCCGTCTCCTCGAAGCCGAACCGAATTTGAAGGTTCTGGGCGAGGCGTCCGATGGCGCCGAAGCAGTGAAGTTGGCTCGCCAGCTCAAGCCGGATATTCTGCTGCTTGATCTCGCGATGCCCAAGCATCCTGGTCTCGAGGCATTGCGCGATCTTGGTTCGGGAACGAATTCCGCTCCCGTACGCGTGATTCTACTGACCGCTGCGGCAGAGAAAAGCCAGATCGTCGAAGCGCTGCAGCTCGGCGCTCGTGGCGTGGTCTTGAAAGATTCCGCGACCCAGTTGCTATTAAAAGCGATCGATACTGTGATGTCCGGCGAATATTGGGTGGGCCGCGAAAGCGTTTCGAATCTGGTTCAGTACTTACGAACGTTGGTGCAATCCTCGACCGACGAGGCCCGCCAGAAGAAATTTGGTCTGACTCCACGGGAACTCGAAATTGTAGCCGCGGTGGTGGCCGGATACTCCAACAAAGAAATTGCGGAATACTTCAAGATCAGTGAAGACACCGTCAAGCACCATCTCAGCAACATTTTCGACAAGCTGGGCGTCTCCACCCGTCTGGAATTGGCTTTATTTGCCGTGAACCAGTCGCTTCCTTTGAAAAGTATTGTCTAGTAAGGACTTAGAGGATTAGGTGGCCGGTTCGGCCATGTAGCACTATAGTGCCATTGGCCGAAGCTCCGCCTCCTTCTATCATTTATCCAAACCAGCCTCACGACTGTAAACCGATTCGGGTCACCAGCTGACCATTTTGACGTAGTGTTCGCGGTTCGTGGCCGTAGGTAAAAATCCAATAATGGATAGAGAGAAGGATCCCGGTGACAAGAATGCTTAAGAACGTTTGGCAACAACTAGCGAGGGACGAGAGCGGTCAGGATATCGCCGAATACGCCGTGATGCTGGCGGTTATTCTGGTCATCGTCGTGGGCACGATCCGGCTGATCGGTTCGAATGCCAACAACGTGTTCTCTAACGTAGCCAGTTCCATCCAGTAATCGCTTTTCTGCGATTTCGCGACGAGGCGGGATTCTGTCCGCCCGCGTTCCGCCTGCCCACTTTGACTTCGCTGCGCTATTATTTGTTGACCCCGGGCGCGCTGGAGGCCACTTTTTCACTACTTGGTAACGAGAGCCGCGTGAGATAAGGAAAGAACGGCGTAATCTCAAACGGTATCTTTTCCCGCGCTGAAACCAACGCCACCGGTTTCGCCTTCTCCAGTTCCACTTGATCGGTCCAAGGATCAAGCTTGATTCTTCCGCCCAGCGGCAATGCCGCGATCTGATCTGTGCTGGCCGGTTCCAACTGCGGCGCCGAAGCAAGCAACGCCGACATGCGGATGCTCTTGCTACTCGCCACGCCATTGCCCAGGTGCGGACGGATCAGGTTCGGCAAATCCGGAGCGCTCTGCTGCAACGCTTTCAAGAACAATCCAGCACTCCCCAGTTTGTCCTTGTAGGGGGAATTTTTTAACAATTCCAAAGCCTTAGCATCCGCGGCTTCTTCGTCCGCCGCAGGCCGCTTAAAATCTAACCGCTGGAAAGAATCCTGATCCGGGAAGAACATGCGATCGTTGAATGCCAACTTTGTGTCGGTAGGATGCCCCAGCACAATGTGACTCAGTTCGTGAGCCAGCACCATGGCAAGCGAAGCTTCGTCAGGAAGCACATCCAGCAAGCCGCGGCTCACCACAATCGTGTGGCCGATGGTAAACGATTCGAGCGGCGAAGTCAGCAGCACGCGGCATCGAATATCCGATTGCAAGTCGATATTGTTGGTGACCAGCAAATTGTTGACCACGGTCAGCAGAATCTTATCCACATCGCCCGGCGGTGCCAGCAACCCAATCTTCTGCAATCGCTCCAAAGCGTTGTCTTCCGCCTGCCGCTCCCACATGCGTTCCGCAACCACCGGAGCAGCATCCGCCGTGGCGTCACTCTGGTCCTTCACCCCATCCGGCGAGTCCACCAGGATCTGCGCAAACTCCGAGTTCTTATTCAGGGCTTTCAGGTCGTACGCCCAAAGCCGCGTCTGCGCCCGGAAGTGCAATGTGTGGCCGAAGTTTGTCTTCAAGTCGGATTCTTCACTGTAAATGTAAGCCGGCAGCCACGCCCCGGTCCGCATGTTCAGGCGCCAGCTGTCGAAGTGCAGGTAATAGCTCATTTTAGGGTGCGGGTAATACGTGCCATTGAAGCGGACGACGTTGTAATCCTGGTCCTCGACCCAGACGCGACCCTGAAATCGTCCCGGCGGAGCATTCTCCTTCGGCTGAGCATCAATTACCAGGCAGCGCACTTCACCTAGAAACTCGCGCCGCACAAAAGTAAAGTCGTAATACTTTTTCTGGAAATCGGTGTCGAGAACCACCATCTGCGCAAAGCCCAGCGGCAGGAAATGCATGGCATATACGCCGGTAAGGTGGTTGACCATGCGCCGCCCGAAGCCCGGTTGCCCCATAAATGAGGTATCCTCCGGCCCTTCGCTCATATCCAGGCGTCCAAGAAAATATTGATCCTTGACTGGCTCAGTTTTCCCGCTGCTGTCAGTTTTGTAGTCCTGAATATAGGTTTCAACCATTGGCCGCATGTGCCGCATCTGCGCCAGGAAAAGATGCTCCCGCTGAATGACGCGATCCATGACATCGCTGAATGATGCCGGCTGGGAAGTGGTTTGCAGAGTGGAGCGCTCTGTGCGATCGCCCGCCGCAAGAGAAGACGCAGACTCCTGCGCCCGCGCGGCAAAACATAAAATCGCTGTCAGCAACAGCGGCAATAAACTCAGTTTAAGAATTCGCATAAGAAGATCGCACCCAATTAAGCCAGCTGAAAAACCGCGCTACGCGAGCTGAAAAATAATGTGCAATAACACTGTGGAGTCCGCCGGTTGCCCATTTCGCAGCGCCGGCTTAAAACGAATCTGTTCTGCCGCCCTCACCGCGTTATCGTCAAGGCCGTGGCCCAGCCCCTGTACCACCCGCACCACATGCAGATTGCCCGAAGCTTCCAGCACCACTTCCAGCAAAACCTCGCCCTGAATTTTCAGGCTTCGAGCTTCCGCCGTATAAGAAGGAGTCGGTTTCGAAATAATCTCCGCCGGCAGCACGGTAACAGACGATACTTCCGCACGACTCTTCGTGGAGGGTGGCGCAGGAACATCAGCATCACCGAATCCGCTCGCTTCCAACGCCGCCCGTGCAACCGGACGCGAATGGTTCCCCGCCGCAGTTTCATTTCCAAATCCCGCGCTCACGACTACTCCGCGCGCTTCCCGATCCCCGCCGATGCCATTTCCGTACCCTGCGCCTGAAGGCAAGTCAAACGATCCAGCGGCCGCGATGTTGACCGCCTTGCCCGTAGTTGCTTTCGTGGGCACACCATTCGGATCGCCGAATCCGCCAGTCTGCACCTGCCCCGGCGGCCGCACGATGGTAGGGGCAGCCGAACTCCCGCTCGAGAACATATTCATTGCCACAATCTTCGGTATGACGGGCGGCGAATTGGCCGGCGCCGTCTCAAGATTCTTCGGCGAAATCTTGACTGCCGGAGCAGGCGCGTCTGCGATTTTCGCAACTTTGGATTGCGGCGCGGGGAGCCGCAATGCGTTGGCCGCGGGGTCAGCCTCCGCTGTGAACACGGGCTCTGGCAATTGCCGCAAAGACTGCGGCTGATGATTCACCGGAGCGGGAGTGCTGACCAGTTCTACCGATCTGAACATGCGCTCCGGCGAAGCGATAATCGCGGGATGCAACAGGCGCAGCCATAACAGAAGTGCAACCGCACAAGCCTGCGTCCCGCTGCTGAAGACGAACTCTCTCCATGGCGTCCTGGTGCTGGGGAGCAACGAAAACGGAGTCTGCTGCGAAGCGGCGTATCGCATGACAACACCGGACCTATCCTGAAATACCTTTGCAGGTGAAAAAGTTTCTGGCGCATGCGATCGTCGTACACGCGCCGCGCTGGCTAAGGCTCTAAAACCTCAAGCCGCATAAGTTTACTACCAATACTTTGAACTATGCACAAGAATATGTGCAGCATGTCCTTCCAGCTACCCGATATGAAACCATCCATAACCTTTTACAATTCAATCATTTGAACGGCAATCAGGGAAACCCTGTAGCGCCTCGCGAACCAATAGTTGCAGCCCGAGATCAAGCGGAACGTAGCTCGTCCGGCGTAGCCAAACCCCGCCCCTAGGATCCGAAGCGGAGGCTTCCCAAATGACGCTGCGCGCAACCGGGCTACTAGAAACGCGCATTCCAGAATTTCGCAGGCCGCCGAAACAACCGATCACCCTTCGGGTTTAGCACCGTAAGCGGCAAGTGCCGCATCGAATAATTAACCATTTGGTTAATTTGTGAAGTTTTGTAAAAAGGGTCGGAGGTGACCCCCATGAAGGCAAAGAAACAGAACGTTGAAAAGAAAATAAAAGCAGGAAAGAAAAGCCTGGCAAAGTTGGCAGGTTTACTCCTAATAGCGGGAGTACTGAGTGGGACGCTTTTGGCCGAGCCAATGACGGCAGCCCGCTACGATAATCAAATCCAAACATCCGTTACGCAGAAACTCTCTGCGAAAAGTCAGTTCCGCGGCGTGCAATCGACCGTGGAAGACGGCATCGTGACGCTGACCGGCTCCGTTGATCTTTATCAGCGCAAGCTCGATGCGGCGAAGCTGGTTCGCAAAGCGGCGCATGTGCAAGGCGTGCGCAACCTGATCAATGTCGCCGGACCCACCATTTCGGATGCCGATCTGGAACAGAAATTGGCGCAGAAGTTGCGTTATGTCCGCTCCGGCTACGACATCACGTTCGATTACTTCGCCTTGAACGTGAAAGATGGCGTAGTGACGGTTGTCGGCCAGGATCGAACCGGCGTCGGCCGCGACGAAGCTCTTGCCGACATTCAGAACATGCCCGGCGTAAGAGATGTGATCGATCAGATTACGCTCGAGCCGGTTTCTCTCATGGATGACGGCCTGCGTCTGCGCGCCGCCCGCGCTATCTATCGCGACTCTGTGCTGAGCAAGTACGCCATCGATCCCGCACAGCCGATTCGCATCATCGTAGATAACGGCCACATCACGCTGTACGGTTCAGTCGACAACGAGATGGACAAGAACGTCGCTGGAATCCGAGCCAATCAGCTCTTCGGCGCGTTCAGCGTGGAGAATAAGCTGGTGGTTGGAAACGGCTCCGACTCGAGCCAGCAAGGAATGTAAAAGGTTTTCTCCGGGGAGGAGATGGGCGCGGCGAAAGCCGCGCCCTTTTTTACAGCCGGTTAATCAGCGACGCCACGTACCCCGCCCCAAATCCATTATCGATATTTACCACGCTGACATTCGACGCACACGAATTCAGCATTCCTAGCAGCGCTGTCAGCCCCTCAAACGATGCTCCATAACCAATGCTGGTAGGCACCGCAATCACCGGAACGCCGACCAAGCCGCCAACTACGCTCGGCAAAGCACCTTCCATCCCCGCGCAAACAATCACCACCCGTGCTCTCGTCAAGGCCTCCCGATTAGCCAGCAGCCGGTGAATTCCGGCAACGCCGACATCATAAAAATGCTGAACCGGATTGCCCATCAACTCGGCCGTCACCAGCGCTTCTTCAGCGACGGGAATATCGCTGGTTCCGGCTGAAACCACCGCAATTATGCCTTTGCCATAGGCCTGCGCATCGCGCTTTAGCACAATCGCCCGCGCCAGTTCACGATACTCTGCTCCGCGCGCCTTTCTCTTCACCGCGGCAAATTGTTGGCGATCAGCGCGCGTGGCCAAAACATTTCCCCCATGTTTCGCCAGCCGGGAAAAAATTTCCGCAAGCTGCGCCGGAGTTTTTCCTTGCCCAAAAATTACCTCAGGCATGCCCGCGCGCAGCGCCCGATGATGATCGACCTTGGCGAATCCGAGATCTTCAAAGGGAAGGTGCCGGAGACGATTCACGGCTTCGTCAGGCGACAGTCCGCCTCTGCGAACCTGCTCAAATAATTTGCGAATGGATTCGGCGTTCAAACCTGGGCGACCGTTAGTGTCCTCAGGATAGCATCCGAGTCAGCACACCCTATCCTTGACGCCCTTCTGGCGCCAAGGTAGGGGCTTCAGTCAGTTTCACTTCGGCAGGACAATCAGATTTTCTGCACCAGGAATGCTGTACGGCGAGCCCGGCGCCTGTATGACTTCAGTGGGAGTCACCGTAAACACCCACAGTTCCCCCGCAGCGCGCCCAATGGCGTACAGATGATTGGCATTGTCCCAGAACACCTGGTCCACGTCATCTTTCGTCAGTAGTCCCGTATATTTTGTGATTGGATTGGCTCCGTTGAAGTGAAAAACCTGCAATCCTGACGAGCCCGCGACCGCGAGCAGGTTCCCCGCCGGAGACATCCAATAATCATTGAGGTAGCTGTTATAGGTCCCGGCTTTCCCCCCGGCTTCCGTGAAAGGCATATTCGAGTAGGTGCTGGTCGTGGTCAGATTCCCGGAACTATCCGCTGTATAGGTCGCCAGTTGGTATGGGCCAGTTGGAACCCAGTTGCTGTTTAATGGCTGCATTGCAATCGCAAGATGGTTCGTCGGATCGGCAGCCGCCAGCCAGGGGCAGAAGAATCCGGCATTTTTTGTGGTAGGAAACGGCGCGTTGAAGTTGCTGATGAATGAGAGCGACCCATCGCGAGCTCTATGCACGCCAATCACTTCTGGCGTGAATTGGTAGCAGCTCGATGAATACGCAAACACATTGTTTCCGATGAAACTCACCGGGCTATTATTGGCCGGACCTCCGGCCAAATCTCCCAGATAGTTAAGCTCCCCGTTCGACTGGTCAATGGTGTACTGGAGGTAGTCGTTGTTGGTGGTGTAGTAGTCCGCGTACAGAGTTGATCCGGTGTGATCAAGATAGATGCTTATCACCCCCGGCATGCTCTCCAAAAGTTTGGTTTCTCTCAATGTTAGGGCCCCATTGGGCGCAATCGAAAACGAGTCGACCTGGCTCGCGTTCTGGTTGTTTTCGTTCGCGAAAAGGTATGCGCCATTTACAGCCATGTAGCTGTCGTTGTGCTGGAAGGGCGATCCGGGAATCGGCGTGAGCGCGCCGTTCGCGGCGGCCGTGTAACCATTGATCTGGCCCGTGCCGCTCGTCGGTGAGTTGGAGACGTAAACAAACGCGACGGGAGAAGAATTGCCTTGAGTGGAGTTCTCAGTTGGTGACGACGTGGCCTGAGCGGATGCCAGAACTGTGCTGGCGCAGGCCCCTGCAAGAGCAAGAAGGCACACAGCGATAGAGCGGGACATACGACTTACGAGCTCCATTGAAGAATTGGAAATCAGCGGATGGCAGATCTGATGCCGCGCTTCGAGCGTTAGTTGGCGCGGGTAATCGTGTAGGCGCATCAGGGTTTTTCCGCTGTGGCCGGGTGTTGAGAATGTTTAACTGGACTTCCTATCGCTTTGTGGGGCAGCCGGACGTCCGAACTCTCGCGATCACCGCGATGCAGACCTTGCGCGCCAGGCCAGGTTCGTCCAGATGTGCGAGGAACAGGCGGCGCACGCCACTTGGCTTCACGCGCCCGGCAAGGTAGGTAGCGTAAATTGCGCTGCCCAGTTGGTAGCCCCATTGGCGCGCGCTCGAGTCGAATGCGTCAGCATCCGAGCGAATGGCCTCCTGCGCGGCGCGCTCGCAAGCCGCTCGGGAAAGAATTGGCGAATCTTCCGCGGCCGGAGCTTCGCGCGCGGGATGCAGCACCCGCGATCCGAAATATGCGACGGCATGTTCGACAACGCGCCGGTAAAAAGTCTCGAGATCGCGCCCGCTGCCGCTCAGTCCGTGCCCATTCAGGCGCTGCGGCAATCCCCGGCAGGCATGATGCAAGAACCGCGTGGCATCTTCGGCCGCATGCGCCATCTGCAACTCGCGAAAATAGAATGCATTCACTTCCGGCACATAAGCGCTACCGGTCTCGTCCACGCGTGTCAGCATGGCTTCCAGTTGGGCTGAGCTTACGCCCTTGCGCGAAAGCAGTCGGCGCAGCATCGCCTCCGACGAACCCCCATGCACTTCCGGCAGCATGTCGACCAGGAATTTCGGCTGCGTGCCATTATGCGGCGAGTAGCGGTTGATTTCGAGAAAGCTGGCCAGGCTGTCGATCAGGTTATAAATCGTGGGCGCAAAATCCGGCATGCGGTCGCACCGGCTCCACTGATCGAGAAACAGCCGGTAGCTCTCATATTTTTCGAGCGGCGTGGCATTGAACGCGCAAATCACGTCGTCAGCCACTCGCACCGCATCTACTTTTTCCACGCGTTCGCCAGCAGCATGCCAATACAGCGCATCGACATTCTGCAGCACGGTCAGAACGCGATCATTCGGCAATTCTTTCTTTATAGTGCGCGGCAGGTGGGCAGGCGCAAGATGCGACTCGCCGAACAGCACAAATATCGCCGCATTGGGATGCCGCTGGCGGATCTCCGCGACCTTCGCCGCGGCATGGCGGTCCCGCGCCCCTATCTTGCGCAGATTGTCGCGCGGCATGCAATCGAGCCCGTAAACCGCTTCGCCGTGGTCGCGGGCCGCGACTAAGAGTTCATAGAACGGCGCCCAATCGTAGCCCCAATCGATATCAAAGCGGATGCGCTGCCGAAGTTCGGCTTCCTCGATCTCGCGCCGCCACCACTCGTCGAGAATGTGCTGGTCGCGCGCAAAGATCGTCTCCAGTCCCAAAACCACAGGCCGGTCTCCAGTAAGCGCGCGCTGCTCGAATAAAGCCGCGGCATAACGCTGCGCGGCTGGCAAGGCGTGGTAGTCGCCAACCAGAACAATGTCCGCAGCCTGGACGGAATCGTGAACCTGTTGCGTCGAAAGAACGCATTCGTAACTGCGAAACGCCTCCGAAAATTCGCGCAGATATTTCCGCCGCCCATGCGAATCCTGCGCATGAATCTCCCGCTCCACCCCAGCCAGCGCGCGCAGTTGCGCCACGCTGCGGCGCGAACGAAGATTGGCAGTAGAAGCCATAACTATTTTCGAGTTTCGAGTTTCGAGTTGCGAGTGCACGGCCCTGGCTCACAACTCCGTGCCCGCGACGCAGTACTCGTATCTTTCAGCTTTCTTGACTTCTCACTCCGCAACTTTCTATGCTCCTGATTCACCACAACGTTCACGGAGATTTCTTGCCCAACCCTCCACGAAACCTGATCCTCGCCACAGCCGGCGCCAGCGGATCGATCTTTCTCCGCCACTTTCTTCTCGCTGCCACTCGTGACTCCCGCGTGCGCTCGATCAACTTCATACCTTCCGACAGCGCTCTCCGCGTGCTCGCCGAAGAGTTGGGACTCAAAGGCCGTTCGAATCTCGTCGGGCAAATCATCGGCGTTTCCGGAGGGCGCTCCGTCCGCAAGGTGCAAGTGCAATCGAACGCCGACATCGGCGCTAACGTCGCCAGCGGCTCCTACCCCGCCGACGCCATGGTCGTCATCCCCTGCAGCGTGGGCACGCTTGGCCGCATCGCCAACGGCATTGCATCCCGACTCATCGAGCGTGCGGCCG
>Ga0209168_10003246_pt1 | contig 11308 bp, 9 predicted proteins | sample Coa_R1_FD_187156 | JGI IMG/M metagenome (GOLD analysis project Ga0209168, IMG submission 187156) | Surface soil microbial communities from Centralia Pennsylvania, which are recovering from an underground coalmine fire - Coalmine... | ecosystem: Environmental > Terrestrial > Soil > Unclassified ... | reverse complement strand
ATGCGACCACCCAGTCAACTCCTCCCGCTGCTCTGCCGTCAGTGAAATCAACTCCCGATATCGTGCCACATAACTCAGACGAACTCTGACTCCGAATGGTATCTTAATCAGTGGGACAGTTCACTAGTGGTCGTCGCAGACACAGATGGGCTCAATATTATCGAAGGCCATGAGCCTATGCAGTCGAGGATTCAGAAAACTATTTCGCGCCGTTCTTCTTAAATGCTTGAATTGCCGTATCGACGAGCGTCGCGGTGCGTTTCGGACCGTGGCGACCCTTTACTTTGAATTTCTTGCCTCGACTTTTGTTGTAGGAAACGAAGAACTCTTCGACCTGATCCAGAATCGAGTCTGAGATCTCGTTTAGTGACCGCACGTCTTCGTGCGCGTAGGAGTGGACCGTGACACCGATCAGGCGATTGTTGGTGATCGCCTTGCCGTCTTCGGTTTGCTCTGCTTCGATTACGCCGATGACGCGAACGTCCACCAGGCAGCCCACGTGAGCAGGCTCATCCATCAGAATCATGAGGTCCAACGGGTCGCCGTCCTCAGCCAAGGTACTCGGTATGAACCCGAAGTCGAAGGGGAATACCAATCCCTCCGGCAACAGGCCACCCAGTGTGAAAGCCTCGAACTTGGGGCATAGTCGAATTTGTTGCGTCGGCCCTTCGGCGTCTCGATGATTGCCTTGCATTCACGTTTCTTCTGGTCCCAATGGTTCGGGCATGCGGCAAAGTTTGACATCAAAACCGATTCTGTCGAACCGCCTTACAAACGGGTGCGTTGCCGATTTCTCGCGCTTGTGGGTCGTGTCCTCTTCGCGGTCAGGCACGAGCCTCCCTTGCCTTCTGCCGGATGCCCAGCCTTCAGAGCGGCTGCAGCGAGCCGGCCCGCTGAGGCCAGCCGTCTCCTCTTGACGGGCTTGGAGGGGCTATGTGGGCGAGCATGCGGATTCTCAGCGTGGGACAGCATCGAGGGAGGGCTGAAGTGCGGTCCTCGATGAGTGAGCGGAAGATGTCGCGGTACCTGCAATCGCTCAGGTTTGTTCTTTTGATAGATCCTGAGTGGCCGCCAAGTTGCGCAACTCGTGGTACGTGAGCGAAGTGATATCGTTCAGTTTCACTGACAGTCGACTGACGTAAAACAGAGCGAAGAGAGAGAAGACAAGAGCTGGCCCCCGGAACGGTTTCGAACGACGGTTAACGGGTCAGGCTCGCCCGAGAGACTTTTGGACGCACGCGAGGGCAGCTCTAGCCGAACCAGAGTGTTGCTGAAAAATTGCTATGGCCGGTTTCACGTGACCGACCGGGTTATCGTCTTCGTCTCCACGCGAGATGATGCGCCTTCGCTGGCTCTCAAGAGGCGTGCTCGAATTCGTCCTCACAGTCTCGGGGAGCTTGACCCGTGAACCGTAGTTCGAATCGCGTGTGGGGAGCATTTAAAATCAGCACATTATGAAGACCGGCGCGCCACAACCGCGGCTTCGTCGAACGCCCCGCGCCGTCGAGCGGCGCAGAGGCGGGCCAGATTCGAGAGCGGCCGCCTAGCAGGGTTGGGTCGGTCCAGTCCCTTTCAGTGCGCGGCACGGCTCGCCGGCCAAACTCGCCGCTGGTGGGGACCGAAGGCCCCGGCAGCGAGGGCATCCATGCGTCGCGGAACCCGGACGATCCGAGATGGCCTGGCTTTGACTGACTGTTCGGGTACTATTCGATTTGCGCGCGTGCTCATCCGAAGGGCCGGCCTTGCGCATGCTCATCCGGGCGATCATCGCGTCGCCGCTTTTTTTTGCTGTCTACAGCGAACAAAAAAACGTTGGCGACGACATACAGCCATCGCTCTTGCTAAGGACGGGATACTCGCCGCAAGCGTCGCTTTTCTTTCCATCTGTGAACCGCATCTTCATTGCTGTGCCTACTTCGCGATTCGGTACGTCCGCTCTCCGTCGGCGCCTTCGTAGGTTCGATCTTCTCGCCCTTCGGGCTTGACAGGACGTTTTGCAGTTGAACTGCAATTGGATCAAATTTCGTTCTCCTGCCGCTCGAAGGCAGCTTGGGCTCCTTCAGACTCAAGTGCGCCGCGCGAGTCGCTGAGACGCAAGCACCCCCGGACTTATTCATCTGGAGATGAGCTCTGACGCCGGTAAAAAAGACGAATGGCGATTGTGTTCGAGTGAGCGGGATGGCGCACATCAGAGTGGAGGCAGTGGAGCGTTCACTCGGTACGACGATATTTGAATTTGCGCGTCATAACTGAGTCGCAAGCTGACGAATATTGATTATTGACATCTTTCCCAACGGCTCGCGCCGGTCATCCCCCGACGCCGATGCATTGATCGAACTACCAGCTACCTTCCCAATCCAGCGCCTCACGCGTGAGATCAGGACAACAGCTGCGCTCCCTCACCGGATATCGATAATTCGATTCACACGGATAAATGTCCTGGCGAATATTTTCTTGAATCCCACGCTGCAGTCCCTGTTTTCCATCCCCGACTTCCGCCCAAAGGATCCCGCCGATCGAGCGCATCCGTTTATCGAGGAGGCTACCGCCATGACGGATCTCGCGGACTTCTTTAGTAAGGCCGCGAGCGCGATCTTCATCGGCTGTCCGGGATTTGAAAGGTGCGATTGCTTACATCACTACTTCGTCGGGCTGATTAACACCTGGGGCCTGTCCGAAGTTTCCGTGACATCGAGCGAAGGTTCGCGTCGACTCCCAACCCTGATACGAATCGAGAGGTGATTCCATGCCAGCAGAAATCGACTTAGTACACAAAGCGATACGCCCCGATATTGTTATCTCGTCATCGAAAAAGCGCGCTCACCCGGCGGCCGTGGATGCCAACGGTTAGCCAAGAAGTATGGAGCCGATCGTGATTGTTTGATGTACAGCACTCCACGAAAATAGCGATCTCTCCGAGAGGAAGGATTTACGTAATGAGCAGAATTTTACGATATGGATCGACTGGAATTGAAGTCCGGAACCTTCAGGCGGCCCTGAACTTCCAGATGTGCCCCCGGTTCGCTCCCTTGGCTACGAATGGGGATTTTGGAACCAGAACGCTGGTCCGCCTTCAGGAGTTTCAACGAGGGAGCAATCTGACACCGGATGGGATTGTCGGCCCGGCAACATGGCGCGCGCTGCTGCCGGCGTATAGAATCGCATCGCGTATTCTAGTGCTGCCTAACGTCGTCGCGCCGCGCTTGCCGGTACCAACCGTGCTGAGCGGTCGCGTCCCGGCCTTCGAAATCCGAACCCCCGGCGACGTCCCGCCGCGCCCGAACCCAGGCGAAACAGACGATGACCAAAGCCTGCAGTTGCCCCGCTTTTCCGAACCGCTGAGGCTTCGCTACGGAAATGTCCAATTCCAGTCCGGTCGTCAATTCACGGCTCGCCCATGGATAGGACCGTACGCTCCCAGTCTCGGATTTGCTTCGTTGGTTGTAGCGGTCCAATTCAACTATATTCAACGCGTTTTTGGCCGCAATCTGCAAGGGCGACGGTTAGAACTTGCATGGGGCGGCCAGATCGCCGCCAACGAGGCGACTTCAGACAATCGGTATACCGTAACGGCTTACACACAGGCGACCGTAGCCGACCTACTTCGGACTGACTGGATCCACTGGGCATCGCTGTTTCTGCAGGCAGGCCTTAACGTCAATATTGATGCTCCAGGAGCCACGCTAGTAGCCGTAGCCGGCCACAGCCTCAACATTGATATTGTCGACGGCGTTCTCAGTCTCTTCATTCAAAACGCACTCGCCCTCAGTCTTGATCTGGCGACCGGACTGGGTACGATCGGATATCAAGTGATGGGCGGCCTTATCGTCGAGTGGGATCGAAAAGACCGTACGCCGGGTCCTGGCCAGCAATGAGTTCGAAAATTGTTCGTCTCTGCAAGTTGGTCCCTACGGAAAGACGTAGTTGGAGTTAGCGCTGGGATCGACAATGACGTAAGGATCCGAATCTGCATGTTGATTCAAAAACCAGAGGAAATAGCGATAAAAACGAGCCGGCATCGTGGTGATGCCGAAATTACTCATCAGGTTCTGATTCGAAACGGGCGTCGTGCTATCAACTGGTTGATAACCTTGCGAATCATTCGATCCGCCGGGATACTCATCGAAGTTGCCGAGAATGTGCCCTATCTCGTGGGCATACGTCACTGAGCCCATCAGCATTGCATCTCGCGTGATCACACCGTTTCGGCCGGCAGCCCAAGGAGGATAGTACCATATCGTTCCCGGGTCGTCCTCGCGTGAAGAACGTGAACCGATCGCCCCCCGGAGATTGTACAGTGTTCTGTCACGGAAGCCCGGATCGGCTCCTGTTCTCGACGTGTCTTCCTGCCGGTCTTGATTGAGTTGGCCCGTGTTATCAAACATTGTGCCGTCGCGCATATCGACTGTAATATGCTGCCCGGTGTCCACGAAGCTGAAATCCAATCGAAAACCTAACTGGCAACAATCGAACACATGATTACACGTGGCTCCACATTTGCAGTGAGCGCGATGAAACCTGAAGTGTTGAGAAAAACCGTCATTCCATGTCGATTCGATGCTACGTTTGATCGACAGGAGCTCGGCGGGTTGCAAAGACATTCCTGTCAGCTTCACTTTGACGCTGATATGCACGCGCGACGGCTCGAGCGCCTGATCATAGATGCGGTTAACAGCAGCGCCGTTCAGGCCCGCTATCTGCTGATTCATCCTTTCCCAAGGCGCAGTCGGACGGTTCACGAAGGTCAGCGAGTTACTTGAGGTGCAGGTTATGCCAATGCCGGGAACGCGGATGCGGAAGGGAATACGATCGGTGCGCCAGTTCGCCGTTTGTGCGATTGCTATCCACGAGGCATCGACACGCCCACCATGGAGGTTGGCGTTGATGGATTCAACGATGCTGCCGTTTGCCGGGTGGAGCACCTCGATGGTCGCCGGTGAATCCGGCGGGTAGCCCGTGATCACTGCTTCCATTCTGACCCGATCGCCGCAATGAGCCCGAGCGTCGATCCACCTTGCGTGGCCGCATCGATAAGCGGGCGCGGGCGGATTGCACGGCTGTCTTGGGGCGTCGATCGCCGTCGAACACATAGTCGCGTCGGCACAAGCTCCAGCATCGCTTAACGCCGCCGCGTCAAAAGGGCGTTGAAGCGGACCCCCGCCGTCGAATGGCGGCGGCGCAGTGGCATCCATTCCCCCATCGAATCTGTCGCCCATGGCTTATACCTTGCTGAGGTGCTCCACTGCTTTTCGATGAAGACGGTTCACTTTCGCTGTAGGATCGGTCGTCCACTCGGACAAGATCTGCCAAGCCCACGGATACCTCGGGTTCCGGTCAAAGTCGACCGACAGACAAAACATCAGGTCGATGAACTTACAAACATCACGCTCAATGCGAATTCCATAGCGCCCGGCCCCGTCGCAGCCCTGGCGAATGAAGCGGCGAAGTTCCTCTGGCCGCAGGACGGCGCATTGCCTCGGGAAGAACCGGTTCAAATGCGCCACCATCCGATCCTCGAAGCCGCTCTTGAGCGGCTCTGAAAAAGCATCCATCTGCTCTTTACGAATCACCATACTTTTACCAACAACGGTCCGCTGCATCCGCTCCGGGAGATGCCAGATACCGGCATATCCTGTCGTGGCAATGCCGGCCGGCAGCACGTCAGATAACATAAACCTGACCTCCGATTCAAAACGCGTACAGCCAAACTCCCCGGGTTAGCGCACCCTGGTATCCCCACCCAAATTGAAATCCACTAATTGACTGATGCTCAAATAGCGGGTTGAAGGGGTTACCAGCGGAGATGAAAGTGAGTTCAGCGGGCCCCGCGGTGAGCGACAGCATTCCCCCTTCACTTTCGTGGAGATCCACAGCGCTGAATGGCCGCGACCTGATTGGGTGCCAGCTCCTGAATAAGCCCTGATATGCTTGCGCCACCTCTTGTAACGCCCCAGCTTTCACACCGATGCCGAGCGTGGTACCGAGGAAGACAAAATCGTAAATGTTGGCGTAGTCGCTATTGCGGAAGCTGAATAGGATTCCGCTTCCTCCTATACCGGCGGCAACCGTGATGCCGGCCACGACGGCAACTTGCCAATCGGAGTGCCTCACGGAAGAATCAGGAAAATACGAGAGTGGAATTGACATGTGTAGAGACCTGCCGCGCGATGTACAGCATCATACTGAGTTCCGGTCCATCGCTAACGGACCAGGCAACAAGGAAACCTCAGATAGTTCACAGCGATGAAGTTGGATCGGATACATTTCGTTCGCCTTTCGCTCGAAGGGTTTTCAACTTCCCACCTTTATGTGCGCCACACGGGTGCTTGGGACACAATCGCGATCGACTTTTTTATACTTAAATGATCGTTGTCTGCCCGTCACGAGGAACCATGGCTGAATCAGGAGCTCAAAGCGTTACTCAAAAGCTGGTCCAGTGGCGTCAAGGCGATCGCGAGAGCCTGAATGAGCTGGCGCTCCTGGTGCAAGACGAGTCTTCGGGTTCGCGGCTTGGTCGACCGGGATGCCGCGCGCTTGGGCAACGTCGGCGAGAGTCTGGCCCGTACTACCCGGCCCTCATGTTGGCTCTGCACGTCGGCATGCGCGATGCGGAAATCAGAGAACTGCAATGGAGCAGGGTTGACCTCGTACGCGCATTTGTGACCGTAGGAGAGTCCAAGACGGAAGCCGGGGAAGGTCGGACCATTCCCCTTAATGCGGACGTGTTGGCGGCGCTCGTAGCGCATTCCAAGTGGTATCTAAATAAGTTCGGCGAGACGCGACCCGAGTGGTATGTGTTTCCTGCGGGCAAGCCTCAACCAACGGACCCGACCAAGCCGCCAACGAGTTTTAAAACGGTTTGGACTAAAGTCAAGGATGTGGCGGACGTCACCGGTCGCTGGCACGATAACCGACACACGTTCATCACGGACCTTGCAGAAAGCGGACAAGCCTCTGATGAAACCATCCGGGATATCGCTGGCCACGTCTCAAAGCAAATGCTGAAGCACTATAGTCATATCCGCATGGAAGCGAAGCGTCGGGCCGTCGGCGCGTTGGTCAAGAAGCCGTCCACGGAGGCGTCGACTTCGCAAACGGACAGCATTCAAATCGAGGGTGCTAAGGAATCCGCTAAGGTGGCCGTTCCGAACTGACCAGAATTCCTTGTAAGTGATTGGCTCCTCAGGTAGGACTCGAACCTACAACCCTTCGGTTAACAGCCGAATGCTCTACCATTGAGCTACTGAGGACCAAGGCAGGCAGGTGAAATCCATTACAACAAACCTGCCTCGCTATGTCAAATCCAAGGGATGCACACCTGCTCAATCTAATCTACTGCGCTAGTCTACTGCGCCCCCCCGCTGGCGCTCTGATCCCGCTGCGGAGGAAGCGGCTTCGGCATCGGCTTTCTTGGCATCATCTGAGGACGAGTCGCGGCGTTATAGACAAACGATGCCATAACCGCTGCGCCCTGCATCAGGTCGCCTGCCTGTACCCGATCGTATACATCCATGTTGGAGTGGTGTGTCCGAGTGCTGTACTCCATCGGATCCTGAACGAAGCCAAACCCAGGTAGCCCCACGTAATCAAAAGACGTGTGATCCGTCCCGCCAGGCCGCCTCGTGGCCGCCGCGGTCGCTTGCATGATCGTCGTCAGACCGAGATCATGGAACGGCTTGATCCATGCTTCGAAAATCGGACGGGCCTCGTCGTTGCCCGCAATGCCAATGCCGCGGAAACGGCCAGTGCCGGTGTCGTCGTTGAAGTAAGCCGACAGCTTGGCATACTCGGCCTTAGTCTGCATGGTCTCGCGATCGGCGAAATGCTGTTTGACGTAAGCCTGGGAGCCGATCAGGCCTTCCTCTTCCCCGCCCCAGAACGCAACGCGCACCGTACGGTCCATCTTAAGATTCAGAGCCTTCAGAATGCGGACCGCTTCAATAGCGACTGAGCTACCGGTGGCATTGTCGGTGGCTCCCGTTCCACCATGCCAGGAATCAAGGTGGGCGCCAAGCATCACCAGTTCGTCCTTCTTCGCTCCGCCCTCGATTTCACCAACCACGTTGAACGAATCCGTGGGTGAGTCGATGAATCGCGCCTGGAGATCGAAGCTGAGCTGAACGGGCATCTTGTGCTCGAGCAGCCGAGCAATGCGATTGTAGTGCTCCGGCGTGACGGCAACCATGGGCGGAGGTACCGGATCCTTCGGATCGCGCGATCCACCAGCCGCGGCAAAGACCGTGCCACCGTCGCCGTTGTAGCCATACTGCAGCACGACAAGGGCACCCTCATCTTTTAGGAACTGGTTCATCTTGTTGCGGAATCTCGCGGCAGCCTGGGGATCCGCCGGCGCTTGCTGCTGCCGGCCGCCTGGACGCACTCCAAAAGGATTGCCGAGTCGCGCGGGATCGAGTGTTATCGTGCGCGAAGCAAGTTCCTCGTCCGTGAGACGGTGCCCCTGAGGGTCCATAATCATGGCAACTTCTTTGGGCGCCATCGTCATCACCACCTTGCCGCGAAGCTTGCCCTTGTATTTCTCGAGGTCGGCTTCAGTCGACATGGGAGCGAGAATCGCTTCGCCCGTGACCGGCCCATTGGTTCCCGGCGTCCAAGCCAGCGGGAATCCGATAAGCGGCGAGTACTGCGGTTCTACCATGTGCGCCGAGAAACGCGAAAACGTCCACCCCTTGCCGAACGACCAAGGCTCTTCGTGAACATTGGTGAGACCGTACTCCTGCAATCGCTTCATCACCCAATCGCCCGCGGCTTTGTAGTTGGGCGATCCGGCGAGGCGCGGCCCGTACACGTCGGTCAAGTAAAACTCGTGATCCATGACCTTGGAATTTTCGAACGCCTCGGCTTTGATGCGATGGATGGTCTGGAGATCGACGGGCTCCTGTGAATAGGCGTGCGCGGAAAATAGCAGAACGATTGCGCTGGGAATAGAAAGGGATTTGAGTGGCATAAGCGACGCTCTAAAGATTAGATCACAACTGGAAAGGACCGCTGCGTGAGAGGTAACCTTTTGGCGCTCATCCAGTAGATCTCCGTATGCGGAGCGTTCTGTCCGATTGCTGGTTTGCTTACCGATCATTACGCAAGACACCTGGCTTCACCGCGATTGCCGTGCTGGCACTCGCCCTTGGCATCGGGGCGAATACAGCGATCTTCTCCACCGTGGATGCCGTTCTGCTGCGGGCGCTTCCATATCGCGATGCGGACCGCTTGGCGATGGTATGGCAAGACGCAACATTCGTAGGATATCCGCGGGCGACGCCATCGCCGGGCGACTATTCCGAGTGGAAACGCCAGAATCGCGTCTTTTCGGGTATGGCCGCTATGCGAGTGGTAGCGGGCGACCTCGGCACGGATGGTCCGCCGGAACAAGTGATGGGACAAGCGGTGACGCCGGATTTCTTCCCCGTACTCGGTGTCCAGCCACTCATCGGCCGCGTTTTTACTGACGCCGAGGATCGCCAGGCAGCCCGGGTGGCGATAATCAGCTATTCGCTTTGGCAGAGGAGATACGCCGGCGATCCGAACATTGTGGGGAGAGAGATTCCTCTTGGTGGCGCGAACTTCAGTGTTATTGGCGTGCTTCCGCGTAATTTTGTCTTTCAAAGCCGAACCTCGGATTACTGGGTGCCGGCAAACCTGACTCCCGCCATGCTTTCGAATCATGAGGTTCATTTCCTGAATGTCGTCGCGCGTCTCAAGCCCGGCGTTACGATGACACAGGCTCGTGAGAACCTTCATGCGGTCGCGCATCGGTTACAGGAGCAGGGACTCTTTGACAAGCGCAGTGACGTCCTTGTGACCCCTCTTCGTGAAGACCTGCTCGGCAACACGCGCCCGGCCCTGCTTGTGTTGCTCGCCGCGGCGGGTTGCGTACTTCTGATCGCTTGTGCCAATCTCGCCAATTTGTTAATGGCGCGAAGTCTGGGACGGCGGCGCCGGGAGATTGCGGTTCGCGCGGCTTTGGGCGCCTCTCGCGTCCGTCTGGTGCAGCAGATGCTGATCGAAACGGTCGTGCTCTCTTGTGCCGGAGGTGCCTGCGGCCTCGGGTTCGCGTTCGCCGGCATGCGGTTGCTGGCCTCGCTGGTCCCGTCCAGCATGCCTGAAACGGCTGTTCCTATGATCGATGCGCGTCTGCTCGCGTTCACTTTGGCGTTGTCCTTCGTGACCGGGCTCGCCTTTGGCATCGTACCGGCGCTTCAGACCACCAATGCCTCGCTGAACGAGACATTGAAACAGGGGGCTCGCGGGATCTCAGGCGCAGGCCGGAAACTACGTGACACCCTGGTTGTTGTCGAAGTTGCGGCGGCTCTCGTACTTCTCGTAGGTGCGGGGCTGCTGCTCCGGACAATGGCCAATCTGAGGGGCACTGATGTGGGATTCCGCCCGGATCATCTTCTGACGATGCGAACGTCACCAGCCAAAGCAATGACGGACGTACAACGCGTGGATTACTACGAGCGGGTGGTTGCGGGGGTACTCGCGCTGCCGGGCGTAGAGAGCGCAGCGTTCGTAAACGATCTGCCCTTTCAGCAGTCCGGGAACTCCCAGGCTTTTGAAATCGAGGGGAGGGATCCGCGGGAAGGCGGTCCCGCGCGCCTCGCTCTGTATCGAGTGGGGACAAACAGCTATCTCAAGACACTCGGTGTCAGAGTGCTTGAGGGCAGACTCTTTGAAAGGACGGACGGCCCGTCATCCCTCGCGGTGGTTGTAATCACCGAAACGCTGGCAAAGCGGTTCTTTATTCGAAGCCCGCTGGGGAGCAGAATCAGGATCGGCGGCCCAGACGCCCCCTGGTCGACGATTATCGGTGTAGTGGGTGACGTACACGAGCGCGGCTATGAGGCCGCCGCTATGCCAGGTGTCTATCTTCCGATCGTACAGACGCCAAACGCCCCTTCCATTCCGCGTGAGCTCATCGTAAGGACTCTAGACGACTCTGTGTCACGGACCGAAGCAATCCGTCAGATCATCCACCGCGTCAACCCTCTGCAACCCGTTTCACGGGTCAGGACCATGGAACAGCTCATCGACTTGGACGTCGCCGACCGTAGACAGCAAACATTGTTGCTTGGGGTATTTGCCGGGTTAGCTCTGATGCTGGCCTCGATCGGCATTTATGGAGTCCTTGCCTATGGCGTAACGCAGCGACAGACCGAAATCGGAATACGCATTGCACTGGGCGCTACCGCAACACGTGTGATTCAGGAGATTATCTGGCACGGACTGCAGTTGACGTCCGCAGGCCTCATCAGCGGAGCAATCCTTTCCTGGATGACAACCAGGATCATGG
>Ga0209168_10003244_pt1 | contig 11311 bp, 9 predicted proteins | sample Coa_R1_FD_187156 | JGI IMG/M metagenome (GOLD analysis project Ga0209168, IMG submission 187156) | Surface soil microbial communities from Centralia Pennsylvania, which are recovering from an underground coalmine fire - Coalmine... | ecosystem: Environmental > Terrestrial > Soil > Unclassified ... | reverse complement strand
GCACTGTGAACGAAAACCTCCGGCGAGCGCTCCAGGCCCTCGAGCGCGGCGCGACCGAGGCGAGGGGAGCGGCTGTGCGGTCCTCGGAAGATCTGCGCGCGCGCATCGAGCAGACGGTTGATGAAGTCCTCGGCCACCTCGAAGACGAGACGCGTCAGCGGCACGACCACGGCGACATGCTCTCCGACCTTGACCGCCAATCGAAAGACATCGCGGAAGACCTGCGGCGAGCCGAGCGGCTCATGCGCGAGCGACTCGGCCGGGATTGAGCTCGTGGAAGGTGGCGAGGCGCGAGCGCTGCTGCGCAAGTTGCTGCGAGAGCATGCCGTCCTCCGCGGCGACTTCGTGTTGTCGTCCGGACAAAGGTCCAATTACTACTTCGACGCCCGCCGCGTGACGCTGTCGGCCGCGGGCGCCGGACTGGTCGGCCGGGTGCTGTTCGAGGCGTTGCAGGACCTGGAAGTCGACGCCGTGGCGGGCCTGGCGGTAGGCGCCGACCCAATCGTGGCGTCCGTCGCGGTCGTAGCCGGATTAGCCGGTTGCTCGCTCGACGGCATCATCGTCCGCAAGGACGCAAAGGCGCACGGTGTCGGAGGGAGGATCGTCGGACCGTGGCGAGCCGGCCTGCGCGTGGCGGTCGTGGACGACACACTCACTACCGGATCGTCGCTTCTCACCGCGGCCCGGGCGATCGAGGAGGCGGGCGGCAGGGTTCGCGGCGCCTACGTCCTGGTCGACCGGGAAGAGGGCGGCCGTGAAGCCGTTGAGGCAGCGGGATATTCCTGCCACGCCGTCTTCTCGCGGTCCGAGGTCCTCGGCGACGAGATGCATTGAGGAAAGCCTACACCTGGTAGGTGGCGCCCTCCACCGCCAGCTGAACGCCGCCGGAGAAGGCGCGCGACGCTTCGCGCAGGACCGCGAGCGCCTGTCCGGCTGCGTAGTGCGTGATCACGAGACGTCTCGCGCCCGCTTCTTGGGCCATTTCGCCGGCCTGCAGTCCCGTCATGTGGCCGCTGGAAGCCTCGCTTGGGGTACCCTCGAGGAGTGTCGCCTCGGCCAGCATCAGTTCGCACCCTCTGGCGAGCTCTGTAACCGAGTGGCACGGTGCCGTGTCGGATGTATAGGCGATGCTGCACGCTGGCTCGTGTTCGCTCGTAAAGCGCATCGCGTAGGCCGGCGCAAAATGCCGGCCCCCGACGAAGTCCACGCGAATCGGCGCCACCGATAGTCCGGCGTCGGGATCATACTCCCGCAGTGCGAGCTCAGGAGACAGGAGATCCGGCTCGCCGATCGCCTTCCCCAACGCCGCGAGAGTCGACGTGGCGCCGGGCGGCAAGTAGACCGGCAGTGGAGAACGCGGGGACACGTAACGCAGGACGTACTTGAGGGGAACCAGGTCGAAGAAGTGGTCGGGATGAAGGTGGCTGATCAGAACGGCGGTCAAATCCGTGACCGCGGTCGCCAGCTGAAGGCGCCCCGCGACGCCGTGGCCGCAGTCGACGAGCAGCGTCGTTTCGGCCTCGCGCACCAGATATCCCGAGGAGGCTCCGCCCGGATTCGGGAATGACGGGCTGCAGCCTAGAATCGTGAGTTTCAGCCGGCCGTTCCCGTCAGAATCGTGCCACTGCGTGGCGGGAGGACCCAGTTGCGGAGCCCGCCCTCATGCAACTCTGGCGCCTCACCACCCCATACCGCTTCCAGCCGGCTAACAGCGGGCTCAGTGGGAGGGGCGACATCGATTCGTGCCGTCGCCTCTCCGGCGTTCAATCCAACCACCGCCAGTTCACCGCCGAAGCGTCGCGTGAAGACGCAGCAGGTGTCGTCGGCGTAGCTCACCGAGAAGTCGCCACGTCGGAGGGTGGCGAGGCGGTGTCGCACGCCGATCAGGCCCTTCACATACTCCCGCAGCTCCGTGTTCCACCGCCCACTGTCCCAGATGAACCCTCCTCGTGCCGCCTCGACGCTGTCACCGCCGCTCATGCCGATCTCGTCGCCGTAGTAGACGCACGGGGCACCGGGAAACGTCATCTGTACCAGGTACGCGAGTCGCAGCGCCGACTCGTCGCCACGGGCGATATGGAGGAACCGCGCGGTGTCGTGGCTGTCGAGCAGATTGAGCTGAGCCAGCGTCGCCTCGTGGGGATAGAGACGGGCCAGCCGATCGAGCGCCGAGGCGAAGCCGTGACCGTCCAGAGGCTCGACCGGGTTCAAACCATTTCCGGCGACTGCCTCCTGAGCCATACCGCGCGGGCGAGTGAGGAAGCCGAGGCAGGCGCGGGTAAAGAGATAGTTCATGACCGCGTCGAACTGGTCACCAGCCAGCCATCGGCGCGCGTCGTCCCAGATCTCGCCGACGATGTAGGCGTCGGCGTTCGCTGCCTTCACCCTGCGTCGAAACTCGCGCCAGAAATCGTCGTCGTCGATCTCGTTTGGAACGTCGAGCCGCCAGCCGTCGATACCCCAGTCGATCCAGAACTGGCCGACCCGCCACAAAAAGTCTCGCACCGCCGGGTTGGAGGTGTTGAATTCGGGGAGGGCACGGTCGTTCCACCAGGCGTTGTATCCGGCCGGCGCATCGGGAGGACCGTACGGATGAAGCGGCCACGAATAAACAGTGAACCAGTCAATGTACGGAGACTCAGGGCCGTTCTCGAGAATGTGATTGAACTGAAAGAAGCCTCGTCCGCAGTGATTGAACACGCCGTCCAGGACGATGCGGATGCCGCGCCGGTGCGCTTCATCACGAAGTGTGGCGAGTGCCGGATTGCCGCCGAGGACTGGATCGACTTCGTAGTAGTCGTGCGTGTGGTAGCGGTGGTTCGCCGTCGAGCGGAACACCGGACAAAAGTAGATTGCCGTGATCCCGAGGTCCTGCAGGTAATCGAGGTGGTCCGCAACACCGAGCAGGTCGCCGCCTTTGAACCCGTGGATCGTCGGCGGGCTCTCCCACGGTTCGAGGTTGGCCGGCTTGGGAACCGCCAGGCTGCGAGCGAACCGATCGGGAAAGATCTGATAGAAGACGGCGTCTTTCACCCAATCCGGCGTCACGAAAGCGGGGGAACGGGTGCCGGCGGTCGTCGTTTCCACGAATATCCTTTCGCTCTCAACCCCGCTCAAGCACGATCAGTGCCAGAGGGGGCAGGATGATCTCGGCCGAGTAGGGCCGGCCGTGCCACGGTGTGTCGCCGGCTGAGAATGACTCGCGCTGGCCTGCGCCGCTTCCACCGAACCGCTCCTCATCGGTGTTGAGGAGGACTTTGTAGCTGCCGGGATCGGGCAGTCCGACGCGATAGTTGTCGCGAACCACTGGAGTGAAATTGCAGACGAAGACGAGGCTCTCCTGCCCAGTCGACTTGCGCCGAAACGCGATGACGCTGTTCTCGGCATCCGAGAAGTCAAGCCACTCGAAGCCTCTCCAATCCGAGTCGATTTCGTGTAATGCGGCGCGGTCCTGTAGGAGCGCATTGAGTTCAGCTGTCAAGGTCTGGATGCCGCGATGCCACGCGCCGCCTTCCCCGGGCTCCTCCAGCAGGTGCCAGTCGAGGCTGCGGCTATGGTCCCACTCAGCTCCTTGCGCGATCTCGTCGCCCATGAAGAGCAGCTTCTTTCCCGGATGACCGTACATATAGGCCAGGAGCAGGCGCAGATTGGCGAACTTCTGCCACCCGTCGCCCGGCATCTTGTCGAGCAGCGAGCGCTTGCCGTGCACCACCTCGTCGTGAGAGAGGGGAAGCAAGAACCTTTCACTGAAGGCGTACATGATCGAGAAGGTGAGCTCGTTCTGATGGAAGCGGCGGTGTACCGGATCGCGGCTGAAGTACGACAGCGTGTCATGCATCCAGCCCATATTCCACTTCAAGTCAAACCCGAGGCCGCCGTCCTCGAGTGAGCCGGTGACATTCGGCCAGGCGGTGGACTCTTCGGCGATGGTGAGCACGCCCGGAAAACGAGCGTGAAGTGCCCCGTTCGTTTGCCGGAGAAAGTCAATGGCCTCGAGGTTCTCTCGACCGCCGTACCGGTTCGGAAGCCACTCTCCGTCCTGACGGGAATAGTCGAGGTAGAGCATGGACGCGACGGCGTCGACGCGCAGACCATCCACGTGGTACACGTCCGGCCAGAACAGCGCGTTCGACACCAGAAAGCTCCGTACCTCGCTGCGCCCGTAGTTGAAGATGTACGTGCCCCAATCCGGGTGCTCGCCCATTCGCGGATCGGCGTGCTCGTAGAGATGAGTTCCGTCGAACTGCCCCAGCGCGTGCGCGTCCTTCGGGAAGTGCGCCGGAACCCAATCCAGGATCACGCCAAGGCCCGCCGCGTGGCAGCAGTCCACGAAGTACATGAAGTCGCGGGGCGAGCCGAATCGGGCGCTCGGCGCGAAATACCCGGTGGTCTGGTATCCCCAGGACATATCGAGCGGGTGCTCTGCCACAGGGAGCAGCTCCACATGAGTGAATCCCATGTCCGCGGCATAGCTCGGCAGCATGTCCCCCAGCTCCCGGTAAGTGAGAAACCGCCGAGGATCGCTCGGATCTCGCCGCCACGAGCCCAGGTGGACCTCGTACACGGCAATCGGAGCCGCCTGCCAGTTAGTCTGGGCGCGGCGCGCCAGCCAGCCGGCGTCACTCCAGCTGAATCCATCGAGGTCGGCGACGATCGAGGCGGTCGCCGGGCGCAGCTCCGCGGCGAAGGCGTAGGGATCGGCCTTTTCGAGCCACCGCGTGACTCCGCGCGGCCGGACGGCGAACTTATAGGCCGTACCCGGGCGGGCGCCCGCGACGAAGCCTCGCCAGATACCGGAGCTCTGGATCGGGACCAGCGTTGTCGCGCCGGGTGTCCAGCCGTTGAAGTCCGCGATGACGCTCACGGCATCGGCGTTTGGCGCCCAGACCGAGAACTGCACGCCCTCGGCGCCATCATGTCGCCCCGGATGTGCCCCGAGTCTGCGGTAGGCTTCCTGGTGCTCGCCGGTGCCGAACAGGTAGAGATCGTACTCCGAGAGCGCCATGCCACCTACAATGTACTCAATATGGCGCCGTTCGACAGGGCTGCCGGCATCCTGTTGCATCCGACGTCGCTGCCGGGCTTCGGCGGAATCGGGACGCTCGGAGCTGAAGCGTACCGATTCGTCGACTTTCTGCAGTCCGCCGGCATGCGCCACTGGCAAGTTCTCCCCCTCGGTCCGACCGGCTACGGCGATGCTCCGTACTCCACGCACTCGGCTCTCGCCGGCAATCCGTACCTGGTCGCCCTCGATCCGTTGATCGAAGAAGGGTTGCTCTTACCGGCCGATCTGGATCCGCTGCGCGACCTCCCCGAGACTCATGTCGACTTCGGACGGCTGGTCCCGGCCAAGTCGGCCGTGCTGCGAGCCGCCTTCCGCCGCGTTCAGGAGAGAGGCGCCGCCGACGCTTCATTTGTCGGCTTCGTCGCCGACAACCGCGCCTGGCTAGACGACTTCGCGCTGTTCATGGCGCTCAAGGACGAGCACAACGGCGCTTCGTGGATCGACTGGGAGCCGGCCCTCCGCGGCCGGCAGCCCGCGGCCCTGGAACGGGCGCGCGAGCGCCTGGCGGACACGATCGAGCTGCACCGCCACAACCAGTACCACTTTTTCGCACAGTGGACGGCGCTCAAGGCGTACGCCAATCAGAGGGACATCAGCATCGTTGGAGACATTCCGATCTTCGTCGCCTTTGATAGTGCCGACGTCTGGGCAAACCAGTCGCTGTTCAAGCTCGACGACGATGGGCGGCCAACGGTCGTCGCCGGCGTTCCGCCCGATTACTTCAGCGCCACTGGCCAGCTGTGGGGAAATCCGCATTACCGCTGGGAGCGGCTGCGCGACCGGGGCTTCGATTGGTGGGTCGAACGATTCAGGATGCTTTTGAGAGTGGTAGATGCCATCCGGCTCGACCACTTTCGCGGCTTCGCAGGCGCCTGGGAAGTGCCTTACGGCGACGACACGGCCGTGCGCGGGGAGTGGGTCGACGGACCCGGGCGGGAGATGTTCGATGCGATCCGCGCTTCGCTTGGTGACGTCCCAATCATCGCGGAGGATCTCGGGGTGATCACCCCGGACGTGGAGGAGCTGCGCGACGGGCTGGGCTTACCCGGCATGAAGATCCTGCAGTTCGCATTCAGCACCGACGCAGCCGACCCGAGCCTGCCACACAACTTCACACGGGACACCGTGGTGTATCCCGGGACACACGACAACGACACAACAGTTGGCTGGTTTGCGTCGCTCCCGGACAGCGAGCAGCTAGCCGTGACCCGCTACACCGGCGCCTCCGGCGCCGACGTCAGCTGGGACCTCATCCGGCTGGCCATCGCATCGGTCGCGGTCCTCGCCGTCGTCTCGATGCAGGATGTACTTCGCCTTGGCTCGGCAGCACGGATGAACTTCCCTGGACGCCCTGAGGGGAACTGGACGTGGCGATTCACGCCGGGCGCTATCACCGCCTTGCACGTTCGGCAGCTCCGGCAGCTGAACGAGACGTACGGACGATGCGAGGCCAGGGCGGACGGCGCATCGTTCGCCAGCCAGCCCATTCGAAAGTGATGATGCGGCCGCGCCGATTCCCATACCACGTGGGAGCGCTGTGCCGGACGGCGCAGAATCGGTGCCTCAGGCTGGAACGAGTGCAAAATCGGGTAGAGGCCCGATTCTCAGCGGCCTGCCAAGCGTGTACGGTTCCAGCAGGAGTACCATGATGGCGACTGCCTGGATGAGCCATGTCACCGATTGTGACACTGAAGACCCCTTACTCGTTTAAATGGATCGCAGGGCCTCGAGATCGGATTGGAGCCCGGCACTGCTGTCGGCGTGCCGGCTGATCCCGCGCGACCCGTAACTAAAGGTGCTGCCGCTCAGCGTGCGGAGCGCACTGGGCACCGGAGGCAAGGAGGATACACGGAGGAGAAAGCGAGCACACCAAATCACCCGCAGCTTTACTTGACAATCAAGATGAGCCAGGAGGCTAAGACTTGAAGCGATACATCAATCTCGCCATTACCGCGCTTGTGGCGACGTCGTTCGCGTTCGGGGCCGTCAACGTTTCGGCCGCGAGCCGCAGCAACGCGTCGCTGACGCCCCCCAAGCTCAAGACCGGTGTGACTCTGACGGTGTGGGACTACTTCTGCACCGCGAGCCAGCACACCTGTCCGGAGCGCGACACCGAATGGAAGGTCATCCAGCAGTGGGCCAAGGCGACACATAACAAGGTCAACTTCCCCACCAACCCCGACTCGCACGACCAGAAGCTCTGTACGGCAGGTCCGTCTGGACAGGGTCCGGACCTGATTGCCGGTCCGCACAACGAGCTCGGTCCCATGGTGGCCTGTGGTACGCTGGCGCCGATCCCCGCCTGGGCCTGGACGCCGGCGCAGCAGAAGACCTACATCAAGGCCGCGGTGCAGGCGGTGACACTCAGTGGGCACCCATACGCGATGCCGTGGGCGATCGAGACCACGGGCCTGTTCTACAACAAGGATCTGATTTCCGCTGGAGCGTTCAAGCCGGCAAAGGGACAGACGTACCAGACGTGGTCGCGCCTCATCAGCAATCTCAAGAAGCTGAGCGTCCCGGGTGGTGGTCCGCCCTTCGGTTGGGACCAGGCCAACTTCTACTTCGACTACGCCTTCATCTCCGGTAACGGCGGCTACGTGTTCAAGTATGTCAAGGGCAAGGGCTACGACTACAACCAGCTCGGGCTCGACAGCGCCGGCGCCGTCAAGGCGTATCAGTTCCTCTACGATCTGACGACGAACGGCAAGTACAAACTGTATTCGCCCTCGATGAACGATAGCGTCGCGGCCGGTTTGTTCAACGGTGGGAAGCTGCCGGTGTACTACACCGGACCGTGGAACATCGCGAGCTTCAAGCAGAACAATCTGAAGTTCGGGTTCGAGCCACTGCCGTCTTTCAACGGCAAGACGCCGTCGCGTCCGTTTTCGGGCGTCCAGGACTTCGCGATCAACCGGTTCACGAAGCACCTGAATGAGGCTGCGTCGCTCGACGCCTACCTCACCAAGAACATGCAGGTGCCTGAGTTCAAGACGTCGGGGCGCATCCCCGTGATCACGAGCATCCTCAACTCGAAGGCGATCCAGAAGGATCCGGTCGAGGGCGGGCTCGCTCACGCCGCGCTTGCCGCGTCGCCCATGCCGAACATCCCCGAGATGAACGAGGTGTGGACCCCCATGGGCACGGCGATCGGTGACGTCGAGCAGGGCAAGGCCAGCGCTGCCGACGCGGCGAAGGCGGCCGTCGCCCAGATCAAAGCAGCCATCGCGAAGGCTCACGGCGGCTAGACAGCCGGACCACGTATAGTCGAGGCCCGCGGGGCGACCCGCGGGCCTCACCTTCAGGGAGGTTGAGGCATGGCAACGGTTTCCCAGAGCGTGCCCATGAAGAAGGGGCGTCCGGGCCTGGGGGAGACGCTCTACGCGTATGGATTCATTACGCCGGCGATCGCGGCCATGGTGGTGGCCAGCTTCCTCCCCATCGCCTTCACGGTCTACGTCTCGTTCACGGATTGGAGCCTGTACAACAACGCCCTGATCAATGGCTTCCACTTCGTCGGTTTCGCCAACTTCAAGACGATTCTCGACAGCTTGCAGGGCGAGCTGCTGGGTGTCGTCATCTGGACGGTCGCCTTTGCCAGCATCGCGACATCCGTCAACTTTATCGTCGGGCTATTCCTGGCATTTCTGCTCAACAACCCCAACATGCCCGAACGCAATGTGTATCGGACAGTCTTGATTCTGCCCTGGGCTGTGCCGGGCGCGGTCATGACGCTTGCCTGGAGCGGGATTCTCAACACCGATTACGGGCCGCTCAACCTGGTTCTCGGGAACATCCATCTTGGCCCGTTCAGCCCGGGTCACATTCAGTGGCTGACCGATCCCAACTGGGCGCGGTTTAGCGTCCTGATGGTGACAGCCTGGTTCGGGTATCCGTTCATGATGACTGCGTGTCTCGGCGCGTTACAGAGTATCCCAACCGAGCTCAGCGAGGCGGCCCTGGTGGACGGGGCTGGCGTTTTCACCCGGTTCTGGCGGATCACCTTTCCGTTGCTTCGGTCCGCCACGCTTCCGCTGATCATCAGTACGTTCGCGTACAACCTGAACAACTTTGGGGCGGTGTACCTGCTTACCGCTGGAGGACCGACGCCGATCGGGAGCAATGCCGGCGCCACAGACATCCTGCCCACATATACGTACACGCTGGCCTACTCGCACTACCTATACGGGCTCGCCTGTGCCTACAGCATCGTGATCTTCTTCTTCATCGGGACGTTGAGCGCGGCCCAGATGAAGTGGAGCCGCGCGTTCGAGGAGGTGGACCGATGATCGAACAGCAAGGCGGCGATCAGCTGGCCGGCGCGGTGCCGGCAACCGCGGCCGCCGCGGAAGCACGGCTGCAGGCGCGGGCCATGGACCTTGCCGACATCCGGGAGAAGGCGCGCCTGCGTCCCGACGAGCGCCTTTTCCTGTGGGTGAGCCGGATCATCATCTGGGCCGTGATGGCCCTCATCATCATCCCCATCCTGCTGGTGCTGATTGCCTCGCTGACCGCCGGCAACGCTCTCTTCGTGAATTCGATCATTCCCCAGCACTTCTCGCTGGAGCACTACGGTAACGTCTTCGATCCGAACAAGACCAGCATCTTCCTGTGGCTGCGAAACAGCTTCATCGTCTGCACCTCGGTCGGCATCGTCACCGCGTTGATGGTCGCCAGCACCGGGTACGCCTTCAGCCGGTTTCGCTTCTATGGGCGCAAGTACGGCCTGATGGGCATGCTTCTTATCCAGATGTTCCCCGCCCAGATGTCCTTCGTGGCGCTGTACTTCTTCCTGCTGAAGATCGGGCTGCTGAACACCCTTCAGGGACTGATCGTCGTGTTCATCGGTGGCGGTATCCCATTCATGGCGTGGTTGTTCAAAGGCTACGTCGACGGACTGCCCCGCGACCTCGAGGAGTCCGCGTACGTCGACGGAGCGACGAAGTGGCAGGCGTTCTGGAAGGTGATTCTGCCCCTGACTCGCCCGATGCTAGCGGTGGTGTTCATCTTCACCTTCATCGGGGTCTACAACGACTTCATCCTGACCAATTTCCTGATCCAGGATCCGAACAACTACACCATCACCGTTGGACTCCACGGCATGATCAGTCAGCAGTTCGGCCAGAACTGGAACGACTTCGCGGCCGGCGCGCTGCTGGCTGCGCTGCCGATCACCGTCGTCTTCCTGACGGCCCAGAAGTGGCTCGTCTCGGGGCTGGCAGCCGGGGCAGTGAAGGGCTGAGATCGACCGACTTGACCGCGACCCGGCTCCCAGACCGCCTGCTTCGAGCGATCGGGGAACCGGGTCGGAACGCCGGAAGGCATGCATGAGTTTGAAGCACGATCATTGGCACCGCGCCCTCGTGATCGGCGCGTCCTCCGGCATCGGCGAGGCGATCGCGCGGCGCCTGGCCGGGGGCGGCTGCGATGTGGCGCTCGTAGCGCGGCGTGCCGACCGTCTCGCGGAGATCTGTGACGAACTGGAGCGCTCCGGCGCCGGCCGCTGTCTCAACTTTCCATTCGACGTCCGAGACGCCGCCGGAGCGGCGGCGCGGTTCCAGGAGATTGCGACTGCTCTCGGTGGGCTCGACCTCGTGGTGTACGCGGCGGGCATCATGCCGCTACCCGCCCCGGGAGAGTCGCAGACAGCGTGCGCCGTCCGCATCATCGAGACCAATTTCTCCGGCGCCGTGGCCTGGCTGAACGAAGCGGCCGAGCGCTTCTCGATCGCCGGTCAGGGGACGATCGTCGGCATCTCGTCGGTCGCCGGAGACCGGGGCAGGCGGCCTCACCCCGTGTACGGAGCAACCAAGGCCGCACTGAACTCGTATCTGTCGTCGCTGCGCAGCAGGCTGGCCGGACGCGGCGTCACGGTCCTGACCGTCAAGCCCGGCTTGATTCGCACACCCATGAATGCGACTGCCACCATTCCGCCGCTGGTTCCCGTGATGTCGGCGGAGCGCGCGGCGCAAGAGATCCTGGTGGCGGCCGCCGCGCGCAAGCGAACAGTCTACGTGCCCGGCTGGTGGCGCTGGGTCATGCTCGGCCTGCGAGCCATCCCCGCGCCGATCATGGAGCGACTACCCTTCTAACGGCGGAAGAGCGCGACCGGCGACGGTAGCTTGATGGGATCCTCGGACTGGGCGATGGCAACCGCCAGCTTCGGAATCTTCAGCACCGCTCCGTAGGCCAGATACCGGCTCTGCCAGATCGGCTGGAACTTGCTGTTGAACTGCTCCAGCGACT
>Ga0209168_10003237_pt1 | contig 11319 bp, 8 predicted proteins | sample Coa_R1_FD_187156 | JGI IMG/M metagenome (GOLD analysis project Ga0209168, IMG submission 187156) | Surface soil microbial communities from Centralia Pennsylvania, which are recovering from an underground coalmine fire - Coalmine... | ecosystem: Environmental > Terrestrial > Soil > Unclassified ... | reverse complement strand
GAGCTGCAACGGTGTCGCCTATTTTCAGTCGCATCTCACGTACGGCAGCTGCGGTGATTAGCGAGGTGATTTGCTGCCCGCAGGCGTCAATGACTTCCATAAGTAGATCCAAGATCAGATTTATCCTGGTGGCGCGCCCATAAACCGCGCGGTTGACGCTCGCTTTCGCTTCCTCTATACTGATTTTGCTGTGATGCTTGGCCGCTTTTCCCTGTCCTCCCGCGAAAATTTCCGAAGAGGCCTGAGGCAGCGTGAAAGTAGTGCCCTGCCGTAACTTTCCCAAATCCGAAATTAGCGCAAGTTAGAACTGGGGATTCAGATACGGTCGAAGCAATTTATGCTGGGCATTGAATTCGAGATTGGCCCGAACGTTCGCGCGAGACTAAATTTGGAAACGCCGTACATAAAATTAGAATTGGAAACGCAAAATGACTGAAGCAACTTGCCGACGCGAAATCGAGCTTGAGATTCCGGCTGAGAACGTGCAGAAAACGACGGAAAAAATCGCCCGCGACCTGGCTCGCGTGGCGCGCATTCCCGGTTTTCGTCCCGGCAAAGCGCCGGTGACGCTGATCCGCCGCCGCTTCGCAGCGGAAATCAAAGGCGAAGTACTCGAATCGCTGGTGCCTGAATTTCTGGAGCAGGCGCTCACCGAAAAAAAGCTTTCGCCCGTCACGCGCCCTGAAGTCGACAAGGTGGACTTCACCGAAGCGGGCCCGCTGAAATTCCGCGCCACGTTCGAAGTGCTTCCTGAATTCGAACTCGGCGATTACAAGAATTTGGAAATCGAAGTCGAAGACCTTGCGGCGGGCGACACTGAAATTGACAAGACTCTCGAAGAAATGCGCGAGCGCGCCGCCACGTACGCTCCCGTCGAGGGACGAGCCGCGAAAGACGGCGACTTCGTACAGGTGAAAATCATGGGCACACCCGCGGGCGGCGGCGATCCCATTCGTGCCGACAACGTCCAATGCCACATCGGCGCCGAAGAAACCTTGGAAGCCTTCAACGAGAATCTGCGCGGCGCTTCTCCCGGCGAAACGCGGCGCTTCGAAACGAAGTATCCCGACGATTATCCGGATGAGAAGCTCAAAGGAAAAACCTACAACTACGCGGTGGAAGTCAAAGCCATCAAAGAGAAGAAGCTGCCTGAATTGAACGACGATTTCGTAAAGGAAATCGGCGAAGGCGCGGGCGGAGCAGCTACCCTCGAAGAGCTTCGCGGCAAGATTTGCGAGCGCCTGGCCGCGGCGCGCGAAGAGCACCAACAATCGCAGGCGCGCGAAAAAATTCTCGACGAACTCGTCAAGCGCCACGATTTCCCGGTTCCAGAAGCGCTGATCGAGCATCAAATGGACGCGCGTCTCGAACGCATGGTTCGCACGCTCGCGGCTCAGGGAGTTGACCCTCGCGCTGTCAATGTGGACTGGGTGGCCATGCGCCAACGCCAGCGGGAGCGCGCGGAGCGCGATGTGAAGGCGGAGATTCTGATTGACCGCATCGGCAGCGCCGAGAACTTCGAAGTCTCCGACGAAGAGATGGAAAAAGAGTTTGCCAGGCTCGCGGAGCGTAGTGGCGAATCCGCAGCAGTGATTCGCGCGCGCTTGACAAAGGAAGGGGCGCTCGATAGGATGAAATCGAAGTTGCGCAGTGATAAAACAATTGACTCGCTTCACCGCACGGCTCGAATTCAAACCATCGCTAAACGTGAAAAATAATACCTGCTTCGTACTCTGGTGCGCGCCGGTCGACCTCCGATGAGAGATATCCCGGCCTCGTACGCAACAACGCTCGTTCCCATGGTGGTCGAACAGACCAACCGCGGCGAACGCGCCTATGATATTTACTCGCGCCTGCTGAAGGACCACATCATCTTCATCGGCACGCCGATTGACGACCACGTGGCGAATCTTGTGACTGCGCAGCTGCTGTTCCTGGCTGCCGAAGACCCGGAAAAGGATATTTCGATTTACATTAACTCACCGGGCGGCGTGATTACCGCGGGTATGGCGATTTACGACACCATGCAGTTCGTCCGGCCGGACGTCGTAACTTATTGCGTGGGCCAGGCGGCCTCCATTGCAGCCGTTCTGCTTATGGCGGGCACGCCCAAGAAGCGCTACTCGCTCCCGAACTCGCGCATCCTGATTCACCAACCCTGGCTCAGCGGACTTTCCGGCCAGGCCACTGACATTGATATTCACGCCAAGGAAATCCTGCGCACGCGCGCGGGGTTGAACAAGCTCATTGCCCATCACACCGGCCAGACGGTGGAGAAGATCGAAAGGGACGTCGAGCGCGATTTCATCATGTCGGCGGAACAGGCCAAGGAATACGGGGTCGTTGACGAAATCATCTCCAAGCACCGCTAGTCCGTTCCAAAAGGTTAGTAGCTAAACCGATGAACAGGCGCGCAGCGCCCGACCCGTGCCGTACAATAACGGTTACGATCTGCACCGTACCTACGACTCGGACTGGAGGCTAACATTCCGGTGAAGCGATTTAACACAGACGAAGCGCTTCATTGCTCCTTCTGTCACAAGACTCAGGAGCAGGTGGAGAAGCTCATCAGCTCGCCTTCGGAATATCCGCGCTCCTATATCTGCAACGAGTGCGTCAGCGTCTGCCAGCAGATTCTCGATGAGGAAAAGCGCGAGCAGGCCACTCCGGCGAATCGCCGTTTGCCGCGCCCTCCCGAAATCAAGGCGTTTCTCGATGGCTACGTGATTGGCCAGGACAAAACGAAAAAGAAGTTGGCCGTCGCCGTCTACAATCATTACAAACGCATCTTCTTGAATCGCACGCCGAGCGACGTCGAACTCACCAAGTCCAATATTTTGCTCATCGGCCCCACCGGCACGGGCAAGACCCTTTTGGCGCAGACACTTTCGCGCATGCTTGAGGTTCCCTTCGCCATTGTCGACGCCACAACGCTTACCGAAGCGGGCTACGTCGGCGAAGATGTTGAAAATATTATTTTGAAGCTGCTGCAAGCCGCCGATGGCGACGTGCAAAAAGCGCAGCAAGGCATCATTTATATCGACGAGATCGACAAAATTTCCAAGAAGGACGAAAACCCGTCCATCACCCGCGACGTTTCCGGCGAAGGCGTCCAGCAGGCTCTGCTGAAAATTCTGGAAGGCACCACGGCAAATGTTCCGCCGCAGGGTGGCCGCAAGCACCCCCACCAGGAATTCACTCCCGTGGACACAACGAACATTCTGTTTATTTGTGGTGGCGCATTCGTAGGGATGGAAAAAATTATCGAGCGTCGCATTGGACAAAAGTCTCTCGGCTTCCACGCCGACGTTGCGCCTTCCACACCATCGCGCCGCAACATCGAAGTCCTTGAGCAAGCGCAGCCGACTGATCTGATTCGTTACGGCTTGATTCCCGAATTTGTCGGCCGCCTCCCGGTCCTCGGCGTTTTGGGAGATCTTGACAAATCCGCGCTCATTCGCATTCTTCAGGAACCGAAGAACGCGCTCATACGTCAGTACCAAAAGCTTTTCGAATTTGAGAATGTCCGCCTGAAATTCACTGACGACGCTCTGGAAACCGTCGCCGAGCTGGCCCTGCAGCGCAAAGTTGGCGCGCGCGGCCTCCGCATGATTTTGGAAGACCTGATGCTTGACCTGATGTACCACCTCCCTTCTCAGCGCAAAATGCGCGACTTCATCGTCACCGCTGACATGGTCAAGAGCCGGGAAATCAATTGGAGCTTGCTCGAAAAAGCAGGCTAACCGCCCGAAGGGAGAACCCAAGGATTCATGTTTAGCCGGGAAAAATTGGAAACGAAGCGCGTGCCGATGATGCCGGTGCGCGAAATGGTCATCTTCCCGCAGATGATGACGCCGTTCATTGTCGGCCGCGAAGCCTCCGTTCGCGCTCTGGAAGAAGCGCTCGCGGGCGAAAAGAAGATTTTCCTCGCCACGCAGCACGACGCTTCCGTTGATGACCCGCGCCCCGAAGAAATCTATCAGGTCGGAACGCTCGCCAACATCGTACAGAGCGTCAAACTTCCTGACGGCAACATCAAAGTCCTTGTCGAAGGCGCTGAACGCGCCAAAATCGTCCAGATCACCAACGATGAAGGCTTCTTTCGCGCTACGATTCGCGTCATCCCCGTCAAGACGGAACCGAATCCGCAGCTCGAACAATCCGCCACGCGCGTGACAGGCCTTTTCGAGCAGTACGTCAAGCTCTCGCAATCGCTCAACTACGACACGATGATCGCCGCCGTCCGCGTGGACGATCCCGCGAAACTTTCCGACGCCATCGCCGCGAACCTGACGATTCCGGTCGAAGAAAAGCAGGAGCTCCTGGAGATTTTCGACCCGCTCGAACGCCTGAACCGCATCGGTGAGATTCTCGACGCGGAAACCGAAAAGCTCAACGTCGACCGCAGCATCAATACGCGCGTCAAGCGGCAGATGGAACGCGCCCAGAAAGAGTATTACCTCAACGAAAAACTGAAAGCCATTCAGAAGGAACTGGGTCGCGGCGAAGCGGGCGAACTCGAGCAGCTGAAAAAGAAAATCGAAACCTCCGGCATGCCCAAGGAAGTTCAGGAAAAGGCCATGCAGGAGATGAAGCGGCTGGAAATGATGCCGCCGATGTCCGCCGAATCCACCGTCTCGCGCAATTATCTCGACTGGATGCTCGCCGTGCCGTGGAAGAAGCGCTCGCGCGAAATCCGCGACATCAAGCGCGCCGAGCAAATTCTGAACGAAGACCATTACGGCTTGGAAAAAATCAAGGAGCGCATCCTCGAATTCCTCGCCGTTCGCCAGCTAGTCAAAAATCCTAAAGGCTCGATTCTCTGCTTCGTCGGACCTCCGGGAGTGGGCAAGACTTCGCTCGCCATGTCCATCGGCAAAGCCACGGGACGCAAATTCGTACGCGTCTCGCTGGGCGGCGTGCGCGATGAAGCCGAAATTCGCGGCCATCGCCGCACTTACATTGGCGCGCTTCCCGGCCAGATCATCCAGATGATGCGCAAGGCCGGCACGGTGAATCCTGTGTTCGTCCTCGACGAAGTTGACAAAATGTCCATGGATTTTCGCGGCGATCCTTCGGCCGCGCTCATGGAAGTCCTCGACCCAGAGCTCAATCACGCCTTCACCGATCATTATCTGGACGTCGAATACGATCTCTCGAAAGTGATGTTCGTTTGCACCGCAAACGTCTTGCACACGATTCCGCAGCCGCTTCAGGACCGCATGGAAGTTCTCCGGCTTCCGGGCTACACCGAGCAGGAGAAAATGCAAATCGCCAAGCGCTTCCTGGTCCGCAAACAGCGCGAAGCCACGGGAATCGCCGAGGAAAATGTCACTTTCACCGACGAAGGCTTGCTGCACTTGATTCGTCACTATACGCATGAAGCCGGCGTCCGCAATTTGGAGCGGGAAATCGCGAATATTTCCCGCAAGGTCGCGCGCAAACTGGTCGCCGAAGGCAAATCCGCCACCGTCGACGTCACGCCAGCCAACGTAAATTCCTATCTCGGCATCATCAAGTACCGTGACATGCTCGCGGAGAAGAAGAATGAAGTCGGCCTCACGGTCGGCTTGGCCTGGACCGAAGTGGGCGGCGAAGTCCTCCGCACTGAGGCCACCCTCATGCAAGGCAAGGGCCGCCTGACGCTCACCGGAAAGCTCGGCGACGTCATGCAGGAATCGGCGCAAGCAGCCATGAGCTACGTTCGTTCGCGCAGCCATCTGTTTGGCTTGCCAAAGGACTTTTATCGCCATCTGGACATCCACGTGCATGTGCCCGAGGGCGCCATCCCGAAAGACGGCCCCTCCGCCGGCATCACGCTCTGCACGTCGATCGCCAGCGCGCTCACGCGCATTCCCGTTCGCTGCGATTTGGCTATGACCGGCGAAATCACCTTGCGCGGCAAAGTGCTGCCGATCGGCGGCGTAAAGGAAAAATTGCTCGCTGCGCATCGCCTCGGCTTGCGCACCGTGATTCTTCCGCGCGACAATGAAAAGGATCTAGCCGACGTTCCGCCCGAAATTCAGGCCCAGATGTCCGTAAAATTTGTCGACACCATGGACGAAGTGTTGTATTTGGCGCTCGAGCGGCCTTTGACGGCCAGTCCCGCGCCGGTTCCCGAAGTCGCGCCTGAATTTGACGCTGGCGCGCCGCAGGACAACGAATTCACCAATTAGGCCTTCGGTTTTTCCACGAAGATGAAATGCAGTTGTGGGCTGGAGGGGGAATTCCGGCCAGTTCGAAAGTTCACCTACCCGAGGAACATCCCGAGTGCTCCCGCGCCCGAGAAACCTCAGGTCAAAAATTTAGTCGTAGAAGCAAAAATCGAATAAATCAATTTAAGGAAATATCAGATGAGCATCAGTCTTGCAGAATTGAAGGACCGCAACATCACCGACCTGGCGAAAATCGCCAAGGAACTCAATATCCCCGGCGCCAGCGGCATGCGCAAGCAGGAGTTGATCTTCCAGATCCTCCGCGCGCAGACCGAAAAGAACGGCCTCATTTTCTCCGAGGGCGTTCTCGAATGCCTCCCCGACGGCTTCGGCTTCCTCCGCGCGCCCGAGTACAATTACCTGCCCGGCCCCGACGATATCTACGTCTCGCCGTCGCAAATCCGCAAATTCGACCTGCGCACGGGAGACACGGTGTCCGGTCAGGTCCGCCCTCCCAAGGATGGCGAACGCTACTTTGCGCTGATTAAAGTCGAGGCCGTCAACTTCGAAGATCCGGAAGTCGCGCGCAACAAAATCTTTTTCGACAATTTGACCCCCCTCTACCCGCAGGAGCGCATTCGCCTGGAGACCACGAAGGAAAATCTAACAGGACGCGTTCTCGACATGCTTTGCCCCATCGGCAAGGGCCAGCGCGGCCTGATCGTCGCGCCTCCGCGCACCGGCAAAACGATGATGCTTCAGTCGCTCGCCAATTCCATCACCACGAACCATCCGGAGATCGCCCTCATCGTTCTGCTCATTGACGAGCGCCCGGAAGAAGTCACCGACATGCAGCGCACCGTGAAGGGTGAAGTCATCAGTTCCACATTCGATGAGCCGCCGCAACGCCACATCCAAGTCGCCGAAATGGTCCTCGAAAAGGCCAAGCGCCTCGTCGAGCACAAGCGCGACGTCGTGGTTCTGCTCGATTCGCTCACGCGCCTCGGCCGCGCCTACAACGCCGTCACGCCGCCATCCGGAAAAGTTCTTTCCGGCGGTATTGACGCCAACGCGCTCCAGCGCCCGCGCCGCTTCTTCGCCGCCGCGCGAAATATCGAAGAGGGCGGCTCGCTCACTATCATCGCCACGGCCCTGATCGACACGGGCAGCCGCATGGACGACGTGATCTTCGAGGAATTCAAGGGCACCGGCAACATGGAAATCAATCTCGACCGCCGTCTCGTCGACAAGCGCGTTTTCCCCACGATCGATATCAATCGCTCCGGCACGCGTAAGGACGAATTGCTCTTGCCCGCCGACGAACTCAATCGCATCTGGGTGCTGCGGAAAGTCCTGAGCCCGCTCTCGACCGTCGAAGCCATGGAACTCTTGCTCGGCCGCCTCTCGAAGGCAAAAAACAACGCCGAGTTCCTCTCCTCCATGTCCAGCCCGAACTAACAGCCTCCTCACATCGCCCCTTCTAGGGGTCGGAGCTTCAGCTCCGACATGACAGCCAAACTAGACTCTGGGCTTTAGCCCCTGAAACCATCGAAATCTAGGGTAGCCGCGGGTTTGCCTGCCCTATGCAAGGCCTACTAAGGGCCGTCTCAGCCGAAGAATTAAATCGCTGTCATTCCGAGGAGCCACGCGACGAGGAATCTGCATTTTGCGTTTGACTAATTTCTGAGGAACCGAAACCTGTAGTCCATGAGCCGCTTCTTCAGCCAAAACGGCCGCGACTTAAGTCGACATTGCGCTCTCGTCTTGCGCCTGTTCGCGCGCGAGCATGGCGATCAGCCGCGCCACTTCCTCGGCTTCCATCGCCGTGCTGTCAACAAGCACCGCGCCCTCGGCACGCACCAGCGGCGAATGCTCGCGTCCGGCGTCGCGACGGTCGCGTTCGCGAATTTCCTCGAGCGTCTTCGCCAGATCGATCGCATCGCCCTTCTGCTGATGCTCGCGCCAGCGCCGTTGCGCGCGTGTCTCATCCGACGCCGTGAGGAAAATCTTCAGCTCCGCGTCGGGGAAAACAACGCTGCCGATGTCGCGTCCTTCCATCACCACGCCGCCCTTCGCGCCCGCGCGCCGCTGCTCGGCTACCAGCACGCGCCTGACGCCTTCGATGACCGCGATTTTCGACGCCGCTTGCGAAACCTCCGGCGTGCGAATCTCCTTCGTCACGTCGTCGCCATCGAGCAGGACATTTTGCCCGCCATCCCGCGCGCGCAAATCAATTCGCGACGCGCCCGCCAATGCCACGAGCTCATCCGTCGCATCGAGCGAGATTTTCCGCCGCAGCGCCTTCAGCGCCACCGCGCGGTACATCGCGCCCGTGTCGATGTACGTGTACCCCAGAAGTTCGGCAACGCGCCGCGCCGCCGTGCTCTTCCCCGACCCCACCGGGCCATCAATGGCAATGACGAGCTTGCGCCTCGGAATGTTCATAGAATTCGAACGCTCATGGTATTGCTTTAGACTGACAAGAGCAGCATTCCGCGAAAAGCAGATCCCTCACCGCCGCTCGCCAAAGACGGGCGACCGGGTTCGGGATGACAGATCAAAATCGCGCGGAGACGAGGGGAACCATTTCATCCAGACTTCGCTCATCTCGCGCGAAAGTACCGCCAAACCGGGATACATGCGATCCAAAAAGCGATTCCGAAATAGCACACAACCAGGAATACGAACAGCGGGTACCAGCGACTCTCCCGATCCATCCGCTCGTACATCAGCCATGCGGCTCCGACAATTATCAGGAAGCATGCTTCAACCACTAGCACAATCGTGGTCTGCTGCACCATTCGCTAAATCCGCTTGAACGCCCGCTCTATTTCTCTTACCGAATATCGCAGCACCACGGGCCGCCCGTGCGGACAGCTCATCGGATACTCCGTCTTGGCCAACTCCGCGAGCAGCCATTCCATTTTCGTTTGATCGAGCGGCATATTCACTTTGATCGCCGCCTGGCAAGCCGTGGACGCAGCGATTCGCGATTGCAGCGAATCGAGCGAAATCGCCTGCGACTCCCGCGCCACGCCATCGAGAATTTCCGCGAGCAGTTTCTCCGCATTCCCGCTCGCAATTCCCGCCGGAGCCGCCGCAATCGCGACGCTCCGCGGCCCCATCAACTCCGCCTCGAATCCATTCGCGCGCAACTCTTCCTCGATCTGCTCGAAAATCACGATTTGGTGCGGCGCCAGCTCCACTACAATCGGCATCAGCAGCCGCTGCCCGCCCAATTCTCCCGCGCGCCTCGCCGCGAGATGCTTCTCGAACAACACGCGCTCGTGCGCCACGTGCTGATCGACGATCCACAGCCCCTGCCCGTTCACCGCAACAATATAACTCGCGCTGATTTGTCCGAGCGGCTTCAAATCCCCGATGCTTTGCGGCCCTGGCAACGCGCCCGCCGATTCTGATTCGATCATTGCCGGTTCGCGGCAAGCGTCCGCGGAAGCCGCTGCGCCGCACGGCAAAATAATTTCCTCCACGGTTTCAAAATTCAGCCGCTGCGGAATCGGGCGGTCCAGCGCGCCCGTTAATTCAAACTCTCCGGGCAGCGTGTCGACGGACGCGCGCGACATCACTTCATTGGGAATAATCGCTCGCGGCGGCCCGGCAAAATTCCCCGCCTCTGCTGCGTTATTTTCAGCAACGCTCGGCGAGAAATTCGCCACACTCCCCGAAGCCCCCGCGCCAGCCGCAGCAGCAGACGAACTCGCCGCGCCCGCGGGGAAACTCGGCACCGGACGCGCATTCGCCAGCGCCATGCGAATCGCGTCGCGCACAAAATCGTGCACCACCTGCGAATGCCGGAAGCGCACTTCGACTTTCGCCGGATGCACGTTCACATCGACTTCCTGGCACGGCAACTCAATAAACAGCAGCACCGCCGCGAACGCGCCAGCCGGCAGGATGTTACGATACGCTTCGCCGATCGCGTGCAGCACCAGCCGGTCGCGAATCAGCCGCCGGTTCACGAAAATATAAATCCCGTTGCGATTCGTCCGCTGCACTTCAGGACGCGAAACGAATCCCGACACGCGGATCCGCGACGTCTCGTCGCCCGCCTCCATCTCCGGCTCGGTGATGGCCGCGCGAATCGGCGCTTCCGCCGGTTGCATCTCCACCATTTCCGCGGCTGCCTGCCGCCCGAAGACTTGATACAGCCGCTCCGCCATCGTCTCGACTGGCGTCGCGTTCAGAATTTCCTGCGTGGGAGTCTTCAACAAAAAATGCTTGTCGGGATGCGCCAGCGCATAATGCGTCACTAGCGACGCGATGTGGCCCAACTCTGTCGTTTCGGATTTCAGGAATTTTCGTCGCGCGGGCACGCAGTAAAAAAGGTCCGCGATGCTGATCGCCGTCCCGGCAGGCACGCCCGCGGGCTTCACGCCAATTAATTTTCCGCCCGCGAATTCGATTCGCGTTCCCTGCTCTTCCTCCGCCGCGCGCGTTTCCAGAGTCAGCCGCGATACCGCCGCAATCGACGGCAGCGCCTCGCCGCGAAATCCCAGCGTCGCAATCGAAAGCAAATCGTCCGCCGTGCGCAGCTTCGACGTGGCGTGCCGCTCAAACGCGAGCAGCGCATCGTCGTGCGGCATGCCGGAGCCATCGTCGGTCACGCGAATCAGCCGCTTCCCGCCCGACTCCACTTCCACGCGCACCGACTTCGCGCCCGCGTCCAGCGAATTCTCGACCAGCTCTTTCACTACCGACGCAGGCCGCTCGACAACCTCCCCCGCCGCAATTTTATTCGCTACATTCTCCGGCAGTATTCGTATCCGCGACATTAATTACTTCCCAACCCCGCAAGAGCGTAGATTGCTTGGAGTGGACTGTAGAAAGAAGCCAAAATAGATCATTGCCTCGAATGAATCTTGGTCGGTAAAACGCGGCCGACAATCCAAAATACGACAGCAAATCCTACTCCCACCGACACCACGCAGATAGGAAGGGCAATCCACAGCGACCAGTGCAAGAAAGTCCATACGCACACCGACACAATCCCAAGGACGACGAGCATTGTGACGATACTTGCGAGATGCCGCGACTTTGCTCCTCGCTCTGGCAATCCGACATTCGGGAACATCAAGGCCTGTCCTCTGGCTTGATTTGAATTCCCACCTCATCGAGTTGACCCGCGCCCACATCGTTCAGCGCC
>Ga0209168_10003236_pt1 | contig 11320 bp, 11 predicted proteins | sample Coa_R1_FD_187156 | JGI IMG/M metagenome (GOLD analysis project Ga0209168, IMG submission 187156) | Surface soil microbial communities from Centralia Pennsylvania, which are recovering from an underground coalmine fire - Coalmine... | ecosystem: Environmental > Terrestrial > Soil > Unclassified ... | reverse complement strand
AATGGAACGGCGGCCGATCCTGACGCTGCTCTCCGGACCCGCAGCCGGCGTTGCGGGCGCGCTGCTGCACGAGAACGTCACCGACGGCATCTTTATCGAAGTGGGCGGCACGAGCGCGGATTGCTCCGCGATTCGTGCCGGCATGCCGCAAATGCGCCCGGCGCGCGTCGGAGGCCACCGAACGATGCTGCGCACGCTCGACGTACGCACGTTAGGTATCGCCGGCGGAAGCATGATCCGCGTCAACGACCGGAACATCGTGGACGTAGGCCCACGTTCCGCGCACATTGCGGGATGCAAGTACGCAAGTTTCATCGATCCGGAAATGTTTGAAGGCGCGCGCATCGAGCGCATGCGCCCGACGCAGCACGATACGCCGGACTACGCGGCAATCATCGCGCGCGACGGTGCGCACATTGCGCTGACGCCGACGTGCGCATCCAATATGCTGGGCTTCGTGCCCGAGCACGCATTCGCGCGCGGCAACGCGGAATCGGCGCGACGCGGTTTCGAGTTGCTTGCCGCGCATTTGCACGCCGAGCCCGAGCAGCTTGCGCGCGATCTGCTCGACATTGCGTCGGAAAAGTTAATCGCCGCGGTCAACGAGTTGATTGCCGACTACGAACTGGACCGCGAGACGCTCGTCGTCGTCGGCGGCGGAGGCGGCGCGGCCGCTCTCGTGCCGTACCTCGCGCAGCGAACGCATGTGGAGTTTCGCCTTGCACGCGACGCGGAAGTCATATCGCCGATCGGCGTCGCGCTTGCGCTCGTGCGGGAAGTGGTGGAGCGAACCATCGTCGACCCGGCTCCCGAAGACATCGTGCGAATCCGGCGTGAGGCGCAAGATGCGGTCGTTGCCGCCGGAGCATCTCCCGAACGCGTCGAGGTGGCGGTCGAAATCGATACGCAGCGAAATCTGGTACGCGCCACCGCGTCGGGCGCTAGCGAACTTGCCGAGAGCGCTGCACGCGCGGCCGAAGACGATGAAACGCTCGTGCGCATGGCGGCGGCGCTGTTGCATGCGGAACCGGCGGACCTCGAGCGCGTTGCGCAGACTGACGCACTCGTCGTGTTCGAACGCGAGCGCGTCGTTCGCAGACGATTCGGACGCTCGCAGCAAAGACGCGATCTTCGCGTCGTCGATCGCACCGGCGTCGGCCGGCTTGCATTGCGCGACGCGTATGTCCGTTCGTGCCGTGCGCAGGAGGCTATCGCGCAGCTGCGTATTGCCGTCGAGGAAGCTACGGCATTCGGCGACGTGGGCCGGGCGCTGCCCGACATTTACGTGCTGCACGGTGCGCGCATCGCCGATTTCAGCGGTCTTGCGTCGGCGGATCAGGCCGCCGCGCTCGCGGAAGAAGAACTCGCAGGGCGCGTGCCGGACGCGCAGATCGTTATTTTGACTGCTTCACGCCAGGCATAGCATAGGGTTGCAACTCCTCAGGGTGCGAACGGAGCCACTCGATGATGCGGGCGCGCTGTTCGAGTTCGCCGCTCGCAAGTATCGACGTGTCGAGGGCGCAAATGCGATCCGAAATGCTTGCCCAGTTGTGGTCGTCCATCGAACCGTCGGTTTCATCGCGGAGTGCGCGGCGCGCAAACTGACGCTGCTCGAAATCGAGCCCCAAACGCGGCGGCGGGAAGTGCGTGAACAAGGCGTTTAGGGGGAAGTCTCCACGGTCTTGTGCCAGGACCTCGGATCGACGGATGCCGCAGACGAACGGGCGGCAGTTCGCCGGCACGTGTGCTGCAGCCGGATGGTCGAGAGAATCGCTGCGCATGACAAAGCCGAAACGCGCGTTGATGTCCAGCCACCACCGGTCGTAGAATTCATTCGTCAAGCTTCGCAAGTTTAAGCCGGCGTGGTCTCGGAAGAATTCCGCCGCAAGCGCGACGATAACCCCGTAATTCTCGGCTTCGCTCTTCATCGGCGCATAGCCGTGATGCAGAACGAACACGTCTACGCCCCAGCCCGCGTTTGCTTCCGCGATTTCGTCGCGCGTCATGATCGGCGATTTGCCGCGCTGCCACGCTTCGAGGACTCGAGACGCGACGAACGGCTGCGGATCTTCCGATAGGCTGTCCATGAATTCGGCTTTCAACATAACGCTGATCCCGAAGGCCAGCAAGGGCGATTTCGTGCCGCCCGTGACGACGCTGGAAAAACCCCATTCATTGTCGATGATCTGTTGCCACAGCTCGCGGAACGCGGCTAGTTGATCAACGTCGTACAGGAAGCGATCGTTAATCAACGCTTGCGCCTCGGCAAAATCTTCCGCATGCGTTTGACGCCCTTGCAAAAGCATTGCCCTGCTCGGTATGGCATCTGACGGTTACAGTCCTTCCACCCCGGAGGCTGCGCCCGCGCAACCTTTCCCGGCAGCGTGGGTAAGGCTCCGGTATGGCCCGCATTGCGATAGAAAGCAATAACCTTCACGTGCAGCTCTCACCCATGGACAAGGTTTGGGCCGTGCACGGGTCGCTCGTCATCCCGCTCGCGCACGTGACGCTTGCGCGCGTCGAGGACGAGAACGCCTGGCAGCATCTCTGGGGAAAGATCATCGGCACCAACGCTCCGGGCTTGAAGATGGCCGGCACGTTTTTCTATCCCGGCGGTCTTGCTTTTCTGGACTACGCGGACGGCAAGAACTGCGTCGTGCTCGAAACGCAGCATGAGCGGTTCAAGCACGTCATCGTGCAGTTGGACCGCGATCAGAATCCGGATGCGTTCGTCGCCGAACTGAACCGCCGCATCGGACGAGCGTAACGCTCCGTATTTCGTGGTATTGACAACTTTCGATATAAGAGGCAATATCGACGTATGTCGATGCAATGCTGTTGCCCGCCAAAGGGTTTGGCCGCCGACGTGTTCACCGAATCGGCCGCAATGTTCAAGGCGATTGCCGATCCGCACCGGCTGACGATTCTCGCGACGCTCGCGCGGGCGAGCGAAGAGGTGTGCGTGTGCGATTTCACCGAGGGGCTGCCGCTGAATCAACCGACCGTGTCGCATCATCTTCGCATCTTGCGAGAGGCCGGCTTGGTGACGTGCGAACGCCGCGGTACGTGGGTGTATTATGAACTGGCCGACGGCGCACATGAGCGATTGAGCGATGCATTGGCCTCGTTGTTGAAACCGAAAGTGAAAACATGAAGACGCATTTGAACTTCGCTACGGCTGACCTCGAGCAGAGCGTGGCTTTCTACTCCACGCTCCTTGACGCACGGCCGGCAAAAGTGCAAGACGACTACGCCTTGTTCATCACCGATGAGCCCGGCTTAGAACTGGCGCTCGATCTCAACGACGCGGTGTCACCGGCGCGGGACGCGCACTACGGCATCTACGTCGAAACGGCGGACGACGTCGAGCGCGCCATCGAACGGTTGCAGGGCGCCGGTCTCGCCGCTTCCATCGAGCGCGAAGAGACCTGCTGTTACGCAAGTCAAACGAAGGTCTGGGCGATCGACCCCGAGGGACGCCGCTGGGAAGTGTACACGGTGCACGAAGAGACCGACCAGCGAGATGATTGCTGCGCTTCGCCGGATATGTGCAAATAATAATGGCGTGGGCCGCGATGCTGCTCACGCCATTTCGTTTTTGTCTAGTCGAAGGGTTAGTTCACGCGCGGTTGCGCTACGGCAACACCTTCGGCTTCCTGCAGAGCAACGGTGCTCCGGTTTCTGCCGTACGCGAAGTAGAAGATAAGGCCGGTTACGAGCCACACGAGAAACGCGAACCACACGAGCGGGAAGAAGCCCCACAAGACCGGATTGCCTACCTTCAGGAAGTAAATCATGATCACCGCGGAGACCACTGTCAGAACCGGAATCAGGTATGGACCGCCGGGTATCGTGAATTTTCCGGTCAATTCCGGATGTCGATTGCGCAGCCTGGGGACTGCGCACGCCACGAGGATGAAGGCGACGAACGTCCCCATATTCGTCAGCGATCCGAGAATGCCGATTGGGAAGAACGCGCCGGCTGCGGCGATGACGATTCCGAACAGAATCTGCGATATCCACGGTGTGCGCCACGCCGGATGCAGCGTAACGAAGACCGGCGGAATCAGTTTATCGCGCGACATCGCGTAGAAGATGCGCGTTTGCCCGTACATCATGACCAGGAGCACCGTCGTCAACCCGGCGATGGCGCCGAACGAGATGACGATGCCTGCCCACTGAAGACCGACGCTGTTCACGGCAAATGCAACCGGAAAAGCGACGTTCAGTTGGTTGAACGGCACCATTGCGTCCAGAATAGCTGCGACCACCAGATACAAGACCGTGCAAATCGCCAGGCTCATGAGAATGCCGAACGGCAGATCCTTGCCCGGATTTCGTGCTTCTTCAGCGGTGGTTGAAACCGCGTCGAAGCCGATATAGGCGAAGAACATGAAGGCCGCGCCGCCGAGCGTGCCTCCCCAGCCGAACGGGAAGTATCCGCCGAGTCCGGTAGTCGGTCCCGCCGGCAGGTTGTAGTTGGCGAAGTTCAGGTGCTGCACGCCGATGACGATGAAGAACAGCACGATCGCAACTTTGATTGCGACGATGACTGCATTCACCGTGCCCGATTCGCGCGTGCCCTTCACCAGCAAGAGCGTAATGAGCAAGATGATGCCGGCCGCGGGCAGATTCGCGATACCGGGCGTTGCGTCCCAATGGCTATGCTGCCACAGCTGCGGAATCGTCACGTGAAAGAGCGTCTGCAGAATGTTCGTGAAGTAGCCGGACCAGCCGACGCTCACGGTCGAGGCGCCCAGTGCGTACTCGAGCACGAGGCCCCACCCGACAACCCATGCGAAAAATTCGCCGGACGTCGCGTACGTATAGGTGTACGCGCTGCCTGAGATCGGAATTTTGCTGGACACTTCGGCATAGCAGAGCGCCGCGAGAGCGCTGACGATGCCGGCAACGACGAACGAGATGGTGAGCGACGGGCCCGCGCGGGTCGCCGATGCAACACCGGTGAGCACAAAAATGCCGGTGCCGATGATCGCGCCGATGCCCATGGCGGTAAGGGCCCACGGCCCCAGCGATCGCTTCAGTCCGTGCTCGTGGTCGGAGCCCTCTGCGAGGATTGTCGCGAGCGGCTTAACTCGTGAAAGCAGCATATCAAGCCCGGAAATTGCACTTTGCCGGGCGCGTCCCTGGTTTCTGTCCGGTAAAAGTCACACGGTGCCAGGAGCCTGTCGCAGACTCCTACTCGGCGCGCGAGTATCCGACGTATAATCCGCGTCCCGCAAAACCGCCGGCCTCGTGGTCGACGAAAAGCCGGGCGTTGCGGAATGCGTTGCGGTACTGGTCGTCCGTGAAGAGCGTGAGGCGATGCGGCTCGGTGAACGTGCGGATGCCGTCGCGCGAGGCCACCATATAGTGGAAGTTGAGCACCGAGACGTTGGCATCACGCCGGCTCACGCTCATGCGCGCGACCTTGAGGTTGGGATCGTCCACGTACAAAGCATGCACTGCCCCGTCTTGCCAGTCTTCCGGACGAACCCACGGCTCGACGATAACCGCACCGCCCGGTTTCAGATGCCGCGCGAGCGTCTGCAGCGTTTGATCCAGCCGCTGCGTGTTCGGCGCGTAGGCGATCGCGCCGCCCATGCAGATGATTGCGTCAAACCGTTTGCCCAGATTGAATCCGATCATGTCGCCCAGGTGAAACGGCACGCCCGGATTACGTTCGCTCGCGATGTCGATCATGGAACGCGCGACGTCCAATCCTTCGCATGCGAAGCGGTCGCGCAAAAACTCGATGTGCTTGCCCGTCCCGCAAGCCACGTCGAGCAGCGCGTTTCCGCCGGAACGGGAACGATCGCCGATGATCTGCGCGATGCGCGCGGCTTCGGCGGCGTAGTCTTTTCCGAGCGAACCGTAGAGCGCGTCGTAATACCGTGCGGATTGGTTGTACATTTGAACGAGTTTCATTTTGGCCGCAGCAGCGCGGAGCCTGCGTAGTCCTGAGTTTGTCGAAGGGGTACCGAGCGAGCGTCGTAAAACCAGCCGATCATGTTCGACGTACTCGTCGTCGGCGGCGGAAATGCCGGATGCGCCGCGGCGCTCGCGGCCGCGCGGCACGGCGCAAAGACGCTGCTGGTTGAGCGCTACGGTTTTTTAGGCGGTACCGCTACCGCCGCCATGGTGGGGCCATGGATGACGTTTCACTCAGGAAGCAAGCGCATCGTCGGCGGCATCGCGCAGGAAATTGTCGAGCGGCTGCAGCGAATGGGCGGCTCGCCCGGACACGTGCGCGATTCTTCCGATTACGTTCCGACTATTACGCCGTTCGATCCCGAGATGCACAAGGCGCTTCTCTTCGAAATGATGCAAGAGTCCGGCGTGCAGTTGCTGCTGCACGCCTACTTTCTGCGAACGGTGATGCGCGGGACCGAAGTTGAAGGGGCGGTGTTTGCAACGGTCGCGGGCGAGCGCGAGTACAGCGCGGCGTTCACCATCGACGCGACGGCGGATGCGTACGTCGCGGCCTCCGCCGGCGTTGCGACCCAGCAGGGCGACGAGCGCGGCCGCGTGCAGCCGGCGAGCTTGATGTTCCGCCTCAGTCACGTCGACCTTTCGAAAACCGCTACGTACGTACGAATGCATCCCGATCAAATGCGTACCTCGCTCAAAGCCCACGAACGGTTGGCGCCGGCGATGACGGCCGTCGCCGGACTGTACGACTTGTGGAACGACGCGTTGGAACAAGGCGAGGTGGACGTCCCGCGCGAGCTGGTCTCGTTCTTCATCACGCCGTATGCCGACGAAGTCAGCGTGAACATGACGCGCGTGACGAACATCGATCCGCTCAATCCCGACGATCTCACGCGTGCCGAAGTCGAAGCGCGCGAGCAGGTGATGGATCTTTTGGAATTCTTCCGCAAACGCGTGCCGGGATTCGAAAACGCGCGCATTGCGGCAACCGGCACGCAGATCGGCATTCGTGAATCGCGCCGCATCGTCGGCGAGTACACGCTTACGCGCGACGACGTGCTGAACGCGCGCCATTTCGACGACGCGGTCGCGCGCAGCGCGTATCCAATCGATATTCACAATCCTTCCGGCAGCGGCACGGTAACGCACCGCTTGTCGGAAGGTCAAAGCTACGAAATTCCTTACCGCTGCATGGTGCCCGCTCACCGCGATCGATTGCTCGTGGCGGGGCGCTGCATTTCGACGACGCACGAAGCACTTGCATCGACGCGTCTTACACCAACGGTCATGACGCTGGGGCAGGCGGCCGGAACCGCCGCCGCGCTGGCGAAACACACGAGGAGCACTTTGCGTACGATTGACACCCGGCGATTGCGGGCGGAACTCATTGACGATGGAGTGCTCTTGTAAAAATGCATCCGGTATTTGAACTCGCGCAGCGTTACGGCATCGAGATCGAGTATGCAGATCTCGGCGAATGGGGCATGGACGAATTGCGTTCGGAATACGATCCCGACGGACCGGTCATCCGCGTCAACAAACGCGTGATCGAGCATTTGCCGGTCGGGGAGATCGGCGACTTCATCGCATTCTCCGTCGCGCACGAACTGTATCATCATCGCGAGCATCGCGGCGAGATTCCGCGCTTGCCCGATCGCGCGGCACGCGAAACCGCCGCAAACGACTTTGCCCGTAAGCTCTTGGCTACCACGGCGCCCTCGGGGAGATAACGTGTTAGCAGCAGACCTACGCGCCTTGAGGTTTTGGGGGCCCCATGAAATGGGGGGCGCGCAGGCTAGGCGGGAGTGCCCTTAAATTTGAAACTCTTCGCCGGCATCGACGGCGGGCAAAGTTCCACGAGCGCCGTTATCGGCGATGAAACGGGCCGCGTGATCTCGCGCGGTACCGGCGGTCCGGCCGACGAGGTCGGCCAAGATTCGACTTCAGTTCGTCTGCGCGACGCATTGCGCGCTTCGCTCGGCGATGCACTCGCGCGCGCCGGACTGCCGGCCGATCAGCGGTTCGACGCGATCGTCGCAGGCATCAGCGGTTACGAAGGGCGCGTCTACGGACGCGATCCCGAGTTGCCTTCGAATCGTGTGCGCTTCGTGCACGATACGGAGATTGCGCACGCGGGCGCGCTCGACGGAAAGCCGGGCATCGTCGTCATTGCCGGAACGGGTTCGGTGGCCTATGCGCAAGGTGAAAACGGCGAACGCGCGCTTTGCGGCGGATGGGGCTATGTGTTCGGAGATGAAGGAAGCGCGTTTTGGTTCGCCCGCGATGCGCTTTCGGACGCGATGCGCGATGCCGACAACGGCGAGCAGCACGAACTGACGCCGCTGTTCTTGCAGCATTTCGCGCGCCCTTCGCTTCGCTCGATCGCGCGCGCATTCTATGCCGGCGAGCTGAGCCGCAGCGATCTCGCTTCCGTCGCGCCGGCGATCATGCAGCTCGCGGCGAGCAGCGAGCGCGCGGCGCAGTACGTTCGCGATGGCTCGGCCGCGCTGGTGCTGCTCGCGAAGCACGCGGCGCAGCGTGCGAACATCGTCGCGCCTGCAGTTGCATTTACCGGGGGCCTGCTGCGCGACGCGGGTTTCAGCGGCCAGATCGACCGGTGGATGCGCGAATTGCTTCCAGATGCGCGGCGCGTTCGACCCGCTCGCGACGCAGCGGAAGGCGCCTTGCTGATCGCGTATCGCTCGGCATGAGCTTGCTCGATCGTTTGCGCGGCGGCCTCATCGTCTCGGTGCAGGCCCGTGCCGGTTCGTCGCTCGACGATCCGCACGTGCTCGCGGCGATGGCCAAAGCCGCCGAAGAAGGCGGCGCGGCCGGCGTGCGGATTCAAGGCACGCGGAACCTCGAGGCCGTTCGCAAGCGCGTAAGCATTCCGATCGTCGGCATCGTCAAGCGCGAGTATGACGGCTTCGAGCCGTACATCACGCCGACACTTCGAGAAGTGCGCGAAGTGCTCGAGTGCGGCGCGGAGATAGTCGCCTTCGACGCGACCGGCCGCCTCCATCCGCAAGGCGTGACCACGGCGGAGTTGTCGGCAGCCGTCCACCAGGGCGGCGCGCTCGCGATGGCCGACTGCGCGCTGGCCGACGACGGTGTGTGCGCTCGCGCGGACGGCGCGGACATCATCGCGACGACGCTGTGCGGCTATACAAAGGAAACCAAAGGCACCGCGCTGCCCGCGCTCGAGCTCGTGCGGGCGTTCGCCCAATTGGATTGCTACGTCATCTGCGAGGGCGGTATCCACGCGCCGCAGGCCGCCGCCGCGGCGGTGGCAGCGGGAGCCGATGCCGTCGTGGTGGGGACGGCAATTACGAACACGCAGTGGCTTGCCGGCCAGTACGCGGCTGCGCTGATTCGATAAGGGCAGCTTAGGGCAACCTAAGTCGTGGCCCGCATAGGACGGGAATTACTATAGTCAAATAGGGTCCCTCTTACATTGCTTGCGCTTTTTGGGGTTAGCCACGTTGGCAGAAAATAGAGATCCGGTCGTGCATTTGGACCGGGGGTTCTGGACGGCGACCGCAGTCATCGTGCTGCTGGGAATCGTCGCCATCTTCTGGTGGATCTATGCACCGATCCAAAGCATCATGCCGGAAGCGGTCGATCGCGCGCGGCAGATCGATCTGCTCTACCGCTTCCTGGCGGCCTCGGGTACCGCGCTGCTCGTCGCGGTCATCGGCTACATTCTCTATTTCGTCTTCCGCTTCCGCAAGCGGCCGACGCATTCGCCCGACGACATCGGCTTACAGATCCATGACAACCACAAGCTCGAGTTTTGGTGGACGCTGATCCCGGCGATGTACATCGTCGTGCTGGCGGCCATCAGCGTGAATCTGTTCTTCCAAATCGAGCCCGTCAACGCGCAAGGCAACACCCTCGTCATCGAGGCGCTCGGCCATCAGTGGTATTACACGTTCCGCTATCCGGGCATCAACGGTGAAGTCAAAGAGATGCACTTGCCGCTCGGGCAACCCATAACGCTGCACGTTTCATCGTACGACGTCATACACTCGTTCTGGGTTCCGGAGATGCGGCTGAAGGCCGACATGGTGCCGGGCCTCATCAATACGCTCGTCTTCACGCCCACGCGCCCCGGGAAATACGAGCTGCTGTGCACGGAGTTCTGCGGCACGCTGCACGGCGATATGCGCAGCGGCACGCCGAACGATCCGGCATACATCTACATCGACCCGCCCGGCAAGTACAAAGCGTGGTACGACGCGACGCAGAGGGCGAACGCGCATATGAGCAACGCCATCGCCGTTGCATCTGCCGGCGCGGTGAGTTTGACCGGCGGCGATGCGGCGGCCGGCAAATCGCTCTTCCAGACCAAGTGTTCGGCGTGTCACGCCCTTGGACCGTTCACACAGAAAATCGTCGGTCCGGGACTCAAAGGCGTGCTGCACGACCCCGCGCATCCCAACTTGGTAAACGGCGATAAAGCGACGCCGGACGACGTCGCAAAGATACTACAGAACGGCTTCAACGGCCCGATGGGCACGATGCCGAACCAAACGGCGAACGGGTTGACCGATAAAGATATCGCGAATCTCGTCGCATTCCTGAATTCCCTCAAGTAACGTGGAGCTAGCATGGCTGTAGCAGCGGTACACTCGGGCGGCATTGCCGACCACATTCATCCGGAGCCGGAAAGTTTTCTCCGCAAGTACGTGTTTTCGATCGATCACAAGATCATCGGAATTCAGTACATCGTTACGTGCGGAATCTTCATGATGCTGGCCGGCGCGCTGGCTGAACTCATCCGGGTTCAACTGATGCGGGCAAACGGCGGATTCATGACGCCGGACACGTATAATGCGGTCTTCACGATGCACGGTTCCACGATGGTGTGGTTCGTCATCATTCCGCTGCTGACGGGCGGTTTCGGAAACCTGATCTTCCCCGTGCAAATCGGCGCGCGCGACGTTGCGTTCCCATGGCTGAACATGGTTTCGTACTGGATATTTCCGGTCGCCGGCCTCATGCTGTACTCGTCGTTCCTGATGGGCGCACCCGTGGCCGGTTGGACCGAGTATCCGCCGATGTCCCTGCAAGGCGGGGCCGGTACGTCGATGTGGTGCGCGGCGGTCTTTCTGATGGGCATCGGCTCGACGCTTACCGGCATCAACTTCCTCGTGACGATCCTGAAGATGCGCGCTCCCGGCATGACGTTCACACGCATGCCGCTGTTCGTGTGGGGCCAGTTCGTTACCGCGCCGCTGCTGATGATTGCAACGACGGCACTCGGCGCCGCACTTGCAGCGTTGTTCGTTCAGCGCGAGTTCGGCGTGCCGTTCTTCGACCCGACCAAAGGCGGCAGCCCGCTGCTGTGGCAGCACATGTTCTGGTTCTACTCGCACCCCGCCGTGTA
>Ga0209168_10003233_pt1 | contig 11328 bp, 9 predicted proteins | sample Coa_R1_FD_187156 | JGI IMG/M metagenome (GOLD analysis project Ga0209168, IMG submission 187156) | Surface soil microbial communities from Centralia Pennsylvania, which are recovering from an underground coalmine fire - Coalmine... | ecosystem: Environmental > Terrestrial > Soil > Unclassified ... | reverse complement strand
CACAATTTCGCTCCGAACGCACGGGAATATAGTAGTACACGGTTTGGAATATGCAAGAGCGAGCGGCTGTGGATTTACGGCCCTTCGCGGAAGACGCTCTGTACCGACGTTGGCGCAGGCGGGACGCGCCAGCTGGCTCTGAGGGAAAAGCCCCACGCTCACAAACCGAGCATGGGGCACCCTGAAAAGCTCAGCGCTAGTCTGGGCCATCCGCCTCGACGTAGGGTAACTGCAACGTCCCTCGGGCGTTTCGGGAGATGCGGCGCCCAAGTCTTCGGGCAAGGGCAAAGCGGCGTCTAGCCCTGCCTGCGGCAGGCAGGCGCGGCACTCCACAAAAGGCAAGGCGGAAGCACACAGGCTGAAGCCTGTGCCACGTAAACCGGAGGCGAAAGCCGATTTCCGCTTGCAGCGGCAGACCTCACCCTCGTTCGCGACTTTTTTATGTCGGGCTACCGCTGCAGTCCGGCGCGACGGGGTTCCCTTCGCACCTGAGGCAGGCGGGATGAAGAACGAGAGCCTCACGTCAGCCCGCGCAGAACGCGGGCGCGACGTGAACCACAGAGCCCGGCCCTTATGTGCCTTCGGACCAGGAGGCTAGGTATTGCTCCTGCTCGGGGGTTAGCTTGTCGACCTGGGTGCCGAGGGATTCGAGTTTGAGGCGTGCGATTTGCGTGTCGATTTCCTCGGGGACGGCGTAGACCTGCTTCTTGAGTTTGCTGGCGTGCTTGATCAAGTGTTCGACGGAGAGCGCTTGATTGGCGAAGCTCATGTCCATGACGACGGCGGGATGGCCCTCGGCGGCGGCAAGGTTGATGAGGCGGCCTTCGCCGAGCAAGTGCAGCTTGCGGCCGTCACGCATCGTGTATTCCTCGACGAATGGACGGACTTCGCGGTGCGAGCTGGCCAATCGCTCGAGCGCGGGAATATCGATCTCGACGTTAAAGTGGCCGGAGTTGCACATCACGGCGCCGTCGCGCATTTTTTCGAAGTGGTCAGATGCGAGCACGGATTTGTTGCCCGTGACGGTGATGAAAATTTCGCCGATCTTGGCGGCTTCGTGCATAGGCATTACGCGGAAGCCGTCCATGATGGCTTCGATGGCTTTGGTGGGATTGATTTCGGTGATGATGACGTTGGCACCCATGCCCTTGGCGCGCATGGCGACGCCGCGTCCGCACCAGCCATAACCCGCGACAACAATGTTCATGCCGGCGAGAAGCAGATTCGTGGCGCGAATGATTCCGTCGAGCGTGGACTGGCCCGTGCCGTAGCGATTGTCGAAGAGGTGCTTGGTGAGCGCGTCGTTGACGGCGATGATGGGATACGCGAGCGTGCCGTCCTTGGCCATAGCGCGAAGGCGAATCACGCCCGTGGTGGTCTCTTCCGTGCCGCCAATGACGTTGGGGACGAGCTCGGGATGCTTGGTGAGCAGCATGGTGACGAGGTCGGCGCCGTCGTCGAGCGTGATTTGCGGGTGATGTTCGATGGCGGCGTTGATGTGCGCGTAGTAGGTGGCGTTGTCTTCGCCCTTGATGGCGAAGGTCGGGATGGCGTAGTCCTTGGAGAGGCAGGCAGCGACTTCGTCCTGAGTGGAAAGAGGATTGGAGGCGCAAAGGACCACGTCGGCGCCGCCGTCACGCAAAGTGATGGCGAGGTTGGCCGTTTCGCTGGTGACGTGCAGGCATGCAGACATGCGAATGCCCTTGAGCGGCTTTTCCTTGATGAAACGCTTGCGAATCAACTGCAGAACGGGCATCTGCTGATTGGCCCATTCGATTTTGCGGCGGCCCTTGTCGGCCAGAGCAAGGTCCTTCACGTCACCAGACATCTTGGTTGCAGTTTCCACGAGTGCGTCTCCTATAAGTGCGAAATACAGATCCCTCGCCGCATAGCGGCTCGGGATGACAATGAAAATATCGTCGGCGCTGTGCGCCGACGGCCCGATAAATCCGACCCTTCAACTGCGCTCAGGACAAGTCGGGCCCTACAAAAGCGAAGGCAAAATCGCAACCCTTCGCCAACGACGCTTAGGATGGGGCACCTGTAAGAGCAAAGACAAAGCGACGGCAAAATCAAAAAGCAACGGCAAAGACACAAGCGACAGCAAAGCGGCGTCGAGCCGCCGCACTCCACAAAAGCGGCGACAGCAAACTACGAGCGCGAGGCCATGACCGCAGCGGGCAGACCTGCTTCCTTGCGGAGCGCGTCGGCGCGATCGGTAAGCTCCCAGGTGAAGCCGGGACCCGTGCGGCCGAAATGGCCGTACGAAGCGGTCTCGCGATAAATCGGCCGGCGGAGATTCAGCGTTTCGATGATGCCGCGCGGCGTCAACTTGAAAGTGTCGCGAATCAGCGCAGTGATTTGCGCGTCAGGGATAGTGCCGGTGCCGAAAGTATCGGCCATCACGGAGACAGGCTCGGCGACGCCGATGGCGTAGGCAAGCTGAACTTCGAGCTTGCGGGCGACTCCAGCGGCGACGAGATTCTTTGCGATGTAACGCGCCATGTAGCAAGCGGAGCGGTCAACCTTGGTCGGATCTTTGCCGGAAAGCGCGCCACCACCATGACGGCTGTAGCCGCCGTAAGTGTCGACAATGATTTTACGGCCCGTGAGGCCCGCGTCGCCCATCGGGCCGCCGACGACGAAGCGTCCGGTCGGATTGATGTGCACGCGCGTTTCCTTGTCCATCATTTTCGCGGGCACAACGGGGCGAATGACTTCGTTCAGGATGGCTTGATGAAGATCTTTATTGGAAACGGACTCGCCGTGCTGCGTGGAGATGACCACGCAATCCACGCGGGCGGGACGACCATTGATATATTCGACGGTGACTTGCGATTTGCCATCGGGGCGGAGGAAGTCAACGATTCCGGCTTTGCGAACTTCGGCGAGGCGTTGCGTGAGGCGATGCGCGAGTTGGATGGGCATGGGCATCAGCTCTTCCGTCTCGTCGCAGGCGAAACCGAACATCAAGCCCTGGTCGCCCGCGCCACCGGTATCGACGCCCATGGCGATGTCGCCAGACTGTTTCTTAACCGTGCAGATGATGCCGCAAGTTTCGGCGTCGAAGCCATATTTCGCGCGCGTGTAGCCCACGTCGCGAATGACGTCACGGGCGACGCCTGCGAAATCGACGTAGGTATTCGTGGTGATTTCACCGGCGATGACGACGAGCCCAGTGGTGACCAGCGTCTCGCAGGCGACGCGGCCCATGGGGTCGTCTTTCATTACGGCATCAAGAATGGCGTCGGAAATCTGATCGGCGATCTTGTCGGGGTGGCCTTCGGTGACAGATTCGGAAGTAAACAGGATTTTCTCTTCTGCGCGTGTCAAAACATTCTCCTTCGGCTATTTGGCAGGCAAATTAGTGGCCCAAGCGCCTGATACAGCGGGAAATACAAATAAAAACCGTAGCACGGGGCTACTGCCGTGTCAACGCCTTGCACGGAAACGGCTTATTGGCAGGCCGAATGGGGCAAAACTCGCGGCGAAATACGGTTTCGCCAGGTTGTAACCGGACACGGGCGGGGCCAGAAATGCAAGTGTTTGCACGACGAGGGACATAAATTCTCCTCGGATGCCTGCCCAAGAGCCAGAACAGCTAAATCATATTCCGGCTTCCTGACTGAAATATTGGTAGTCCTCGCGCCAGCCGCCTTGCCCTTTGCCAATGGCCTTGTAATCTTCAACAAATTCGATCGCACGGATGTACTTCACCATGGTGAAGCCGAGTTGAGTTTCCACGCGAAGGCGAAGCGGTGCACCGTGGTTAATGGGAAGCGGTTGGCCATTCATTTCATAGGCAAGGATGGTTTGCGGATCATCAGCCAACGCCATGCGAATCGTGCCGTAGAAGTAGCCGGGACCCTGTGCATGTGGCTCGGAGGTGGATTTGTTGTCGAGCGCATAGAAAACCATGTAGCGGGCGGAGGGTAGCGGATGGCAGAGTTCTACGATGTGACGCAGAGAGACACCACCCCATTCCGCGACGCCCGACCAACCCTGGATGCAACAATGTTTCGTGATTTGAGTCTGCTTGGGCATCGCGCGAAGATCAGCAAGCGAGAGACGCAGCGGCTTTTCAACCAGGCCGCCAATTTCCAGTCTGTAATTTACGAATTGCTCGCGCGCCATTGCCAGATAAGTTTCTTCTTTGGGCGGACGGCCGTTCACCCAGTGGTAGGGCGAAATGTCCGCGGTTGAGTAATGCTGCGCGGAGATTTGATGACCGAACAGGAGCGTGCGTAACGGATCAGTGATTGACTGAGTGGCTCTTTGGACGAAACGGGGACGCCGGCGCGAACATATTGTGGTCACGATGTGAATGACTACGACACCGGTCAGGCCGGAAAGCCAGACCACGAGAGCGAGCATCAAGCGCGGATTATGCGTCTCCCCCAGAACGATGAGGGATAGTTCCGTGCGGAAACCGTGTAAAGCAACGGTGGTAACGTGCACAAGGAAAAATAGAATGAAAGTGCAAAGAGCCAGAAAATGCAAGCTGCGCGCGCTTTGCCGTCCGTGAAAGATTTTGATATACCACGGGAAACGAGCCGCCACTGCCGGGGACATCGCCAATCCAGTGGCGATGCTCAATGGCGCGAGCAAAAATACCACTGCGGCATAGCTCAACTGCTGCAATGCGTTATATGCCCCGGGTGTTTCCACGATGTGAAAACTTAAGTAGGTCAGCATCGCGTGCCACGCGTCCGGGATGATCTGCCAGGTAGTCGGAATCAGGCGCCGCCATTCGGGCGTGACAAACAGCAATACGATGTACGTCAGACCCGTGAGCAACCAACCGAAATCCACGAGAAAGTGCCAATGCCGCCCCAGACCTAGATTTTCGTGGCCCGGCAGGGCGATCGCGGACGGGAACGACGTTTCCTCATCACTGGCCGTCCAGAGGCGGTCTTTCGGCCGCTGCTTCTTCGTGAATTTGAGCCACTCGCTGCCCGGCGTACAGTGTTCGTTCCAGTAAAGTCTCGGATGCGCGCTCAGGATTTCCAGACCGCTACGGACGAGAAGCGATAAGAAGAGGAAATTGAAGAAATGCGCCGCGCGAAGCCACAATGGATAGTCAAGAGGCTTCACTGGGGCATGCTCGCGGACTGTAGTCCAGGAATTCTCATCTGATGCTTGTGTAGGCGAAGGAAAATCGCCAGCGGCTCCGACGTACAAAACATATTTACACCCGCGTGTTCGTCGAGGACAGTTAATTCTTCGCGGCGCTGGTGCCGTCGCTGCCGCTGCGGCGGGAGAGCAAATAGGCGCGAATGAATTTGTCGAGGTCGCCATTGAGGACGCGCTCGACATCGCCCTGCTCGACTTTGGTGCGGTGGTCCTTCACCAGTTGATAGGGCTGCAAAACATAGGAGCGAATCTGGCTGCCGAAACTGATTTCGGGCTTGGACTCATCGAGCTTGCGCGTTACTTCGCGGCGCTTGTCAATTTCGCGCTCGTAAAGCTGGGACTTCAGAACTTTCATGGCGATTTCGCGATTCTTGTGCTGGCTGCGTTCGTTCTGGCATTGCACGACGATACCCGACGGGAGATGCGTGATACGCACGGCCGATTCCACTTTGTTGACGTTCTGGCCGCCGTGGCCGCCGGCGCGAAACGTATCGATGCGAAGTTCGTCGGGCTTGATGACAATGTCAATGCGGTCGTCAATTTCAGGGATGACAAAGACGGAGGCAAAGGAAGTGTGACGGCGGGCGGCCTGATCGAAGGGCGAAATGCGCACGAGGCGGTGCACGCCGGTTTCCCCTTGCAGCAAACCAAAAGCGTTTTCGCCTTCGATGCGAACGGTGACGGATTTCAGTCCCGCCTCTTCGCCGGGAGTGGAGTCGATGACCGTGGCGCGCAGATTTTTGCTTTCTGTCCAGCGCAGGTACATACGCAGAAGCATTTCCGCCCAGTCCTGCGATTCGGTGCCGCCCGCGCCGGGCTTGATGGTCATGATGGCGCTGAGTGCGTCGTTTTCGCCGGAGAGGAGCGTTTGTGTCTCGAGTTCGGCGATATATTTGTCGATGGCGTCGAGTTCGGCGCTGATATCTTTGAGGACGGATTCGCGCTGCGCGGCGTCGGATTCTTCGTGCGCCATGTGGAAATAGGTTTCGATGTCGCTGACGGCGCGCGTGAGCTTTTCGTCCGCGGCGATGTTGCCTTCGGCGTGTTTACGCTGCTGCAGGATGCCCTGGGCTTTTTCCTGGTCCTGCCAAAAGGCGGGATCGCTCGCCTTTGCTTCGAGGGCTTTCAGTCGGTCGCGGTTAGTGGCAACGTCAAAGATAGCTCCGCACGAGGTCGATGCGTTTTTTCAATTCTTCAAAGCGAGTCTGAAGATCTTCGATGTGATCACTCACAATTCCCTTCCTTGAATGAATTGGTAAATCAAATCCTGAATTGCAAACAGAAAAAGCTGATTCTTCGCTGGATGCTATTCGCATCCGCTCAGAATGACACCTCAGAAGTTTTCAGCAGCTAAGCGTCGCGAAGCCATCGCTGCAAACCGTCGCCGCCGAGTTCGGCGATGACCGGCGGATTGCCATTGTAATCGCTGTAGCGAATCCATGTTGGCCGCGCTTGCACATAAGTGATGTGCGGCCAGGCCAGCCGATCCCGTCCGTCCGGGAAGAGATCGAAATAGAGTGCCTGGGCACGCTTCAGATCGTCGCCAGCCGGGATCTCGGCGATGCCTTCATATTGTAACGTGCGCTCGTCCTGCTTCCCGAACGTATAGCCGCCCGCCTTGCCAAACACCAGCGCGATGCGCGGGTCGCGCCGAAGATTGCGGAATTTGCGCGTGGTGTCCAGTGTATCGAAGACAATCTCAAGATCGTCACCGACGGCCACGCCGAGCAGGGCCGCCTGCGGAGCGCCTTCAGGCGAAATGCTCGCGGCTGTCAGGAGCGGCACCTGGCGCAAGAACTTGACCAACTCGGGTCGCGTTATCGGCATGCGTTCGGGCATAAAGGCGCTCCGTTCAGTTCTCCGACAGATTACCAGGGACCTCGGGCGCCTTAAGGGTCACAATCAGCTCGCCCGTTGGCGGCGCGTGAAGGCTGCGACCAGCAACAGCAGCGTCGCAAACACGCAGAGCCAGGCGGGCCAATCGCCGAAGCGCGTATACGGCGTCGAATCTGAGCGAAAAGCATACGGGGCGTCAAGTTCGGCGCGAGTGAACGGCTCAAGACGCGCGACAATTCTGCCGTACGGATCGACATCGACAGTGTATCCCGTGTTGGTATCGCGAAGCAGCCAGCGGCGATTCTCAACGGCGCGAACTCGAAGCATCATCAAATGCTGCAGCGGCGCGGAAGAACGGCCAAACCATCCGTCATTCGAAATGTTAACTAGCAGCTCCGCGCCGTTTGCCGCAAAGCGCCGCACGAGCGCAGGAAAAATCGATTCGTAACAGATGAAAACGCTGAATCGGCCGCCGGGCAGATTGCCGACTCCATACGTATGACCCGGCGTAAAATCGGAAATGCCCACCGTCAAACTTTTCGCGAAAGTGAGCCATCGACGCAGCGGCACATATTCGCCGAACGGCACCAAGTGAATTTTATCATACGTGAATTGGCGCTGCCCGGAAGGGTCGAGCAATACGGCGCTGTTCGACGCAAGCCACTGGCGGTCAGGCCCCAATTCCCAATCGACGACGCCCACAAGAAAATCGCCTCCCGAGCCTTTGGCGATTTTGGCCGCGATGACCGCGAATTTCTGGTCCTGCAAGCTGAACGGCGCGGGCACTTCGGGCCAGATGATGACGCCCGGATTCTTTGTCGCCGCGTTGACGCTCATGTCCTGAAGCTGCTGCATGTCGTTCGCGTGAAGGTCCATCCAATTGGCGGGATAGCTTTCGGATTGAGGGAAATTGGTTTGCACAAGGTGCGCGACGTGATCCGGCACCGCGCGCGGGACGAATCGTGGACCAATTTTGGCGACGCCAACGAGAATGAGCATCGTCACGAGAACCGCGCGACGGCTTTTCGACGATGGCGAAGCAATGGCCCAAACGGCCAGCGCATTGAAACCCACGACGAGGAGCGAGACTCCGAAAATCCCAGTGACGCTTGCGAGTTGTACGAGAGCCAGGTTGCCTGAAGCGGCGTAGCCGATCAGGTTCCACGGGAAGCCGATAATCGGCAAATGCGTGCGCGCAAATTCCAGTGCCACCCACAAAAATGGAGCAAACACACACGCCATCGCGACGCTGCGTTTGCCAACGCGCGATACCAATACGGCGAACACAAGCGGGAAAAGGGCACCGGCCAGCGTTATGAGCGCCAAAATTCCCGCCGACGCCACAGGACTGACGTTCCCGTATTGCTGCATGACCGTGTCAATCCACGGGACGCTGAGCGGATAAAACAGCGCTCCGTTGATGAAACCATAGAGCGCAGCCTCGCGTTTGCGAGCACCGAGCGACGCCAGCATGAGCATCGCAACCGCGATCCACGCCAGCAGCGGCAAATTATAATTGGGAAACGAAAATGAGAGAGCGAGGCCTGAGCCAATCGCGAGAAGAAATCGAACCGGCCGGGATAAATTCATTCAGCGTTCATTTTCATTCGGCGTGCATTCAGCGGCGGTAGATGGCTTTGAAACCTGCGCGTTGGAGATTTTGCTTCGCCTTGTCGCCGATGGCCTGGTTGTCGAAGGGGCCGACCTGCACGCGATAGAAACCGTCCGTGGTTGGATTGACCACAAATGATGGGAAGCCTTTTGCCTGGAGCGCGTCGGCCATCGCCAGCGCATCGCTTTCGCTGCGCAGCGCGCCGACTTGCAAAACCACCGCATTCCGCGACATGCGCGGCGCACGAAAACGCGCGGGCACAGCGGAGGTTGAACGGCTGACCGCAGGAGTAGTTTCGCGTCGAATTGGTGTTGGAGCGGGCGCAACTGGCTCAAAAGATGACGGCGCGGACGAGGAAGCTGATTGCGCTGCGTGCGATGATGCAGGCGCGACCTCGTTAGGGCGAGTAGGCTCGCCACGGCGAGCGGGCTGCAGAGGCACATCCCCGGTTTTTTTCTTCGCATAGAAATCCCACTCTGGCGAAGCCTGGGACTGCGCGGCAGTTTGCGCCCCGCGAGGCGAAATCGGCTGCGGCGCTTTCTCAATCGAAGCCGCTTCAACGGGTGCGTTGCCGTATTGCGTCTTGCCCATCACGTAGCCGAGCGTGAAAAAAACGCAGCACAGCAATACCACGCCGAGAAACAAAGCAATCAGATGGCGGCTCTCGAGAACTCGGTCGCCGCCTCCGCGTTTTGAATTACCACCCGCCATATTCTGCCGTGCCTCCCAATTTATTTACTAGGTCCCGGTTTGATCCACTGGCTGATCAGGTCCATCGGGACCGGAAAAATCACTGTCGTATTCTTCTCGCTACCAATTTCCTGCAACGTCTGCAAGTACCGCAATTGCACGGATACGGGCTGACGCTGCAGCGCCTCGGCAGCTTCCGCAAGTTTTGCCGACGCTTGCAATTCGCCATCGGCGTTAATCACTTTTGCCCGGCGTTCGCGTTCCGCCTCGGCCTGCCGCGCGATGGCGCGCTGCATATTCTCCGGAATATCGACCTGCTTGACCTCAACCTTCGTAACCTTAATACCCCATGGCTCGGTATCCTGGTCAAGGATTGTTTGCAACTTGGCGTTTACCTTTTCGCGCTCCGAGAGAACGTCGTCCAACTCGAACTGGCCGACGACGCTGCGCAAATTCGTTTGCGCGAGCTGCGAAGTGGCGTAGAGATAATTTTGAATCTGCGAAATCGCGAGATTGGCATCGATGACGCGGAAATAACAGACTGCGTTTACTTTTGCGGAGACGTTGTCTTTGGTAATGACGTCCTGCGGCGGCACATCGAGTGTTTCGATTCGCAACGAAACGCGGGTAAGCTTCTCAATGGGATAAAAGACCAACCGCAGCCCCTTGTCCTTTGGCTCGGGCAACATGCGCCCCAGCCTCAAAACGACTCCGCGTTCCCACTCTTTCAGGACGTAAATGCAATTGAAGAGCCAAATCAAGAAAATGAAAATCGCAATCGCTACTGCCAGCATGAAAACATCCATTCTGTCCTCCAGCGTTCAAATCTATCGGCGTGATATTCCGATTCTAATGTGCCGTTCCCCTCACTTGAACCTGCTCCACCATCAGAGTTAGACCGTCGACTCGACTAACGCGGACCTCTGTGCCCTTGGAAATGGATTCATTCGACGCGGCCCGCCACAACTCTCCATGGATGCGGACCATTCCGTTGGCTCCTGGCGCCTCGATGGGTTCCACCATTTCACCGACAGTCCCGACGAGCTGTTCTTTGCCTGTGGATGATTTCCAACGAAGCGAGCGCAGGACGAGGCGCATCAGGAAAATCACGATGAGCGCGACGGGAACGGTGACCGCCAGCGCAATGCCCGGATGCACGCCGTCGCTCGTAATCGGCGAATGAACCAGCATCAGCGCGCCCAGAAGCATCGCAATTGCGCCGCCGACTCCTAAAATACCGTGCGTGGGAAATTTGGCTTCCATCACGAACATGACCATCGCGAGCAGGATCAGGACAAGCCCTGCAAAATTCACGGGCAGCATGTGCATGGCGAAAAGCGCCAGTACCAGCGCGATTCCTCCAATCACGCCGGGGGCGAACATTCCCGGATGCGTGAACTCGGCATAAAGCCCCAGCACGCCGATGATCAACAGAATGAAAAACGCGTCGGGCTGCACGATGCGGTCCAGGAATTTCTCGCGGCCGCTCATTTCGTGCGCTTCGACGACGGGTTGCGCGAGATTCAATTTTTGAGTCGAGCCGTCAAGGCGCGTGATGGTGCGACCGTTGAGTTGGGCGAGAAGTGCTTCGGTGGACGGCGCGACAATGTCAATCAGCTTACCGTCGAGCGCTTCCTTTTCGCTGAAGGCTTTCGCGTCCGTCACCGCGGTGACGGCCAACGGAACGTTGCGTCCGCGGCGCGTTGCGTAGCTGCGCAGATACGCGGTGGCTTCGTTCATGATTTTGCGTTCGAGCGTGTCGTCGACTTTCACGGGGCTGCCGGCAAATTCGAGCAATGGAGAAGCCGCGCCGGTATCCGTGCCGGGCGACATGGCCGCGACGTCGGCCGAAATCAGAATGAAAAATCCCGCCGATGCGGCGCGCGAGCCGGAGGGGGTCACGTACGTCACGACGGGAACAGCAGAGTGGAGAATGGCGCCAATAATCTCTCGCATGGACGAATCGAGGCCGCCGGGCGTGTCGATAGTGATCAGGATCAGACTGACGTGCTGTGCGTTGGCCGCGTTGATTCCGGCGAGGATATATTCGGCGAGGA
>Ga0209168_10003231_pt1 | contig 11333 bp, 8 predicted proteins | sample Coa_R1_FD_187156 | JGI IMG/M metagenome (GOLD analysis project Ga0209168, IMG submission 187156) | Surface soil microbial communities from Centralia Pennsylvania, which are recovering from an underground coalmine fire - Coalmine... | ecosystem: Environmental > Terrestrial > Soil > Unclassified ... | reverse complement strand
GGACTGATCGGCGTGGCAGGTGGCGCACTGCTCGGCGCCCACCCGGGTGGCGCCGGGAATCTCGGTGTACCTGCTGAACTGCTTCTGCTGTGTCCAAGAGTATTGCTGAGCAGTGGCGGCGGGCAGGGCAAAGAGGCCAATAAAGAGGCCAATAAGGAAAGCGGAAAAGAAGAGGCCCAAGGGAGCGATGCGCATGTTGCCCCTCCAGGAATTCCCAATTTAGGACAGACCCGAATTGGGAAGCTGTGAGGGAGGACACAACCTCTGGTGATTAGCCTCTCCAGCTGGACCGTCGGCTAACTCAAGTGACCGCGGCCACGCTGTCGATTGGACTCCGCTACGCAGGGCTTCGCTTCGGCACCGACTCATGATCGGAGCTCGGCTAGACAGGTATTACCTTCATCAGCTTGTGTTCAACGGACCGATAATCTAGTGCTAGTTCCGAGTATTTGCTCAACGATTTACGACAGAACTGAAAACATTCGAATGCCACAGTTTTGGTCATGTGAGTAAATATTGGGCGAGAGCCAGCCATTATGGGCAACCGTTGTCAACGGCAGAGGCACGAAGTGGGTGGGCTGGATCACCATAGCGGTGTGTCCGCGGCCCGTGGTCGGGCTGGTTGCCACGTCAATTTGATGACTGCCTCATTCGCGGCGAAGTCCCCTTCCAGTCTCGCACAAGCTGATGAAGGTAACTCCTGACCCTGAGCATTTCTACGTTTGCCAATATCGCCTGCTATGGACCTTATCTCTTACAAACGGCTCGCTCGCTCCCCGCATCTACATTCGTTCAGGAGGGGCAATGAAACCACTGGAAGACAGTAGGAGGCATTTCGTGTTCAAGGCACCCGCATACGGAGCCGCTTTCGCCTTGAGCATGGGTCTCCGAAGATTGGCAGAACCGCCGAAGGATAAAGCGGGAGAAAAGGATGAGGAAGAAGTCTCCACCAACGAAGACCTAATGCGAGAGCACGGCATTTTGAAGCGGGTCCTGCTTGCGTACGATGAGGTTATCCGCCGCATCCATGCCGATCAGGAATTTCCGCCCCAGAGCCTCATTGGCTCCGCCAATATCGTCCGGAAGTTTGTCGAGGACTACCACGAGAAGCTCGAAGAGAACTACCTGTTTCCCCGCTTCCGCAAGGCAGGCAAGCTGGTCGATTTGGTGAACGTCCTCTATGCCCAGCACCAAGCAGGACGCCGGGTGACAGACCGGATTATCACTACTGTCCGGTCGCTCAAGAGCAAGGAGGATCGTAATCGCCTCGCCGATGATCTCCACGCTTTCGTGCGCATGTACGCTCCCCATGAAGCTCGGGAGGACACGGTGCTCTTTCCCGCACTGCACAAAATCATTTCGCCGCATGAGTACGATTCGCTGGGCGAGCAGTTCGAGAAAATCGAGCGGCAGACGTTCGGTGGGGATGGCTTCGACATCTACGTGGAAAAAGTTGCGACGGTCGAAAAGCAGCTTGGCATTTATGATCTAGCGCAGTTCACGCCCCGATGAGCTTCGACTTATTGCTCGGCATTTTGGGCATCGCCGCTGGCTATAGCGGCGGTGACCGGATTCCATCGGCATGTCCGCCGTTGCAGCCATCTCGATCCCACACGTGCTCGGCACGGGGGCTTTCCCTTTTATAAAACAGGCCTTCTCATACTTACTCGCCGTGGTGGCGGCCGCTTTCAGCACCTTTCAGATCGTGTGGACACTGCGGGGCGGGTGAAATCGCTTTCGCGCGCTTCATTCCAAAAAAGTACAGCGGCCTGGCCCTGAAAACTGCGCCAGCGGCGAATACCCTATGCCCCCTCGGACCGAAGCTGCTGGCCATCCGCGGACTCCCTGTTATAAGTCGCGCAGTGGCCCCGGCCGCACGTCCTCGGTCGAGAGCATGTCACCGTCTGCCTACAGGCCTTCCGCATACTCACCCTCGGCCAGCCACAGCTGACCGGTACTCCTAAGGGGCGCCCTTTATAATGCGTTATCAACGGGTGACAGGTGCGAACCTATGGGACAAGAACGGCGCAAAATTACGTGTGCAAAGCCGATGGTCCACGCAAGCTCAAGACCGGGCAACCGACCTCACATACGACTTTGTAGGCGTGCATCCATGGCAGTCGGTCCACGTAGGTATCGGGCGACTTAAGGCCGAATGCAATGAGATCCACGCCGAGAGATTTCGCGGTGGCGATAACCTCTTCGGCAACATCTCCAATTGTGACCTCAAAACGCGCGTCGGGCGGCATCGGTCCGGCCGATGTCAGCATATCTCGCATGCGTCCTTGCAATGCGCTCACCAGGCGCGCAGGGTCGCGGGCGGCCTCGGAATCGGGGCGCTCGACCACATGCAACAGCGTGATCGCCGCTCCGAAGTCGGCGGCGACAGCCCTCGCCAACGGCAAGGCTCGCGCCGAGTCGGACGAGAAATCAGTCGGGAAGAGAATATGTTTCAGGCGTACCGATCGCGGGTCGGACTGCCAAGAATGCGGGCCGACGGTCAGTACCGGACAGGGCGCGTTTCGGAAGATGTCCTCAGCCACCGATCCCAATACGAGTTTGAGGAGCCCGGTCTTGGCGTGCGTTCCCACGACAACTAAATCGATGTGCTCGCGAGCCATGATGGCTCGCAGCGTTTCGGCAACCGCGCCGGCGTTGACCCACGTGCGGCGATTCAGATCGAGGCAATTGGTGGTTCTTAAAACCTGATCCAGCAGGTCGGCGGCTTCGGTGCGTGCCAGATCAACCGCCTGCGCTATGGCAACTGCTGTACCGAGATAACCTTCCGGCGGGACAAAAGCGAATGTGGCCGGCTGCACAACATGCGCCAAGTGCAGGGTGGACCCGAAATGATGAGCCGCCGCCACCGCGTGCAGCAGGGCCGTTTCGGAACAGGGCGAGAAGTCGGTAGCCATGAGTATGTTGCGAATGGCGAGCGCCACTTGTGGAGCTGTTGTAGACATACACACGTCCTCAAGCATCGGGTCTTGCGTCCAGAAACCTCGGCGTCGGGTTCGGCGCTGTTTGTCTCTCAGTCAAGCCTACGCCACAGCGGGATCGTGTTCTGTGACGTAGGACACACGAGTGCTCAAACCACAAAGCTGAAAGAGGGCCATTCGAGGAGCCGCATAAATATCATGACATCGCCTTCACTTTTATTGGGGTTGCAGTCTGGCGCAAAATCAGTGCAGGATTCGTGAAGTACGTGAAGGCCTTTTCTTGCCAGTTATTTGACGGCTCCATCCTACAATCCTGCAATACACACCTGCACCGTAGTAAGATTCACGGACCTTTCTGGGAGGCTTTTGGCAACACCTGAGTATGGGAGGCAAGGGCCGTACCGGTGGCCTGAAGAGCGGTTAATGAGTTGGCCTAATATGAATCGTCAGTCTAAGAAGCTTGCTTTGTATACGGCGTTGGATACGAAACGGCGTTCACGAGGAATGTCCTGGCAGCGCGTTGCTCGGGAGATCGGAGTTGCCAGCTCGACTATCTCACGAGGCCAGCATGACGGCCCTATGGAAACCGACGGCATGCTGGGGATGGTCAGATGGCTGGGCTGTGCGCCGGAAGAGTTCATGACCGACGACGGCAGGTTGAGAAAAGGTCAGCCGCCCGCAGGCCGCTTCAATGTGAAGTCTCTTTATCGAGCTCTCGACGAGAGACGTCGTGCAAATCTGATGACTTGGAAAGATGTTTGTCGAGAGCTAGATATAAATGCCTCGCCTGCCATGCTGATGAGACTTAGTAAAGGTGGTCGAATAGATGTGCATTTTATGGTTGCATGTGTCCACTGGCTCAGTCTTCCAGTAGCCACCTTCAGGCAATACGGCTCTGGAGTCGGTTGATCCTAAGTAATTGGCGATACATTCCCTCACCAGTTGTCATTTGGACTGGATCTGTTTACGTCAGCCAGTTCGTAGTAATAATCCGAAACTGAGGCTAGGCTGATGCACCCGTTCGATGGCCCCGAAACCAATGGTAAGACGCATGGCTGAACAGAAGCGCCCAGGGGGTTTATGAACCAGCGGCCTCAAGGTATGCCGACGCTTCTCGCTATCGGCACAGCGGAAGGTCTGGTCGCCCTAACTGCATCGCGTCCCGACGCTGAAACAGTCCGCGTATGCAAACTCCGCACTAGTCTGCTGCCATTTGAGCGCCTCTCGTCGCTGCGTCATTTGGAAATCAACGATCCCCTGACCCTCGAGGGTCTCGACCACCTCACGCAGCTCTCGTCGTTGACTATCTACTCGTTTCCTCGTGTTCATTCGCTTGACACCCTGGGCGCCCTGACAGAACTCCGGCACCTCCACCTCTCGACCCCTCCCTCCTACGATGCGTCGCGCAAGATCCATCACGTCGACTCCTTAGAACCGCTCGGCCATTTGCGCAAACTCGAGTCGCTGGTCATACGCGGTGTGTTGCCCACCATCGGTGGCCTCCAGCCGCTTCACCGCCTCCTTCTTCTTCGCCACCTGGAAATCACCCACGTGTACGGTTTCGCTATTGCCGAGTACGCGCAGATCGCTCGTGCTCTTCCGCTGGCGGAGGGACATTGCCTGGTGCCTTACTTCGAAGCTCCGTGGACCGGGAGTTGTAAGAAGTGTGGCCGCCAGCGGGTGGCCCTCACGGCTCCCTGGCCGCGCACGCCGAGCGTTCTCTGCTCGGTTTGCAACCGCGAACGCCTCGATCGCCACATCGAAGTTTGGAATCGGGCGAAAGAGCGCGTTCCTTGATAACGAGCGTGAAATCCATCTCTAACAATGTCGGCGGTGTCAACTAATTTTTACGGTGGCCGCCATAATAAAAAAATGCGTCTGTTCAAGAAATCGAGCACATCAGCAGGGTTCCTTTGGCAGCGATGGCGATGGCTATGATGGCTCTGCGCTCACCGAGTCACCACGAGACCCTGTCCTACGCCCGTGCCGCCGATGCCCGCTCCACAGATGCCTTTGCTGGCGCAAGGCCAATAAGAGCAACACCCACGATAAGCAGCGCAGGTATGTCACCCAGAAGATGTCCGCGCTCGCCCACGTTGCGGAACGCCTGCACTGCCATGATGCCCGCATGGACGAGGCTTGACCATGCGGCGAACGCGATCAGGCTGCGATGTGCCAATGGATTCCGCACCGCGATTAGCAGGAGGATACCCAGCGCGAAGTACAGGCTCATCATCATTGTGTCTCCCGCATCCGAATCAGCGGGATGCAATAGACCGCCGATGAGGGAAACAACTCCCGCAGAAAACAGCAATCCCACCAACACAAGCACCTGCGCTGTCTATCCCAGACAGGCATGGCGCGAATTATTGCTGGTTTCTGGCCCAGGATGAACGTGCGAGCAACTGCGCTCTGCTGATCAGCGATCGCCATATGTTTTGTGGGCGTCAGGATAGTGATCCCCGACGAGGTTGAGGGCGACATTATGCTCCAGCAGCGCCTTGAGTCCTGCCAGAAGGAACGAGAACCCTCCCATCGAATCAAGAGCTTGCTTGACCACCTCATCGTCGCTTCCGCGAAAATCCCAGTTGGATATCGTTACGAGGGTCGTACCATCCGGGCGTGGAGCGAACAGCCACTCGACGGGTGAAGGAGGATCATTCCACTCAATCAGTATTCGGTTGGGACGTTCCAGTACTTTCACCCGTACTTCCGCGGAGACACCATACATTCCCCACTCCCAGCGAACCTGCTTGCCCGCTTCTAATTTCCCAGTGCTCTTCGTGAACCAAAACTTCGTTGTGATGGCGGGGTTCACAAATGCGTCGAACACGTCTTCGGCGGGTTTGCGGACAAGCATCTGTGTCTTCACAATGGGTGCATTCGCAAGCGGCATGGTGTCCCCCAAAAAGCGATACTTGTAGCATAGCCCGATAGGCTACCGCAACAACCTGACTGCCGTCGCATTCCTCAGCAGGTCCTCGCCCGATTGACTATTGCAGCTTCGCGTACTCGGCTTTGGCTTGCTTCAGGATCGGCTGTCGAGGTCGGCGTGTTTCCAGCGGGTGAGGAAAATCTTTGTGGCGGCGAGTGCCCGGACGCGAGCGGCGTCGGCAGCAGCGCCGATACCCTGCCCTTGAAGAGTTCACGATGGCAGGGCGTTCCACGCGCAACCCCCAGACGCGCTAACGCTCCCGTCCAGCAATTCCAGACGCTGCCATTGTAGTCGATGATTTTCGGGAATTGTGATCTGGCGGTTACTGGGTCTTCGGGAGAACCTTGGGACTTTCAATTGGCACCGACACTGCCGTTTCGTGCTGTACCCACGCGACTACAAGGTTAATGATGCCGGGTGCCGATTTCCACCAGAAGAAAGGCTCGTTGGGCTTCGGCTGCACGGTTAGGTTGTGTTGGGCGTTAGGCGCACTGATGGCGGTGTAGGGCGTGTGGACAACGTCAAGGGAAGCCTCGATTTTCGCCAGACTCTCATCCACAGGCTCAAGTTGGTCACGCTCGCCATATACCAACAACACAGGCGCACGAACCTGCCTCCAGAACACGAGGGTGTCAAGATTGCCGATTTTCCGATACCACGTCCACAAATACGAGTTCTCCGGCGGTATTGCGAGCCATTTGTACCACTCTTGATCTCGGAACGGTTGACTTGCCGTCTCAAGCTCCTGATAAGGTTTGGTGCCGCAAGCGACATCGAGCATTAGTTTGTACAAATTCAAAGCATTTTTTATCTGACCGTCCGTAAATCCCGCCTCTTGAACTTGGTGGCTCACTCTGTAGAAATCCTGATCCCGAACAAGACCAGCGACGGTGTCTTCAGCAACTACAAAGGCGACCTTGGAAGGAGCATGCACCGCAACAATCGCACCGATAATTCCACCTTCGCTATGTCCGTGCAGTCCGATGCGACTGGGATCAATATCGGGTCGAGAAGCCAGAAGATCAATTCCCGCCAGAACATCGTTGGCGAGATCATCATAGGAGGATGCTTTCCAGTCGCCCGTGGAAAGTCCCGATCCCCGTTTGTCATACACGAGTGCCCCGATGCCCGACCGAGCGAACTGATCAGCAATAAAGCGGCTGGTGCCCCAGCGACTTTCGCTGCCACTTCCCTGAAGAATTACGACTGCGGTGTGTCGCCCCGGCGAACGAGGCATGCAGAGCGTACCTGACAGAACGACAGCACCGTTGCGAAAGATGACATCAACCACATCGTAAGGTAGAACGTCTGGCACGCTGCGATGCAGGGTGAACTTGCCTCCAGCACCATCGTCGGTGAATGTACCCACAATCTGGTCTGAGGCTAATTTGCCGTCAAAACCAAGCGAGTCACCTAGCGCGAAATGCACTCGATCGGCGCTAATCGTGACCACATTCAGTGGATAGTCCATAGCTTGTTGAGTCACGCAGGTAAAAGTGCCCTTGGGTTGCGATCCCGATCCACTAAAGTCAAAGCTGACTTCAAGGCGAGCGCCGTCACGAACCATTGTGCCTTCCCAGTGTCCAGCGAGCTGCGCTGAAGAACCCAATGCGACGGGAACGAAACACAAGCTCCCCACAAGGACGCAGACAACACGCACCACGGATAACGCAGTTGGAATATTGCAGTGCTTGGAAAGGCTAAAACAGCGAAGCTTCGGGAGTTGGACGCAGAATGTCAACGCTGCCATTATAGGCTTCGGACTCGATTTCTGCCCGGCTGTTCAAAATGGTTTCGGCTGCCGCCCAACTTCTCAAGGATGCGACAGTGCGAGACGGTCTGCCCGATCATTTGGGTGGACGTGCCCATTGGCGGGAAATGTTAATGCCGCAATCGTGGTCGGGTCAATTCTAGCGTGCGCACGGATCATTGCAGCTTTGCGTACTCGGCTTTGGCTTGCTTCAGGAGGGGGATGTCCGGGTCGGCGTCTTTCCAGAGCGTGAGGAAGTCTTGGTATGCGGCTTTCGCCTTTGCAGTGTCACCAGCCAAGACGTAAGCGCGACCCTTTTGCAGACGGGCTATTGCTCCCGTCAAACTGTTTTGAATGATGCCCCTATGATCCAGCAGCTTTTGGAATTCAGCAGCAGCCGCAGTTCCGTTATGTGCCAACAAATAGCTTTGTCCACGCACGTAAGCCGGGTAGAGTGTTCCCGAAGTTTGCATCGGACCCTGAAAGCCCAGTTCGTAAGGAGCGGCTGCTTCTAGCTCGACCAGCGCCCGTGAGGGATTATTCTTCCTGACTTCAATGGCGGCATTGATAGTTGGCAGCCAGAATAGTTTCAAAGCTGCATTGTTTGGGTAGCTCCTTTCCAAGTCCTCCGCTAGCACCGTGGCTCTGAGAGAATCGCCGATCCGAGCCAGCGCCAGAGCCGCCGCTGTCTTCACATCGCGCCCGTGAGAGAGCGTCAATGCGACTGCAACTTGTTCCCTCGCTGAAGAAGTGTTGCCCAATTCCGCTTCTCGAATCGCAGCGTCAACTCGCCACAAAGCCGCTGTTTCCTTGGAGTCGGCTCGGACGGCAGACTCCACCGCTTTGCGGGAAAAATCTCGCGCCTTGCCGAGCCGACCGTAGTACGCCTCAGTGTCGGATTGCATCGACAGCAGAAAATCCTCATCGCCGGGCTTGCCTGCTCCCCACGCGACCTGCTCTGCCATTCCCGTAACATCGCCCAACACAAAATCCAGATAGTAAAGGTTCTGTCGCAAAACATCGCCATCCAATTTGCGTGCGAAAGCTTGCTCGAAGGTAGTTTTGGCATCATCCAGACGGTTCAGCGCGAGGTAAACGATGCCGAGATTTGCATAGCTGCCGTAATGATCCGGTGCAAGCCGCAACGCTTTCTGATATTCCGGCAGTGCCCTATCATAGTGACCCGTGTCGATGTAAGTCCTTGCCAATCCGTTTATAGCAATGGGATCGCGAGGATAGCTAGATAGCCAGAGTTCGTAGGTCTGAGCCTCCTTTCCCACCTCGCCAGTCGCAAGAAAATAATCACTAGTAATACGAAGTCTCTCGCGTTCAGTCACACGGTCGCGCAGTTGATATGCCTTATTGGCGTATTCGAGCGCAAGCGAAGACTCCTGTTGGTTTCTGTACACTACCGCCAGAGCGCCGTAAGCCATTGCGAAATTCGGGTCGAGTTCGATGGCACGTCTCAGAAATGGGATGCTCTCTGTGTCTCCCATTTCGCGGGTCACGGCGAGCGCGACGCTGTAGTTCTTCAAGGCTTCGAGTGAGGATGTCGTGGCTTCAGCCGGAACGTCAAACTTCTGCACTGAGGGGAGGGACTCTCCTAGCCTGCTACGAAGACGGGAAGATGCTCTGCTCAGACCTTTCAGAACATCTTCCTTACCCGCCGCCTCCTGCTGCTCTTCGGACAAGGTGTCGCCCGTGCCGCACGCGACCGCCTTCACGTCAATTAAGTAGTGGCTGCCCAAGCTGGAAATCGTGCCGCCCAGCAACGCCGTGCTCCCAGTCCGCAGGCAAAGCTCACGACCCACATCTGCTGTGATGTGCTCGCTCACGGGGTGACCCATCATTTTCAGGGTCTCGCCGACCTTTCGATCGGAGAGCACATTTAGGAATGGAGACTGTCCAAGTTCCACAGACAACGCCTGTTTCAACGTACCGTCGAAAATGGCATCACCTGTCTTATTCTCGAAGTCTGCTAATACAACAGTGTCCTTATCGGTAAGTTTGGGTGTGCGGCGAAGATAGAAATAGCCGCCGACTGCGACAACGACCATGGCGACCACGAGTGGAACCGTGATTTTCCAAATCCGTGTACTGCGAACGCTCCGCGAAATCCTCGGTGCAGCGACTTTTGCCGACTCTGTATCGCGCTTCAGGCGTTGCAACTCAGAGCGCATCTCCGAGGCATGCTGATAACGAAGTTGGCGATCCTTTTCCAGCGCCCGGTTGATGATGTCTTCGAGTTTCGGGGGCACGTCGGGATTCAGCCGCACCGCTGGTGTGGGTGCCGCGTCCAGAATGGCTTTGAAGATGACCCCTGAACTTTCGCCACGGAACGGCAGCGCCCCAGTCGCCATCTCGTACAGCACAGCCCCGAAGGAGAACAGGTCGGTGCGGGCGTCCAGTTCTTTGGCGCGGACTTGTTCCGGCGACATGTAGGCAATCGTGCCCACGGCTGTGCCGGGACTCGTCAGGTGCGCCTCCGAGTCTATGGTCGGGGCGTTCATGGCAACGTTCTCCGGCTTCAGCGCGATCTTGGCAAGCCCGAAGTCCAGAACCTTGGCGTGCCCCCGCTTCGTCAGAAAGATGTTCGCAGGCTTGATGTCTCGATGGACGATTCCAGCGGAGTGCGCGGCATCGAGCGCGTCTGCAATCTCAATGCTGAGCGACAGCACCGTTTCAATTTCCATCGGCTTGCCGCCGATTCGGTGCTTCAGCGTCAGCCCTTCGAGGTGCTCCATAGCGATGAAGGATTGATCGTCTTGCCTGCCGATTTCGTAAATCGTGCAGATGTTTGGGTGATTCAACGCCGAAGCTGCCCGCGCTTCGCGCCGGAATCTTTCGAGAGCCTGTGCGTCGTGGGCAACATCTTCGGGTAGGAATTTCAGCGCAACGAACCGACCAAGTTCGGTGTCCTCAGCCTTGTAGACGACGCCCATGCCGCCCCCGCCGAGTTTCTCGATGACGCGGTAGTGAGAGATCGTCTGCCCCACAAGTTGGGACGATGTGCCCATTGGCGGGAATCATAGGACGGAAGCATGTCTCGGTCAACGCCTGCGTAAACTGCCTGAGTAAACGGCTATTGCAATTTCGCGTACTCAGCCTTGGCTTGCTTCAGGATGGGGATATCGGGGTTGGCGTCTTTCCAGAGGTTGAGGAAATCCTCGTAGGCAGCGCGCGCTTTGGCGGTGTCCCTTTGCATCGCATAGGCGCGGCCTAACTGAAGATGCGCTAGTGCGCCCAGAGGGCAATTAGCGATCAGACCACGGTGATCCAAGAATTTTTGAAACTCGACCGCTGCTTCTTGAGCTTTATCCAAGTCGAGGTACGCCACACCCCTCAGATAGACGGGGTACATTACGGAGCCGGGGAAGAAGAACTCAGTGCTCAGTTCCACGTTTGCCGCCGCTTGTAATCGTCTAATTGCATCAGTGGGGGCTTTTCGATTCAAGTCTAGCGCAGCACGAATGGACGAGTCGCCATACAGCATCATCATGGAATCTGGCGGCAACGTCCTTTCTAGTTCTGTGATGAGCGTTTCCGCCGCCGCGTTATCCCCAGCACGCGCCAGCGCCAGTGATGTCAGAATTCGCACGTAGAGAGTTGGGGCGAGTGCCAGAGCGTGTCTTGCATCTCGCCGTGCTGCGTCGTTCAACCCGAATTCCGCTTCCCACAATGCTCGCCTTACGTGAGACATGGCGAACGG
>Ga0209168_10003227_pt1 | contig 11344 bp, 5 predicted proteins | sample Coa_R1_FD_187156 | JGI IMG/M metagenome (GOLD analysis project Ga0209168, IMG submission 187156) | Surface soil microbial communities from Centralia Pennsylvania, which are recovering from an underground coalmine fire - Coalmine... | ecosystem: Environmental > Terrestrial > Soil > Unclassified ... | reverse complement strand
GAAAATCTCGCAGCTTCCCGGCGTCGGCCTCGTCACCCTCAGCGGCGGCCAGCGACCGGCAGTACGCATCCAGGCGGACATCCGCAGGCTTGCCGCCTATGGCCTCAACATCGACGACCTGCGCACGACCCTCAGCAACGCCAACGTCAACACGCCGAAAGGCAATTTCGACGGGTCGATGCGCTCCTACACCATCAACGCCAACGACCAAATCAGAAACGCCCGCGACTACGAATCGCTGATCGTTGCCTACAAGAATGGCTCGCCGGTCCGTCTCAGCGACGTCGGAAACGTGGTCGAGGGCGCGCAGAACGACAAGCTCGGCGCCTGGATGAATGAAACGCCGGCCATCATCATGAATATCCAGCGCCAGCCCGGCGCCAACGTGATCGCGGTGGTCGAAGGCATCAAGCAACTGCTGCCGCAGTTGCAGGCCGCGTTGCCCGCGGCGATCGACCTCAACATCCTGACCGACCGCACGATCACTATTCGCGCTTCCGTCCAGGACGTGGAGTTCGAGCTGACGCTCGCCGTCATCCTCGTGGTGCTGGTGATCTTCGTATTCCTGCGCAACGCGCGCGCGACCTTGATCCCGAGCCTGTCGGTCCCACTGTCATTGGTGGGCACGTTGGGTGCGATGTATCTTTTCGGCTTCAGCCTCAACAATCTCTCGCTGATGGCGCTGACGATTGCGACCGGTTTTGTGGTGGACGACGCCATTGTCGTGATCGAGAACATCTCCCGCTATCTCGAAGAAGGCGACACCCCTTTGCAGGCGGCGTTGCGCGGCTCCGAACAAATCGGCTTCACCATCATTTCGCTGACGGTGTCGCTGATCGCGGTGCTGATCCCGCTTTTGTTCATGGGAGACGTGGTTGGCCGGCTCTTCCGCGAATTCGCCATCACGCTCTCGGTCACGATTCTTATCTCGGCGGTGGTGTCGCTGACGCTGGTGCCGATGGCATGTGCCAAGCTGCTCAAGCCTGAGTCGGAAACGCCCGAAAACGCGTTCCAGCGCAAGAGCCGCGAAGCCTTCGACTGGATCATCGAGATGTACGGCCACGCCCTCACCTGGGTGCTGGACCGACAGACCGCCACGCTCTTGGTCGCACTCGGCACGTTCGTCCTGACCGGGGTGCTTTACGTCGTGATCCCGAAAGGATTCTTTCCGCTTCAGGACACGGGCGTGATCCAGGCGATTTCCGAAGCTCCGCAATCGGTTTCCTATGCCGCGATGGCCGAGCGCCAGCAGCAGCTCGCGGCTGTGATCCTGAAGGACCCCGAGGTTGTCAGCTTATCCTCCTTTATCGGCGTCGATGGCACGAACACGACGCTCAACAGCGGGCGAATTCTGATCAATCTGAAGCCTCACGACGAGCGCAAGTCCGATATCTCGACCGTGATGCGGCGGATCCAGCGCAGTATTTCCTCGCTCACCGGCATTACGCTTTATATGCAACCGGTTCAGGATCTGACGATTGAAGGCACCGTCAGCAAGACACAATACCAGTTCATCTTGCAGGACGCCGATCCGGTCCAGCTTGCCGAATGGACCCCCAAGCTGGTCGACAGGCTGAGGCAACTGCCGCAGCTTGGCGACGTCGCCAGCGACATCTCCAATCAGGGGCTCTCGGTCTTTGTCGAAATCGATCGCGACCAGGCGGCGCGTTTCGGTATCACGCCGGCAACCATCGACAACGCGCTTTACGATTCTTACGGCCAGCGCATCGTTTCCACGATCTTCACCAACTCCAATCAGTACCGCGTCATCCTCGAGGCCGACCCTCATTTGCAAACTTCGCTGCAATCGCTATCGGATATCTATCTTCCCTCTTCAGTCGGCGCCACGCCGGTGCCGCTGGCGACCTTGGCCAAATTCCGCCAGGAAACCGCGCCGCTACAGATATCGCATCTCGGGCAATTTCCGTCATCGACGGTGTCCTTCGATCTTGCCCCCAACGCCTCTCTCGGCGAAGCCGTCAACGCCATCAAGCAGGCGCAAGCCGATATCGGCCTGCCTCCAAGCGTGATCACGAGTTTTCAGGGTGCGGCGCTGGCGTTTCAATCGTCGCTCTCCAATCAGCTTTTCCTGATTTTGGCGGCGATCGTCACGGTCTACATCGTGCTGGGCGTGCTCTATGAGAGCTTCATTCATCCGGTCACGATTCTTTCGACCCTGCCGTCCGCCGGCATCGGCGCGCTGCTCGCGTTGATGATGGCGGGTGATGATCTCACAATCGTCGCCATCATCGGCATCATTCTCCTCATCGGCATCGTGAAGAAGAACGCGATCATGATGATCGACTTCGCACTCGATGCCGAACGCCACGAAGGCAAGTCGCCCCGTGAGGCCATTTATCAAGCCTCTCTGCTGCGGTTTCGGCCGATACTGATGACGACCATGGCCGCGGTCCTTGGCGCATTGCCGCTGATGCTCGGCACGGGCGCCGGCTCCGAGCTGCGTCATCCCCTCGGCATCTCCATCGTCGGCGGACTCTTGCTCAGCCAATTGCTGACGCTGTTTACAACCCCCGTGATTTATCTCTGGTTCGACCGGCTGGCGCTGCGGTTTGCCGGCGGCGCGGGCGAATCCACCCAGCCGGCGGAATGAGGGCCGCCGATGGGTCCCTCGACGCCCTTCATCCGCCGGCCGATCGGAACGACATTGCTCACGTTCGGTCTTGCCGCGGCGGGTGCGGTTGCTTTTTTCAAGCTGCCCGTATCGCCGCTGCCGCAGGTCGACTTTCCCACCATATCCGTCCGCGCAACATTGCCGGGCGGCAGTCCGCAGGATGTAGCAACGACCGTTGCAAGCCCGCTTGAGCGCCATCTCGGGCAAATCGCCGACGTCACCGAAATGACCTCGTCGAGCACGGTCGGCGGCGTGCGTATCACCCTTCAATTTGGTCTCAACCGCGACATCAATGGCGCTGCGCGCGACGTGCAGGCCGCGATCAACGCCGCGCGGGTCGACCTGCCGACCAGCCTGCGAACCAATCCTACCTATCGCAAGGTCAATCCGGCCGATGCGCCGATTCTGGTCCTGACCCTGACGTCCGACACCATGACGCGCGGCGATCTCTATGACGCCGCATCGACCGTGCTTGCGCAAAAACTCTCGCAAGTCGACGGCATTGGCGAGGTGGTCGTCGGCGGCAGTTCATTGCCGGCGGTTCGGGCCGAACTCATTCCGCAAGCGCTTTATAAATATGGGGTCGGCCTCGAGGACGTTCGGGCCGCGCTCGCCAGCGCCAACGCCCACAGTCCGAAGGGCGGAATCGACGTCGGCAACGAGCGCTATCAGATTTATGCCAACGACCAGGCCAACAAGGCCGAGGACTACAAATCGCTGATCGTCGCCTACCGCAACGGCGCACCGGTTCGGCTCGCCGACGTCGGCGAGGTCTCGGATTCCGTCGAAAACCTCCGCAACGCAGGGCTTGCCAACGGCAAGCCGGCCGTCCTCATCATTCTCTACCGGCAGCCCGGCGCCAATATCATCTCTACCGTCGATCTGGTGAAAGGCTTGATGCCTGTGCTCAGGGCCTCGGTTTCTCCCGCCATTGACATCAACATCGCCGTCGACCGCTCGCTCACGATTCGCACCTCATTGCACGACGTCGAACGCACCCTCATTCTGGCGGTGCTCCTGGTGATCGTCGTGGTCTTCGCGTTTCTGCGCAACCTGCGCGCAACGCTGGTCCCGGTCGTCGCAGTTTCAGTCTCGCTGATAGCGACCTTCGCAGCGATGTACCTGTTCGGTTACAGCCTCGACAATCTTTCGCTCATGGCACTGACGGTCGCGACGGGCTTCGTTGTCGATGACGCGATTGTCGTTCTCGAAAACATCACCCGCTATATCGAAAGCGGGATGAGCCCGGTGGAGGCCGCGCTCAAGGGCGCCAATGAAGTCGGTTTCACCGTGCTCTCGATGAGCATTTCCCTGATCGCCGTCTTCATCCCGATTCTTCTGATGGGCGGCATTATCGGCCGCCTGTTCCGCGAATTCGCGGTGGTGATCTCGATCTCGATCATGATTTCGCTCGCAATCTCGCTGGCAACGACGCCGATGATGTGTGCGGTGCTGCTTCGACACGAGCCCGACCGTCACGGACGGCTTTACCGGATGAGCGAGCGCTTTTTCGAGGCCATGCTCAACGTCTACCGCCGGACACTGGCCGTCGCGCTCAGGCACCCGGCCCTGATGATAATCACGTTGCTCGTGGTGATGGGCCTCAACGTGTATCTCTACGTCGTTATCCCGAAGGGTTTCTTCCCTCAGCAGGACACCGGCCGGCTGATCGGCTCGATCCAGGCGGATCAGAGCATCTCGTTCCAGTTGATGCAGAAAAAACTCACCCAGTTCATCACGATCATCAAGAGCGACCCTGCCGTGGAGACCGCGGTTGGCTTTACCGGCGGCGGCCAGACCAATTCCGGCTTTGTCTTTGTCTCCCTGAGGCCGCTCAGCGAGCGCCACATCTCCGCAGACCGTGTGATCGGGCGGTTGCGGCGTGAAATGGCGGTGATTCCGGGAGCGACCCTGTTTCTACAGGCCGTGCAGGACATTCGCGTCGGCGGTCGCGCGAGTAGCGCTCAATATCAATTTACCCTGCAGGGGCCCACCTTCGAGGAGTTGAACGAGTGGACGCCCAAGATTGCCGCGGCGCTGCAAACCGACCCCAACCTGACGGACGTCAACAGTGACCAGCAGAACAAGGGACTCGAATCCGATCTCGTCATCGATCGGGATGCGGCGGCTCAATTGGGAATTACCGTCAGCCAGGTCGACAACACGCTATACGACGCCTTTGGCCAGCGGCAGGTCTCAACCATTTACGTGGCCCGCAACCAGTATCACGTCATCATGGAGGTCGCGCCGCAGTACTGGCAGAATCCTGAAACGCTCAAGGACGTCTGGATCTCTACATCGGGCGCGGCGGTCGGCGGATCGCAGTCGACCAACGCGGTTACAGGGACCGTCGCCGTCGGAAAGACCGGGCCGGCCAATTCCGCCAATGCGCAGGCCGCCCGCAATCTCGCAACCAATTCGATCGGTGCCACCGGTAAAGGCATCGCTTCCACCGGTTCGGCGGTCAGCACCGGACAGGAGACGATGATTCCTCTGTCGGCTGTGGCGCATTTCACACAAGGCGCGACGCCGCTTGCGGTGAACCACCAGGGACTATTGGTCGCCAACACGATTTCCTTCAACCTGCCGCCAAATGGCTCGCTCAGTTCGGCCGTCAGTTCGATCGAGGCAGCCATGAACCGGCTCGGCGTTCCCGCCACCATACGTGGCACTTTCCAGGGCACCGCCAAAGCCTTCCAGGATTCGCTGAGCAACCAGCCATTTCTTGTCCTCGCCGCGCTGGTTACGATCTACATCGTGCTTGGCGTGCTCTACGAGAGCTACGTTCATCCCCTGACGATCCTGTCTACCCTGCCTTCCGCGGGCGTCGGCGCCCTGCTTGCGCTCATGGCGGTCAACACCGAATTCAGCATCATGGCCCTGATCGGCGTCATTCTGCTGATCGGCATCGTGAAGAAGAATGCGATCATGATGATCGACTTTGCGCTCGATGCGGAACGCAAGCGCGGCCTGAGTTCGGTTGACGCAATCTATGAGGCGTGCCTGCTCCGCTTCAGGCCGATCATGATGACGACCATGGCCGCCCTGCTCGGCGCCCTGCCGCTGGCCATCGGTCTCGGCGAAGGTGGTGAACTTCGGCAACCGCTGGGCATCGCAATTGTCGGGGGACTGATCCTCAGTCAGGTGCTGACGCTCTATTCAACGCCGGTGATCTATCTGTATATGGACCGGTTCCGGCTGTGGAGCCAGCGTCTGCGGGGCGGCGCGCCCCCGCTCGCGCCCGAGACCAGACTGCAGCCCGGCGAATGAATTTGGTATCCCGATGAGCGGTAAGGTCACAGAGCGGATGTCCGGCGGCCTTGGCAAGTTGCCACTAGCCGTTTCCGTTCTGCTGTTCGGTTTCGCGCTGTCGGGCTGCATTCTCGGATCGGAGCGCCCCGATCTCAATCTGGAAGTGCCGGCGGCGTATCGCGAAGGCGGCCACACGGCCCCCGACGTTCGCCTTCCGGCGCTCGATTGGTGGCGCGGCTTCAAATCAAGCGAATTGACCTCACTGATGGATGCCGCCCAGATCTACAATCTCGACGTTGGGGTCGCGATCGCCCAGATCGTCCAGGCTGACGCCCAGGTCGGGATCGCTGGTGCGCCGCTCCTTCCCTCCGCAACGGGAACGGCAAATGCGGAGCAAAGCCGCAACTCATCCGCGGTCGGCATCGGCCAGACAACGACTGGGTTGCGTGGCGCGACGTTCTCGCAATATAGCCTCGGCTTGACCGCAAGCTACATGCTCGATTTCTGGGGCAAAAACCGCGCCACCCTCCACGCGGCCGAAGAGACCGCAACCGCGCAGCGCTACAATCGCGAAGTCGTCACGCTCACCGCAATCGTCAGTGTCGCCAACACCTATTTCCAGATTCTTGCCGCGCAGGATGAACTGCGCATCGCGCGACGCAATCTTGCTGCCGCCGAACGTATCCTGACGCTGATCAAGCAACAATTTACCGGCGGCACGGCCTCGCAGCTCGATGTGTCGCAGCAGGAAACGCAGGTCGCCACCGAACGCGCGGCGATCCCGCCGCTCGAGATCACGTTGAGGCAGAACATGGCCGCTCTTGCCGTGCTGGTTGGCCGTGCGCCGGCGAACTTCATGGTGAGGGGCGGAACGATGACGCAAATCGCGATTCCGAGGGTAACGCCCGGCATGCCGTCCGAGTTACTCACCCAGCGGCCGGACATTCGCCAGGCCGAGGCGCAGTTGGCGTCCTCCAACTTCAGCGTCGAAGCCGCGCGCGCGGCCTTTTTCCCGCAGATTCAGTTGACGGCACAGACCGGCGTGCAAAGCGCGGCGCTCGCCTCGCTGTTCGGGCCGGGCGCCTGGTTCTACACCTTGTCGGCGGGTCTGACGCAGCCGCTATTCGACGGCTTCCTGCTCGAGAGCCAATTGAAGCAGGCCAAAGGCGTGCAGCTTCAGAATTTACAGGCCTATCGAAAGGCGGTTCTTTCCGCCTTCTCCGATGTCGAGAAGGCGCTGGTGGCGCTCTCGCAAACGACCTTGCAGGAGCGGCTCGAGATGGAAGCCGTGGCCAGCGCCCGCAAGGCCTTCGATGTCTCCGAAACCCAGCTGCGCGCCGGCACGGTCAACCTCATCACCGTGCTGCAAACCCAGCAGACGCTTCTCACCAACGAAAACGCGTTGGCGCAGGCGCGATTGAACAAGCTCTTGGCGGCCTCGAGCCTGTTCCAGGCGCTGGGCGGCGGATGGACGCCGAGGGGCGAGTTGTTGTCCCTGCAACTGCAGGATGGCGGGGCGAAGCAGCCGAACTGAGCGGCGCGCACAAGCAGCCTGTCCGTCCACGCCAACTTGTTGTTTTGCCGTAGAAAAACTGGCCCGGATTGCCCTTGTGTTCAGCCGCAAGATCGCTACATTTAACGATCCGGCAATGCCGCGCAGTTAGATTTCTGGTCGGTGACGAGGCCCGTCTTCTCAGGCGGGCCGTCGCCATTTGAGGATACCCATTACGGGCGAAGGCCTGACATTCGTGCTGAAGGATAGATGGCGATGACTCGGTCCAATCGGGTTGACCACATCCGGATCACCTCGCATCCGACACCGGGAGGCAAGCTCAAATTCCCGATCCACTGGGGTGCGGCCAGTGCGCGCGAACGTGGGCCCATCATCGGCACCGTCTCCCGCCCGCAGGATCGCAACGTCATCGGCACCCATGGCGGCTCTTACTCGGTCTACCGCGCGCTTGCCGTCTCCTCCGGCGCGCTCGATCCGATCCGCCGCCCCGACCTCACCAACACGCACCCGGCTGAAACGATCGGACCGTTTCCGCAATGGAGCGACCCGCAGCGTATCGTCTCGCTCGACCCCTGGGGCCATCTCGCCGCCGAAAGCTTCGCCGCCGAGATCGCCGAGGGGATCGACATCCGTCCGAGCATCGCAATCACCCGCGCCCGTCTCGACTTGCCGGAACTCAAAGCAGCCATCGATGCGGGGCGGCTGAAGCAGGATGGCGACGTCGTTCACGAGAACGGCAGCGTCTCCGTGGTCAAGATCGCGATCGACCCCGTATGGTATCTGCCCGGTCTCGCGCAGCGCTTCGCTACATCCGAAAAGAACCTGCGCCGGCAATTGTTCGAACAGACCGCCGGCATGTTTCCGGAGCTGGTCACGCGACCGGATTTGCAGGTTTTTCTGCCGCCGATTGGCGGGACGACGGCCTATCTGTTCGGCGATGTCGCCAAGCTTCCCGACCACCGCACCAGGATCACCTGCCGCGTGCATGACGAATGCAACGGCTCGGACGTCTTCGGTTCCGACATCTGCACATGTCGTCCTTACCTTCTGCACGGAATCGAGGAATGCGCGCGCGCAGGCCAGACCGGCGGCCTCGGCATCATCATCTACAATCGCAAAGAGGGCCGCGCGCTGGGCGAGGTCACGAAATTCCTGGTTTATAACGCACGCAAGCGTCAGGAAGGCGGCGATGCGGCCGCGCAATATTTCGAGCGGACCGAATGCGTGGCCGGCGTGCAAGACGCGCGTTTCCAGCAGTTGATGCCGGACGTGGTCCACTGGCTCGGGCTGAAGCGTATCGACCGCTTCGTCTCCATGAGCGACATGAAACATGACGCCTTGACCAGCCAGGGCATCGAGATCGTCGAACGCATTCCCATTCCCGACGAGCTGGTGCCGCTTGACGCGCATGTCGAAATCGCGGCGAAGAAAGCCGCCGGCTATTACAGCGCAGAAGCACCGCAACCGGAGGACCTGCTCAATTCAATCGGCCGCCCGCTTGAAAAATACTGAGACGGCAAACCCGGAAGCCGTGGCCGCACTCTCCTTGCTGAATGCGGGCGCCGTCCGCGAGCGCGCCCATCGCATGCTCGCGATCGGGCTTGAAGACAGATTACCGAATTTCCGCGTCCATCTCGACGCGATGGACGGTGTTGTCGATCTTGTGCTGCAGACAACCCGCGACGCCTATCCTACGCTCGAAGTGCCATTTCACTCGCGCTGGCGGCATTTCGTTTTGAATGACGTCGATCGGTGGACCGAAATTGCGGGCCGCGCGCGATGGCCTGATTCTGCAAGCCGCGCCCGCGCCGAATTCGACCTTGCCATGGTCAGCGTTTTCCTCGACGCGGGCGGCGGTCCCGCCTGGCGTTATCGCGATGCCAAGAGTGGTCTCGCCATCGGCCGGTCGGAGGGACTGGCCCTGGCGAGTCTCGCCATGTTCGAAAGCGGCGCTTTCTCGGCTAATCCGGACGATCCACTGCGGGTCGATGCGGCTATTCTCGCAAATCTTCCGCTATCCGATTTGAGGCATGGCTTGCAGGTCTCCAACACCAATCCCCTCGTCGCGCTCGAGGGCCGCGCTGATCTCCTGCACAACCTCGGCAGACTCGTCGCGGCGAAGCCCGACATTTTCGGCCGTCACGAAGGACCAAGGCCGGGCGGGCTGTTCGATCACCTGGCGGGGCTGGCCGAAAATTCACGCCTCCCCGCGCCCGTCATCCTGTCCGAATTGTTGCGCCAGCTTGGACCGATCTGGCCGTCTCGGCTGACGCTCGGCGGCATCGCGCTTGGCGATTGCTGGCGACATCCGGCGCTGACGACCGGCGATGCGACCAGCGGCTTGGTACCGCTGCACAAACTCTCGCAATGGCTGGCCTATTCGTTGATCGAGCCGCTGCAAACGGCCGGCATTGAGGTGACCGACATTGATGGTCTCACGGGATTGGCCGAATATCGCAATGGCGGGCTCTTCATTGATTGCGGCGTGCTCGCCTTTCGCGACCAGGAAGACACGCGGCGCGAGCACGAGGTGGCCTCGCCGCTGGTGGTCGAGTGGCGCGCGCTGACGGTCGCTTTGCTCGATCGCCTCGCCGAAGGTATGCGGAAGCGGCTCGGCTGTGATGTCGTATCGCTGCCGCTTGCGAAAGTTCTGCAAGGCGGGTCATGGGCGGCGGGGCGGCGGCTGGCGCGCGAGCAGCGCGCTGATGCATCGTCTCCCGTCAAGGTCATCAGCGACGGCACGGTATTTTAACAAGCTTTGGACGATGGGATATCAATATGGACGGCGTCACGATCGTTAGTCATCCGCTGGTGCAGCACAAACTGACCCTTTTGCGGAAGAAGGACGTTTCGACCAAATCGTTTCGCGAGCTCCTTAAAGAAATCGGGATGCTCCTCTGTTACGAGGTCACCCGCGATCTGCCGCTGGCCAATGTGGATATCGAAACGCCGCTTGCGCACATGAAGTCACCGCAAATCGCCGGCAAGAAACTGGTGTTTGCTCCGGTGCTGCGCGCCGGAATGACGTTCGCCGAAGGCATGCTTGATCTCGTGCCGAACGCGCGCGTCGCCCATATCGGGCTTTACCGCCAGCCGGAGACCTTTGTCGCCGTCGAATATTACTTCAAGGCGCCAAGCGATCTGCATGAGCGGCGGGTGATCGTGATCTCGCCGGTGCTTGCGACCGCCAACACGGCGGTCGCCGCGGTCGATCGTCTCAAGGAGCGCGGCGCCAACGACATTCGCCTCGTCTGCCTGATCGGCGCACCGGAAGGCGTCGAGCGGATGCGCGGCATTCACCCCGATGTGCCGATCTGGCTCGCCGCGATCGACGAGGGCCTCGACGCGCAGGGCTTCATTCTGCCGGGCCTTGGCGATGCCGGCGACCGCGCCTACGGGACGAAGTAGATTCGAGCCGCGATGGAGGTATGCTCCCTCTACGTCTGGTAGAGGGCTGGGGTGAGGGGTTACGGTCTATCTTGAAAGCTAATCCCCTCACCCGACTTGCTTCGCAAGTCGACCTCTCCCCTTGGGAGAGGTGGGCTGCTCGGCTAGCATCCTCTTTAAGTCCCCACCCTTAGCGCGGCGCGCTGCTTTCGCAACAGCGCAATCACCGAGAGCGCTGTGATACGTCCCGTCTTCGGGTTCTCGGATGGAATATTCTCGATCGACATCGAAAAACGCGCGGAGTCGGATTCAACCTCCACCCGGTGAACATTGCGCGTCAACGACGGGTCGGCCCAGATTTCGAGCCGGGTCCGGTCGGGACCGATTCCGGCGAGTGACAACGCCACGGCGACATTCAGGTTGGCAGGAAATCCCTTCGCGGCTTCGCGCGCCGTGCCGTCGAAAATCTTCAAGGGTTCCTTGATTGTCTCGATATCGATGTTGTTCTCGACGAGAAACGGCGCACCGGAAAGCCCCTGAACCGGCTTGCGCGTCACCAT
>Ga0209168_10003226_pt1 | contig 11345 bp, 10 predicted proteins | sample Coa_R1_FD_187156 | JGI IMG/M metagenome (GOLD analysis project Ga0209168, IMG submission 187156) | Surface soil microbial communities from Centralia Pennsylvania, which are recovering from an underground coalmine fire - Coalmine... | ecosystem: Environmental > Terrestrial > Soil > Unclassified ... | reverse complement strand
ATTCCTGTCCCGGCTCTGAGATTCCACCAACTCGAAGATTGACCACATCGAGATGGTCGAGGCCCAGATTTCTCAGGTTGTCATGGACAGCATCCACCAACTCTTGCTCGGAAAGGGCGTGAAGCCAGGATTTGTCTGGACCTCGGCGTGCGCCCACTTTGGTGACGATCACGAGGTCTTTGGCATAAGGATGGAGCGCCTGCTTGATAAGCTGATTAGTCGCATGAGGTCCGTAGTAGTCGCTGGTGTCAATGTGATTCACGCCCGACTCTACTGCCTCTCGCAGGACAGCAATGGCGGTGTTCACATCTTTCGGCGGCCCCCAGACGCCGGGGCCGGCCAGTTGCATGGCGCCGTAGCCCATGCGGTTCAATGTCATCGCTTTGCCGGGCAGAGTGAAGCTGCCCGCGAGGTCTTTTTGTTCAATCATTTCACTTCTCCTGATGCGTTGCTTCTTAAGTAGTAATGTAGTAATAAGGAGAGTTAAAACGATTCTCCAACCATTTCTTCGCTTTTCTTCCAGAGCGCCTCGGCAGCTTTTGGATCGATCGCGTATCCGCGTAGGCCCTCGTTTGTGGAGACGGGCAGATCGTTCGACACGACCTGGGCGACGTGACAATCCTCGCAGTACTGGCCGCCGATATCGTCAGCGGGAGCAACGACAGCCGCCCAAACTGAAGTTGCGGCTCCTTGGGGAATCGTTTTCCACTGAAAGGGGCCTTTGCCCTGCGCTGCGCGTTGCTGATTTATCTGGTCGATCATCTTCTCGATTCGGCCAGGATCCTGGTAGCGACCGAGTTCGGTCTTAATGCCTCCCGGATGCACCGCCGCTGCACGCAGGCCCTGGTCCCGGTGGCGTTTGTCGAATGCGATCGCGAAAAGAATATTTGCCGTCTTCGATCGGCCATATGCAACTATGGGGTCATAAGGCGTTCGTTCGAAGTTGGGATCGACGAGATCGACGTTCGAATAACGATGACCCGCGGAGGAGACGTTGATCAGGCGCCCGCCAGTTCGGATAAGAGACGCAATCCGGTTGACCAGGACAAAGTGGCCCAAGTGATTCGTCCCGAACTGCATTTCGAAGCCATCGGCGGTGTGCCCGAATGGTGTGGCCATCACTCCAGCATTGGCGATGATCACGTCGAAGGTTTCTCCCTTCGCCAGCAACCCGTCGGCACAGGCACGTACGCTTTTCAGGTCGGCAAGATCAAGTTCCACCAATTCGAAACTTCCGCCATTGGCCGCCGCATCTTTTCGCACTTGCGCGGTTGCAGTTTTGGCCTTGTTCAAATCCCGCGCCGCACCAACAACCTGAGCGCCGTGCGCTGCGAGGGAGCGTGCCGTCTCTACGCCGATTCCGGCCGAAACGCCGGTCACGAGAATCCGTTTTCCGTTCAGATTTATGCCGGATAAAACGTCGTCTGTGGTCGTATTTGCTCCAAATGTAGTTGTCTCAATCATATTCGTCATTTTCTACACCTCGTATTAATTAGCTTTAAATAACTCTTCGCGATCACGTCCTAGCCGTGTACAGGAACGGCGTCAGCAGCGTGTTCGAAATAGTGGCCGGCGTTCAGATCGGCAATGAGCCCAGGCTGAACCGGTCGCCATCCCAACTGTTCCTGCGTCAGCGCGCTGGAAGCGGGACCGTCGATGCCAAAGAAGCGAGCGATCCAGCCAAAATGATCAGCGGCTGCCTCGGGCGATTTGCTGACGACGGGTACGTCCAGGCCGCGGCCGATTGCCTCAGCGATCGCTCGAGTCGGTACGCCCTCGTCGGCGACGCCGTGATACATGGCCCCAGCAATACCTTTTTCCAGAATGAGCCTGTAGAGATGAGCAGCATCAAGCCGGTGCACCGCAGGCCAGCGGTTGAGCCCGTCCCCTATAAATGCGGAAACGCCCTTTTCACGTGCGATGCTGATCAATTGCGGCACAAAGCCGTGATCCCCGTTGCCATGGACCGAAGGTGGAAGCCGCAGCACTGATGCCCGGACTCCGTTTGCCGCCCGCGCAAACGCCGCGTCCTCCGACTTGCGGGGGAAGTTGGGGTCGTGGGCATCCTCTTCTGTTGCGAACGGGCCTTGACGTTGAGCGAGCAAAGTCCCGGAGGTGACGATCAACGGGCGATCAGAGCCTGCGAGCGCATTGCCGAGAATCTCGATAGCACGCCGATCCGCCTCGGCGGCTGGCCCATAGTTTGAGAAATCGTGGATAAAAGCAGTGTGGATCACTCCGTCAGCGGCCGCTGCGCCGCTGCGAAGGCTTTCGAGATCTTCGAGCGAACCCCTATGTACCGCGGCTCCTGCCGCGACGAGGGTTCTGGCTGCCGCATCTGAGCGCGCCAGGCCGAGCACCTGATGACCAGCGTCGATCAACTCTCGGACGACTGCCGTACCGATAAAGCCTGTAGCACCGGTAACGAAAATACGCATATAGATTTCCTCCTAAGAATTTGTAAATTCGGCCAATAGGGACGAAGGGGACAAAGCTTTTATCCCGCCAGGGAGCCGGGTCGAAACCTTTGCAGTGATCAATCTCCATTCGCGGGCTGAAGTAGGCAGACTGTCGATTTCGATCAACTCATGCAACCACTCTTCTGCTGCGAAATCTGCTTGCTCTGACCCGAACAACTGGGTGACTGCGCTGAAGAATGCTGACAACTCCCGTTCCGCCATCGTCATGAGGTCGGCGCAATCGGCGTCTGAATTTATTGATGGTTCGTAGCGAGCACGTGGATTCATTTTCCTAACCTCTCGAAGCCGGAAGAACGAACCCGCTATTGACAGCTTGCCGGGTTCCGGCTAAAACGGAGAGTGTCTCCGAATCAGTAGATAAGATAACCGGAGACTGTCTCCGGTTGCAATTTTTTCTGCTATGCCTGCGAAAAATCAGAAAGCCCCGCGAAGACCTCGCGCTGACGCGCAGCAGAACCGGGTGCGCCTTTTGGACGTGGCAAAGGAGGCGTTTACCCGGTCCGGTGCGAACGCCAGTCTCGACGACATCGCCAAAGAGGCAGGTGTTGGAGCGGGAACCTTGTATCGCCACTTTCCTACGCGCGATGCACTGATCGAAGCGGTCTACCGGACTGAAGTGGAGAGGGCGGCCGCAGCCGCGAAAAAGTTCTCTGCAACCCTTCCTCCCATCGAAGCCTTACGAGCATGGATGTTGCTATTCGTCGACTACATCGCGACCAAGCAGATCATCGGTCCCGCCTTGAATTCGCTGGTTGGAGGGCCTTCGAAACTGTATGAAGGTTCACGCGCTCAGATTCAAGGAGCGATTGATTCGTTGGTGAACCGCGCAATCAAGAGCGGAGACATACGCAGAGATCTCGAGCCATTCGATCTACTCCGTGCGCTGATTGGCGTTTCCCATGTGGCCTCCGGTCCCGATTGGCAGCAAAGCGCCAGGAGACTCGTGGACATTCTCATCGCCGGTTCACGGCCTATTAAGTAGGCGCGCTGGGGTTAGATCACACCGGGCTACCGCCGATGGAGAGTTGACACTGCTTTCTCGCCTTTTGTCGCTCAAAACTGAAAGCTGACAAAGTTAGAGAACAGTTTTGGCAATCTTAGTTCAGATCGCGGTGCGTCCGCCATCCACCGCGAGCTTTGCGCCGTAAACAAAACTGGAACGATCTGTCGCCAAGAAAACAATTGCTTCTGCGATTTCGTCGGGCGTGGCTGGACGATGCGCCGGTCCCTGTGCGGCCAGCTGTTCAAGACCTTCTTCCATCGCGTCGGTACCTTCTGTGCGGGTTGGTCCAGGGCTCACTACATTAACGCGGACCCCGCTCGGTCCGTATTCAGCAGTCCAAGTCTTAGTCAACAGATTGATCGCGGCCTTGCTCGAACCATACAGGCTCATTCCCGGCGAGCCATATTCGGCAGCCATTGTCGAGAGATTCACGATAGACCCTTTGCCACTCTTAGCCATCAGCGGAGCAAGTTCAGAGACCAGGAAATACGGTGCCTTCACATTAAGAGAGAAGACGCGATCAAACTGCTCCTCCGTCATTTCGTGCGTGGGGCCGAAAGGATAAATCCCTGCATTATTGATCAGAATATCGACGTGGCCATTTCCGAGTTCGATTGCCTTCTTGGCCACTTCGCGCGCGGTGGCTGCATCTCGAAGGTCAGAGGCAATGAAGTCCGCTTTGCCGCCTGCTGCGCGAATTTCGTCGACCGTCTTCTTTCCGCGCTCCTCGCTACGCCCTGCTACCAAGACATGGATCCCAAACTGGGCCAGTTTGTTGGCTGTGGCGCGACCGATTCCGCTCGTCCCCCCGGTTATGAGTGCTGTCAAAGTACTGTTCACCATGTACGCGTCCTCCTACCGAAGCCGTGACCGATTAGACTCGGTCGCAGGCACATTGGTTTCACGAGGCTAGTGACAAAACGAAAATGATGTTGGATTTTGGTCAATGAGATGAGCGCAGCAATGTGTCTAGAGCCTGCAACCGTTCATGCGACTGTGCCGAGTTGCGAGGGAACAAATGTTGACCAGTGCATAGCAATTGGATTGCGCGCCAAGCTGCGCCTCGCCTTACGGTATTCGCTGGCCGAGGCTTTCTATGCCGACCACGTCGCGCGAGGCGAACGAGAAGTGCCAATTGCCGGCGTCTTCGCCCCCGACGACAAGCGCGACGCACACCGACAGTTCGAATTGTGCCACCCGTGGCAAGTTGGTGTTGCGACCGTGAGTAGCGGAGGCACTGCTGAAATATACGAAATGCTTCGCTTCAGTCGGTTTGTTGGGGATCGCCGGTTGAACCAGAATCCTAACTCACAATTCGGGTGGTCTTGTGCGACTGACGCCAACCTTGGCGGTCCCCGCGTTGTTCTAAATTGTTGTGTCGCCGCAGGACATGCCTCAGTAGATCAGCTTTAGCGAAAACTGAATTTGCCGCGACGTTCCCGAGGTCTTGCTAATCACTCCAAACCCCGACCCTTTAATCGTGTTCGCTGGGAGCCCCATGTTGACGATGTTGAACAGGTTAAAAAACTCTGCGCGGAATTGCAGGTCCGCTCGCTCCAAACCGCTTTCCCGGTGGCCAATCGGAGTTGTCTTGATGAGCGCAAAATCGAAATTGTAATATGCAGGGCCACGAAATGTGTTACGACCGAGCGTTCCAAAGCGCCCGGAGTTTGGTCCGGTCCCATCCGCGATCCCGACCGGAATGGAAAAGAAACTTGCGTTGTTCGCGCCTCGTCCAAAATAGTCGTCGCGCGGTCGCGTGGAACTACCGGCGGTCGAAAGGTCCGGTGTTCCCGCCTTGTCCGGCCGGTCCGCGCCATTCGTTCCCGCACCCGTTTGCTGGACCCCCGAATACACCGTAAACGGCGAACCACTCGTGATCGTCGAGATGCTCAGCAACTCCCAGCCCTTCGTCAACAGCTTGGTTCGATCCGACTGAAGTCCCAAATGCTCGAAATGCAAGCCCTGGGCTGCGCTCAACGTGAAGGCGTGCGTCACGTCAAAGCTTGACGGCCCTCTTTCCGCTTGTGTATCGAACGGGTCCTGCGGACTAAACAGAGTCACAGCGCCGGTGGACCCTGTGCCTCCCAGGATGCCGCTGACATCATCCAGAGATTTACCCCAGGTATATCCCGCCTGTAATGACGGGCCGCCGTGTCCGACACTTCCCGACAAGGAGGTCTGCAAAGCGTTGTACGAGGAGTGCGACGTCCCCGTCAGCACAGACTCGAATCCGAAACCGCCCGCCACCGCTCCGCTACCGTCGAAGTTTGTAAACCGCGCAAATCGCGAATCCGCTCCGGGATATGCGTTTGGATAGGACATTCTGGGAAGTCGAAACGCCGATGTTCCAACATACCCAACGTCTGCCATGAGGCCGCCGAAAACCCGTTCCAACCCCAGCGACCAAGTCTGCAGGTAGCCATTGCCGAAGCGCCGGTCGATCCCGGCCAGACTCAGCAGCAAGAGCTGATGACTCGGCGCCAGCGTTGCCAAATCTCGCTGGTATCGATTTACGTCCATCACCGTATTAGCCGGCACTTTTTTCGGATCGCCGCTGGCCAACACGTTCTCACCCGCTGTGTTGTAGACCTGTGGCAACTGGTCTGGTGTGATTTGGAATCCGTAGGAAATCTCCCCGTTTTGCGCTGCATTGACGCGCGGATAAACAACGTAAGGCGTTGAACCTGTCAGAAGATTGTCCTGCCAGATGTTCGGTGGAATCACCGTGATCGCTCCGCCCATGTGCACATGCACCGCGTGGGGCGCGTTCCAGTCCACCTGAACACGAGGTCCCCAACCGTTCCAATTGGTTTGATAAGTAGGCTGCGGATTGATCAAGTACTCCTGCCCAACGCCGGCGGGTGGGAACGAATTCAGAAAGCTCGACGTTCGATGCGCCCGCTCCAAAATCGGCGTGTAGAGCTCATATCGCAGCCCATAATTGAGCGTCCAGTGCGGATTGATTTTCCATGTGTCCTCGACGTAGGCGTTCACATCATTCCGGTTGATCGCCGCCGGCCCAATGTGCGCGCCATTCGATGCGTAGGGCGGCGCCACCGCGATTGTGAATGCGTACGGAAAACCTAGCAGCAGACTGCTCAAAGTGTCCGGCAGAGGCTGGCCGGGCTGAACATCATGCTGTCCACTTGCAGAAGGAATGAACACGGGCGAATAAACCGTTCCACCACCAAAATCGTACTCGCCATTAGGACTGATACCGAAGTAGGTCGTGTCCCGGTTAAGGCGAACTTCCGCACCCCACTTCACCACGTGTCGTGCTGTCGTCCGGGAAAAATTCAGTTGTCCCTGGAACAAATTCCCGAATGCTGACATCACCGAGCCGGCCGCGCTGTTGAACGCCTCATACAGACCATCGTTGAACTTGAGGGCCGGGTCGGTATGGTTCGGCGTCACAAACGAAGGCGTCGTCCGCGTAAAACTCAACGATGTCGACCAGAGAAAGCGCGGTGACACCGTGCGCGTATAGGTGACGACTCCGTTCCGTTGTCGATCCACATACTGCACGCCAAAGGTCGGATCAATCAATGTCTGATCCGGATTTGTTGTCGGTCCTGTCAGATTGTCGTAATTGAATCGACCAAACAATTGTCCTTTTGCTCCAACTTTCTGATCGATGCGGATAGAAAACTGATCCGTGTCTGTGTTCACGTTTGAAGGCGCAGCATAGGTTCGCGCTCCATACGCGCCGGTTGGGTGGTTGGGGAGTGGATAGCGGGCCAGCACCGCACCAAGTGCCGGATTCACCGGTACCTGCAGCGTGTCCATACTGCCATCCGGATACGTCACAAAATCCTGACCTGCTCGTTCTGCGGCAGGGACAGCCAATACCTGTGTCGTTCCAAGCACCTGCCTGAAACCCTGATACTGCACAAAATAGAACGTGCGGTCTCGGCCGTCATACAGATGCGGCAACACGACCGGTCCGCCATTGGTAAATCCGAACTCATTTCTGCGGAAGGGAGGAATTCTGCCCGGCTCCGCAATGGACGGGTGATCGAAATAATTCCGTGCATCGAGAGCGGAGTTCCTTAAGAACTCGAAGAACGATCCGTGAAAACCGTTTTTTCCGGATCGTGTCACGATATTGGTAAAGCCCGCCGCACCGCGCCCGATGTCCGCCGGCATCCAGCCCGAGCTTGACTGTAATTCCTGAATCGCGTCCACGTCGAAATTCGTGAATGTGCTCCCGCCCATCTCCGGATCGCTCACATCCGCACCGTCCATCGCGAACACGGCCTCAACGCCACGCTGTCCGTTGATGGCAAACTGCTGGGTGAAATTCGTCTGCCCGTTCACGTCGGTCATGGTGCCCGCTGCTAACAACAACAGCGTGCTGAAGTCGCGTCCATTTAACGGCAACTCATTTACCTTTTGGCTGGAGAGTTTCTCCTCGCTTGTTCCGTTGGCTGCGTTCGAAGTTGTGCTCGAGTTCCCATTCGAGACTCCCGCAGAACTTTGCGGGTTGGCTGCAATCGACAGCACGTTTTGATCGGATACCGTCGGCACAACTGCTATGCCGGTAATATCCACTCCAGTTGACGCTGTCGGACGTCGCCCGGGCAGTTGCACGCTTACGATATGTGGCCCGGGTCGAATGTCTGTGATTGCGAACCTTCCGTCGCTTCCCGACACTGCTGTCATTTTCTCTTTAGCGGCCGCGGTGAATACCGTTACTTTCGCTCCGGCCACAGGTTCACCGGCACCCGTGCGTACGACACCGGTCCACGCTGGCGCAGGCCGAGAACTCTGTTGCGCTTCAAGCGAGACCGCGACAATCAACCCAAGCAGCAAACATCTGTTCACCAGTCGGAAGGCCTTATGAAGGGATCCAGCTATTGCGTGTTCCTTTGCGGAGCGGAATTCATACATGACAAATTTCCTCGAGTACGACGGAAGGCAATCGAGCGAGTGAAGGACTTCAACGAAAGACAAGACTCCATGCTAGGGCGCGCATTGTCCGAGGATGCAAGGAACAAGCGGAACGATCGAGCGCCCAGCCGCTTCGGTTTACGTACTTGTGACTTCTATGCCTTGGGAGCGATAGGGATTCAGGACATCTTCATCTGATGCATCGGTGATCAAACGTGTCAGTCGGGAAGCAGGACCGACCAGATAAGGCAGAGATGTTCCCATTTTCCCAAGTGAAATCAGGCCAACCACTTCCGTTGAAGCCATTATCATGGCTTGCTTCACGTACGCTTCTTCTCGGTTGCCGACGGTTATTCCGACCTCCGGGTGCAAACTGCACATTCCGAGAAAGCACAGATCAGCGCGAATGGATTCGATTCGACGAATGGTCTCAATGCCTGTCGTGACCCGCTCCTCTTTAAGAAAATTTCCTCCGAGCATTAGCACGCTCAACTTCGGATGATCCGCCAACGCGAGTGCTAGCGGTGGGCTGTTGGTAACAATCGTCGCCGAACGCTCTGTTGAAAGGTACGAGGCAATTCTTAGATTGGTGGTACCCCCATCAATCAGCACGACCTGACCGTCGCGGATCATGTCAGCCGCCGCTCGAGCAATTCCGATCTTGCTCTCCATGTCGATTTGTTGGCGAGACACGAACGAAACGGCCTCGGTCCGGCGAGCCAGGGCACCGCCGTGTACCCGCTGGATCCTTCCCGAACTCGCCAATTCGCGCAGATCTCGACGAATCGTGTCTTCAGAGACTCTGTATCGACTACTAAGGTCCGCGGCGAGGACTCGGCCCTCACTGCCAAGGAGCTCCAGGATGTGCTGCTGGCGCTCTTCCTTTAGGGCGATTTGGGCTGCTTCCGCTTCTGGTTTCATTCTGCCACTCTGCACGAACACACTTGGTCGTGCATGTATATGCGTGTATTATCCGGTTCATGCATGATACTGCCAAACGTAACGCCATACAAGGTCTTTCGCAGAGGCGTTCCGTTCGGGCAGTCGTCTTCGATTACGGAAACGTTCTTTGCCTCGAGCAAACGCTGGAGGACATGAAAGATATGGCGCTCGTGTGTGGCATTCCCCATGAGCGATTCTCGGAACTTTACTGGAAGCTACGGCCGCCCTACGACCGGGGTGACATCGATGGACCTGCCTACTGGACAGCGGTGGTTGGCCAGCAAGAACTGGGTTTGAGCAGAGATCAGATAGCAACGCTAATCAAGCTCGATAGCGAAAGCATCACTCGACCAAATCAAGAAGCTTTGCAATGGGCAAAGCTGCTGCACAATGAAGGCTTTCCCTTAGCCCTTCTCTCAAACATGCCGCTCGAACTCAGTCGCCACGTGACCAAGTCCGTTCCAGTCCTCTCTACATTCGAATGCCTGATTTATTCCTGCGACTACGGCTGCATAAAGCCGGAGCTGGCGATCTATCGAAATTGTCTCGAACTACTCAAAGCCGACCCGCAAGACATCTTGTACCTGGATGATCGCGCCGAAAACGTCGAGGCGGCGGGTTGCTTAAGAATTAACGCTGTACTGTTTGACACGGTCGAAAATACTGCATCAAGAGTCAAAAGCCGATTCGACATCCCTGTCCCGAGTTATGGCCGCAGTCGCCAATCAAGTTCACAGTACAGCTCAACAAATCGGCGCCCGGATCGGATGGAATCCGATTAATGCAGCAGCGCAGCCTCCAACAGGTACGCGTGAGTGTGTCCTTAATCTTTCTGATCCACGGACTGATCATCGCAACCTGGGCTTCGAGGATTCCCGCATTTCAGGCGCACCTCCATCTTTCTCCCGCCGTTTTGGGCAGGTCGTTGATGATGGCGTCAATCGGTTCCGTTCTCGCCATGCCTGCCGCTGGATGGCTCATCCACAAGTTCGGCAGTCTGAGCATCGTGATTGGATCGACATTGGCGTTTGGCCTCGCACTGCCCTTGATTGCCGAATCCAATAAAGTCCTGACACTGTCGGTCGCTCTTCTTTTCTATGGGGCGATGGGTGGTTCGATGGATGTAGCGATGAATACTCATGCCGTGATGCTCGAGAAGCGATACCAGCGCCACGTCATGTCGTCATTCCACGCCCTATTCAGCTTGGGTGGAATGGCAGGATCTGCGTTAGGGGGATTGGTTGCTTCACGTGCCGTTCCGGCCGGGATTCACTTTTGGGTTGCCGGTATAGCACTTGCCGCAATCTCCATACTCGCATTCAGGTGGCTTCCGCTCCCCTCAGTACCTGAGGACGCCGGGAAAGTGGCATCCGGAGGAACCATTACGTGGTCCGTGCCACTAGGAGCGCTCGCTCTTCTTGCGTTTTCAATTATGCTCGTTGAAGGTGCGATCGCCGATTGGAGCGCGATTTATCTTCGTACTTCGGTTCTCACCGGGCCAGGATTGGCCGCTCTTGGATATGCGGTGTTCTCGGGCGCTATGGCTGGAGGTCGCCTGACGGGCGACTATCTCACTGGGAAGCTTGGACGCGGCCGCCTCGTATGTTACGGCGCTCTTTTGGCTGCGGCAGGGCTTATCCTCGTGTTGTGGTTCGGCAATGCCGGTTCGGCATTGGTTGGATTTACATGCGCTGGAGCAGGTCTGGCCACGATTATTCCCAATACGTTTGCTGCCGCAGGGAACATTGAAGGCAGTGCACCCGGTCCCAGCCTCGCCGTCGTCACGACGGCTGGCTATGTTGGCTTCCTTGCCGGTCCTCCTCTGATCGGGTTTGTCGCGCAGCTTTCGACCATTCGAGCTGCGCTATGGATACTTGTCTTCTTGAGCGGGTTGAGCGCTTTCGCATCAACCTCAATGAAAAGAACTTCGCCTCTCAGACGGATACCCTGACATCCGTCTTCCGCAAAGATGCCGAGCCGTTGGCACCAACGGCAGCGGCAACTATGGGCTTCTCAATCTACCCCCT
>Ga0209168_10003225_pt1 | contig 11345 bp, 7 predicted proteins | sample Coa_R1_FD_187156 | JGI IMG/M metagenome (GOLD analysis project Ga0209168, IMG submission 187156) | Surface soil microbial communities from Centralia Pennsylvania, which are recovering from an underground coalmine fire - Coalmine... | ecosystem: Environmental > Terrestrial > Soil > Unclassified ... | reverse complement strand
TTCAGTAGCTGGACCAGCAAATCGCGCGATCCGTTATCGCCCTCTTTAGTCGCGACCGCAACTGCATCGTTGTACTGCTTGACTGCTGACATTTCGAGCGCGAGATCGCTCTCGATCATCGCCTTCACGCTGCCGCCGACTTTCAATTCCAGCGGCATCATCGAAGGACTGCCATCGAGAAACAGGATTCTCTCGATCAGAACCTCGGCGTGCTTCATCTCGCCAATGGATTGTTTCTTGATGTACTCCGCGAGCTTGTGATAGCCCCAGTTCTCGCACATTTCCGCATGCAGAAAATACTGGTTGATGGCGGTCAATTCTTCACGCAGCGCCTTGTTCAGTTCGGATAAAACTTTTGGATTGCCTTTCATAACGGTCGCAGGTTACCTCAGCAGGTTTGTGAAAGCAAATCGGACCAATCAGTGCAATCGGCCACCACGGCAAACTCAGCCCAGTTCCGAGTGCAATGTCTTCAACAACTGAGCTTTGCTGAACGGTTTTTCCAGCAGTCTGATGCTTCCGTCCAGGCCCTGATGCGAGGCCAGTTCGCCCGTGTATCCCGACATATAAACGACTTTCATTGCAGGATAGGATTCGGTCAGGCGGAGCACCAATTCCGGTCCCGTCATGCTTTTCATTACGACGTCGGTCAGAGTGATATCGATGGAAGTATGGCTGGCAGCGATCACTTTCAGCGCGACTTTTCCATCCTCGGCCTCAAGAACTTGGTAACCATGCTCTTCGAGCATTTTGCGGGTGAGGCGGCGCATCATCGTGTCATCTTCGACCAGCAGCACCGTTGATCCTTCACGCCGAGGAGGCAGCGATTCTTCCTCAATTGCCTCTTCGCCTTTCAATTTCTTTTCCGCGCTCGGGAAGTAAATCTTGAATGTAGTCCCGTGTCCCACTTCGCTGTACACCCACACATGGCCGCCGCTCTGCTGGATGATGCCGTAAACGGTGGAGAGCCCAAGCCCGGTTCCCTTGCCGATCTCCTTTGTCGTGAAAAACGGCTCGAAAATGCGGGCTCGTGTCGCTTCATCCATGCCGATACCGTTATCGCTGATGGCGAGCATAACGTAGCTGCCGGCCGTCATTGGCGGATGCTGCTTCGCAAAAGCATCGTCGAAAATAAATCCGCCGACTTCGATGATCAACCGCCCCCCTCGCGGCATCGCATCGCGCGCATTCACGGCCAGGTTGACGACGATCTGATCCAGCTGTCCCGGATCGAGTTCAACGATCGCGGTGGATGAGCGGGAGAGAAGCGTGACCTCAACATCGTCGCCCATCAGCGGACGCAATAGCTTGCTCACTTCCTTGAGCCGTTCATTCAGTTCCAGAATCTGCGGCTGTGCCGGCTGACGCCGGCTGAAAGCCAGAAGCTGTTTGGTCAGGGAAGCGCCCCGCTTCGTGGCCTCGCGAATGTTGTCGACGTACTCAATTGCAGAGAGTTCAACTTTCCCTTTCAGCAGTTCCGAGCATGCGGTGACGATTCCCAGCAGATTGTTAAAGTCGTGCGCGATGCCTCCCGCGAGGCGTCCGACGGCCTCCATTTTTTGCGACTGCCGCAACTGGTCTTCCACTTTTTTCTGCGTCGTGATATTGCGGGCAATCGTCGATGCACCGACAATTCGTCCTTCCGCGTCGTGGATCGGCGACACCGAAATCGACATGTTCAGCTTGCGCTTGTCTTTGGTGACTCGAACTGATTCGAAATACTCGACCCGTTCACCGTTCCGGATTTTCCTGAGTATCTGGGGGATTTCCTCTGCCCGCTCCGGCGGAGCCAGCATGCTTATCGGTTTGCCGATGATTTCCTGAGGAGTGTAGCCGTAGATCTGTTCTGCACCTTTATTCCAATGCGTAATGATACCGTCGAGGCTCTTCCCGATAATCGCATCCTGCGATGAATCGGTGATCAGGGACAGCCGGTTCTGCGAATCCCGCAGTTCCCGTGTTTTTCGCCGCTCTAGTTCTTCATTTGCGTGGCGAAGTTCTTCTTCGATGCGCTTCCGGCCGGTAATATCGCGGATCACGCTGAGAACTACAAGAGCGCCATCCAGCGAAAGCGGGCTCAGGCTGATTTCAACCGGAAATTCGGTGCCGTCGCGTCTTCGTCCGTATAGATCGAGCCCGGATCCCATGCGGCGAATTTTTGGGTATTGGTGAAATCGCTCGCGGTGCAGGCCGTGTTGCGGACGCTGGCGTTCCGGTACCAGCATCTCGATCTTCTGACCGATGAGTTCATCGCGGGTATAGCCAAAAAGAGCTTCAGCCTGGGAATTGGCCTGGATGATGACGCCTTGCTCGTTCACAGCCACGATTGCGTCAGGAATGGCCTCGAGAATCGAGGCAGATAAGAGTGTCTCAGCCACTGGCTTGTGATCGAACTGCATCTCTCTTCCCCTACTTCTAAGGAGGGCATCTTGCTTTATCGCTCGACGAGGGCGGTGTTGCTATAACTAAGGAACTTCGTTACTATACTTCAATATCCGGAATGTCTGCCCGCGCGGAAAACCCCTTATGAGAAATTAGCGCAAATACAATTGCACAAGACTCTTGGGTAAGTGTGTAAATCCGCGGGTCCATACCAGAGCAATCAACATTTGTGTTCCGTTATAGCCCGCGTGTACTAGGAAACTTGCCCCGACAGATCCCGCCCATGCGCGAACTGCTCCACACACCATTCCGACGATAAACACAACCAGCAGCGCGCTCCACGCGTATCCGTATTGGGGTAGATGCATCAATGCGAAAGGCAGCGCGCTCAGAAATATTCCCCACCAGACTCCCAACCGCCGAGCTAATACCGGATAGAAAAATCCGCGAAAGAACAATTCTTCCACCAGCGGCCCGAGCGTGACGGCAATGATCACCAGCAAGTACGCATCTCTCGGCCGCGAAAACAACTTGTCGAACGGAACTTCTTTGGGCATCGGCAGGATGTTTTCGAGCAGGCTGAGACCGAGCAACATGATCGCGCCTAGACCAAGCATTCTCCACGCCGCGCTCGGCCAGTTCCATTTGATCGCGCTCCAGAATCGGGTGTGATATTTGCCTTTGACCAGCAGGTAGATATACAAGCCAACAGAGCCGTCGATGAGGAATTGGGAAATCAGCAAGAGCAACGGCCGCTGCGCCAGTTCCGCCACCGATTTTCGCGGATAGACCAGGTAATGCGCACCGTAGAGAATCGCGACCTGAAGAATGAAGATCGTGACAAACGTTAATCCCACGACCACCGCGACATCCCAGCCATTCCACGGAGGGTCCTCTGGCGGTGTCCGCTGCGGAGGAATCGGCCCCTCAGCTTGAAGAGGAACAGGTGCGAAATCAGGTTGCACTGTGGCTGGAAACGCACTCGGCATGTCGCTGCTGGGACCTGCCGCTTCTCCGCTTACCGGCGGCTGTGGCTCGAACTGCGGATTCTCTGGAGATGACAAGAAGGGCTTCCTCTTCCTATTGCCGCGAACTGACGACTATTAGCTGACTGCCAACTTCCCGGAACTTTCCGCCTTGAAAAAAAACGCTGCTAGCGCCTGTCCCGTATACGACTTCTTCACTCGCGCCACTTGCTCGGGAGGACCTTGCGCCACGAGCCGCCCGCCGTCTTCACCGCCCTCCGGCCCCAGATCGACAATCCAATCGGCATTCCGGATCACGTCCAGATTGTGCTCAATGATGATGATCGAATTCCCAAGGTCCGTTAGACGATGAAGCACGTCGAGAAGCTTCTTTACATCGTCGAAGTGCAAACCTGTGGTCGGCTCGTCGAGCAGGTACAGCGTCTTTCCCGTCTGCCGCTTGCTCAACTCGCGCGCCAGTTTGATTCGCTGCGCCTCGCCGCCGGATAACGTCACCGCCGACTGGCCAAGATGAATGTATCCCAGACCCACGTCCACCAGCGTTTGCAGCTTGGGCTTGATCTGGGGAATGTTCTCAAGAATCGGCAACGCGTCGGAAACCGGCATCTCCAGCAAATCGGCGATCGAGTATCCGTTGTATTTCACCGCTAGTGTTTCGTGGTTGTAGCGCCGTCCACCGCAGACTTCGCAGAGCACATACACGTCCGGAAGGAAATTCATCTCGATGCGCCGCTGTCCCTCGCCCTGGCAAGCCTCGCAGCGGCCGCCCGAAACGTTGAACGAGAATCGCCCAGCCTTGTAGCCGCGTTCGCGCGATTCGGGCAGCATGGCAAATAAGTCTCGAATCGCAGTGAACGCTCCTGTATAAGTTGCGGGATTTGAGCGCGGGGTTCGCCCAATCGGCGACTGATCGATGCGAATGACCTTGTCGATGTTCTCCGCGCCCGAAATGGCCTTGTGATCGCCCGCCTTCTCGCGCGATCGATACAGTTGCCGCGCCAGCGCCCGATACAAAATGTCGTTCACTAGAGTCGATTTGCCGGAGCCGGAGACTCCGGTCACGACTGTCATCACGCCCAGCGGAAACGTGACATCGAGATTCTTCAGATTGTTTTCTTTCGCGCCGAGAATCGTCAGAGCGGCGCCATTCGTATGCCGCCGCTCGGGCCGCATTTCAATCGAAGTTCGTCCCGAGATGTACGCCCCGGTCAACGAATTCGGCTCGTTCATGATCTCTTCCGGTGTTCCCTGCGCGACAAGACTTCCGCCATGGCGTCCAGCGCCCGGTCCGAGATCGACAACATAATCGGCGCGCCGGATCGTTTCTTCGTCATGCTCGACGACCAGCACGGTGTTGCCGAGATCACGCAGATTCTCCAGCGCGTTCAGCAGGCGTCCATTATCGCGATGATGCAGCCCGATCGACGGCTCATCCAATACATATAAGACACCGCGCAGCTTGGATCCGATCTGGGTTGCCAGCCGGATCCTTTGTCCTTCGCCGCCCGACAAAGTCGCCGCCGAACGATCGAGCGAGATGTATCCCAGTCCGACAGCATTTAGAAACTGCAATCGCTCGACGACTTCATGCATCACGCGTCCGGCGATCACGGCTTCGCGCCCGGCCAGCTTGATTCCTTGCGCCTTTTCCAATGCGCGCGCGACCGGCATTGCGGTGAAGTCGGCAATCGACATGTCATTTACTTTGACCGCCAGGCTCTCGGGCCGCAGCCGCTTTCCATGACATGCCGGACATTCCGTCGCCGACATGTGATCCATAAGCCAGTCGCGGTAGCCTTCGGAAGTCGATTCCTCAAGATTCTGTTTCAGATATCCGAAAATGCCGTGGAATCCCGTGCGCCCTCCGCGACCTTGCTCGCCGTTGAGCAGGAAGTCCTGCGTCTTTTCGGGCAGCTTTTCAAAGGGAATGCTCAAATCAATGCCGCACGCTGACGACACGATCTGCAACTGGTGAATCAGATTCTGCGACGCCGATCCCGGACCGAGTCCGCCGTCGAGCAGCGGCTTTGACCAGTCCGCAATCACCTTCGCCGGATCGAAATCGTATTTGCTGCCAAGGCCGTGGCATTCCGGACACGCTCCATACATGCTGTTGAACGAAAACGACCGCGGCTCGAGTTGCGGGACGTTAATGCCGCAATCGGGGCAAGCTAGTTTTTCCGAATACAGCTGCTCTTCTCCTCCGACCACCGCGACCTGCACCAGCCCTCCGGCCAGCTTCATCGCCAGTCCGATCGACACCTCGAGGCGGTGCTCGATACCGGACTTCACCAGCAGACGATCGATCACGACCTCGATCGTGTGATTCTTTCGCTTGTCGAGATTGATCTCGTCATCTAGGTTCACCAGTTCGCCGTCGATTCGCGCCCGGGTATAGCCGTGCTTGACGAGCGTCTCCATCTCTTTCTTGAACTCGCCCTTGCGCCCGCGGACGATTGGCGCCATGACCATTACCCGGTCTTCTGGCGTAAGGGCCATGACCCTCTGCACGATCTGATCGGCGGACTGCCGGCTGATGGCGCGGCCGCACTTCGGGCAGTGCGGCACTCCGATGGAAGCGAATAAGAGGCGAAGATAATCGTAGATTTCGGTGATCGTACCTACGGTCGATCGCGGACTGCGGCTGGTGGTCTTCTGCTCGATCGAGATCGACGGGCTAAGTCCATCAATTCCATCGACATCCGGACGCTCCATCTGATCCAGAAACTGCCGCGCGTAGGCCGACAGCGTCTCGACATACCGCCGTTGGCCCTCGGCATAAATCGTGTCGAACGCGAGCGAGGACTTGCCCGATCCGCTGAGCCCGGTAACCACCGTGAGGGTGTTACGCGGAATCTCGACGCTGATGTTTTTCAAATTGTGTTGCCGGGCGCCCCGGACCGAAATCTTAGTAATCGCCATTCTTCGCCGAGGCTCTGGCCCTTCCGTAATATCGACAGGCCAACAGGATTGTTCGAAAGTAGGTATGCACAGCTCTACTCCGTATCTTAGTCGTCACTAGCGCGGAGCGTCAACGCGGTTAGATTGAAGGTTCGCGTCGCGAAGGAAGGCAACACTGAGGTATACGGTTTTTCGGGCCTTGCATCTGATAACAGCTCTCTAGAGGTCGGTCGACAGTGAATTCGCTCCTGATGCCCTTCATACTCTGCTTCACCGTTCTCGCTTCGGTCAGCTTCGGCGTCCTCGCCGCGTATGCAGTAGTCTTTGCAATTATTTCGACCTTCGGCCGCCCCGCCCAGCCGGAGCAGGCTCGCGCGCGACTGGTTTTAGTACCAACCCAGCACCATGCTAGCGGAGACTAAGAATTTGTAGCGCTCTGCGGGCTGTCGTGAGTGCGTTCCGCGGTCGCATTCAGAAGGCTTACTTAGTTCCTGCCCTCCCGCTCGCCACCGCCATCAAATACCAGGATGAATGCGGAAGCCACTGTTCGCCCCAGCGCCAGTCGTTGTCGGCACCCGTTTGGCGATAGGTCAGCAGGTAATCGATGTCGTTCTCGTCCTTGAATCCGCCGGTGATGCCGTTTGAAATTCCGCCCGGAGCGTTCGTGAATTCCCACGAATCGAAATACATATAGGGAGGATTATTCCTTCCGACGCCATTCAGCATGCATGAATCAAACGGATTCAGGCCGAGAATCCAGTTCAGCTGGTCCGTCGCGAACGACTCCAGTTTTTTCTGAAATGCAGGATCGTCCGCAAAGAGCGGCTCTGCCAGTCTCGCCGCCGTCGCTACTGATGCCAGCCGCGCATTCTCGCCCTGCCACCACGGAGCGGCGTCGCTGTTATGAGGAAAGAAGAAGCTCGTACGCCGCGCGCCGGTTTTGTCCTGCACGTACTCGCGGCTGTAGCCGAACGGATTGTTGACCTCGCCCGTAATCGCCAGTTCAAAGTCCAGAGATTTCTGCACAACATCGCGCACCTGCTGGCGCACCGGCGCGTCTGCGATCTCGAAGTAATAGAGCAGGCTCACGACCGGAAATCCGCCGTCCGACGCGTGAAAGAACGGGCGCGTTCCATCATCCGCGCGCCAGTAATCCTTGTAGCCTCCGGAGCTGATCTGCCGCGCCATCAGGCTCGTAGCTCGCCGATCGGCCGCCACTTTGTATTTCTCCCGGTGCGTCGCGCGGTACAGTTCCGTCGCCGCTGCCAGCGCGCAATAGTCGTCGACGATGTTTTCTTTACCATAGTTCGTCAGCTTCAGGTTTTCTTTTTCGAGGAAATCGAATGCATCCTCGGCAGCTTTCAAATAATCGACGTTCGTAAAATCTCCCGACACCGGATACGTGCTCGCCATCGCCAGTGCCGCAATGGCGATTCCGCCTCCCGACCTGTAGCTGACTTCATATTCCAGATCGTTATTGGCAGACTCGATCATCTCTTTCGCGCCCTTGCCCGGCTCCGACTCGATTCCGAAACGTTTCATCTCTCCGGCGATTTTGCGCTTTTCCGGAACCTGGTCGACTCCGCCGTTTTCTACCGAGCGGTAGAACGATCCATTGGGAACCTTCAGCCGGACCAGATAATCCGCGCCGAACATCGCCTCATCAAGCAGACGCGGCTGATACCGCGCGAAATCCGAAAGCCCGCGTAGCTTGGTCTGCTCGTAACTCTTCAGCAGGCTGTAGACGACCAAGGGAATCTGTTGCGGATTGAAGTACGTCGAGAACGACAGGTGCGACAGATGCTTGCCGTAATCGCCGGTCGCGTCCCACCAGCCGCCATGCGCGTCGACCGTGCCCGGTTTATGTCCATCGAAATGCAGGTGATGATCGGCCTTGTCCATCTCGCCCGAACTGCGCTCGTCTTTGAAGTAGTAAATGACGTCGGACATGGTGTTGCGCTCGAGCAAGTGGCGCTGAACGACAAAAGGAAACGAGCGTACCTTCCCCGATCCCGAGTCGCATACGAGGTAGTACTTGCCCTCGGTATTGAACGAATCGAAATCGAGAGTCCAGAAATACCAGTCTCGCCACTTCTCGACGGGGCCGGAGGATTTCGCTGGAATTGGGAGCAGCTTACGGTCGGTAGCGTTGTCGTAAAGAGAGCAATCATCTATACGATCACTTGATTTTCCGAGGACCACAGCATGCTTCGGCCCCTCGATTTCGTACCCCAGATGATTGATGAGAATTTTCAGTTCGCCCGCGAAGGATGGGAGAGAACAAAGCAAAGGGAAACTGCAAACCAAAGCCCAGAGCGCCACCCGCTTCATGATTGTCATCCTTATGACGTCATCGAAACAACGCCATAGATTAGGCCTTGGCTATAGGATTTCCAAACTCTTATTTGAAACGCGAAAGTTTCAGGCGGGCAGGATGCAACACAATCGGGGTTTCGGCGGTTTCTCAATGCACGTGGAACAAATGATCCAATAAAAAGAAGACTGCGGCGCCCACAAACACCAGCAGCGCCATCTTCATCGCAGGCTCTTTATTTACTTCCGGAACGAGGTCAGAAGCGGCAACGTAAATCGTGACGCCGGCCGCCAAAGGAAGCCCCGCGCCGACATGATGGCGGAAGATTGCCATGATCAAAACTCCAGCCAGCGTGGATCCCCCCAGAATCATCGACGCACCCCACGCAATCCCCCGGCTTCGCCCGCTGGCCAGCATGACCGAACTCACCGTAAATCCTTCAGGGATCTTGTGAAGGAAGATCGCCAGAAAGATCAGCCATCCCAGCCAGTTCGATACAAGAAATCCTGAGGCAATCGCGATCCCGTCGAAAAACGTGTGGATCACGAGCCCGAGCAAAACCGAATACCCCTTGTGGGAATGAATGAATTCTTCGTGGTGCGTCTCCTCGCCGAAATGGAAGTGCGGCGTGACCGTGTGCTCGAAGAAATGGATGATCAGATATCCCATGAGTACGAGATAGGCCGCAGCCCTGCCGCGCAGTTCGATGCTCTCGGGAACCATTTCGACCAGTGCGGTCGCCAGCATGAATCCGGCACCCAGGGCGACAAAGTAGCGCAGGTAGCGCCGCTCCCAATGCCGCTGCACGATTATTGCGCCGCCGAAAATATTTGCCGCAGCGGCGGTAAGTCCCAGAAGAACACTGGTCAGGATGGGGTTCATGAATTGCGGGGATAATACCAGCCCATGCTGGAATTCACCACAGAGGCACCGAGACAAAGAAAATCCTGATGTGTTTCTCCGTGCCCCCGTGTCTCCCTGGGAAATAATGCTAGCCCGAGTGTCGGATGTGCATCACATCGCCATCCTGCACGATGTAGTCCTTGCCTTCGAGGCGAAGCGTGCCCTTGGCGCGTGCGTTCGCTTCAGATCCGGCTTCAAGTAGCTGGTCCCAGCGAATCGTCTCGGCGCGGATGAAATGCTTTTCCAAATCGGAGTGAATCGCCCCGGCCGCTTCCTGCGCGCGTGTGTGAGCCGGAATCTGCCAGGCTCGGCATTCGTCTTCCCCGGCTGTGAAGAAGGAGATCAGGCCCAGCAGCTTATAAGTCGTGCGGATCAACCGCGTCAGTCCGCTCTCTTTCAAACCATAGCTCGAGAGGAATTCCGCCGCATCTGCATCGCTCATCTCCGAAAGTTCAGCTTCGACTTTGCCGCAGATCGCCGTTGCGCCAGCGTTGGGCCGCGCTGCAATTTCCGTGAGCTTGTACTTGCCGACCGCCTCCTCAAGCTCTTTGCCCAGTTCGCTCGATTCGCCGATGTTCAGGACGTACAAGATCGGCTTTTCGCTCAGAAACATGAATCCGCGGATGCGCTTCTTGTCCTCAGGCGTCATTTCCATTTCGCGCAGAGGCTTCTCCGAGCCCAGATGAACATTGGCGCGCTTGAGCAGTTCGAATTCCTTTTCCAGTTCGGGCGTCTTCATCTTCTTCAAATCTTTTTCCAGGCGCTCGAGACGTTTCTCGATCTGGCCAAGATCACTCACCATCAGATCGAATTCAACATTCTTGATGTCGCGCAAGGGATCGATCTCGCCAACATGCGGAATTGCCGGATCGTCAAAAACCCGCACCACATGGGCCAGCGCATCCACCTGCCGCAAATGGCCGATGTACGCGCTCTCTTTGAGCGCGTCTTGCCCGATTGCGCCAACATCAACGTAATCGACCGACGTGTGGGTCAACCTCTTCGGGTTGTAGAGAGCCGCGAGGCGGTCAAGCCGATCATCTGGCACCTTCGCCACTCCCACGTGCGCTTCGCGCGGATTCGCGCTCGGTGCGGAAAGATGCGCCTTGGTCAGTATCTGAAACAGCGACGTCTTGCCCACCTGGGGCAGTCCAATAATGCCGGTCTTCATGGGGAAGCTTCTAGCTCCTGGCTTTTGCAGTAAGAGGCGGGAATTCCTGGTTACATCGCGCTGCGGCCCGCCCCGTTTTCGGCCAACTTCTGAGAATAAACCATCCGCTCGCGAATTGACCAAACAGCCGCCCCGCGCCGTAGAAATCGCTGTCTGTGATTTCGATCACATTCAGGAGTGATGCGCCAAATAGGGCAGACAAGTGATCCGCCCTATTCTGCGCCCAGAAGCAGTTCCACCGAGTGCTGTGATGAGGCCGCGGGGAATCTGTTCAATTCTGTCCGGAGGAGTTGTTTATGTTCTCCAAGCCCGCCGCCAATTGGTACCACAGCAATCAATACAATGCGGAAGCCGTCTGCGAACACTGCGGCGGAGTCATCCGGCACGAGCGCTGGTGCATCACTCGCGATGCCCTGGTTCAATACGCCTACGGAATCGTCCTCGATCCAAGCAAGATGACTTTCAGTGATCGGCTTATCCTGCACGCGCTCGGAGTGTCGTGGCAGAACAACCCTAGCCAGTTCGCCGTTGACGGTGCCTAAATCGCGGACACACGCGATACTTTGCTCCGCCTAATCAGGTGGGGGAGAAAGAGTCCTGCGAAGGGCATGAGTTCACTCGTGCCGTTAAGGTTGAAAAGCGAGAGCGCTTTAGCACCCGAGGGGCGAACCCTCTGGCCGACGATCAG
>Ga0209168_10003223_pt1 | contig 11356 bp, 9 predicted proteins | sample Coa_R1_FD_187156 | JGI IMG/M metagenome (GOLD analysis project Ga0209168, IMG submission 187156) | Surface soil microbial communities from Centralia Pennsylvania, which are recovering from an underground coalmine fire - Coalmine... | ecosystem: Environmental > Terrestrial > Soil > Unclassified ... | reverse complement strand
TAACGACAAGATTTCTGTTGGGCCACCCTACTACAACATGACGTTTGTCCCGATCATGGTCCCGCTCTTGCTGGCGATGCCGATCGGGCCAATCCTCAAGTGGAAACGCGACGACATTCGTTCGGCGATGGGGCGCCTTAAGCCGGCTGCATATGCGTGCCTTGTTGCGGCGATTATCACTTTGGTGGTCACGCTGGGGCACAATGTGCTCGCAACTTTCTTTATGGCGATCGCCGCATGGCTCGTCTTCGGCTCATTCGCCATTCTTGTGCATCGTACCCGAATTGGCTCTGTGCCGCTTTCGAAATCCTTTTGGCTCGCTCGCACCACCCCGCTGGCATTTTACGGTCTCATCATTGCGCATGCTGGGATGGGAGTCACCATAGCCGGCATCACTGGTATGACGAACTGGGCAACAGAGAAGATAGAAATGCTGCGGCCCGGACAAAGCTTGCAGCTTTCCGGCTATGACGTTCGGCTGCGATCCGTTGGCGACATTGCGGGACCGAACTATGAAGCCGAACGGGGTTACTTCGATATTGCTCGCCGAGGTAAGCCCTTTGCTCAACTTTATAGTGAACGACGGTTCTATCCCGTGCGACAGCAGCAGACCACAGCGGCCGGAATCAGGACCAATTTGATTTCCAACCTCTACGTCACCCTGGGTGATCCTGACGGCAAAGGATCGTGGGCGGTGCGGTTCTACTACCATCCGTTCATGCCTCTGGTCTGGCTTGGAGCGCTGACAATGTCCCTTGGCGGCTTTATCTCGCTTTTCGATCGACGCCTGCGCGTTGGTGCACCTCAACGATCGGCCACCGGCTTGTTCGCCGTTCCCGCCGAATAGGACAGCAATCATGCTCCCCGCGCGGTCCTTTATCCCACTCGCTGCCTTCCTGGCCGTAGCGGCGCTGCTCGCCATCGGCCTGCAAAATGACCCACATAAAATACCGTCGATGCTGATTGACAAGCCGACGCCTGATTTCGCGCTCACTTCGCTTACCGGAGACGATAACGGCTTCAGCCATCATGATCTAAAGGGTAACGTCTCGCTCCTCAATGTGTTCGCTTCCTGGTGTCCGGGTTGTCGCGTTGAACACCCAATGCTTATGCAGCTTGCGGCAAGAGGCGACGTTCCGATCTACGGCTTGAACTGGAAGGACAGGCAGGCAGATAGCAAACGATGGCTTGCAAAAAACCAGAATCCCTATGCGCGCGTCGGCCTCGATGAATCCGGACGAGTCGGCATCGATTTAGGCGTAACGGGCGTTCCCGAGACATTTGTTATCGATCGTACCGGGCGCATTCGCTATCGCTACCCGGGCCCTATCACACAAGAGGTCTGGCAAGAGCATTTTGAGCCTTTGTTGAAGGACTTGCGGGGCTTGCAATGAGAGGAAAGAAGAAACCTTGGCTCAAGGTCACGGCTGCCACGTTGCTGATGGGATTGGTATTAGCTCCCTGCCATGCAGTTACGCCCGATGAAGTGCTGAAAGACCCTGTCCTGGAATCGCGAGCCCGCGCCCTGAGTCAGCAGCTGCGTTGTGTCGTCTGCCAAAATCAGAGTATTGACGATTCAAATGCGCCGTTGGCGCACGATTTGCGGGTTCTGCTTCGCGAACGTCTCGCGGCGGGCGACAGCGATCAGCAAGCAACCGACTTCCTTGTCGCGCGTTACGGCAATTTCGTTCTGCTCAAGCCGCCCCTTCACTGGAACACGGTTCCGCTCTGGATCGGACCCTTCCTAATTCTCCTGATCGCGGGCATCGGCTTCAGACGTTATTTTGGCCGATCGAAGCATGCCGCCACGCCGGAAGCACCATCCCCGCTTAGCGACAACGAAGAGCAACGGCTTGAGATGCTGCTCGGCGACGGGAGGTCGGTATGACACTTTGGTTTATGATGACGATCATGATCGCCATAGCAGCTGTAATCGTGTCCTCGCCTTTCGTTCGGAAGCTGGAGCGGTCACGCTTGGCCGCCGCTGGAGCACTCGCCGTCCATCGCGATCAGCTCAAGGAAATCGAGAACGAGGCCGCCCAGGGGCTTATCGATGATGCTCAGGCCAAGAATGCTAGCATCGAAATCAAACGGCGACTCCTAGCTTCGATTCCTGATGATCAGAACGCGGCTCTGAGCCCGCAAGATCGTAAATTCGCACTTATCACCGTTACCGCAATCGTGGTCTTCGGCTCCGTAGGCCTGTATGCGGCCATTGGCAGTCCGGACTTGCCCTCCGTCGCCATGGCGCAACGCGAGTCTACGTCATCGGTGGCCCAGAATTTGACCGGGACATCCGATATTCGACCAGTCGGCGCACAAACCGCGACGCCATCTCAACCTTCGACATTGCAGGCCAAGACCCAATCCCAAACCGGGCTACCGCCCGTCGAAGATATGATTCAACGATTGCTCACAAGATTGCAGCGCTCGCCGCAGGATCCCGAGGGATGGCGGGTTCTGGGCTGGTCGTATTTCAGTCTGGAGCGTTTTGCCGATGCGGCCGATGCCTATTCAAAGGCCATCGAACTTCGCCCGAACTCCGCCGAGTATCGAAGTGCACGTGGCGAGGCGCTGGTTCGTGCAGCGAACGGACGCGTGTCCTCCGAAGCGCTAAGAGATCTGCAGGAGGCGTTGAAGCTCGATCCAAGAGACGTGCGGGCGCGTTTCCTGGTCGGACTTGCAAAAGAACAGGCGGGTGACAAGGCAGCGGCTCTTGCCGATTGGAACGGATTGATCGTAGAGGCCGACCCGAGTGAACCATCGCTCTCCGAGATCAAACAGCGCGTCACCGATCTGCGCAGGGAACTTGGCGACAACAGCGCGAGCCTGCCATCCGCTCCGAGAAACGCTGGCGGGGTCCTGGATTCGCTGAAAGCCGCCGACAGGCTTGCAGCAGCGCCTTCCGCTGAACGAGGACCACGTCCCGAAGATATTCGAAATGCGGAAAGTATGTCTCCCCAAGATCGGACCGCGATGATCCGAGGGATGGTGGATGCCTTGGCGAGCCGTCTGGAACAGTCGCCTCGCGATGTCGAGGGCTGGATCAAGCTCATGCGTTCGCGGGTGGTGCTTGGAGAGGCCGAATTGGCAAGGAAATCCTATCAGAGCGCGCTTCTAGCGTTCTCGGGGGAAGGAGCCGAGCGCGCCCGGATCGTCGAGGCAGCCCAGTCACTTGGATTAGCTCAATGAGTTTTGGTTACGAACGAACAGTTTAATTTTTTCATCGACAAGATCAATTGACAGACAAGGTGACAAAATTCGTATCCTGATTGTCGAAGACGAAGCCATATTCGCGCACCGCATCAAAGACCATTTGAAGGCGGCTGGATTCGTCACGGATCACGCCGAGGATGGAAACAAGGGTTGGGTGTTGGGCGACACCCAAGCCTATGACGCGGCAGTCCTCGATATTGGCTTGCCTGCCCTCTCGGGGCTCGAGGTTCTTAAGCGCTGGCGAACATCAGGGCGCACTTTGCCGGTGCTCCTCTTGAGCGGTCGCTGCGGATGGGTAGAACGAGTGAACGGGTTGAATGCAGGGGCCGACGACTACCTTGAAAAGCCGATTCACAGCGAAGAGCTTGTGGCTCGGCTCAGATCGCTCCTACGCCGCGCGTCTGGAAAGCCGGATCCCACCATACGACACGGCGATATCGAAATAGATGCGACCGCCGGCTGCGTAAAGCGATCAGGCCAACCTGTGGAGCTTACAGCCCTTGAGTTTCGGATACTCGAATACATGATGCACCGCCTGGGTCGCATCGTCTCTCAAGACGAGCTACTGGACCATATCTATGCGGTCAATGACCTTCGCGATTCGAACACGATAGAAGTCTACGTGGCGCGACTGCGGAGGAAGCTTGGTCGCGAAACAATCCGCACCATTCGGGGCATGGGATACCGCATTGGATAGTTTGATGCCTTGGCGAAGCTTCCGCGCTCGCCTCGTGATTGGGGCAGCCACGTGGATTGCTGCCGGATTGGCAATCAGCGGCTTCGTACTGTCCGGAATTTTTCGCGACGTGGTCGCTGCCCAGTTCGATCATGATTTGCTCGATCACGCTTCAGAGTTGGCGAATCTGGTCAAGATCGATCCAAATTCGAAGCCTATCGTCCACACGGTAGTCAGTGATCCTCGATTTTTGCCAGCGCGTTCTGGGCTTTATTGGCAAGTGGAGTTGCAAAATGGCGCATCGCTCCGCTCTCCATCGCTCGAAGACGCGCTCCTTCTACCAAATGGACCGACTAGCGATGATGGCGCACCAATCAGCGTCAATGGTCCTACCGGCCCAATGCGGCTGATCCGGCGACTATTCCGTCCTGGTCACCTCAACGAAGCCCTGACCGTCAGTGTCGGTGTTGATGAGCGCCTGATAGACGAGGAGATGAGAAAGGTGCAGATGCCGCTTGCCATGTCCCTGGCCATGATTGCCTTTGGCCTGATCGGAGCGGCATACGCGCAGATCGTATTCGGCCTGAAGCCCCTTTCGCGGATACGCCACGAGCTCGCGGCAGTAAGGTCCGGCCATCTCAAGCAACTGTCCGATAATCTGCCCTCCGAAATCCAGCCGCTTTCGAAAGAGCTGAACGGAATGATCAATGCTAATTTCAAGATGGTTGAGCGCGCCCGCACACTCGCCGGCAATTTTGCACACGCGCTCAAGATGCCTATCGCCGTTCTTATCAGCGAGGGCAGAGAGCTCGAGCAACGCGGCCACCCTGAGATGGCACGGCTGCTTCTCGAGCAGTGCTCGCAAATTAACCTTCTTATTGACTACCAGACAGCAAGGGCGCGCGCGTCCGCGTTAGTAAATGCGGGAGCATCATCATCGCTCATGAGCGTCATTAAAAACATCGTCTCGGCCTATTCCAGGTTGCCCAACGGCCTTGGCAAGGACTTTGAACTGAAGGCCCCGAGCGATCTCGTCGTCGCCTGCGATCCAAACGACCTGACCGAAATACTTGGTAATCTCATAGACAACGCCGCCAAGTGGGCGCAAGCGCGCGTTCTCATTTCTTCGGTGGATCTCGGTGAGGTGGTTCAGGTTACGGTGGAAGACGATGGACCGGGCGTTCCACCGGAGCAGCGCGAGACAATATTTGAAGTAGGCACACGAATGGACGAGAGCAAACCAGGTTCCGGCTTGGGTCTCGCCATTGCCCGCGATCTTGCCTCTCTCTACGGCGGCCAGATCCACATCCAAAAATCAGATCTCGGCGGAGCCGCAGCCGTTCTGGTCTTGAATAACATCAAGCCGATCTGAACCAGCAGCTGTGGGTTTCGCGAGACGTATCGAACCTAACCCCCGAATCTCCAGGATATCAAATGAGAATACTGATCTTAGTGGCCTGCTCTATTCTTCTCATAACAACAAGCCACGCCCAAATCAGTCAGAAAGAGATTACCTTTGTGGGAATGATCGACTGCATCAAGGAAGCAACGACAACAAACTCGATCGAGGATAATGGTGAGGTCCTCATCCTCTCTTGCAACACAGGTAAAGCAAAGGTCCTGTTCAACTTTCTCGGCAGAAAGGTTCGCTCCGAAGTCGTGCAGGATAAAAATGGAAAATTTGAAAATAGGCCATTCGGAAACAACGCCTGCTATCATCGGATCGAGGATGCAGCGGGTAAGACCACAGACGATTTTCGCTGTGACTTAGTATTGGTAGTGGGAGACATATTGACTGATTAGATGATGCGTCTCTCGCGAAGGGCGAATTCCGTTTTCGCAGCCAGAGAGCGCTCATCGATGACAGGCCGCCACGGGACGAGCTAGAATTCAAACGCGTTCTCGATCATTGCGAACTTGCCATGCGAGCTGCAGCGTGCCGCGCCCAAGGTAACAGCGGAATACAACGCAGAGACTCAGAGTTTGTCCTTTTCCGCGACTATAGCCTCGGGGCCATCTGCTAGGGAATCGATCACGCCGAATTCCGACACCGGCATGATCCAATAGACTATTTTTGAGCCTGCGAATGCCGTCTTCAGGCGTTCAAGTAACTGACCTGCATCCTGTACCTGAAGAATGATTCGGATCATCAACTCATCGGCATGACCCTTGACCTGCTCGGAAGGCGTGTGCAGTCGCACACCGGGACCGTGTCCAGCGATATCGGAGGCCGTAAAGCCGGATGTGAGGTCACTCCGCTCGCTGAGATAGTCGAACAGCTCCTGACGGAGCGATCGCGCAGCGATCAGGGTGAGGCAGACGAGTTGGGCACTCATTTTGCCTCCTTGGCAACGCCGCCAAACCGCCGATAGAGGATCGGCAGCAGGATCAGCGTCAAGGCAGTAGACGAGACGAGACCGCCGATCACTACGACGGCGAGCGGGCGCTGAATTTCCGATCCCGGCCCTGTGGCAAACAGCAAGGGAATGAGGCCGAGCGCGGTGATGCTGGCGGTCATCAAGACGGGCCGAAGCCTTCGCTTGGCACCCTCCGTGACGATGCGTTCTTCCGGGAAGCCGAGCGCGCGGAGCTGATTGAAGTAGGAGACCAGGACGACGCCATTGAGCACGGCGATGCCGAGCAGCGCGATGAAGCCGACGGACGCCGGAACTGAGAGATACTCGCCAGCGAGAACCAGAGCGAAGACACCGCCAATGGCGGCGAACGGGATGTTAATGAGTACCAGAAGCGCCTGACGGATGGAGCCGAAGGTTGTGAATAGCAGGACAAAGATGAGACCAATCGCCACCGGCACCACGATTGAGAGACGTGCGGCCGCGCGTTGCTGATTTTCGAACTGCCCGCCCCAGGTGAGCCGGTAGCCCTCGGGCAATGGCAACTCTGCCGCTACCTTCTGCCGCGCTACATCGACGAAGCCAACCATATCGCGGCCACGCACATTGGCCCGCACCACGCTCATCCGATATCCGTTCTCGCGGTTGACCTGGACGGGACCGTCTACCCGATGAATGCGGGCGACCTGCGAAAGAGCAACGTGCTGGCCGTTGGCGAGCGTCAACGGCAGACTCGCAAGCAAGGTCGGCGCCTCCCGCGTCGCCTCGCTGCCGCGAACCAGGATCGGGGTGCGGCGTCCTTCTTCCAGCACGGTGCCGATCGTGCGGCCCTCGATCTGGGTACGCAGCGAGTTGGAAATCGAGTCGACGGTCAGACCGAGACGTCCCGCCTCCATGCGGTTTACGACAACCGTGTAATATTGCACGCCCTCGTTGAGTGTACTGTAGACGTCCTCGGCGCCGTCGATGCGCGATAGAACGGCGGACAGCTTGCTCGCAACCTCGCTGAGCTTGCTGATATCGCTGCCGAAAATCTTCACGGCAACGTCGCCTCGTACGCCGCTGATCATCTCCTGCACACGCATGTCGATGGGTTGCGTGAAGCTCAACGACAGGCCGGGAAAATCGGCCAGCACGCGCCGCAACTCCTCGATCAGCGCAGATTGATCGGCTGCCTTGCGCTCCTCCGCAGGTTTCAAGACGAGGAATGTGTCGGTCTGGTTGGGTCCCATTGGATCCAGTCCAAGCTCGTCTGATCCGGTCCTGGCCACGATGCCCCTCACATCGGGCACCTTCGCAAGAATGGCGGACTGAAGCCTCGCATTGATCGCGAGCATCTCGTCGAGATTAATGGACGGTAGGGCCTCGACGCTGACAATGGTGTCGCCTTCGTCCATGGTCGGCATGAACGTCTTGCCGAGCTGGGTGTAGGCGTAGCCCGCGCCAATGAGGGCGACGACCGCTGCGATGATCACCTTGCGTTCGTTCTTCAGGGCCCAATTGAGCGCCGGGACGTACAAGCGGGAAGCGGTGCGGATGAGCCACGGCTCGTCGTGCGATGCCGTCTTGAGGAGAAACGAGGTTGCGACTGGAATGACCGTGAGCGCCAACAGCAGCGAGCCGGCCAGCGCGAATATGATCGCGAGCGCCACAGGGATGAACAATTTTCCCTCAAGTCCCTCCAGGGTCAGCAGCGGCACGAACACGATCATGATGATTAGCACGCCCGATGCGACCGGCTGAAGCACCTCGCAGACTGAGCGAAAGATGATGTGGACGAGCGGCGCTGCCTTGCCTGTCGGTTGCTTGCTCAGATTTCCCACAACATTCTCTACGACGACCACCAGCGCGTCGATCAGCATGCCGATCGCGATGGCAAGGCCGCCTAGGCTCATCAGGTTTGCTGACATTCCGACGAAACGCATCACGATCAAGGCAATCAGGATCGCAAGCGGCAGGCTCAACGCGATCACCAGCGAGGCCCGCCAGTTGCCGAGGAACAGCAGCAGCAGCACAACTACCAGAACGGTTGCCTCACCGAGTGCGCGGACAACAGTTCCGACGGCGCGGTCGACCAGCCGGCTGCGGTCATAAAACACGTTGATCGCGACGCTCTTCGGCAGCCACGCCTTGAGCTCGTCAAGGCGGGCGCGAACATCGCTGACGACCTGGCGGGCATTGGCGCCCCGCAGACCAAGCACAAGTCCTTCGACCGTCTCGCCGTGGCCGTCGGTGGTGACCGCTCCATAGCGCGTCAATGATCCTATCTGGACCCTGGCAACGTCCCTCACCCGGATCGGAATACCGTCCCTGGTGTCTACGACGATCTGCCTGATGTCCTCGATAGTCTGGATGCTGCCTTCGATCCGGACGAGAGCGCTGTCCTCGCCCTGATTGACGCGACCTGCGCCATCGTTGCGGCTGTTAGCGTCGATGGCTCGTCGAAATAGGTCGTAGGAAATGCCGCGGGCGGCAAGCGCATCGCTGAGCGGCACGATTTCGAAAGCGCGGACGTATCCGCCCAATGCGTTTACGTCGGCGACCCCAGGTACAGTCCGCAGCGCCGGGCGGATTACCCAGTCGAGCAGACTGCGCCGCTCCGCGAGCGACAGATCAGAACTGTCGATCGTGAACATGAACATTTCGCCGAGCGGGCTCGTGATCGGTGCCAGCCCGCCGCTCACGCCGTCGGGGAGATCGCGCGCGACGTTGGACAGGCGCTCGGTCACCTGGTTGCGCGCCCAGTAGATGTCCGTGCCATCCTCAAAATCGACGGTGATGTCCGCGAGCGCATATTTGGTGGTGGAGCGAAGGATCTTCTTATTGGGCAGTCCAAGTAGTTCAAGCTCGATCGGGACGGTGATCCGCTGCTCGACCTCTTCGGGCGTGAGACCCGGCGCCTTCATGATGACTTTGACCTGGATTGGCGAGACGTCCGGAAAGGCGTCGATCGGTAGGCTCGGCAGCATCACCACGCCAGCGCCAACCAGCAAGAGCACGCCGAGTAAGACGAACAGCCGCTGCGAAAGCGCAAATGCGACAAGCCGCTCGAGCATTAACCCGCTCCGAGCTTGAGCAGGATTCCCCTCAGCGCGGATATACCGCCGCTCGCGACTTCATCCTTTTCCGTGATTGGGCCTGACACCACCACGTGGTCCTGGTCCTCCTCAAGCAGCATGACCGGGACAAGGCGGAAGCCCTCTGGTGTCGCCACGAACACCGCCGCCTGCTCGCCGCGCCGGAACAGCGCGCTATAGGGCAGCTCCCAGGCGCTTCCGGCCGAGGAAGCAAAGCCGATGCGCGCTTGAGCTGTCTGTCCGGGCCGCAGTCCGCCTGTGTTCGCAACCTCCGCGCGGACCAGAATCGTTTGAGTCGCAGCATCGGCGGTTTCCGAAACCAGGACCACTTGCCCCGGCGTTGCGTAGCCCTCGACCTCCACCTTGGCACCCGGTCGGATGGCGCGGATGTTCGATGCTGAAACTGCGATTTCGACCCATAGCGGAGACAGCTGCGCAAGCTTGACGAGCGGTGCTGTTTGCTCCACCCGCTGGCCGGGAGAAACCAAGATGTCGACGACGGTCGCAGTACGCGGAGCGACGACGGAAAGGGCCGCGTTGATGGCGGCCTCGCTGGTCAGCTTCGAAATTGCTTCGTCCGAAAGGCCGCTGAGCCGCAGCATCTGTCGCCGCTCGGCAACGACGATGCTGGCTTGGCGAGCTTCGGTCTGGCTCGCCTCAAGCACCCGTTGCGCGACGGCGTTCGATTCGATGAGCCGGGAATTCCGGTTGAATTCGCGCGTGGCCAAAACTTCCTGCTGGACGGCCTGCAGGTAGTCGCGTTGCTGGGAAACGAAAGCGGAGCTTTCCATGACAAGGAGGGGCTGGCCGGCGATGATGCGGTCCCCTCGAGCGACAGAAAGACCAGTCACCATGCCGGCTACGGGGCTGCTCACGACCCACAATTGCGGTGTGGGGATGACGATCTGGGCGGGATAAGGCAGCGTCTTGTCCGTTGGGCTCGCGACCGGATGGACAACACGAACTCCGAGATTCGTCGCCTGTTCGGGGCTCAATTTTACCGCGTCCTCGGCCATCACGATTGAGGGCAGGCCGATTAGCACCAGGGCAGCTATCGTTCGAGCCAGCCTTCGCCACTGGGACGAACGGAGACGCACTTTGTATGAATTTGTGATTGATGTTTTCACAGCGGCAGCCGATCTAAATGGGTCCATCGCTTCGCCTTGAGGATCCAGTGTCGAGTTGAACCTCCGAAACGCATCAGCGGTGAGCTTATATTCGCTCGTAGTGGTCAGGAGCCTGTTGATCTATGTCAGGTAATTGTCAGGCCCAACGTGCAGATTGGCCACTATCCGCAATCTCCGGTTACGGGAAGCGCAGCGACTTCGTTGGCAGCTATTTCGCTGCTGCAGGCCCCCGGCCATCGCCGCCCCCGATGATGCCGGCGATTGCGCTGCCCATAATCGCTCCCGCGACTTCGTCGCCGCGTATCGCCGCGAATTGGACTTGCCCGAATCTACGATGCGGGATGGATCCGCTGCGGAGTGACTAATCCTGCCGCGGCCGGAGCCGCCGTGAGGATCAGTCCCATGCGATACAGGCGGCACCTTTGATCAGCCTCATCAAACAACTTTCGTAATCTACGTTCAAACGGTGATAGTTCGATCCGCCGACTACCTCACCGAATGTGATGGAATCATTCTGCGAGCTCCATGCCGTCGAACTAAAGAAGTGTTTAGCGCTTGAGACGAAGCCCTCGTGCGGCGGATGTTGACGATATCTCCTACATCTGCGTGCCCCTGCACCCCTCCTGGACTATCCTTCTTGACGCATTTCACACGGCATTTCACGCAAATGGTGGAAACGCCTTCGTTGGCCGGGAGCTTGCCTGTTACCTTCGCAAAGCTGGCATTAAGAACATACGGGTCAAAATCCACGTTGGCACCGCAAGCCCCGGCGAATACCGGCGTACCCACCTGCTTTCATTGCTCGATGTGATGCACGACAAGGTCGTTGATTTCGGCTTTTTATCGGAAACGCAACTTAGCAAGCATCGTGCGGCTCTCGTCGATCATCTTAAGGACCCAGACACG
>Ga0209168_10003222_pt1 | contig 11360 bp, 9 predicted proteins | sample Coa_R1_FD_187156 | JGI IMG/M metagenome (GOLD analysis project Ga0209168, IMG submission 187156) | Surface soil microbial communities from Centralia Pennsylvania, which are recovering from an underground coalmine fire - Coalmine... | ecosystem: Environmental > Terrestrial > Soil > Unclassified ... | reverse complement strand
CCGTTTCTCGTGGCCGCAGCCCCGCCCGAGGTGGAAGGCTGCCTTTGACCCCTCGACCGCGCCCGCGTACGACACCGCCAATATCCTTATCGAAGGATCGGGGTCCCGCCAGCCCGCTTGACTTTTGCAGCTTTTCACTAAGACTGTGTCCGATGCCGAGGATAAGCGCCGGATTAATCATGTACCGAAAACAACAAGGCCAGGTGGAGGTGCTGCTCGTACACCCCGGTGGACCGTTCTGGGCCAAAAAGGATCTCGGCGCCTGGAGTATCCCCAAAGGGGAAGTGAATCATGGGGAAAACGAGCTGGCGACGGCTCAGCGCGAGTTTGAGGAAGAAATCGGATTTCAGCCGCAAGGTCCGTTTCTGCCAGTGGGTGAGGTGAAACTCAAAGGCGGAAAGGTCGTTCGGGCTTGGGCATTTGAGGGCAGTCTAGATCCGACTAGAATTCGCAGCAATACCTTTCGCCTGGAGTGGCCGCCCCGCTCAGGCCATTTCCAGGATTTCCCTGAAATCGATCGTGCTGGATTCTTTTCAATTAAGGAAGCAAAAGAAAAGATCATTCCCGCTCAAGTTCCCCTGCTGGAAGCCCTTAGGAGACAGATAGCTGGCTCTCCCGATGCACAAAAAAATAGCAGCTCCTCCTGCACCTGCTAAGGTCTCTATCGCGCAATGTCAAATGTGACCGAAGAGGCACCGTGCGATTCTCGGGTTCCGTTATCCGTTGTGCTTCAAGAAGAGATCGCTGCGCGGAGAAGCTCTATTTGTAACCCTCCATCCTTAGCGTAACATCTCTAAATGGTTAACCTCGGATAACCCGCAAACCGCTGGCGTCTTGGCGGCGATGGGAGTACAATGGGGCGCATCGGTGGGAATCTTCTCCCATCGCGAGGAAACAGGTTTCAAACTGATTCACACTACGCCAGGCAAAGGAGCGTCCCTATGTCGGATCTCGTGGTCACAAACTGGTTTGGGGACTTGGTTTCGCATCCGAAAGTGATCGTCGAAGCCAACTCGGCGGAGGAGATCATTGCCGTCCTGAAAGACCCTGTAAAGTATCCCTCCCCTGTGCGGGCGGTGGGCTCCAACCATTCCACTTCACCCTGCGGCGTGGCCGATGGCGGGACGCTAATCAAAATGACCAACATGAACCGCATTGTGGAGATCACAAGCGACACGGTGACGGCGCAGGCCGGCGCGCTCTACATCGACATTTCCCACGAGCTTGAAAAGCACCAGCTCCAGTTTTACGTCAACACGGAGATCGGCAGCCTCTCGGCAGGCAGCGCCGCATGCGCGGGAACGAAGGACGCCTCCATGCCGGGCGAGTTTGGGCAGGTGAATTCCTACGTCATTGCTCTCAAGATGATCCTGCCTTCCGGCGACGTGATCGAAGTGGACGAAAGCCAGCCGGAGGTGCTGCAAAAAGTTCGCTCGAGTTACGGCACGTTTGGGATCGTCACTGAGGCCACTTTCCGCGTCAAACCCATTCAGCCGATGGCGGTCTACCATGAAACCTTCAAGCTTGAGGATTTTGTTCAGAAGCTGCCGGAACTCAAAGCGCGCAATGAGTCGATGTTTTATTACATCTTCCCCTTCGATGACCTGATCACCGTTGAATTCCGGAGATACAATCCGGGGGCAACCGGTTCGCCGAACCGCCACGTCTGGGCACTGCGCAACTACTTCTGGGCCACGATCGGACCGCGGTTCTGCCATCAGGTGGAGAACGATATTCCCATCGCGTCCGTGCGCTATGCGATCATCAACGATTTCTGCGCGCTGTGGCGCTTCAAGCTCACCGAGTTGATCCGGAGCGATTACACCATCGCCGCCGACCAAACGATCCGCTATCCCGTGGTCTCCGACGAGAGCCGCTACACGTTCAGTCTTTGGGCGTTTCCTGAAGAGCGCTATGCCGAGATCCTGCCTGAGTATTTCAAGTTCTGCCGGGACTATTACCAGCAGAAGGGCTACCGCACCAACATGCTGAATGTGGGCTACGCCATCGCCAAGGATCAGAGCTCGCTCCTCTCCTACTCCTACGATGGAAATGTCATGACGATCGACCCTGTCTCCACGGCTAACCCGGGATGGAAGGATTTCCTTCAAGCTTACAACGAGTTCTGCGTTGGGCGCGGCGGCAAAGCACTCTTGAATCAGACCTGGGGGGTCACGCGCGAGCTGGCGCAAAAATCCTTTGGAGACCGGCTCAAGGTCTTTGCAGAGACCCGCAAGCAGTACGATCCCGGCAATCGGCTGCTCAACGGCTATTTTCAAGACCTGCTGGCTGAGTGAAGAGTGCCCTTTAGCGGTGTAACGCTCGCGAAATATCCGGGCAATCGGCTCGACGGGGAGTCGATACATGAACTCCGGCTATCGCCAGCGTTTAACCCCAACGCAACCCATCAGCGAAACCCAGCTATTGTCTCGGACTGTTTCCCAATTTTTTGATTCTTCGCCGCTACCCACTCCTGTGTTTGTAGAGTTCCTCTCTGAATCAGGAATCCAAATCCGATTCGAGCCCGCTTGAAAGCATGCGGCTGAGAGCGGTGTGGTAGCGACTGGATACTGACCTCATTCCGGCCGGCTGCGGCGCCGCAGGATGAAGGCAAGCAGTTCAATGATTCCATAGACAAAAAGACAGAACCAAAGATCAACGAAGGTTCCCCAGTCAACTAATTTGTGATGACGAGCCCCGGGAGGCATGTAGGGAGACAACATCAGATAAAGTGCATTGCCCAGAATGACGGCGGCCAGGTACTTGATCCAGAGACGGGAGGTCGCTTTCATCAGGTTATTCAAGGTCGGTGGGGAGGTACTCAGCGACAACAAACTGCCGCCATGATGCGGCTATACTATATATGCAGTACATTCATGGCGCTCTCAAAACTAACGCTTGACTCCGAGGTTAAATACTTAAAGGGAGTCGGCCCGCGAAGGGCTGAAACCCTCGCCGCACGGTCTATTCGCACCATCGAAGACCTGCTCTACTATACCCCATTTCGTTATGAGGACCGGAAGCAGCTGGTGCGTGTTCGCGATCTTCTCCCCGGCCAGACGGCCACCATCCTTGTCAAAGTTCTTACCTGCGGGCTGACGCGTACGCGCAACGGCATCTACATCTACGACCTTGCCGCTGCGGATGACGGTGGCCCTGAGCCCGGCAAGCTGATTCGCTGCAAGTGGTTCAACGCCATTTACCTGGAAAGGAATGAAGTGTTCCATCCGGGCCAGCGCGTCTTTTTCTACGGAAAAGTGGAGCTTGACCGCTACGGCTCGGGCAATCTTGTGATGATGCAGCCTAAATTTGAAATCCTTGCCCATTCAGGAGAGAGTGAGACCGAATCCCTGGAAGTCGGGCGCATCACACCGATCTATGAGGCCATTGGCAATCTCTCACCCGCCGTATTGCGCCGCCTGATGTGGACCGCTCTTGCGGCTATGGACGGAAACATTCCGGAATGCCTGCCGGAATCGGTGCTGCGGAAAAATCGCCTTCCCTTTCGAGCCGCGGCGCTTCGGCAAACTCATTTCCCGGAGGAAAGCCGCTCGCTTGAGAAGTTATCGCAATTTCGCACGCCGGAGCAGGTGCGGCTGATTTTTGAAGAGTTTTTCAACGTGGGTGTAGCCCTTGCTTTGAAGCGGCGGCAATTCAAATGGCTGCCCGGAATTCAGCTCCGGATCACGGACACCGTGCGGCAGGCGATCAAACGCATTCTGCCTTTTCATCCCACCACTGCGCAGAAGCGCGTCCTGAAGGAAATTGCGGATGATATGACCTCGCCACATCCCATGAGCCGATTGCTGCAAGGCGATGTCGGGTCTGGCAAGACGATTGTGGCGCTCCAGGCGGCGATCATTGCTATCGAAAATGGCTACCAGGTGGCGCTGATGGCTCCCACTGAGATTTTGGCGGTCCAGCACTACCTGTATTGCAAACAACTGCTCGCTCCTTTGTCCTATGAAGTGGGTCTTCTGGTGGGCGGCCGCTCCACGAAAGAAAGAGCAGCCCTCAAAAAGCGCCTTGCCGAGGGCTCCGTGCAGCTTGCCGTCGGCACGCACGCCCTGATTGAGCCGGATGTTGAATTTGCCCGGCTGGCGCTCGTGATTGTGGATGAGCAGCATCGCTTTGGCGTGATGCAGCGTTATGAGTTAATTCGCAAAGGGCACGCCCCTCACGTTCTGGTTATGACCGCCACTCCCATTCCGCGCACTTACGCGCTGGCGGCCTACGGCGACTTGGATTTCTCCGTGATTGATGAGTTGCCGCCCCATCGCATGCCGATTGTCACCCGCGCCTATGCCGAGCGTGACCGTGCCCAGGCGTTTGAGTTCGTCCGTCGAAAGGTTCAGAGCGGAGAGCAGGCCTACGTGGTCTACCCCTTGATTGAAGAGTCGCAAAAGCTTGACCTGAAACCCGCCGTGCGCATGTTTGAACATCTTTCACGGAATGTCTTCCCCGAATTCCGAGTGGGGCTTCTTCACGGGCGGCTGCCGGCTGATGAGAAAGATCGTGTGATGCGCCGGTTTCGAGCCGGCGAGATTCAGATCCTGGTTTCAACCACAGTCATCGAGGTGGGTGTGGATGTGCCCAACGCCACGGTGATGCTCATCGAGCATGCGGAGCACTTCGGCCTGGCGCAGTTGCACCAGTTGCGTGGGCGCATTGGCCGAGGCACAGGCAAATCCTATTGCCTGCTTCTCGCCGGTGAAGCCCGAACCGAAGCGGCTGATGAACGCCTGCGCATTCTCACTCAAACCCAGGATGGTTTCAAGATTGCCGAGATGGATCTCAAACTGCGCGGGCCCGGCGAATTTCTTGGAACACGGCAGTGGGGCGTGCCGGCTTTTCGAATTGCCAATTTGCTGCGCGACCACGAGATCCTTGAGTGGGCGCGGCGTGAGGCCCTGGAGTTTGTTGAGCGCCCGGAGTCTTCTGAGGAATTGGCTGCCTTCACTCGCAGCCTTCGCGCTCACTGGTCGGAACGCTACCAGTTGGCGCGCGTCGGATGACCGATGGACGCCCAAACTCATTCTGCGACAGGATGCGTATCATTGCCGGAACTTACGGTGGGCGGCGCCTGAAAACGCTGAAAGGCGAAGCGCTGCGGCCCACCTCAGATCAGTTGCGCGAAACGCTTTTCAGCGTGCTTGGAGAAAGCATTCGGAGCGCAACGTTTTTGGATATGTACGCTGGCAGTGGCGCGGTGGGTATTGAAGCGCTAAGCCGCGGCGCTCGGGAGGTGGTTTTCGTAGAGCATCACCGGCCTGCCGTTGATCTGATCCGCGAAAATCTTCGGAGCCTGAGCATTGATTCCGGCTTCCGGATTATTCCGAGTCGCGTGCAGACCGGCCTGGAGCGGCTGGCAGGCCAGGGTGAAAAGTTTGATTTCGTTTTCCTCGATCCGCCTTATGCCGAAATTCGCGAATATCATCATACTCTCCGCGAGCTTGGCCGGCTGAAAATTCTGCGCCATACATCCTTGGTTATTGCCGAGCATTCCCGCCATTGCCAGCTTGAGGAACGTTATGGGGTGCTGTCGCGCGCGCGCCTCTTGCGGCACGGAGACTCGCAATTGGCCTTCTATCAAGCGTTGTAGCAATTGGGTGAAGAAACCCGGAGAGCTGCCATTCCCAGAGGCCAAAGGTGGTCCCGCACCTGCGAAGGAGGAATCTTGCAAGTTCCTTATGGGCAGCGCGTGATTCCTCACTCCGCTGAGAATGACAAGGGGTCCGAATCGTTTTTCAAGAACCTGTTACGGATTGCCTTCTTCAGGAAAATCCTTTGCCTTGAACTCTTTTTCCAGGCGATCGAGATCCTGCTGTGCTTTTTCAACCGCCTGTTTTGCAGCCTGAACTTCCGCCTGCTTGGCGTTAATTCTTGCAGCTAATACGGTTCGCTGATTGGGATCCAGCGTACGAAGCTGTTGCAGGTTCAAAAGCTTCAATTCTTCTTCCGCAAGCTTTTCTCCCTCCTGTGCGGACGCCAGCTGCTCGCGCGCAGCATCGAGACGAGCCTGCCAGTAGGCTTTCGTTCCGGGCTTGAGTCCAGGAGGGACCGCGCTTTCGGGAGTTCCGGAAATCCCAATAACTGATCCGAGAGAACCTTGAGTCCGCTGGATTTGATCCTGCAAGTCTTCAATTTCTTTCTGGTCGTCTGCAACCTGTTGCTGTTTTTGATGAAGCTGGTCGGTGAGCTTGTTGATGTCTTGCCGGCTATATTCCTGGAATAAGGTCTGATTGGGATTGGGATAATACTGCATGCTGCTTTGGCTCAGTTGCTGTTGTAGCACTGTAACTTCGCGTTGGTGCATTTGGAGTTGCTGTTGGGCCTGGTTCAGCTTATAACGAAGATAGGCTAGATCTTGCTCTTTGCTCACAGAACCGGCGTTTTCATTTCCGCTGGCCGAGGGGGAGGGAGGGTTGCTGGAGCCGATCAAGCCCACACCGCCGGTCTCTTTCGGGAGGTTATCGTTCGTATAGAGCGGGACATCTTTTAGATTTTGCTTTGCGCGTTGTTTCTGGAGGGCACGCGCAATATCAGCCAGTGATGGTTCAGAAGAGAGGGGCTGCTTGCATTCCTGCGATGGCGTTTGCTGCTGCGAGCGCGGTGCCGCGACGAGCATTGCGGTTACCAGAAGTACCGTGAGAGGCGATGTCACGAATCGGGTTGTTTTATTGTAAGGTAATATCGGATTCATATAACCCTAATCTAGGTCCGTCCGAGCTCAAAATCAAGCGGGGTTTCAGGGGGAGGACGATGAGTGTCCATTTTTTTGACGAATATCGAGATTCCTTGCCTTTTGGAGTTTCCTCCGAGAGAAGCCGAAGGGTTCTGTGCTGCTCATCCAGAATTTCTTGTCGCGCCGTAAAGCTTTTTCGTGATGCAAGCCATGTTTACATCTATTCGTGAGTGTTGCCTTCTGGAATCTGAAACTTAGCTTTGGCTGTGGCTCCGCCACGCTGTTTAACACCGTGCTTTCAGCGTAGAGTTTCCATGCAGCGAGCAACCAAAATCGTTCTGATCATTGTATGCATCGTGGTGGGCTTTGTGATCGCCGCTTTGCTCATAGCTCCCCGCCTTTTCGACGTCGATCATTATCGGCCCGATGTAATTTCCTACATCGAACAAAACACCGGCCGCCGGATCGAAATCGGTCATCTGGCGCTTTCGGTGTTTCCGACCATCAATATTCGCGTGGATCAGTTCGCCATGGCCAATCCTCCTGGATTCCCCAGGGGCGATTGGCTCAAAGTGCAGCATATCCACGCGCGACTCGACCTGCATGCACTCTGGAATCGCCAGATTGTGATCAAACGCCTGGATCTCGACAAGCCGGTGTTGAATTTGGAGTCTGATGTGCAAGGACATTGGAATTATCAGATCGCTCCGCCAGCACAGGCGAATGTTCAGGAGACAATACCCATCACGGCATTGCGCGATGATCGTGTCACGGACGCTAGATTCGGGCCTCCGTCGGGCGATCCTCCCCTTTTCTCACTTCAGGAGATCTCGAAAATCGTTCTGAGCGGTGGTCAAATGACGGTCAGGAACCTCTCAGCGTCGGGTGAGCCCGCTGTTCCGACACTTGAATGCAACGGCATTTCATCCACCCTCGGGGGTTTCGATTTCACGGCTTTCACAGCACCCAGGGGAGCCGCCCACAATCCGTCGGCCAATACCACGGGCACATTAAACGTCGCCTCCTTGAAAACCGCCCATGTTGAGGCGACAAAGGTGGAATCGGATATCGCAATGTCTCCCGAACAGGTGCAATTCAATCATCTGCGCTTCAATTTTTACGATGGCCAAGGAAAAGGCCAGGTTCTGGCCAATCTCGCGCAGCCGGCTTTGGAATATCGCGCGGAAATAGAACTCAGTGATGTAGACGTCGCCAAACTTCTCAACCAATTTCCAGCCTCGCGTGGCGCGATGACCGGCAAACTGGGTGGCCAGATGAATCTTTTCGGAAAGTCTGTAAAATCGCCGAACCCTTGGGAAGGAAAGCAAGGCAACGGAACGGTCAGCATCCGCAAGGGACGCTGGCTGAAACTCCAACTGAACAAGAACTTGTTGGAACTGGCTCATGTGGCCCAACTGGGGCCTGCCTCCGGTGATCCCGCCGCTTTTTCGTCCATCTCGGCCAAATGGCAACTGGCCAATAGCGTGCTGACCATGCCCAGCATTCACATCATTGGTACAGGGATTACGGTGGATGGATCAGGGAGGGTGGAACTGACCGGAGCGAACCCATTGCACTACCAGGGAATTGCGGAAATTGCGGCCCGCCAGAATCCGCTGACCAGTCTTCTGGCCAACATTTCGGGCGCAACTTACCAGAATGGCAAGCTCAAGTTGCCTTTCGTGGTGAATGGCACTTTGCAGCATCCGCTTTTCCAACTCGAAACCGCGCGCCAGTTTTTTCAGCCGCCCGCTGCGCCAAGCCCCGCCGGGAACTCCCATCAGCCTCCCAACGTGCTTCAGAACCTTTTCAAGCTTTTACAGCAAAAGAAGCGGTAGAGTCCCAATCTCGATGAGGGAAATCCGAAAACTGAGTGATGATCTTGCCAGCCGACCCGAATCGTAACCGAAAGAGTTAGTTTATGGCCCTGCCCCGGCAGGATGGTTTTCATCCTCCTCTTCATCGGGCGCCTGAACATTCGAAAAGGCTGGCGCGCTGCTGTAGCGGGCAAGAAAATCTTCGATGATTTTCCGCTCATCCAGAGTCAGACCATACAGATCATAGACTTGGTGATTGAGATCCTCTTCTTGCAACCGGATCTTTACCGCAGTGCTGGCCAGCTCTTCCCCGGTTTCAGCCAGCCAGCTTCAGAAGCTTGTTTGCGCCTTCCCGCGTCGCTATAAATTGGTATGACCAGCCTCTCGATAAACTGATCCCCATACGAATAGAACCTTCCACCGAACACAGAACCTCTGCATAGATTTCATTCGGGTCCGCATCGCTCGCAAAGACACGCGCGGCCTGAAGTTCGCCTTCCATGCCGTCGGGATGGCGTTCGGCAATCAAAATAGCCGGATAGTTCAGCGCTCCAGCGAAAACCCGCGTGTCGCGAAAATCAATGAGTAAATCCACGCGCAGCGCCCGAGGCAGATGCTCACGCAACTTCTCGCCGTAATCCACATTCAGGAAGCGATCCGAGAGAATGAAGCCCAACCGCCCGCCATCGGCCAGCCATCCATCACGGTCAGGCGCACGGATGGCCTGCTCAAGAAAGGGCACGTAAAGATCGTAGTTGTGCTCTGTCCATTGGTATTTTCCGGTCCAGTATTCCTTGACGTGTTCGGGAATCTTCTGAATTCGCACGTAGGGAGGATTGGCTACCACAAACTCGTATTGCAAGTCGTGTTTGAGTGAAACAACCAGCACCAGATCTTCGATCGCCTTCATGAAGCGACCATCTTCGTATTTCCCCTTCAGTTCGACGATTGTCTCTTCGAGCGCAGTCAGCGTAGGCCGCAGGTAAGTCTCCAGCTTTTCAGCGCGTTCACCAAAGCGGCTCTCTAAAAGCTGCTGAAGAGTGAAGCGCGGGTCTCGCACGGCCTGGAAGACGCGGGCAAGCGCCGCCACATATTCTTCAAGGTTGGAAATGAGTCCGCGCTGTCTGGCGTCAAGAAATCGCGGCACCCCTACCAGCATTTTATGAAAAGTCTTTTTCTCTTCCTTAATCGGCAGGTAAACAGTCAGGTTCAACAAGCCCTCTGCAAACCGCATGCTGATCTGGAGTCCGCCTTTGGAAGGTCCACTGCCATCTTCCTCGCGTTCCTCGATGCGGAGCGAATCCGTACGGAACACGGGGAGTCGGCGAATGCGGAAGTCACGGTCCTGCTGGATGGCCTCGGCGTAGCGGGGAAGAATGAGAGCGGCATAGTTGATCTGCGCCATGAGCACGGCAAACGGGTTGATATCAAAACCTACGATCCGAAGCCCTTCGGTAAGATCGAGCAGCACGTCTTTGGAACTGCGATTGCCTGCCCGCCGCAGGTATCGCTTGAGAGCTGCCGCCAGGAAGGAGCCGGAGCCACAGGCAGGATCAAGCAGGCGCTGGCCCTGCTGCCCCTCATAGCCGCATTCATTCAGGATGAATTCAATGACCTCCGCAGGCGTGTAGAACTCGCCCAAAGCCTTGCGCGTATCACGATCAAAATAGAGTTGGTAAAGCTCGCCCAGCAGGTCGCCCGAGAGTTCGAGGAAATTAAACTGCGTCACCGCCAGAAGGCATTCACCCAGGGCATAAAAAAGAGCGCGGCCTTCCGCCAGAGGACACTCAAACCACCAGTCGAAAATATCCTGGAGAAAGATGCTGCTGAATACGGTCTCGCTGGTGCGCTTAAACGACCGTTCAGCGATCTCACGATAATCTTCCGGGTGCAGTCGGTCGTGAATGGCAAGCTCATTCAGGCTTTCCCGGATGCGCGGCACAAATCGGACGCCCGGAAAGCCTTGATCGTCCGCAGCCTTCGCAAGCATTAATCGTGAAACAATAGTGTAGGCTGTTTCCAGACTGAACGAAAATTGAGCGATTTCGCTTGACGCCTTGCTGCCAAGAAAATCCTTCCAGCTTTCGGGAACATCCTTGTACTTAAGTTGGCGCGCTTAGGTCTTGAGTCAGAATTCGTATGAACCCCTGGCAAAACGGGAAGCCTCGATCGTTTTTGGCAGGAGCTCTTTGAGCGCGATCACCAGCCGGCCAAAAGCTGACTCGCGCCGTAGCTGAAACATCTGGAAAAAAATTCGTGCCGGCTCGGATTGGGTATCTGAGATTAGCAGTTGTTGGGCGAGGTTGAACCGGAGCCTGTCCAGCAGGCTTTCCAGAAGCTCAAACTGGACTTTGCGCTTGCGCAGCCAATTCTCGGTTTTTTGAGCGTCGTCTTCCGTTGCTTCCGAGAGTGTGAAGCCAAACTGTTCGGTGAACTCTCCGTTCGTGCGGGCGTAAAAAACCAGGTCCACGCCGTTTGTTAACACGCCGAAAAGTGCAAGATGCGGTTTAACGTATTTTTCGTGCAACTCGCTGGCGAATGAACGGAGAGGCTCTGATCTCGCTTTCCTGAATTCGATGACGGCATGAACGCGCCCACCGAAGCCTGTCAGAGCAACGTCGTAGCGTTTGCGGAATTTCCCACGCTGGGCGAGGATATCCTTGCCGAAGCCGTCATAACCCAACTCAGCGAAGAAATCACGTTGCTGGAAGATTTTCTCGACTTCGGCTTCAGTGAGAGATTTTGACTCGCATTCCTTGCCAATAGCGCGCAGAATCTGATGAAATTTTGTCGGCATTGAAACCCGATTCTACCCGGATACCCTGACTTCAGCAATCGGATTCGGGCGGTGCAAAGCT
>Ga0209168_10003221_pt1 | contig 11362 bp, 10 predicted proteins | sample Coa_R1_FD_187156 | JGI IMG/M metagenome (GOLD analysis project Ga0209168, IMG submission 187156) | Surface soil microbial communities from Centralia Pennsylvania, which are recovering from an underground coalmine fire - Coalmine... | ecosystem: Environmental > Terrestrial > Soil > Unclassified ... | reverse complement strand
AAGCAGGCGTTCTTCCAGAACCTCGGATTCCATCTGGACGGACGCTTCCGAGAATCGCACTGGACGCTAGGACGGTGGGTCGACTCGCTGTTCTTCAGCATACTCGACCGCGAATTCACGGCGGCATGATTCTCGCGGAGTTCACGCTTGGCACGGCGCAGCTAGGGCTGGAATACGGCATCGCGAACCGCACCGGCAAGCCTGCGCGCGAGGACGCAATTGCGATCGTCCAGGCCGCGATCAACGCAGGCGTGCGGTCTATCGACACGGCGCGGGCCTATGGCGACGCGGAATCGCGTATTGGCGAGGCGCTGGCGTCGAGCGCGGCATCCGGCGTGCGGGTCGTCACCAAGCTCGGCCGGCTGGAGGAGCTGGACCCGGGCGCCGGCGAGCAGGCCGTCCGGAACGCCGTGGACGCCAGTGTCACGCGATCCATGGAGGAGTTGCGCCTAGAGAAGATCGAGACGCTGCTCCTGCACGACTGGGCGCACCACACCGCGTTCGACGGCGCGGTCTGGCGCGGGCTCCTGGAGCATCGGGCGAGCGGGCGGATCAGCGGCCTGGGCGGCTCCGTCTACGAGCCGGAGGAGGCCGCCGCGGCACTCGCAGACCCGACGGTCTCGCACATCCAGATACCGCTGAACGTGCTGGACTGGCGCTGGAGGGCCGCCGGCGTCGATGGCCTGGCACGCGAGCGGCCGGATGTGACGATTCATGCGCGCTCCGCGCTGCTGCAGGGGCTGCTTGCGGCCGATTCGGACGTATGGCAGCGGGTACAGGGCGCGGACCTGCGGCCCTATCTCGACAAGCTGGACCGGCTGGCGGCGGAATTCGGCCGCCGGAGCCGCGCGGACCTGTGCCTTGCCTACGTGCGCTCTCAGCCGTGGGTTTCGAGCGTGGTCGTCGGCGTGGAGACGCGCGGGCAGCTCGATGAGAATGTCGGCCTGTTCCGGCAGCCGCGGCTCTCCGCCGACGAGTGCGCGCGCATCGAGCAGGAAGTCACAGGCGCAACGGAGGACCTGCTCAACCCGAGCCGCTGGAAGGTGACGCGCAGGTGACGTCGAGCGACAGACACAACGCCTCCGCAGGTTCGCATTCGACTTGTGCGTCTATGCTATCAGGATCGCAGCGATGAACACCGACCGAAACTCGATGCGCATGTTCGACCTCCGCGGCCGCGTCGCGCTCGTTACGGGCGCGGGAGGGCATCTGGGTCGCAGCCTCGCCGCGGCGCTCAGCGAGGCCGGAGCGCACGTCGTGCTCGCCGGCCGGAGCGCCGCGCCGCTGGAGCGCCTGGCGGCAGATTTGGCCGGCGCCGAGGGCGGCGTCTCGATCCGGCAGCTCGATGTCGAGAGCGACGCCAACATTGAGCGCACAGTGGAGAACATCGGCGCTGACCACGGCCGTCTCGACGTGCTCGTAAACAACGCTTATAGCGGCCGGGTCGGCAATATGGAGACGGCGACCATCGAGGATTTCGAGCGCGCCTACCGAATCTGCGTCACCGCCGCATTCTCGCTCATGCAGAAGGCGCGCCCGCTGTTGGAGCGCGCCGCGGAGGACACAGCGGGCGCATCGGTGATCAACATCGCCTCAATGTATGGCTTCGTCAGCCCAGATCCGAGGATCTACGGCGACAGTGGGAAGAACAACCCGCCTCACTATGGCGCCGCGAAGGGCGGCCTGATTCAGCTCACGCGCTACGCGGCTTGCCATATGGCGCCGTCCCGTATTCGGGTGAACGCCATCAGTCCCGGCCCGTTTCCGCCTGCCAGCATAGAGCAGACGAACCCTGCGTTTTTCGGCGAGCTGTGCCGGAAGAATCCGATGGGCAGGATTGGTCACCCGGACGATCTAAAGGGCGCTGTGCTCTACCTCGCGTCCGACGCGTCGTGCTACGTCACGGGGATCAATCTTCCGGTCGACGGGGGCTGGACGGCGTGGTAGGGTGTAGCCCGGAGTCTCAGCGCGGCCAGACGCGGGCTCGATCTGGGATCGGCCGGTGAAGATCGCCGCGATCGTTCAGGCCCGCATGGCATCGACGCGGCTGCCGGGCAAAGTCACGGCGCGGCTCGGCGACAGGACGATCCTGGGCCACGTGATCGCGCGGCTGCGGAGCTGCGCGCGGATTGACGAAGTCGTCATCGCGACCACGGTCGAACCGCGTGACGACGTGATAGTCAACGAGGCGCGCTCATGGGGAGTGAGAACTTTCCGGGGCAGTGAGTCGGACGTCTTGGAGCGATACTGGCAGGCCGCCGAGGCGTGCGGGGCCGACGCGATCGTCCGCGCCACCTCCGACAATCCGCTCGTCGATCCCGGCCTCGTCGGGAGGATCATCGGCACGTTCCTGCAGGGGCAGGCGGACGGCTCGAACCTTGCCTACGTAAGTTATACCGATCCGCCGACCTATCCACTCGGCGCGGGCGTCGAGATATTCACTTTCGCGGCCCTGCGCCAGGCCCACCTGGAGGCGGAGCAGCAGTACGAGCGCGAGCACGTGACGCCGTTCATCTACCGGCGGCCGGAGCGGTTTCACTTCACGTACGTGGTGAGCGAAGTTGATCTCTCCGCGCACCGCTGGACCGTCGATACTCCGGACGATCTGCGGCTCATCGAGGAGATATACGCCGAGCTCTACGTCCCCGGCCGGGTATTCGGCATGGACGAAGTCCTCGCGCTGTTCGCGCGGCGTCCGGACTTGCCAAAGATCAACGCCCATATCATTCAGAAGACTCTGCCGGCGAAGTAGACCGGCGCGCGGTGGACCGAAGTCGCGCCGGGATCGAATTGGAAAGGATCCGCTAAGCGTTGAAGACCGTGGCGACGATCGAGGCCAGGATGGCCTCCACGCGGCTGCCGGGCAAGGTGCTGCGGCCGATTCTGGGCCGGCCCATGCTGGAGCGGATTATCGAGCGACTCGGCCGCGCGCAGTGCGTCGACCAGATCGTCGTCGCGACTACGGTGAACCGTGCCGACGACCCCATCGCGGAGCTAGCGCGCACGCTCGGCGTCGCCTATTACCGCGGGAGCGAGGAGGACGTGCTGGACCGCGTTCTTCAGGCGGCCCGGTCGACGGATGCGACGACGATTGTCGAGATAACGGGCGACAGCCCGCTAGTGGATCCGGGCGTCATCGATACGATATTCACCGCCTACTGCTCCAGGGGCGTCGATTACGCGAGCAACACGCTCAAGCTCACGTACCCGCTGGGCGTTAACGCGCAGGTCTTCGCGGTCGCCGTGCTCGAAGAGGTCGCCAGCCTTACCACGGACCCTGCTGATCGGGAGCACGTGTCGCTCTATATCTACGAGCACCCGGAGCGCTACTCGCTCTGCAACGTGGACAGCGGACTTGCAGCGCACTACGCGGGCCTGAGACTTACCGTCGACACGCCGGAAGACTTCGCCCTCGCCGAGGCGATCTACCAGGAGCTCTATCCCGCAAATCCTGCCTTTGCTTTGGCCGACGTGCTAAAGCTGCTCGATGCGCGGCCGGCTCTGGCCGACATGAACCGGCACGTCGTGCAGAAGCGAGCGCGCTGATGGCCTGCCGGGCAGCGGTAATAGGCTGCGGTCGGATCGGCAGTGAGCTCGCGGACGATGCGCGGAGCGCAGGCGTACAGTCGCACGCCGGCGCATACGCCGCATGTCCGGATACCATCCTTGCGGCGCTGTGCGACGTGGATCTGGGCAAGGCCGCCCGATGCGCGGCGAGATGGAAGGTCAGCGCGTACTACGACGACCCGGGACGGATGCTGTTGGCCGAACAGCCCGAGATCGTGAGCATCTGTACGCCGGACTCGACTCATGCGGAGATGCTGCACCTCGCGCTGGATACGCCGTCAGTGCGTGGAATTCTGGCCGAAAAGCCGTTGGCCACTTCGCTGCAGGAGGCGGAGGAGATCGTGGAGGCTGCGGCGCGCCGCAGCGTTTCGCTGGCTGTCAACTACTCGCGCCGATATGCCCCAAGCCATATCCGTGTGAAGGAGCAGATTGCCGGCGGCCTGATCGGCGCGATACAGTCAGTATCCGGCAACTACACGAAGGGTATAATACACAATGGTACGCATTGGCTCGATCTGGCACGCTTTTTGATCGGTGACGTTGCGAGCGTGCAGGGAATCGACGTCCGAAGCGAGGGCGGTCCCGACCCGACGGTCGATGCCCTCGTCCGGTTTCGCAGTGGCGTGCTGGGACGGCTGGCCGGCTGCAGAGCCGATGCCTTCACCGTCTTTGAGATGGACGTGGTCGGCACGCGCGGACGGCTGCGCCTGCTCGACAACGGCCAGACGATCGAGTCCTACGCGGTCGGCGACAGCCCACACTATTCCGGCTACCGGGTGTTGCTGCTCGAGCAAACGACGCATGGCGGCATGGAAGACCTTCTGCTGCACGCCGTGAACGACTTGGTGCGCTGCCTTACCGGCGGCGGCGAACCGGCCTGCTCCGGTGAAGACGGACTGGCAGCGCTAAGGCTTGCGCTCGAAATCAGAGATTCCGCCTGCGCACTCGCCGGACAGCCGGCGGCTTCGCGGCCGGCGCGATCGATTGCCAACGATGAGTCCACCAATCCGGCCGCCTGACGGGCGATCTATCGTCGTCATCTGCGGCGACCCCGGCGGCGCAGCCGCGGTTGCGCCGGTTATCGGCGCGCTGCGCGCCGGCGGCGGGGCGGAAGTCACCGTACTCACCTATCGACAGGCGACCGCGGTCTTGGGCAGGTCCGGAATCGAGACTGAAGAAATCGACGCGGAAACGGACGTGCGAGCTGCGGAGGCCATCCTCGCGGAGCGCCACGCGTCGCTCCTGGTGACGGCCACGTCCGTCAATGGTATCGATCTCGAGAAGGCGTTTATCGCGGCGGCACGCGAATCCGGAGTGCCGTCGCTCGCCGTTTTGGACTACTGGTCGAACTACCGGCAGCGATTCGCCGATAATGACGGCTGTCTGGCCTATCAGCCGGACCGCATCGCCGTCATGGACGCGCGCGCCCGGGACGAGATGACGTCGCTCGGCTTTGATTCGGCGCGGCTGGCCGTCACCGGGCAGCCGGCGTTCGATGCGCTCGCGGAGTTCCGTCGCGCTTGGGATCCGCGTCGCTCAGACGCGGTCCGTTCCGCGCTCGGCGTGGACGCAGGCGCGAAGCTTGTTCTTTTCGCCTCGCAGCCGATCGCAGCGTTCTACGGCGGCCCGGATTCGGCCAGCTTTATCGGCTATACCGAGCATACCGTGATCGCTCTGCTCGTGCCGGCGCTAGAGCGCATCGCACGCGAGGCCGGCATCCCAATCTCCCTGGTAATCCGACCGCACCCAAGGGAGAACGTCGCCGACCTCCAACTGTATACGAGTGACGGCATTCAGGTAGTTGTGGACGACCGGCAGGAGAGCCGCGCAGCAACGATGAGCGCGGACCTCGTAACCGGGATGAACTCGGTCCTGCTGGTCGAGGCGGCGTACCTTGGCAAAACCGTGCTGAGTCTGCAGCCTGGACTGCGAATCGCGGATACGGTGCCGACGAATGCGACCGGCCTGAGCCGGATCGTTTCGCGAGCCGAGGATATCCAGGGTGAGGTCGCAGGCGCGCTGACCGCGTCCGGCTCGACAAACGAGGCGTGTCAACGGAGCACGCGGGCGCTGCCGGACCAGCACGCTACCAGGCGTGTTACCGATCTCGCCTACTCAATGATCGCGGCGCAGGAACAAGACAGGTAGCCTGAGCATGTCCGTTTCTCTCGACCTTCTTCCCGCATATTCGCCCTGGCCGGCGCGGCTGCTGGGGCTGGAGCCGTTTCAGCAGAAGGCCAAGTCCCCTGCCGAAATAACGCGGGAGTTCGATGTTGAGAAATGGGGCGCTCTGCTGAGCGAAGTGCGGCAGCAGCCGAGTTGTCCTTCTATAGAAGCACTGGAAGACCGATTAGCGCAGGGGCAGCCCGAGGCGTTGTGCAGCGTCGACGGCCGGCTGGAGCTGCTGAATCCGGCGGTGGCCCGAAAACAGTACATCGACCTGATCGCTTCCGCAATCGGCGAGCGCCTTCCAGCTCCCGCGATCGTCGAGCTCGGCTGCGGGTACGGTAGTGTGCTCTTAACGCTGGCACGACGCTTCGACAACGCCGGCGTGCGGTTCATCGGAGGAGAGTTCACCAGGAGCGGGGTCGAGTTGTGCGGCCTGTTGGCCGCGTCGTCTGGTATCGACGCTACCGTAGGCCATTGCGACTTCAACGCGTCCCCGATGACCCAACTCGACATTCCGGCAGGATCGATCCTGTTCACGTCGTTTGCTACAATGTATGTCGCCGACTTTGAGCCCGCATTTCAGTCGATGTTCGCCCTGCGACCGTCCGCGGTAATCCATTTCGAGCCATGCATCGACCATTGCGAGCAGCAGTCGATGCTCGGACTGCTGCGTCGCAAGTATATTATCGCTAACGACTATAACAGGAATATAATATCGGTACTTCGGGAGCATCAGGCTCGTGGCGAGATTCGTATGTTCCAGGAGTTGCCGAACGTATTCGGCTCCAACCCTCTGCTGCCGGCATCTATGATCCGTTGGGCCCCTGTATCGTAATCTCGTAAGCGCTATTGGCAATCCGTAAGCTGATTGGCGATCCACGGCGGAGCGCGCGGCCATGAAAGCCCTCCTCCGGGCTCGGCTACAGGCGGCGAATGGTAAGAGCACGCCGCCGGCAAATCGCCGCGTGGACCCACCTTATTCACCCGCCACGGCGATCGATCGCCGCATTGCCACGGCGCATCGTAGCGGCGCTCGACTCGCGTTTCGGGATGGAGACCTCTGTTTCGGTGACGTACTCGCAAAAACAAGAGTTGACCGCCAATAAGATTGCGGAGATCGACGATACCGGCGAGCGCTTGATTTACGATGTGCGTGGCCACAACGTCTTCAGCGAGACTCTGTGGGCGCACATGGCGCGGTATCTTCACGCGAGGCGGTTCGCAGGCAGCGCCGGGAGAAAGCTGTGTATACTGGACGCCGCCAGCGGATCGGGATACGGGACCTATCTCCTTTCACGTGACGGCCATGATTGTACCGGGATCGATGTCAGCCTGTCCGCCGTCGAGTTCAGTAAGTCGCGGTATGCCGGGCCGATGTGCCGGTTCGTATTGGGCGATGTGACCTGTCTTCCGTTTGAGGATGCGTCGTTCGACATGTTGGTCTCCTTTGAGACGATTGAACATATCGTTCGTGAGCGCCAGCCTGTGTTTCTTGCGGAGATCAAACGCGTACTTCGCGGCGACGGACGGATGACGATGTCGTCGCCGGTTCGAGATGTGGGCTGCTACTACCCGAGAGAGAATCCCTTCCACATGTACGAGCCGAGCGAGACGGAGTTTGTTGCGCTAGTCAGTGAGTTCTTTTCGCATGTCGACGTTTTCGGGCAGATCATCACTCCCCGCGTAACCGCAGCCGAAGGCGCAACGCCGGATCCGGGCACGGCGCCGAGCGCAGCGCCGCCTTCGCGCCACCGCACGTTGCGGCGGATTCGCGAGTGTGTACGAGGGGTCATGAACCAGGCGCTCGAGCACCACTATGTGAGTCATCCGTGGCTGCTTGACGCGGTCGTATCGGTGCTGTATTCCGGTTACGGCGTAAGGTCTTTCGATCCCGAAATCTGGCGCACGGGGTGTATCGTTCTGAACGCCACAGTTGGCCGGTGACGATTCCCGCCGAATGCGGCGATCAAGGCGGTACAATAGGCTCGAATCCGTGAATTACCCGCCGCGTGAAACTGCACACGCGGCTTGCCGAATCGTTTCGGGCCACACCAGGCCTCGTTTAAGGAAGCGCGCGATTTCTGGGTGCTGCTGGTGCGGGAATACGACTCGAGGTTCAGAGGATATTATTGATGACTCGGAATCTGATGCGAACACTGCTTTCAGAAGCGCAACGGTATCGAGCCAAAATTGCGATAAAGCGGGTCGCCTCGGCATTCCTCTCGGCCACGGCGAATCGGTTTGCTGAGCCGGCGCCAGCCGTAACGGTCTTTATAGCAAACGCGAACAACCGCTACGCCCTCCAACTCACCATTGAGAGCCTCCTGAAACACACGACATACCCAAACCTTCAAGTCTGGGTCGGCGATAACCACTCGACGGACGGCTCGGTAGAGTACCTGGAATCGATCCGGTCTAGAATTCGGCTCAAGGTAATCCAGCCGGACCGCGATCGAAGTCATACGGAGTGGCTGGACTGGGCGTACCGCAATATAGAGACGCCGTACTGGGTCGGCATGGACAACGACGTCTATTTCCTCGGCAGCGATTGGCTCGCGGACCTGATCTCTACGATCGACCGGGACCCGCTGCTGTACATTGTAGGCGGTGAACGCTGCGGGTACACGTCCGACTATATTGAGCCCTACAGTAACGGCCATGTACGGCTGGCGGAGCGCTTCTCAGCCTATCTGTTCATTATGCGAACCGCGCTGCGCGATAAGGTGGACACCTCGTTCGAGTTCGTCATGGACCCGGCGATACTGCCGGACGTGTTGAATCTTTGTTACGACACCGGCGGAAAGCTGCAGGCGAGCGCCGAGCGGGAGGGCCTGAAGTGTGAGTATATGCCCGGCTGGTACCGTTACAAGTGGCACCACATCGGCAGTCTGTCGTGGGTCTTCAACCACGACGTGGACGAGGCGACGCGGCACTTTAAGCGCTACCAGTTGCAGGACATCAAGCGGCGCGTCGTAACCGGCAAGATCTGACGGATTGCCGCCGCGGCGCCGTCAGGAATGCACGAGCCGATATCGCATGTTCGCGCGGCGCGCCTCCCGCGCCGTTAGGGCGTCGGGTAAAGAGCGCGTTGGCATGGATGTTGCACGGAAATAACGAAAGATGCGCGACTTTCCATTCCCTGAAGGCAGAAAGTAACGACCATGAGCTTGTTGGCCATCCGCGGCGGAGAGCCCCTGCGGACGAAGCCGTTTCCCGCCTATGTGACGATCGGCGAAGAGGAGAAGGGCGCCGTCGCAGAAGTTATGGACACCGGAGTGCTCTCGCAGTTCCTCGGCACCTGGTCGCCGGAGTTCTACGGAGGGTCGCGGGTCCAGGCTCTTGAGCGCGCGTGGGAGCAGTATTTCGGCGTGAGGCACGCGGTCAGCGTCAACTCCGCAACGTCGGGCCTATCCGCGGCCATCGGCGCTGCCGGCGTGGGCCCGGGCGACGAGGTGATCGTTTCGCCATATACGATGACCGCCTCCGCTACCGCGGCGCTGATCTACGGCGCAATTCCGGTATTCGCGGACATCGACCCGGACATATTCTGCATCACTCCCCAGTCTATTTGCGATCGGATAACCCCGCAAACACGGGCGATTATCGTCGTCGATATCTTCGGGCACCCGGCGGACATGGACGCGATCATGGACATCGCGCGCCGGCATAACCTCGTGGTGATTGAGGATGCGGCCCAGGCGCCCGGCGCGACCGTCGGCAAGCGCTACGCCGGCACACTCGCGCACATGGGCGTGTTCAGCCTGAACTACCACAAGACAATCCACAGCGGCGAGGGAGGCATCGTCGTCACGGACAATCCGGAATATGCCGAGCGGCTGCAGCTCATCCGTAACCACGCCGAGGTCGTCGTCGCGAACAAGGGCGTAACAAACCTCGTCAACATGGTCGGCTTCAACTTCCGGATGACCGAGCTCGAAGCGGCCATTGCCGGCGAGCAGCTCAAGAAGCTGCACCGACTTGTGGGGGCCAAGCGCGAGGCGGCCGCGTATCTTTCGGAGCGGCTTGCCGGCATGCCGGGCATAACGCTGCCGCACATTCGCCCCGACGTCCAGCACGGTTACTATTTCTACGTCATGCGCTTCGATGCCGAGCAGGTTGGCGTGCACCGCGACGAGTTTGTGGCCGCGGTCGCCGCGGAGGGCGTCCCGCTCGCGAAGGGGTATGTGCGACCCATCTACTTGGAGCCGATGTATCAGCAGCGAATCGGGTACGGCGCGTCCGGATTCCCGTTCACCTATTCGGGCTATACGGGTTTCGTCAGCTATGAGCGCGGCATCTGCCCGGTCGTCGAGCGCATGCACGAGCAGGAGGTGTTCTACACCAATATCTGCCATGCCAACATCGAACAGGCAGACCTGGACGACTTCGTGGCCGCCATGCGCAAGGTTTACGATAACATTGGCGAGCTGAGGGATGGCCGCGTGTAGCGCCCCTCCGGCGGCGAGGCCGGCCCGATCACAGGGCGCGAGCCACAACCGCAACGGGAGATAAGATTGACCCGCATTCTTGTGTTCAGCCCATACACCAGTATGACGCTGCACGCGAACTACGAAACAACGATCGTGCGCGGCTGCCAACTGCGCGGGGCCGAGATAAAGTACGTCATGTGCGACAGCGCGCTTGCCGAATGCGACGTGCACTACGGTGCGAAGACGGGCGCCGGCAGGCCGTTCGACATGTGTGCAAGCTGCTCGGCCAGCGCACGATCGACGCTCGACGCCGCCGGCCTGACTTACAGCGGCCTGAGCGAGTATGTGGAAGAGGACGAGCGGCGCGCGATCTTCCAATGGGCGCAGAGTCTCTCTCCCGCCGAGTTCGCCGCGGCTACGTACTGCGGCCATCCCGTAGGCGAATGGATCGTCTCGTCGGTCGCCTCCTACTTCCGGGTCCACGAGATTGACCTGGAGGACTGGAAGATCGTAGGTGTTGCGCGTGGCTACCTGCAGGCCGCGGCCACGGCGGCCATCAGCCTGTCGCGGCTGATGGATACCTGGAAGCCGGACGCGCTCTTTATCTTCAATGGGCGCATGTCGGTGCTCCGCGTGGCCCTGAACCTCGGGCGTCAGCGCGGAATCCGCGTACTCGTCCACGAGCGCGGCTTTGGCCCCGAAGCCGTGACCGTGATTGAAAATGCAACCTGCCTGAGTCCGCTCCCGTTCAAGGCGTTCTGGCAGGATTGGGGCGCCGTGCCGCTGACCGTGCCGCAGTTCGAGTTCGCAGTCAACTGGATACGAGATCGTCGCTACCAGATCAGCGGCAACGTGGTTCACTGCGCGACCACGCCTGAGGGGAGCGAGAATCTCAGGCGACGGTTGGAGCTCGTACCGGGACGCAAGCTCGCCGTTCTCTTTACGAGCTCAACCGACGAGTACCTCGGTGAAACCGACTGCCCCTCGCCATTCGAATCGCAGGAGGCGTGGATCGAGAGCGTGCTCGACTGGGCCGCAAAGCGGCCGGATTACGACCTGGTTATCCGGGCGCATCCCTGCCTTTCGGGCAAGGCGACGCACGTGCGCGCGACGCGCATTCTCGCGTGGTTCGAGGCGCTGGCGAAGCGGCTGCCGAAGAACGTGCGCCTGATCATGCCGGACGATCCGCTGAGCAG
>Ga0209168_10003219_pt1 | contig 11368 bp, 8 predicted proteins | sample Coa_R1_FD_187156 | JGI IMG/M metagenome (GOLD analysis project Ga0209168, IMG submission 187156) | Surface soil microbial communities from Centralia Pennsylvania, which are recovering from an underground coalmine fire - Coalmine... | ecosystem: Environmental > Terrestrial > Soil > Unclassified ... | reverse complement strand
TCTCAAAGGGCATCAGTGTCATTGCCGCTTACACCTGGTCGAAGCTCATGACGGATGTCTCGAACGGCACGTGGGCCGGCACCGCGATAAACGATACGTCTTCGGTCGTCGCCGCGGGTTACTCGTACGGCGCGGTTGCGGGCGTGACGGCGACGATCGTCAAGCTCGCTCGAGCGCTCGCGATCTTGCCGCTAGCCGTTGGGATCGCGATCTACATCGGCAGCCGGCGCAGCGCTCGCGCAGCAGGGCGATTCAATTTCGTCGCCGTGATGCCGTGGTTTGTCGCGCTGTTCGCCCTCGCCGCCGCGATCGCATCGATCGGTGTGATTCCGGCGCCGGTGCTGGCCGCGTTGGCGGTGGCCGGCAAGTACGTCATGGTGGTGGCGTTCGCAGGCGTTGGGCTGTCCTCGGATTTCAAGCGGCTGCGCACCGTCGGCGCGGCACCGTTGCTCCTCGGCGCCATCGTCTGGGCTCTTGTCGCGGTTGTGAGCTTATTCGTACAGGGCGTCTTGTAACGTTGTCATCGCTTGCCTGATTGGGCCGACCAACGTCGGCCCCTGCGACGAATCAGCCGTGGATGAAGAAATATGCGGTCATGACGATGCCGACAAATGCGATGAATCGGCGTACGATCGCCTGATCCAATCGTCTGACAAAGCGGGCGCCGACGTAGCCCCCGATGATCGATCCAAAGATCATCACGAGCGCGTACGGCCACACGATGTTGCGCGCGAGGACGAACGCGATGAATGCGACCGTGTTGATGATCGCGGCCAGCAGCGTTTTCACTGCGTTCATCGCATTGATGTCGCGCATGCCCATGAGTCCGAGCGTCGCGAGCATCAAGATGCCGATGCCGCCGCCGAAGTATCCGCCGTAGAATGAGATCAGCGACTGCGCGACGGCGATTCCCGTAACTGCGCGGGGCGACGGCGCCGCAGCGTGCTCTTCCGTTCTGCCGAACCACGCCGATAATCTCGGGCTCGCGATGAACAGCAGCGTCGCAACGCCGAGCAGATAAGGAATGAGTTTCTTGAATGCTTCTTCCGGCGTGCCGAGGAGGAAGAGCGCCCCCGCAAGTCCGCCGATCAAGCTCGCTCCGATGAGCCACGGTAAGAACGCTCGCTCTTTGGGAAAGTCCGTCCGATAGCCGGTGATGCTCGCAAATACGCCGGGCAAAAGCGCCGCCGTGCTCGTCGTGTTCGCGCTGACGGGCGGCACGCCGACGAACAGCAACGCCGGAAAGGTGAGAAAGCTCCCGCCGCCTGCGACTGAGTTCAGTGCGCCGCCGAAGACCGCAGCCAAGAAGAGCGCTACCCAGACCGCCATCGCGCTCCGGTTAGGAGCGGCGCGGGATTATTCCCGTAGTAGGGCAAGCAACGCTTGCCCGAGCTAGCGTAATGTGGTCCGACTGACGTCGGCCCCTTCATTCGAGCTTAGGAGCCTAGTGGCGGAAGGCGGCGCGTGACGGATGGACGCGCGAAGAGCGCGATCACAGCACCGAACAGGAATCCGCCGACGTGCGCGCCATACGCCACGCCGCCTTGCGCACTTCCGCCGAGGCTGATGAATTGGACGACGATCCAAATCCCGATCATGACGAGCGCCGGCACTGTGGTCAACCAGTAGCCGAAGAGCACGCGCACTCGATTGCGTGGGAACAGGACGAGATACGCCGCGAGCACGCCGGCAATCGCCCCCGACGCACCCAAATTCGGTATGACCGAAGTCGGATCGGCCGCAATCATCGCGAGATTTGCGACCACTCCGCACGCCAGGTAGAATATCAGATAGCGCGCGCTGCCGAATGCGCGCTCGATGTTGTCACCAAAAATGAACAGGAACAGCATGTTCCCCGCGATGTGGATGACGCTCGCATGCAAGAAGAGCGAAGACAAGAGCGTGAGGTAGATCGGTGATGGGCCGGGGGCTTCCGGGATCGCGACCTGCGAGCCGTCGGGTGCGAGCACGTACTGCGTCGTGATGATATCGTGGCCGGTCACGATCTCGCGCGGGATCATGCTGAAACCGTCCGTGAACGCCGGATGCGCCAGCTGGAATAAGAACACGAGGACGTTTACGACGATTATGGCGATGTTGACATATGCGAACCCGCCGAGTCCATCGTCATTCTCGTCGCCGAGTGGAATCATGGGATACCGTTCGCACGACTCGCTCGGCGGGCCTCGCGCGCAAATGCGCCCATTTTGCCTCTTAAGAAATAACGGAGCCGGACAAGCCGATGTCGAAGAACACGGTTCCGGAAAGGTACGTGACGCTTGACTCCTGACGACTATATCCGCGAGTTCTTTGCCACGATCAAAACCTATCTCTCGGAGGTGGAATTGAAGTCGTCCGGCAGACACGCGAAGTACAAGAACTCCTCGATCACGGCGGATTGGGCCGGCAACCTCTGGAACGTCGAGCTTCACGACGACGTCCTAGGCCCGATGAAGCGCGTCTACGATCCCGCGATCGCCCGCTCGGCCGAGACGGCCGCGGTGCCGTTCATCGATGCGTTGCGCAAGGCGGCGGGCGAAGAACCGCTCGAGATCGCGATTCGCCCAGGTCCGGGCCGGCGCCACGCCGGCAGACGCCCCGCGGCGGCAACAACCAGCACCACGTAACCTTTGACCCCTGCGACAACGTCGAAGGGCGAATCGTCTACGGTCGTAGACGATTCGCCCTTCACTTCGTTCCATCGCCTGCTCGTCGTTTATGCGAACGGCGGATTGTTCTGCGACGGCTACATCCTGAGCGGCATCGGCGTCGCCCTTTCGCTCCTCGGGCCGCAGATGCACCTGACCACCACGATGACCGGTCTGATCGGCGCTGCGACGTTGCTCGGCATTCTCATCGGCGGTCTGGTGTTCGGGCATCTGACCGATCGTATCGGCCGGCAATTCATGTTCACGGCCGATCTGGCCGTTTTTGTGATCGCTTCTGCGCTCCAGTTCTTCGTCTCCACCCCCGCGGAGCTTGTGGCGCTTCGCTTCATCTTGGGCCTCGCGATCGGCGCCGACTATCCGATCGCCGCTGCGCTCTTGGCCGAACTTGCGCCGAAAGAACAGCGCGGGACGATGCTCGGCGGCACGCAAGTCGCGTGGTATCTCGGCGCCTGCGCAGCATACGTCGTCTCGTATGCGCTGCTCGGCGCCGGTGCGGAATCCTGGCGCTGGATGCTTGCGTCCAGTGCGGTGCCGGCCGCGATCTGTCTGTTCATGCGATTCGGTTCACCCGAATCGCCGCGCTGGCTGCTCAACAAAGGGCGCGATGAAGAGGCGCACGCGACGTTGACCCGCCTGTACGGCAACGCCGAAGGGATGGCAGAACTTGCCGAACGCACGCCCACGCGATTCGGCCGGATCTTCGAGGGCCGCTATCTTCGCGACGTGATGTTCGTCGGCGTGATGTGGCTGCTCCAAGTCACGCCGCTCTTCGCGATATATACGTTCGCCCCCGAGGTATTGGCTGCGCTCCATCTAGGGGGCCAGACATCCAGCGTCATCGGATCGCTCGCGATCAGCGTCTTCTTCCTCGTTGGGTCGGCGGTCGGCTTGCCGCTCCTCTCGTCGTGGGGACGCCGGCCGCTTTGCATCTGGAGTTTCGCCGTCGCGGCGGTTGCGTTTGTGGCGCTGGCCCTAGTCGAAACGCCTTTGGTGACGACGGTCTGCTTCACCGTCTACGCCATCGCCATCGGGGCCGCCACGACGCTCGAGCTCCTGTATCCATCGGAGCTCTTTCCGACCGACATCCGCGCGACGGCGACGGGCTTTGCGACTGCGGTCAGCCGCGTCGGCGCGTTCACCGGCACATTCGTGCTTCCGAGAGCCTTGGCCGCGTTTGGCGTTGGCGACATCATGATGGCCTGCGCCGCGCTCTCGATCTGCGGCGTCGTGCTCGCGATCGCATTCGCGCCTGAGACAAAGGGCATGTCGCTCCGACAAGCCAGTTACCGCTGATTCTCGATCAAGCCGGAATCCGGTCCCACAGTGCCCAAGTGCTTATCCCGTGACCTATCGCAAAACGGCGGACGCGGAAGCCGCGATGCCGGGGCACGCGACCGAGTCGCGATGGCCGGCTTCGCTCGCGCTCATCTGCGCTCTCGTGCTCTACGTCACGCTACCCGAACACCTCACGCTCGGACCGCCATGGATTCTCGCGGTCATAGAATTGGCGCTCATCGTTCCGGTGGCGCTCGTCTTTCCGCGGCGGACTCATCACGATCCGCAATGGCTGCGCACGATCGCGATCGTGCTTATCGCCACGATCAACGCGGCAAACGTGGCGTCGCTCGTTTTTCTCGTCCGTTTCCTCCTGACTGCCGGACCGAAGGCGACCGGCACCGAGCTGCTCATCTCGTCGTTAGAGGTCTGGTTGACCAATGTCATCGTCTTCGCGCTCTGGTATTGGGAGCTCGATCGCGGCGGACCGAACGCTCGGCTAGCGCCCACGCAGCAGCCGCCTGATTTCTTGTTCCCCCAGGTGCTGACACCGTCGATCGCACCGCCGGGATGGCGACCGCATTTCTTCGACTACTTCTACGTCGCGTTCACCAACGCGACGGCGTTCAGCCCGACGGACACCATGCCTCTTACCCAGACCGCGAAGACGCTGATGGCCGTCCAGTCACTGACCTCACTTTTGACGGTCGCGCTCGTCGCAGCGCGGGCGGTCAACATTCTATCGTGAAGTAGTGGCGGTCCACGAATACCGCTGTCCGCCGGATCGTTTGATGACCGGCGCCAGCCTCGGGAATCACGAGCTGTTCCTCAAGTTGACGCCCACGAGCGATTGCGCGGGTCTGTGGAGCGCGCTCGACAACGAGGTCTACTGCGGCCGCTGGGTGACGCAGATCTTCGTGGGCGGCATCACGGCCAAAGGTGTCGAGACCACGCACGCGCCGGCGTTTCAAGCGACGCGCTATCAGATCGGCGAACTGACCGTAGAGAAGATGACGTTCATTCCCGTCCGCGCGGACTTGCTGCGCGTCGTCTACTGCACGGTCACGGCAGATAACCCGAGCGATGTCGCTATCGATGCGGCGGTCGTCTGCGACATCCACTATCCGGCGTTCGTCTGGCCCAGTGTGTACAAAGTGCCCGATCTCGCCCAGCGCAACAAACGCATGCTCCACACGCAGCGCGACGGCGCCGTCGTATCGCGGACGATCGGTCGAGAACAGGAAGTGCGGGTCTTCGGCGCCGACGTGGAACCTGCCGCGACAGGCCTGAACGACCTTGGACTCTCGCAGACTTTTTCGCTCTCGGTGCCCGCACGCTCGCGAGGATCGATCACGATGCGCATGGCGGTCGACCACGGGGGCAGCGAGACCGCTTTACGCAAGTTCGACGACGCGGCGGACGTCCATGCCGCGCTCGCCGCCACAAAGGGATCGTACGAACGGATCCAGCAGACCGGATTCGTCAGAACGCCCGACGCTTCGATAAATCGAGCGTTCGATTGGGCGAAGATCAACACCGTGCGCGTGCAATTGCACTATCCGAGCGGCTACGGCTTTACGAACGATCCGCCGCAGGACGTCATCGTGATGCGCGACGTCGCATGGTACATCATGGGGTCTGACTACCTCACGCCGGGTTTCTCGCGCGACATGCTCTCGCTCTGCAGCAAGTACGGCATCGAACCCGGCGGCAAGATCACGGAATTCATCAACGCGTGCGCGGTCCCGCCGCATAAGAACGACTACGGCCTCAACATCAACGACGATACGCCGCTCTTGATCGGTGCGATCTACCATCATTTCGCCGTGACGCGCGACCGAGGCGCGCTCGAGGAGTTCTGGCCTATGGCGCGCGACGCCGCGCACTGGATCCTATCGCAGCGCCGCGATAGGTTGGTGCACGCGACGACGCGAGAGGCCAATGTCTGGGGCATCGCCGGCTGGCGCAACATCATCCCACAGGGGCAGATCTCGGGCGCGGTCACGGAGATCAACGCCGAATGCGTCTACGCGCTGCGACTCGCCGGCCGCATGGCACGCCTCATGGGCTCCGACGCCGACGAACGCCTTTTCTCGCAAGCTGCAGGCGACTTGAGCAACGCGATGAACGAAAAATTGGTCAGCGACGTCACGGGCCTTTACGTCTTGAATGTCGACCCGGACGGCACGCGGCACGACCTCGTCACCGGCGACCAGATCTTCCCCGTGATGTTCGGCGTCGCCGGTCCCGAGCGCAAGCGCAAGATCCTGGAACGTCTTTTCCAGCCGGATTTTTGGACGCCGTACGGCGTGCGCACCGTCAGCAATCTCGAAGAAGGCTACGACCCGGACTACGGCGTGCACTTATTAGGAGGCGTTTGGCCGAACCTCACTGCTTGGGTGGGATATAGCAGCAAAGGAACGTCGCCGCGCCGGCTCGTCTCCGCGATGCGCAACATCTGGAAGATCAGCGAAGTCGAGAACCCAAAAGCGTACTACAACGTTGTGCCCGGCGAATTCCCGGAGCGTCTTTCCGGCGACACGTTCAAGAGCCGGGGCATGGCGATGAGCCCCTGGATGCCGCCGACGTATGTCTGGCTGATGTACGAAGGACTGCTCGGCTTTGAGCCGAGGACGGAGGGACTGCGCGTCAATCCCCATTTGCCGGACGACTGGTCGTGGGTCGGCGCGCGAGACGTGCCGGTGATGGGCGGAAAACTATCGCTTTTCTACTATCGCAGGCGACTGCACTCGACCATGCCGCTTGGCTCACCGGGCAAGTCGCGCGTGTACGATGAAGACGTCACGCGACACGTGAGCTGCGATGCGCCGTTCTACGTGGCGCTCCGCAGCGGCGCAGAAATCTCCGTGTTCTTGGGAACCGATGAGGCCGGCACGTTCAGCGCGTTTGTGCGCCCACCGCTTGTCGCTTCCGAACAGCGCCTAAACGTCACTCTGCGCGAGGGCGCCGGAAAACTTTTCGCTCTGCGCGCTGCTCCGGTGTAACGCGCCGATCGAGAGGTATGCATGCATGTACGAAAGCGTGCTCTCAGCGCCCTGATTCTCATTGACATGACCCACATGCAAACCATCATGGCACGAGCCCACCGCCGGACGCGCGACCGCTAGCCTCTCGGTGTTCCCGCCATGGTACCAATCGAACGCGATCTCGGCGCCGGTGCGGTAGTGATCTTTACCGGTAAGCTCGTATGCTGCGGCCCACGCGTCGACCATGCCGCACGCCTCGATCGGCTGCTGCGCATAGGCCGCGCGCGAGCCGCCTGCGCGATACCAGCCTTGGTTGCCGATGGGGACGAAGATGCGCTCGCTTTGCGTGACGCCAGCCAAAAATTCTAGCGCACGCAGGCCGGTTTCAGCGAAACGCCGGTTTTCGGTGACTGCAGCTGCGCGGAGCAAGGCCTGCGGCAACCGGCCATTCCCCCACGTCATCGCGTCGCTGAACCATGACCATCGCGGACTTGACGAAGCATCGAAATCGTCGGCCAGTCGATTGCTCAGATCGGACAGCGCAGCGATGAAGGCGGTGCGATCCGCGGGATCGGCCGGTTCGCCTTCGCGTGAAAGCCCGGTCGCGATCTCGGGCGCAGCGGCGGCGGCAAGCCCGAGGACGGCGTACGCGCACGCATGCTGAGTCCTGAACTGCCTGAGCGCCGGAAGCGCGGAGCGGAGCAATGAACGGCCCGCCCCGCGCCATTCAGGCACGGGCGCCAGGCCGGCGGCGACACCGCACGCCCAGACAGCTCGGCCGCACGATGCTTCGGATCCGACGGCTTCAAGAAAATTACCGTCGATGTCAGCCATATTGCGGAACAGTCCGTCCGGCAACGCCGCCGTTCGAACGAAGGCGACCGTCGTGTCACCGATGAGTAGCGCGTAGGGCTGCTCGGCATCGTTGCGCAGCGCCAGCACCGATACGATCCATGCGCGCACGTTGTCGTCGAGGCACGTGCCCGTTTCCGGATCGGGAACTGGTCCGCGAGCGAACTGGATGACTCCGGCCGGACCGAGGAGCGCCTTTAGATGCTCGAAACTTGGATTCGCCGTGCGCTGCGGATCGTGCGTCATCTGCGCGATGTGGAATGCGCCTGCGAGAGAGCGCCAAGCTGCTCGCTCAGGGCATCGACGAAGACACCACGATACGCGGTCGCAATCTTCGGCCAGACCATATCGCGGCCAAAGGCGTAGGCCGACGACTCCAGGCTGGCGCGCAGACCTGGATCATCCAACACCGCCAACATAGCGGCGGCGAGGGATTGCGGGTCGCGGAACGGCACGGTGATGCCGCGCCCATCGCCGAGCAATTCCTTTGCGTACTGATATTCGGTCGCGATGACCGCTCGCCCGCACGCCACCGCGTACGACAGCGTGCCGCTCACGGCTTGGTGCGGATCAAGCGATGGTGAGACATAGAGGTCGGTCGCGAGCAAGGCACCGACGACATCTTCATCCGGCATGTAGCGATTGACGAGTCGGAAACGGTCGCCGAGCGAAAGCTCCGCCGCCCGCGCCTGAAGCGAGTCGCGATAGCGCTCGCCATCCGCGCGGCGGACTTCAGGATGGGTCTCGCCCCAAAGGACGTACGTCACTTCAGGATGACGTTCGATCACTGCCGGCAGCGCCTCGACCAGCGATTCGATGCCCTTGCCGCGGCTCAAGAGACCGAACGTGGAGATCACCGTTCGATCTTCCAGCCCGTGCAGCTGCTTGAAGAACTGTCCGTGATACGGCGAAACGTCGGGAACGCCGTGCATGATCACGTGAACGGTCGTCGGATCGACTCCGTAATCGCGCGCCAAGATCGAGCGGCTCGCGTTCGTCAACACGATGACGACGTCGGCGAGGCGGCACAATTCGCGCGTGACCCGCAGCGTCGCATCGTCGGGATTGGGAACGGTGGTGTGAAGCGTCACCACGACCGGACGGTGCACGGCACGGATGAATTCGAGCAGATATTCACCCCGCTCGCCGCCGAACAGGCCATACTCGTGCTGGATGTTCACGACGTCGGCATCCGATGAGTTCACGAGACGCGCGGCATAGGCGTAGGACGCGGCGTCGTCGCGCCGGATAGAGCCGACGACGAACTCAGGATACAGGCGAGCGGAGCCCTGCTCGTCCATGGCGATGACCGTACTCGTCATCCCGGTCAGCGCATCGTACGCATCGCGCACGTCTTCGGTGAACGTGGCGATGCCACACTGGCGCGGCGGATAGGAACTGACGAACAGCACCCGCGGATGCACGGCCGAACGGCGACTCGACCCGGGCAGCATTGGGGGAAGAAGCTCTTGAAGCAATATTAGTACCGTCCCAGGAGAAGTTGGAAAGTAATCTGCTCGTCCTTATGTCCGAATAATGCGCCGCACTAACCTACTTTCGCCTTGTCGGAGTAGGACGGTTGTTCCGGAACGTGTCCCGGTAAATCAGCGCTTGTTCTGGACTTCGATCAAACGAAAACCGTGCGCTTCGATCGTGACGGCAAGCGAAGCAAGCGCTCGTCCGTTTTTTCGCACTTCTTCTTCCCAAGCATCGCGCTCGCCGTTATAGATGCGGAGCCGGTAGTGGCTGTCGGCGTTGACGAGTTTGGCGATATTCAGTGGGATTGAGGCGGTCTCGTCGCTGACGTTGCCCACTAAGACGACGAACGCGTTGCGACGGGAAAACGCGATGACGGCTGCCACCGCCGAAAACGCTGTCGCGTCGTCGGAGACGTCTTTCTCGTAGCGTTCGGCGTGCGAATCCGTCTCGACGGCGCCCGTGACGTACACGACGAACGAGTCGTTCTGCCGGGTGGCGAAGAACGAGATCTCCTCGCCGTGGTAGCAGATTCGGCGCACTCCGACCCATCCCCAACGACGGGGAATCACCGGGCTGATGTGCGGCTCCTTTGGCGTGAGCATGAGGCCGCAAAGGCCTTCGACCGCAGCCCAGAGGAACCGAGGCGGCTCCCAAGGACTGAGTCGCATGCCGCGGTTGATGAGGCTTTCGCCGTCGAACCACTCGCTGAACTGACCGGGAATCGTGTTGTTCAATTTCGGATCGGCGGCGAAATGTTGGAATGACGACCGCAACGCCCGCATCATGAATTCCGGGTGGTAGCGGGCGGCAGCGAATGCATACCACCACGTCAGGCCGGGCCAGACGCCGCCGATCAATCCGTTGTTCGCCGACGGATCGTAGCGGGCGTCGTTGCGCGATGCCGTGCGCAAACCGGCTTCGGTCCAAAAATCCGGCGCGTTGAGCCGGCTGATGATGCGGTATCCTGTCTCTTCGTCGCAGACCCGCAGCATCACGGGAAATACCTGATCGCCGGTCACGTCGGTGTGGACGTTTCCGTCGAGATCGATGTTCAGATAGTAAAGCCCGTTTTCGGGATTGCGCAGGTGTTCGTCCATCGCCGCGCGGACACGCTCGCCGGCGTCGAACCATTTCTTCGATTCTTGTTTCGGACGATCGATGTTCTCTGCGAGATGGCCCGCTGCCCGTAGTGCCGCCGCGCATTCGGCGTTGATCTCGGTCACCGCGCCGTTCACGCAATAATTCTCGATGATGTTGCGCCAGCCGGCGATTCCCCAGACGTTGCCGCGCGGATCGGCCGCCGTGCAGACGACAAGACCTCGGTCATCCAACTGCGCGATCATGCATTCGGCGGCGCGGGTGACCGAAGGATAGATAGATTTCAGCCAATCGGTGTCGCCGCTGGAGCGGAAATGGTGATTCACCGCCATGATGAAAAGCGGCGTATCATCGTTGATGTTGAGGCCGTAGTCTTCGCGGCGTCCGTCGATCGCGTTGTAGTACTCGGCGATCTTGCCGTCGGGATATTGCAGCGCGGCGAATTTCTCGAGCAGCGCGCGTGAGAAGTCCGGCTTGAAGTGGTCGCAGCCGAAAATGAACCACGCCGCGTCGCGCATCACGACGTTCGACGACATTCCCGGCTCATTGGTAAAGGCAGGTCCCTGCGGATACGTCCCCATCACGCGACGCATGTTGACCTTGCTCCAGAGCGCGCCATGGTTGATCGAGATGTCGGGGGTAAGGACACGCGCTTTGTCGAGCATGTCTTCCATGTGCGACTCGGAGTCTTTCAGCGCGCTTTCCCATCCTGCCAGCTGCGCCCGCACGAGGCTGCGCTTTGGCTGGCCGCCGTTGTAAGCGCCTGCCATCACGCAGAAGTTGAATGTCGAACCGGGCTGGAGTGAGATGTCGAGTTGCAGCGCGCCGAGCACATCGCCCCGAGCAGACGTATCATTCTTGAGTGGTACTTGATGCGATGGGTTGGTGACACTTCCGAAATTGAACGACGTCGCATAGCGCGTCGGCGCAACGTCGAGGCCGAACACGCGAACGGCATCGCGATCGCTCTCGTTCCATGCGACGAGCCCGGAGATATCGTCGTCAAAA
>Ga0209168_10003217_pt1 | contig 11372 bp, 19 predicted proteins | sample Coa_R1_FD_187156 | JGI IMG/M metagenome (GOLD analysis project Ga0209168, IMG submission 187156) | Surface soil microbial communities from Centralia Pennsylvania, which are recovering from an underground coalmine fire - Coalmine... | ecosystem: Environmental > Terrestrial > Soil > Unclassified ... | reverse complement strand
AATCGGCCCCGGCCTATGCTTCAAACGGCGCGGACCGCGCGGCAACGGTTCGGCCATACAGGAGTGTAGCTCAACTGGTAGAGCACCGGTCTCCAAAACCGGGGGTCGCAGGTTCGAGCCCTGCCACTCCTGCCAGCAAGATCAATGGCTTAGATTGGTTCGCTGGCCTCGTTACTCAGATTTGCTAACCGATTTGCTAACAGACGTTCCGAGAAATCCGGCTGCCAAGCCTGCGATGGTGCCGGACAGCTTTTCATCAGCCTGCCTCGATCGCTTCCGCTTCGTGTAGGTGCTCAACAGAACAGCGGGATCGTCCCCAATGCGCTGCGCTACCGTGTGCACCGGAATGCCCGCGTCGAGTAGGGCCGTCGCATGGATGCCGCGTAGATCATGGAACCGGGTCCGACTGAAACCGAGCTTGGCGGCCTTATCGGCAAACGTCCTAGAGAAGTTGCGCGGCCAGCGCGGCGTGGTGAATGACACGGACACGGCAGGAAACATCAACGCGCCCTTGGGCAGGCGGACCAAAGACATATCAACCTCTGCACCGTCGGGGATACCAGCCTGCAGGCGCTGATGGCGTTCTTTGGTCTTCAGCAGGACAGCAATCGTTGCGTCGTCCAGATCGATGGTCCGAAATCCGCGTTTGGTTTTCGGCGGCTTGATCCTGATCCCGAATTTTTTCGTTTGTTCCAAAGCCCGCTCAATCCGCAGCGTCTTTTTGTCCGCATCGAGATCGGACCAGCGCAAAGCCAAAAGCTCGTTCCGTCGTGCACCACTGGCTGCAGCCAATACGACGACCGGGTAGATGCTAGTTTGCTCGAACCCGGCGACTAGGGTTGCTAATTCGCTCTCGGTTAAACCCTCCCCGATATCGTCAGTGCTGTCATCATCATCGGGATCGCACGCGTCCGGAGCAGAAAGTTGTTCTTGATTGGACGCCGCTTCCGGAGAAGGGACTTGCTCCACGTGCAACATCGGATTAACGGCGATCAACTTTTTGCGGTGTGCTGTCGCAAGACAAGCACCGAGCACCGTATGAACATGGTGCTGCGTTCGCACTGAAATCAAATTCGCTTCAGCCATCGTGACGTAAAGTTTGTCAATCGCCACGGCACGCAATTTCTGGAGCGATGTGCCACCGAGCACCGGCTTGACATGTGTCCGTAGCAATTGCCCATATCGCTCTAGTGTCCGCTGGCTGACCTTTTTCTGTTTGCGTCCCGGCGCACCGGCCTCAAGCCATTGTTCGATCCACTGACCGACGGTGAGCTTGGAAGGATCGACATATTCATCTTTGTCCATTTCGGTGATCAAGCGAGCGAGCTTGATCTGAGCTTCACGTTTGCTGCCCTTGAAGGTGATCCATTTTTGCTTGCGCTTCTCACCGCGTTCGCGCGGCAGATCGATGATCAGGGAGTAAGAACCCTCCGCGCGCTTTTTGATGCTGCCCTTCACTGTTCTGCTCCTGTCGTATGCATTCTGTGCGGCAGCTTTGCTGCCTCATGCTCAATCATATCGATCACTCGCCTGACCCTCTGAACCGCCTTGATCGCTCCGTCATCATTCAGATCGACGTATTTCGTCAGCGCATCGGCAGCCCTGATCAGATCGCCTTGCTTATTCAGGGAATGAAACATTTCGCCGTAGCGCGCCCAGATGTTCTTCATGTCCTCGCTGATTTCCTCGTTCGATCGCATCGCGTCTTGCTCAAAACTGCGATCGAGCCGGTACGTCATCTCGTTGTTGAGTGACACGCCGCGCTTCTTTGCCTCGCGCTCCAGTCGGCGGCGCAAATCCTCGCGAATTCGCAAGTTGGGCTGGACGATATCCGATGGTTTTCGCGCCATTGCTCAAGCTCCTTTGAGGACAACAAGGGACGAAATAGCACGGACGCAATGACACCACAAGTGGGGGTATAGGATATTGACTCCAGAAATGGGTCTATTTAGGATAACCCCAAATTTGGTGTCAATATTGGAAAAGGAGGAGTTCTGCCATGCCCGATAAAGAGCAGCCCCTAACCATGTCGGTCCCGGCAGCTGGCAAGAAGTATTACGGGTTGTCCCGCAACGGCAGCTACGACGCCGCAAAACGCGGAGACATTCCGACAATCAAGGTTGGAAGACTGTTGCGCGCGGTAGTCCGCGCGATAGAAAAAAAGTTGGACGCCGTCGACGAAAACGCCCGGTCTTGAGCCGGGCGTTTCGCATTTCTGAAATCACTCGATCAAGGCATTCACAGTTGGCCGCAAACCAACTTTTTCGGAAAGGAAAGTTCCGATGGAGAGCAACATACCAGAAGTTGGTTGCTCCGAGCAACCGACGAAAGTCAACAAGATCGTTTCGGATGCCCAAGCTGCTTGGGATCGTCTCAATCGTTTTCAGGATTTTGACGATTGGGTGTTGGTAGCCAGCGCCTTGGCTATGGGGCGCGATGTCGTGATGCATCTGGCCCAGACCAACAAAGCATCCGGCTTGAAGTATAAGCGCGAAATTAATCGATGGCTGAGGGAAAACAAACTCGACACCGTCGACAAGACTACCCGATCTCGATCGATCGAATTTTTCGCGCACCTCGACGATATCAAGAAATGGCGTGCCACGCTCACAGATACTGAGCGCCGTCTACTCAATCACCCAACCACCATCCTTCGGCACTGGAAACGCAAGACGAGCGTGTCGAAACCGCCAGACGTCAAGAAAGTTTCCCCGACCGCGAAACTGAAGGCGTCAATCGCCGAACTTGAAGAACAAAATTTTCGCATGAAGCGCGAGATCGAACGCGGTGGCGGTGATCTGTGGACACCTCAAGACACAGCCAAGAATATCGCAATCGCGATTTTCCCCAGACTCACCTGTTCCAAAGCAGACGACCTCGGTCGCGAGCTTAGGAATATGGCGCGCGAAGCTCGCAAGCCAGCACCGCCGAAAGCAGTCGTAAAGATCGAGCAGAGAAGGAGCACACACAACTGAGCCGCCGCGCCGCTCTCAAAAACGAGGGCGGCGTTTGTTTTCGTCAATACGATGGAGAGAGACAATGGCAAGACTTCACGGTGAGAAGGCAACGATCATTCAGCATTGCTCGGCGCTAGGAATATTAAAAACGGAAGTGCGGAAATTCGATGTCCACGAGCCGAAACCTTACGCGCAATATCCAATCTCAGTCACGGTGTGGTTCGTCGAACCTCGCAAGCGCAATAGGTACTACTACACGATGACGCCGGACGGCATCCGCTTTCTCACGATCGAGTGCGGTGGAAAGGTCGTCTACGACAGCCGAACCGACATTCCGATCGATATGGATAAATGGACGGAGCGTTTCAGCAAGAACAAGGCCGCAGCGCTCGCACGTGACGCTGAGAACGCCAAGTGGATGGAGGACTACCGGGCCAGACATCCCGAGCACAGTGGCGTGTCGGTCTCAACAGGGTTCAATTTTGCGGACGAATGATATGCACGTCACCTTCTTCCGCGACCATTTTGCGAAACGGTTCACGACCGAACAACTGACACTGTCCGACTTGCGCGAGCGTGTACTGAACGCAGCGGCGCGGGAGAAGGGAAAACTGCCGTGGCTCAAGCTGGCTGTCTTCGGCAATAAGAAGACCACCGAAGGCAGCTTGCGCCATGATGACAATGTCCAGCAGATCAGCGGCATCGAGATCGATTGCGATACCGAGAAGGCCGCCTTTGGCGATGTGGTGGCTGCGCTCAAGGCCATACACATCAGCGCGCTGTCTTACACATCGCCCTCGCACACTGCCGACAAGCCGCGATGGCGCATCCTTGCGCCGACCTCGCAGTTGCTGCCGCCTGCGGAGCGAGCGCATCTGGTTGCAAGGCTCAACGGCGCATTGAAGGCCAAGCTATCAGCCGACAAGATCGCGGCCGTCGAAAGCTTCACATTATCGCAAGCGTATTTCTATGGCTGGCTGATGAACAAGCCCGGCCTCGATCATCATGCCGAAGTGATTGAAGGCGACTTCATCGATCTGCGGGATGATCTCGCGCAGTATGAGGCGACAGGCACCGTGAGTGCAGCCGCCACTGACAAGACGGCGACCGCAAGCAATGATGACGATCGCGCCCACGGCTTTGAAGCCATCCTCGCCGAGATGGGTGACGGTGAGGGATTGCGCGGCTTCAATGATCCGCTGTCGCGCGCCGCTTCCTCCTATGTCGCGACCTATTTCGAATTTCTCGACGAGAAGAAGTTGAAGAAGCTGTTGCGCGCGGCGATCGACAAGGCACCAAAGCAAGACACCGCCGAACGCGCCAAGAGCATCACGCGATATAAAGGAGACCGATACCTGGCTGACGTGATCAAGTCGGGGATCAAGAAATTCACCGCGACGTTGCCGGTGCGGCTTGAGCATTTCGTCGCCGACATGGAAACTCACGGCTACATCTATCTGCCGACGCGCAAGCCATGGCCAGAGGCCAGTGTCGATGCGCGTATCCGTTCAGTCGCGTTGCTCGATCCTGACGGACGACCGGTGCTCGACACAAGACGGAAACCGAAACGAATTCTCGCCAGTGAATGGCTCGACAGGAATTCGCCGATCGAAGCGGTGACATGGGCACCCGGCGAAGCGATGATCATCGAAGGCAGGATATTCGCGGCAGGCGGCTGGTTCGATCACGCTGGCGCACGCGTCTTGAACCTGTACCGGCCACCAACCATCATTCCCGGTGATCCTGACAACGTTGCACCGTGGCTCGATCATATCAGGCGAGTGTATCCGAACGATGTCGAGCACATCATCAAGTGGATGGCTCACCGGGTGCAGCAACCTGCCGACAAGCTCAATCACGCACTGTTCTTCGGAGGACTGCAAGGCATTGGCAAAGACAGTATGATCGAGCCACTGAAGCGCGCGGTAGGGCCGTGGAATTTCGAGGAAGTCACGCCGCAGAAGATCGCAAACTCACAATTCACCGGTTATTTGAAATCGGTGGTATTGCGCATCAGCGAGGGCCGCGATCTCGGCGAAGTCAATCGCTTCGCGCTCTACGAGGCGATGAAGACGATCATTGCCGCGCCGCCTGACGTGCATTCAGTCAACGAGAAGCACCGGCAGGAATATTATATTCCGAACGTCAACGGCGTCATCATCACATCGAACTATCTGACCAACGGCATCTATCTGCCGCTCGATGACCGCCGTCATTACGTCTGCTGGAGCGACTGCACCAAGGATGATTTCGACACCGCTTACTGGGACAAGCTATGGCAGTTCTACGAGTGCGGTGGTGATCGCAACGTCGCGGCCTATCTGGCTTCGATCGATCTGACCACTTTCAATTCCAAAGCTCACCCGCCGAAGACCGAAGCGTTCTGGGCTATCGCGAGCGCCAACGCCGCACCGGAAGAGATCGAGTTGATTGAAGTGCTCGATCTCCTGAACAACCCGGTGACCGTCACCGTCCGCCAGCTTTCGGAGGCCGCCTTCAAGGTGCCGCACCTGATGGAATTCGCCGACTGGATCACCGACCGCAGGAACCGCCGCCAAATCCCGCACCGGATGGATCAGGTTCATTATGTCCCGGTTCGCAATGACGGCGACATCACCAAGCTCTGGAAGATCGGAGGGGAGAAACAGGCCGTCTACGCCAAGAAGGAATTGTCGCTTCGGGAGCAGAAATTGGCCGTGCAGGCGATGATCAATCAAGCGAGGCCGACGCCAGTCGAGAACACCAAACTGGCCGAACCGTTTTTGGATTTAGGCCAAACTGATCGAAAAAGACGTGTTTGACGTGGAAATCGGCCAAAATCCGATAGTGACCGTGTTCCCGCCGGGAAGTGAAGGCAGTGAAGGAAGTGATCTACTATTATACTCCTTGGCTTTGTTACCGTTTCTCCGTCCTTCATACCTGCGGCACTATATAAAAACTAAAAACAACACAGCTAAGGTTTGCAGTAGAAGATCACTTCCTTCACTCCCTTCACTTCCTCAGCTTGGCGGGCCGGGCCGATGCTGACGCGCCGCCCTTGCCCGCATTGCGGCGGCACCGGCTTCCGGCGCGACGATCCCGATGCAGCCGGGTTGATCACGGCGATTGCCGCCCATGTCGGCAGCGCGGCCTTCAGTGCCTGCGAACTGGTCGACCATGCCAAGCTCACGAGCGGCGCATTGCGCGCCTCACTCGGCGACCTGAACGCTCGGCGGCTCGGCAAGTTACTGAGCCAGATCGAGGGCCAAGAATATGACGGCGTGACCATCACTCGTATCGGCTCCAGCAATCAGGGCTTGATCTGGCTCGCGTCGCGAGTTTGACGAAACTCACCAAGTCCATTGCCCGCGACAATCGATCCGGTTCAGTCTTCGACACAAAGAAGGGATTGAACCACATGGAACGGCTTGGCGACTACACACAATCGCTGGCACGCGAGCAGCGCTTCAGAAGCATTTCGCGCGGTCTCGCAGCCGTTGGCGTCGCTGGACTCACGCGGCAGCATCCCGATGAAATCATCGAGCGCGCCAACTGGCACAAGGATCGTCTTGCCGTGGACATCGCGCACCGCGCGGTTGATCCGACAGGGACGAGCGACTTCACCGCAGCGAGCCGTCTTTCTTTTTTATACGATCTCGCGCCGCGCAGTCCGGCAATTCGTCTGTTCGAGCAATGCGTGCATGTCGACTTGACCGGCGTTCAAACCGTCAACGTGCCTAGTGCGACGACGATGGACGTTCCGATCTTCTACGCCGCAGGCGCACCGTTCCGAATGTTCAACGGCGCATTCACCAACGCCGCGGTTGGTCCGACCTGCAAGGTGATGATCGGTGCCGCGGTGACGAATGATCTTGAATTCGCAAATCCGGAAAATGCATCGACGATCGTCGGCCGCTGCATTAGTGCACAGGCTGGCAAGAGCTTGGCGACCGAGACATTCAGCACAACAGCGGCAAGCGAAATCCGATCGGCAGGAATATTGGCCGACGTGGTGCCAATCACCGCATCGGCAGCGACTGGTTTCGACGCCATGGTCGAAGACATCAAGAATTTGGCCGGTGCTATTGCTGAAGCAGGCGGTGACAGTGACCGTATGATGATTTTCGCCGCGCCGCGTCAGGCGATGTCGTTGAAATTATCCGCGGGTTTGAAATTCAATCACACCGTGATCGCGACGAACGCATTGGATGACGGGACGGTTGTCGGTCTTGATCCCAACGGCATCGCCTGCGGGTATAGTGGAGTGCCGGAAATTTCTTTGGCGCGAGAAGCGGTCGCGCATTTCGAAGACACGACACCGCTCGCTCTCAGCGCCGTTGGCACTCCCAATACCGTGGCCGCACCGCTGCTAAGCGCATGGCAGCAAAATTTACTGTTCATCAAGATGAAAACGAATTTGTGCTGGCAGGTGTTGGTCCCCGGCATCGTGCAAGTCGTCAACGATGTGGTGTGGTGATGGCTATGGACAAAGCAACACGAGACCAATTGATTGCCGACAATCAGGCGCGCATTTCGGAGATCGTCGCCGATCAAACTGAACGTCGCGCTCGGCGCTTAGCAAACGGTGATTACGATCCGCTTCCGACCATCATGAAATCCATCAGAAGTGATTTTGATCCGCTCGAAGCCGTTGCCGAGATCGAGTATCAACAGCGGCGCTACGGCCCAGCACCACAGCCACAACAGCAAATCTCCGACAATGATCTCGTATCGCGAGCGGCACTGCTGAAGCTGCTCGGCGAGATCGGCGACGAAGTGTCCGGCGAACTCGACAAGTTGTATGCCCGCGTCGAGAAGGTTGAAGCTGAAGTGCAGTTGATGCGTAGCGTCGCAGGTGGGGGCGTCGCACTGATCGAAGGTCGACGCGATGCCAAATCAGCTTGATGACGACGCCTTCTGTGAACGCGTGTGGGCGTTGCCGTTTCAACGGCGGGTTTCAATTCTAATTCTATCGCTGATCGGCTTTCACCGCGAGACCGTTTCGACCATTCAGGCATTTGCGAAGATGTCCGTGAAGATGTCGCGCTTGTCGAGTGCGCAAGACCGTGTGGTGACCGCTGAATTGCTGCGATGTGCGGCCGACGAAATCGAAAAAGGGGCATTCGTTATTGCTGATTGATTTTCATCGAGGCATTCGCGCCCCGTTTGGCCTCGATCGAAAGCGCAAGGCCCGACGATGAAGGCTTATTCTCCAGCCAAGCTTGGATCATCGTTGGGTCTGCTGCTTCATCGGAGTAAAACCAACATGGCACCATCGCCGCACAAGCAGTTGTACAATCGTCGACGATGGCGAAGACGGTCAGTGCTGCAACGGAAAATGCAGCCGTTATGTGAAGCCTGTAAGGCGGAAGGCCAGACAGAGATCGCTACGCACTGCCATCACGTCGTTGAGCACCACGGCAATGAAACTCTGTTCTGGTTCGGTGAGTTGCGCAGCTTATGCCTGCGCCATCATCTTCAAGCACATGGTCGCAAGATGCGCGAGTTTTCGACAGAGATCGGCAGCGATGGCTGGCCAGTTGATGCCCGTCATTCCGTGTATCGAACCGATGCAGCGAGGCGCGAGGCATGACAAGGATCATCCTGCATGACATCCAGCAACGTGTCGCCGAGATCGTCGAGAACGTGATCAGCGAATTGGAGTTGGTTGGCATGACACGCGATGGCGCAGCGCGGCTGTTGGTTATCCAAGGCGCGATCCGGTTGGACGATGACGAGGTGTTGCACCTGCTCAACTCAATGCGGCGGGGGGCAGGTTCAATAATTTGAGGGCTGGCCCTAAACGGCGAACCGCGCCTAGTTTCATTTTCCAACCTGCGCTGTTTTTAGGCCCCGGAAACAAAAAATGTTCTGCCCGATCATTGTTTTTATGGGGATTTCGGGATTTTCGCGATCTGCAGGAGAGTAGAACTATGAGCAACACCGAGAACACAGCCCGGCGCGATCAAGTCGTCGAGCAGCTACCCGCCCGGTTTGAACCATCGGCGACAAACGCGTGGACATCGATCGCGATTTCGCTGAAGAGGATTGCAGATCATCTCGCCAAGCACGAGCCACCGACAACACTGCGACGGTAAACAGGAGTGACTACAATGCTCGGAAAACAAGCAACTAATCCGGCCAAAGCTGATCTGTTGGAATTCACACTGCCGGACCAGACGCATCGCGAAGTCGCCGAAGCGAGCCGCGAAGGTTCGCTACGCGTGACCATCCACAACGAAGCGCGGACTTCAAAGCTCAGCTTCAATGCGCGAGATTTCAACAACGCCAGCGCGGTGAAGGCCGCTCCCTCAAATCCCTTCAACTGGCCGCTGAAGCGAGAATGGCAAGGGCAACGCTTTCTTTGATCGCGCCGCTCGATGTCCCGCCGCGGTGGCGCGACGTTTTCGAAGCTGGCCAGAACCAGATCGCCGATCCGCACGAGCGTGCGGCGTTCTTTCGCGTGCAAGGAATTCCGGATCAGGTGGTGTCTCAGCTTCGTCGCGAGTGGGCGCGTGATCTGAAAGCATTGCGGGCCGTAGGACGCGCGCCGTGCGATCGAGAGCCGACTTCCTGATCGCGATGACGATCGTGGCTGCCATCGTGGTGGTGCTGGCATCATCGTGAAGAACAGCTACAGGATCATCGCGACGTTGCAGATCGTCGTCTTCATTGATGAGAACGATCCCGCTGCAGGGCTTCAGGCCAGACTGGTCGACGATCTGTCGCTGGACGAAGCGGGCCTGATCGTGGACGCAATCGGGCAGTCGATACTTCGGCAGAAGATGGATAGCGAGACGTGAAACCCGATCGTCGCGCGATTAATATGACCGGCAAGCGCTGCCATCGCCTCACGGTGCTGGAATTCGCTGGCAGCCAACGCAAGCAAGGCGGCAAGGTCAGCGTGGCCATGTGGAAGTGCCGCTGCACCTGCGATGCGATCGTCATCGTTGCAGGCACGGCGTTACGCATGGGACTGACGCGATCGTGCGGTAGATGCGCGCGATCGGATGCCGGTGTGAGAGGATGGATGAAGCGGCGAGCGGCCAAGAAGGTTAGTACCTTGTGAACGAAACCTTCTCGCACGAATAAATAGTGGACAACCGTTCCACCCTTTCCTTCGCCTTCTGACATTGCTCGATTGTGTCGTAGGCGTAGATCATCCGATGGTTTGGTAGCGTCTGTTCGCATCCCACCACGCAATACAAAACGAAGATAAATTTGATCATTTTTCCTTCCGGCTAGGCCCCCTTTTCGTCCGCGTCGTCGATTTCGGCATAGCGTGCGGACTCTGTTTCGATCAGGCTTCCGGGGTCGGGCGTTCCTTCTTCAAAAGCCCGTATCCTCATCGCTACATGGTAGATATCAGCTGCCCATTTTTTCTGGGTTTTCACCAAACCTTTTTCGAGGATCGCCACAGCGTCGGCAGGCATTGGTGTGTCAAAAGGGATTTTATGTTGCTTCCCGTCCGCCCTTGAGAGCACCTTGATCACATCAGCGCCAAGGTACGGGCCAAGCAAGCCTAACTTGTCGATGTTGGCTCGAAAAATAGGCGCATCGGGGAATGCGAGCGTCATCCCTTTCGATTGATAGGGTACGCCAGCTTTCGCAGCCGCATTCGAAACCCTAAACTGAAATTCGTGGGCACGCTGAATTCCCTGAACTCTATCGAGGACGGCAACAAGCTCGGCGCGGATCGCCGCGAGGAGTTGTGCCTTTTGCGCCTGCCTCTCAGCTTCTTTTGCAGCCCGTTCTAGTTCGGCTTGATGTAAGCGTGCTTCACGATCTAGCTCAGCTTGGTTTGCCTGTGAGCGGGTCAGATTGGCGAAGCCGCGCCGCGTCTGATAGGCAACGATCCAGAAGCCTACGACCGCCCCCACCAGTGTTGCGAGGCCGGGGTCAATTTTCCAACTTGCTTGATTTAGCGCCCATAAAATATTGAGCAAACAGACCCCTATTGTCGCAGCTAACGCGACGCGCAACTCAAAGGGCAGTCGTTTAAGGCGGTTGAGCATGGGGCCAGCATTACCACGCCCGGAATAATTAATTCAGGCTTGGACGGGGCCAACGCTCCGCAGCGGCCACGCCACAGCGCTTGATCCGGCCCCCGGCCGAACCAGACACCCGCCGAGCCAAACCCGCACCAGCGGCCTCCCTAATGGCAAAACAATCCGAGAACGGTTTGCTAACCGATTTGCTAACAGACCACTTCAAACGAGCGGGTGAGGGGCGGGATGAAGCAGGACCAACACGTTAGAAAAGCCCAACAAACAAAGACTTCTAGGTATTAGAACAAACAGGGGAGGATCAATCTGGTCGGTCTCCAAAACCGGGGGTTGGGAGTTCGAGCCTCTCCACTCCTGCCAGTCGGAAGCTACGAACTGAGAACGGGCCTGGATTCGACCAGGTTTATCCCAAACAGGTATGATCCCAACA
>Ga0209168_10003216_pt1 | contig 11373 bp, 7 predicted proteins | sample Coa_R1_FD_187156 | JGI IMG/M metagenome (GOLD analysis project Ga0209168, IMG submission 187156) | Surface soil microbial communities from Centralia Pennsylvania, which are recovering from an underground coalmine fire - Coalmine... | ecosystem: Environmental > Terrestrial > Soil > Unclassified ... | reverse complement strand
CGCGTATGCCTGAGACCAAAAAAATGGGGACTGAGCCTGAAAGGCCAATCGAGCCGCAGCCGGACGCTGCCGCGGGCGCGCCGCATGTGAGAAAGAGGTTCTTCAGCACGTCCAGTGGCGCGGCCGCAGATGCCGAGCCCGTGAGCGCAAGCCGTGCCTCTCAGCCGCCCGATCCCGAACTGCCCTGGTTCCGCATCAACTGGGAGATTAAGGCTCTGGTTCCCATCGCGTGCGTGCTGCTGGGCGGAATGCTGCTGTTCCTGCTGGCAACGCTCTCCTGGCGCGATCCCGAACGCCACGTCGTATTGCTGGTCGCGGGGGCCGGCGCGGTGGCGATCTGCGGCGCGCTGCTGGTCGTTCTCACCTATACTGTGCAGCGGCCCATGGTCGAGCTGCAGCAGAAGATCGCGCAACTCGGCGGCGGTGACCTCACCGTGTCGGTGAGCTTCGCCCATCGCAACGACGAAATCGGCGACCTCGGGCGCAACTTCAATCAGATGGTCGAGCAACTGCGCGAGAACCGCCAGGAAATCGAGCGCCTGCACCGCACGCAGATGTCGCGCGCGGAACACATGGCGACGCTCGGGGAGTTGGCTACCGGCCTGGCGCATGAAATTCGCAACCCGCTTGCGGGTATTGCCGGAGTCATCGAGATTATCGGCCGCGATCTGCCCACCACCAGCCCGGCGCGCATGGTCGTGAAAGACGTGCGCCAGGAAATCGCGCGCATCAACCACATTGTCACCGACCTGCTGCAGACCGCCCGTCCCCATCCGCCCAAGGTCCGAAAAAGCGATCTGAACACTACCGTCGAGCACGCGGTAATGCTTGGCCGCCAGCAGGCTCTGGCGAAATCGAACGAGATCTCGCTGCGCAAAGATCCTTCGCTCCCCGAAGTCGAGCACGACAGCGATCAGATTCACCAACTCCTGCTCAACCTATTGCTGAATGCGCTGCAGGCCATCGATGCGAACGGAAAGATTGCCGTCACGGTCGAGCGCCGAGGCGCCACCGCCGTGATCGAAGTGACCGACAACGGCCGCGGCATCGCGGCCGATCACCTGCCCAACATCTTCCGCCCGTTCTTCACCACCAAGGGTGAAGGAACGGGTCTCGGCCTGTCCTTAGCCCGCCGCATAGTCGAAGACCACCAAGGCCGCATTGATGTCACCAGCACGGTCGGCAAAGGCACGACGTTCGCGGTTGTGCTGCCGCTCGAACGGGCTGCCGCTCCGAACTCTGCCTCTTAAGCCAGCTCATGTCGGTGTCCTTCGCGCGATGGGTTATCGCGGTATGCAATTTCTTGCAAAACTGAAAGTTGCAAGAATCTGCATACGAAAGAGCCAGCGGGTCTAGTTGATTTCGTGCATCGGATGCGCGCGAATCTGCTATGATGCCTGAACTGAACGGCTCTGCTTTCACGCAGACCATAAGCTGATCACACACAAGTACTAAATCCTCCCTCTACAGTTAGCCAGGCTGAATAGCCATCGGAAACAAACAAAGCGTTCTATGAACACGTGCAGACTCTTGTCCTTGTTTTTTATTTTCGTGGCTTGGTCGATGTCGCGCGCGCAATCGGTGACGACCTTCGAGGGTATAGATGCGTCGCAACTGACCAACCCGGGCTTCGACATCGACCCCAACGGCGCAGTGGGCACCAAGCAGTTCATGGAATGGGTCAATGTCGCTTATCAGGCCTATGATAAGGTGACTTTCGCGCCGGTCTGGTCCGTACCGCAGCCGGGTTCGACACCGTGGAAGAACGCCGGCCTGACCAACTGCAGTGTAATCATTGGCGACGGTCTTATTATTTTCGATCGCCTGGCCTCGCGTTGGGTCATCAGCGCTCGGACGAGCAATTCGAATAACTATTACTACTGCGTTGCGATTTCCAACACCGACGACCTGTCGTCCAGTTCCCTCAAATGGTATGCCTACGCATTTTCCCTGAATTCGATCTTGGGAACGAACTCTCAAGGCAACGTCTATTTTCCCGACTGGCCTAAATTGGGGACTTGGAGCGATGCATACTACGCGGCGATGGACCTTGAAGATCCGGGCAGCAATTTCAGGGAAGTGGCCATTGTGGCCTGTGCTCTGGACCGGGCAAACATGTTGATCGGAGCGGTAGCCCGGGCTCCTCAGTGCTTCCGTGATCCAACCTCAGTCGGGACCAGCGTCTACCTCGGTCACAGTTTGATCCCCGCCGATGTCGAAGGTACGACCGCACCCCCCGTGGGCCGGGATGAGTACTTGGTCAGCATTCAGAATCCGGTGATCGACGGCGTCACCACGACTTCAAATTCCTTCAACATCTGGGACTTCCATGTCGACTGGCTGACCCCTGCAAACTCGACGTTCACAGAGTCGTCGCAACCGGTGGCTCCTTACACGCCCGGCTGCTACGCTGTGACACAGCCGGTCAATACGGTTTGCGTCCCAGAATCAACCACCAGCGTTACCGGAGAACACATCGATTCGGTCGGCGACCGGTTCATGCCTCGTCTGGCTTACAGAAATTTTGGTTTGTATGAATCATTCCTGTTCAGCCATACGATTCACGTGGGAGTTGGCACCAACAAGCAGACGGGCATCCACTGGTACGAACTCCGCGGCTCCGGTACGCCAGCGCTCTTTCAAGACGGTACCGTGAGTCCGGACTCGTCTCTGTTCCGTTTCATGCCGAGCATCGCCCAGGACAGTAACGCTGAAGCCGCAGTCGGCTATAGCGTCTCGAGCGCGTCCACACATCCGAGTATCAGCGCGTCATGGTGGAGTCTCGCCAGCCCGACTGCACCAGTTGAATTTTCTTTGTATGCGGGAACCGCTGACGACGAAAACTCAAGCAACTGGGGCGACTACACCAGCATGACCGTGGATCCGATCGACGATTGCACATTCTGGTACGTGAACGAGTATTTCGATCAGAACCAGACTGGGACGCAGCATATCTGGAAAACACGCGTTTCCAATTTCAAACTTCCCGGATGTGGACAGGTCGCGCTCTCACCCGCTTCCGGTCTGGCATTTGGTTCGGTAGCAACGGGCAGCACAAGCGCTCCACAAACTGCAACCCTAACCAATGGCCTGAATGTCACCCTCAACATCAGCAGCGTTGGATTCTCTGGCACCAACGCCACAGACTTTGGGCAAACCAATACTTGCGGAACAACCTTAGGGGCCGGGGCGAGCTGCACCATCAGCGTCACCTTCACTCCAGGCGCTTTGGGTTCTCGCTCGGCTACTCTCGCCGTAACGGATGATGCCAGCAACAGCCCGCAAACGATCAACCTGAGCGGCACTGGGGTCGCACCTGTCACCCTGTCCTCGACCAGCCTCAATTTCGGCAACGTCGTTATCGGAACGAACCGTACCGTCTCTCCAGTGATCCTGACCAACAATCAGAATGTGAGTCTCACCAACATCAGCATCGTGGCCAATCCGCCCTTCAGTCAGCAGAATACGTGCGGAACTTCCATCGCTGCCGGCGCGACCTGCAGCATCACAGTCACTTTCACACCTACGGTCACCGGAAAACAGTCAGGGACCGTAACCATCTCGGACTCAGCCAGCAATAGCCCGCAGATAATCTCAGTAACTGGAACGGGAGTGAACCCGGTGACCTTTAGTCCATCATCATTGAACTTTGGCACGGTCGCCGTTGGCACTTCCAGCAACCCCATGAGTACCACGCTGACGAACCGGCAGAAACTAGCGCTGACGATCACCGGAATTAGCATCACTGGAACCAATAGCGGAGATTTTTCGCAGACCAACACCTGTCCCTCCTCGGTCCCTGCGGGAGGAACGTGCACAATAAGCGTGACCTTTACCCCGGGCGCCACAGGAACCCGCAGCGCAAAGGTGAAGGTGAGTGACAACGCTTCAACCAGTCCACAGTCGGTCGGACTCTCGGGAACGGGACAGTAGGATGTGACGGCAGCAGCTGCCTCTGGAACATTCGACGTCTATCCGGTGCCTCGCATCTCCTTCTGACTCCGTTGCGGAATTCTTCCGCCCCCAGCGAATCACGCCGCCTTCTTTATCCCTATTTTGGAAAGCCGACCTTGCGCGCGAATTCCTTATAGCGCGGCAGAGAACCCTACTCTTTTCGGTTCTGATTCCCTGCCCCGTGCATCGCGCCGTCCAGCGGGCATAGCGTAGGCGGCTCTTGATTGTCCACGTGATGCCGGATTGGCTTCAGGGCTTTCAGGTAAGCGAAAATGCCCGCCAGATCCTCGTCCGTCAGGTTACTCAGCACGGCCCATGGCATGGTTTTGTTCAGCTCGCGCCCTCGCACTACACCGGTGCGCATGGCTTGGATAAATAGTGCCTGGTCGTAATAAGGAATCCCCGACGGATCGGGTGTCAGGTTCGAGCTGGCTACAGTTCCCCAAGGTGTGTGGAAAACCTGCCCGCCGGAAAAATCCAGGCCTGGGATCGGCACATGGTGATTGTCTACCGGCGTATGGCAGTCGGCGCAGCCGATCAGATTTACCAGAAAGCGGCCGCGCTTCACCGGATCGGAGATGTCAGGAGCCGAGACCGGAGCCGTGATCGGTTGCGGATCGTTCCGCATGATGTATTTCACCGGAAAAATAATCTCCGTCTTGGGAACAGCGTTCCTCACCGGCGGAAGGGATCGCAGGTACACGATAACCGACGCCAAGTCCTCATCGGGCATGTTGCGGTAATGAGCAAAGGGCATGATGCCGAACAGCGCGCGCCCGTCGTGACCAATGCCCTCGCGAATGCCGCGCGCCAGCATGTCGTCGGTCCAGTTGCCGGCGCCGGTTTCCTTATCGGGCGTGAGGTTGGGCGCGAAGATCTTCCCGGGCAGATCGGTGTACGGCAGTTGCTGCCCGGCCCCGGTCATACCCGGAAGGATCGGATCTTCCCGCTGGCTCCAATCATGCGGCGAGTGACAATAGAGGCAGCCGATGGAATTCGCCAGATATTTTCCCCGTTCCAGGCGTGCCGGCGTAACTTCGAACGTGCGCGAGGTCAGAGGTCTCGACCGCGGTCCAAGAAAAGCTCGCGGTCCCAGCACTTTCCAAGCAGCAACAGCGACCACAACAATCAGAACAATGACGACGGCCAGAGCAATTCTGAACGCACGCTTCATGCGTACCCCCCCGACGGCATTTTACGACAACGCAATAAGTTCGTCGGGTCCCCAATCCTTCGCTGCGCATGGACTGGCGTGCCCTCTTCCTCCCATCCGTAGTAAGCTAAAACTGCATGCCAGCCGAGAAGATTCTGGTGGTCGACGACGAGCGCCTGGTGCGCTGGTCGCTGCGCCAGAAGTGCGAAGAATGGGGATATCAGGTGGTCGAGGCCGCCGCCGGAGATCCCGGCCTTCGGCTCGCGCAGCATGAATCTCCCGACCTGGTTCTGCTTGACGTGCGCATGCCCGATATCAGCGGCATCCAGGTGCTGGAACAGATCAAGAAGGCTCCGGACGCGCCGCCGGTCATCATGATCACGGCCGACCCGCAACTGGACGACGTCAAGAGCGCGCTCAAACTGGGTGCCTACGACTTCATCGGCAAGCCGCTTGATTTCGAAGAGTTACGCGTCACCATTCAGAATGCCCTGGAAGCGAACCGGCTGCGCACCGAGGTGCAGTCGCTGCGCGGCGAAGTCCGTCGCCACACCGGCTATCACGAGATGGTTGCAGTCTCGCCCAAGAGCACGGAGTTGATGAACTTCGTGGAGAAAGTCGCGGCCAGCGAGGCCACGACTATTCTGATCCAGGGCGAGAGCGGCACCGGCAAAGACCTCGTTGCCAAGATCATTCACTACGAAAGTTCCCGCCAGAATGGTGCGTTTGTGGCCATCAACTGCTCGGCCATTCCCGAAACCTTGATGGAAGCCGAGCTTTTCGGCCACGAGAAGGGCGCCTTCACCGACGCCAAGCAGATGAAGAAGGGTCTGTTCGAGACCGCCAATGGAGGCACGCTGTTTCTCGATGAAATCGGCGAACTCTCCCCGCTGCTGCAAGCCAAGTTGCTGCGCGTCTTAGAAGATCAGGTCATCCGGCGCATCGGCGGCGTGCGCGATATGCAGGTGGACGTGCGCGTGATCGCGGCTTCCAACCGTGATCTGGAAAAAGCGGTGCGCGAGGGACATTTCCGCCAGGATCTTTACTACCGCCTTGCGATTATCGCTATTTTCATCCCGCCGTTGCGCGAGCGCACGGAAGACATTCTTCCCTTAGTCGATTTCTTCATCGACTGGTACAACCGCAAGTTCAAAAAGGCCGTGCGCGGCATTACTCCGGAGACGCGCCGGTTGCTCTTAGCTCACACCTGGCCGGGGAATGTTCGCGAACTCAAGAATTCCATCGAACGCGCCATGATTCTGGAAGACGAAGCGGTGCTGCGCCCCGTGTACATGCCATTCGCTGTGGGAGAAGCGGCGCGCAGCGGCTTGACCGCCTTTGAAGCAAGCAGCGCCTCGGGCGGTGACGGCGGAGGCAAACAACTCGCGAACGGCCGCGTGCTCCCGCGGCTCTACATTCCGGAAGAAGGCACCTCCCTCGAGGAAGTCGAGCGTGCCATGGTCGAACTCGCCATGCGCCAGGCGAACGGCAATCAAACCCACGCCGCGCGCCTGCTCGATATCAGCCGCGACGCCCTGCGCTACAAGCTGAAGAAATTTGAATTGGTAGGCGCGGGCGACGAAGAAGCTACAGACCCCATTCCCTCGGAAAACTCCGCAAGCTAACGTCGCCGCCTGACAAAAAGGGGCGGTCCGCCTATTGCGAACGTGTAAACGTCGTGACCGTTTGTTGCAACCGCCCGGGGCCACTTCGCCGGGTCGTCTCTACGCCGCCAACTTTCATCTGACTGCTCGCATTCGACTGCGATGTGAAAGGCACGCCGTCGTTGATCTGCGCGCAATCCATGCGCAGCGTGCCGTTATCGTTGAACACCAATCCGTAGAAACGCAAGGTGCTGCCGACTCCGAGTGGCGTGGCATTGAGCCGTTGCGTATTGCTGTCGACGTAGACTTCCATCTGGTTGGGATCAGTGAGCACCGTGGTTTGCCCTTGCTGCACCGCCAGCGTGGGAAACAAATCATAGGGTGCCAGCGAAACCGTGTAATCGGTAAAGCTGCCGCTCGGGCTTGCACTGACGACCGTAGCGTCCACTGTCTGCGGAATCAGCGTCACTGAATCTGTCTGAGCGCCCATTCCACCGCTGACTACATACGCCTCGGACAAGACATCCACATTTTGGCCAGCTACAAAGTTCGATGAAGTAAAACTTGGCACAAACGGAAGACTCTGCAGATTCGAAAACTGACCGGAAACCTGGAAGACTGCGCCGCTGGAGTTGAAGTTTGGCGTGTCGAGGTAAATTCCCTTATTGCCGATCACATCGGTGAGTAGTAAACCCTGCTCTTGACGACCATAGAGCTGGAATGCGGGGACTATCTCGTCCACGAACATCACCGGACCCGTCGAATCATTGACCGCCGTGGGGTACTCCACTTCAATTCGCGTCGCCAGCAGAGATGAGTCGGATTGGATCGCACCATCAACGTTCACAAACATTCCGGGGGCGAGCGCAGAGGCGCCACTCACGCCCTGGAATACGGTTGCGGTGTTGGAACTCGCCGAAAGAGTTCTGGTTCCTAACGGTCCACCGGGAATCGTGAGCGTCCAAGTTGACGGTGTCGTTCCCACCGACGCAACCGTCGCCACCAACCCGCTGACCTTGCCGTTTCCTGAGTTCGTCGGGGAAGCAGATACGGCAAGCGGGGTGAGGTTGAAGGTGGGCGCCATGGAGAATCCCTCGAACGGAGGGTTGGTCCAGCAATCGGAAAAAACTGCTGAATTAGAAACTTGCATATTCAGCAGTAACGCCATGCTACTGCCCGTAACCGTAATGGGCGAAGGCAGAGTCACCGTCGGGGCCTGATTAACAACTGAATAATTCGCGATTCCAAGTCCGGCGCCAGGAACCTGCGCAAGACAGACGAATACTGCCCCTCCGACCGTAGCCGTGGCTGAGGTGTAGATGCCCTGAGGAACGCTGACCGTCATCAACGGCTCGATCCCTCCGTTCAAGTGCATGAACTCGGCGGGTTGCTGTGACCCCAGCAGAGTGACGGTGTTCCCGGACTGGCTGGTGAGCGTCAATTTCTGAAGTGTCAGATCAAACAGCGTAACTTGATCGTTCGCCGTGCTCGAAAGCGACACGGCCACCCAAGTACTTCCGCTGAACTTCGGCGGAGGCGGTGTACTTCCGCCGGAGCCGCAACTGCTCGTCAACATCGCGGCTAGAATTACGCAAGAGGTGATAAGAGATGCGATCAGAGCTTTAGAGCGGGCGGATGAAGTGGCAGACTTCATAATTCCCCCTGGCTGGCGCCGAATTACGAATACTCTGGACTTAACTGTACCGGCGGACCGACTTACCTATCTTAGTAAGTGAACCCGGGTAAGTGAACCCGGCCCGCGGCTACAAGTAGCGCTTCTATGATACGACCCGAAACTGTCAACGACCGTCTTGATTTTGTCCAGATTTGTAAAACTTTCGTCATCGCGCGTGACTGCATCACATAACAAACACAGCTCTTGCGGAGCTCCGCGCCTTATGAGAATGACAGAGGATGAGGCGAGCGCTCAAACTGCTTATCAGCCTCGGGACGCGTGCTCCTTCGCCTTAGCGATGTATTTTTCGACCTGCTTTTTTTGCGGATAGTCGGGATTGGCCTTCAGCAATTGCTGCCAGGCCTCGATGGCTCCCTTAGGATCGGCCTTGCCCTGCCACCGCACCCAGCCAAGATTGAACAGCGTCTGGGGATGTCCCGGTTTGTATTTCAATGACGTCTGCAGCTCCGACAGCGCCTTGTCGGCATTGCCGCTGTACCAATAAGCCGTGCCCATATCGGTGCGAACGTCAACATTCTCCGGCTGGATTGCCAGCGCCCGCTCGTAATACTGAATCGCATTTGCGAACTGCTGGCCGTCATAGAACACGTTCCCCAGTTTTACCAGCGAGTCGTAGTCGTTGGGATTCTTGTTGACGGCCTCGAGCAGCGGCGCTGCAGACTGTTCCACCATTGCCTGAGCTTCGGCGCTGGGTTGCTGGCCCTGCGCGGCGCTTCCCGGCTGCATTGTGCTGGCAGCGGCCGCCGATGTAGCCGGCGATGCTGATCCCCGGAATAAATACCCCAGGGCCACTCCCAACAGCAGGCAGAATACTGCCAACAGGTAGGCCTGCGCGCTTGTCCATGCGATGTTAGTACCTGCGATGCTAGTAGTTGATTGCGATTTGGTGTTCTTTGTTTCGCTCATTTCCCTCTCTCCCCAATCTGGTGCCGGCAAGCGCCGCTGGCGGCGATTCCAGGTGGAACAGGCGGGTGACCGCTGCGGTCATCTGGTCCTGCTCTTCCTTTTCTGGCAGTTCTTTGAGTTCGCGCGCGAGGAAACTGGCAATCTTCTGGATAACTTGATTTGTGATTGCGTGTAGCGACTGATCCTGTTCCCTGGTAAATGGTCCGCGCTCTTCGATAAAAGACTCCAGTTCTTGCCGGCAAATCTCGTCTAAACGGTGGCGCAGGGCCAGCACGGTTGGAACCGCGCCGTCTGCGTGAAGCTGGCCGCGAAAAGTTTGCGCCTCTTTGGCCACGATGGTTTCTGCTTCCGCAATGGCAGCCGTTCGATCCCCAGCCTCGCTCTCCACCATCCGCTCCAGACCCTCGAGATCGTAGAGAATCACTCCATCCACTCGGCGCACATCCGGGTCAACATCACGAGGGACACCCAGATCGATGATCAGCAGCGCCACGCGATTGCGCTCCTCCGCGATTCGTTCGGCCTCCTCGCGAGTCAGCACGATATGCGGAGATCCGGTAGCGGTGATTACGATGTCAGCATCCTTCAGGCAGCGCCAACGTTCCGCAAGCGTCGCCGCCGTGCCTCCGAGCTTCCGCGCCAATTCCTGGGCGCGGGATGCGGATTGATCGACCACTACAGCCGCCGCCCCGCTTTCGATCATCGTAGCGGCGGAAAGCTCGTTTATGTTTCCGGTCCCCAGGAGCAGGACCTTGCGTCCCTGGAGCGATCCAAAAATCCCCTGTGCGAGATGGAGCGCAGCGGCCGGCACCGTGATTGCGGATTGAGTGCTGAGGCTCGCATGCCGCACCTGCTCGGAGATGCTGAGCGCTTTTTCCACCACCACGTTCAGACGTGCTCCGGTTGCGCCTAGCGCCTGCGCCTGCTCCCATGCTTCTTTAACGTGCGCAGCTACTTCTGACTCGCACAATCGCGGCGACACCAGGCCGCAGGTAACACGGAAGAAATACGTAACGGCGGCATCATCCAGCAGGCGGTAGAAGTGTTCCCACTCACTCAACTTCAGCCCGTGCTGCACGCTCAGATAGTGAACCAGCGAGTTAGCGGCCAGAGTCGGCTCACTAGCCCATAAGAGAAATTCGGTCCGGCAGCAGGTGGAAAGAATAAGTACTTCTTCAATCCCTTCCGCACGTTTCAGCTGCCGCAAAGCTTCGTAGCGCCGGTTCTCGCTGATCCAAAAACGCTCCCGCATGGCCAGCGGCGCGGTGCGGTGGTTCAGTCCGACCACCATGAGCATGGGTTCCAAGACGAACACCTCGGGCGCAAGTTGCAACCATTAGAAGGGCAAGCCCGGGGCCAAAGGAGAGTGGCGGAACAAGTCTGCGCGCCTTTTGTTTTCAGCGGTTTGCGGGAAGATCAAGACAAACTTGTCTGTTCAAATTCTCATCACGTGCGGCATATTGCGCGCAGCGCGAGTGTTTTGACGCGATCTGCCCGAGTTTCGGCGGCTTGTGAGCTGAACTCGATCACGACTGAATGTGATTGGAATCACTGACCGCCTTGCCCATCTCCGGAGAAACTGCACCAGGGTTAATAATTTTTATTCCAGTCTGACAAGCGATCTGTGAGATTGCCCTGCTTCAGCACAGACCGAGCGGCCAGACATAAGCGGTGAAAGGAAATGCAATCATGAAAACCACGAAGCTCGTAATCCTGATCGTAATGATCGCGGTGGCCTTATTCCTGATCGTGCCAAATCTGTCGTGGGCTGCCGATGATGGCGCAGCCATTTACAAAACCAAGTGCGCCGCGTGCCACGGCGCGGATCTCGCGGGTAAGCCTGCCGCCAAGATTCCCAGCCTGGTTTCTGACGATGCCAAGAAGGCTTCCGATGCCGACCTGACCGACATGATCGCCAACGGCGGCAAAGACAAGAAGAGCATGCACGCGTTCGCCAACAAGGGCGTGACCCCAGATCAAGTGAAGATGGCGATCGCTTATATTCGCGACGCGCAGAAGAAGTAAGCGGAGACAGTCGTAAGGATTGCTGTTCCTTTACG
>Ga0209168_10003213_pt1 | contig 11378 bp, 16 predicted proteins | sample Coa_R1_FD_187156 | JGI IMG/M metagenome (GOLD analysis project Ga0209168, IMG submission 187156) | Surface soil microbial communities from Centralia Pennsylvania, which are recovering from an underground coalmine fire - Coalmine... | ecosystem: Environmental > Terrestrial > Soil > Unclassified ... | reverse complement strand
CCACTCGAAATCCACTGACCTTGTTACAACCCGCAGATTAATTCCTTTCCAGGTGAATTTCTGATGAGCGATTTATGTATGAAAAGCTGCCTAAGTACCGTGTCTGCATGCGCCCGACTGCTCAGGCGTATCCTTGAAGATTTTTCCATCCACCGAAGGGAAATCCGGGAAGCAATCTGGCTGTGGCAGTTGCTTCACGCGTGCGTCAGCGTTGCGACGGCGGATCAGTGGTGGCCGGTTAGTAATGGTGCCGGGCACTCGGATGAGAGTCTTTCGGTGCAGCTGGATATTCCGTCGGCGACGGCCCGCAAATGGCGCATGAGGCTCGAGAAGTTTGGCTTCGTTAGAAGCACAAAGGTCGGGCCACGCAAGAGACGGTTGGAAGTCTCCAGTACTGAAGCAATGAAGGCAAGAGTGCCGTCCACGTATGGAGTTAATCTAGGAAAACTTGGCACTTTTGGGGCTACCGCATGAGCACAGCACCGTTTCCATTCACCCTAGAAGACCCATTGGACGAGAAGCGTAAACGGCTTCAACTTCCCATGACGGCCCCGAGGCCGATGTTGGGCCTGCCATCTCCCATGCCGGAACCGAATATTGCCACGCCGCCGTTCATTGCGCCGTCCCTATCGCAGCAATCGCCACGCCTGAGCGTACCCCATGCAATTGATCCGACAGTCCCTCCTCAACGCCCAAACCTTGGACCCTCTTTGCCGGACCCGAATGATCCGAAATACAATCCTACGGTTAAGCACGGATTGGGAGACGCCGTTAGAGCATTTGGAGCGGGACTCGTAGGCGGTTACCCGGCAATGGAGCAATCATGGGATGCTAAAAAACTGAATGCCCAAAAACGTCTCGCCGCCGATACCGCCTTCGTTAAAGATCAATCGACGCTTTCGGATCAAGCGGCGCAGGCCGGAGAGCGAAGCGCTAAATCTGCGCTAGACATCGCGCAAGCACAAAAGGCGTTGAATGCCCCACCAGAAAAAGCAGGGAGCCTTACGCAGCAGGAATCCGATGCAGTAGACGAAATGGTAGCCGGTGGAATGTCTCGCGTCGATGCCATTCAGAAGATCACAGATGCTACGGACAAGAGTAAGCCACCAGTACTCGGCAATGAGGACAAGGCAATCTCCGATCACCTTGCGGCCAAGGGCCTGCCTGATACTCCCGCGAATCGAGACTTGGCCAGAAAAGAATTAAAAATCGAGGACCGGCCGCCAGCGCAAGGCCAATTCATTCCTACTTATGATCCCAAGACCGCCGCGTTAACGGGAGCATGGAATCCCGCCACGGGCAAAACGGTTGCACCACCACCGGGTGGTGGGACAACGGCTCCTGGGCTAACGGCTGGCGATAAGCGCACAGAGGCCGCGAAGAAAGAGCTGGGAAGTTATCAAAGCGTTCTCGATGAAGCGCAGCAGGCGCATACCTTGAAACAGGAAGCAGACGCCGGGAATGCTGAAGCTGACGTTGCCCTAGTTATGACTTTCTTCAAGGTGATGCGCGGATCGCAGCCCGGACAGAGTTCCAACATCCGATTCACACAACAGGAGAGCAATTTAATTCAGGGTGCCCGTTCGTTCTGGGGAACACTGGAAGTGAAAGGCAACAAGATTCAATCGAATGGTCAGCCGCTCTCAAAGGTCCAGCGTGATCAGGTGTTGCAAGTAATCGACACGTTCGCCAATGCTGCAAATCGAAGAGTGCAGGAGATTCAGTCCGGCGCGGGAGTCACGAGCGGTGGAGCACAAGGCGCACAGCAACCTCCCCCAAGTGGCGATCCTGTAGCCGATCTGATTAACAAACATGCCAAACACTGATGGTGGCGGGCTAGATACGCTCGTCGTTGATCCTCAATTCTCCTCCCTGAAAACACCAGACCAGCGGAGAGCCATGGCGGGTGTGAGCGGAGACAACTCGTTTATCAATCTGAGCGACGATGACACGGTTCGGTACGTCAACGCACACAAAGCAACTCTTCCGAGGGCGTACACAGAAGCTGGGGCTGCTGCCAATCCCCCGCGAGCGCCGCAGCCTCTCTCGCCGACCGGAAAAACTCTTCCTCGCCAAGGATTCAAGGAAAACGTGATTGAACCAGTCGAGGACATAGCTCTCGGCCAGCTTAAGACCGCGGGGATGGTGGTTGGTGCCCCCCTTGGTGCGGCAGCCGGTATTGAATCTGGCCCTGGTGCAATTGCTTCGGGCGTAGCCGGAGCCGGGCTCGGATCCGCAGCGGGTGGCAGCCTTGAAAGAGGCATTCGCAGATTTGGCGTTGGAGGGCATCTGCCGGAACGGCCAACTCTTAGTCGAGAACTCGTTAATACTGGCCAAGATTTTGTAATTGGAGCCGAGGGAGAAATGGGCGCTCAGACTGGTGCCGCAATCGTAGGCAAGGTCGCCCCAGCATTATCGCGTTCTCTCTCATCGCCAAAGAAGGCTGCTGGCTTGTTCGAGCGTGGCGTTGCCCCATCTGGTATGGCCGCCGAAGATCAAGCCGTAATGCGTGAGAATTTTAATAGAGCGCAAAAATATATTGCTCCTGAGACACGGGGCTATCCCATCGAGGGCGGCGAAGGTGGCGCAATGCGTTCGGCTCAGGTCGCGCATCGCGCCGGCGAAAATTTATGGAAGGGGACCGTCGAGCCCGTTGTCGATCTGTTCAAAAATGTGCAGCGACCAGGGGACGACATTGGAAAAGCGATTCGAGGCAGTTTCACTGATCTGGACAAACAAACAAAGCCCGCCGCCGTGAATGCGGGAGAGCAACTCGCCAAATTCTTCGAGGGAAGGCCAATCTCGGTTGGCGAGATGGCCGATCTAGTCAAACAACTCAATAACGATCGTGGCGTGGCGCGGTTTTACGACATGTCTCCCAACGAGCAGGCAGCCGCAGAACTTGCGGACCCATCGCTACGATCGAAAGTCACGACATTGCGCGCGTTGCGGGAAAAGATGTTCGACGCGATCGGGGATTCCGGCGGGGAACGTTTAGGAAAGCAATTTCGCGAGGCGCGAAAAGATTGGGGCGCCATTCGATCTGTCGAAGATCAAATGCGCGGAACCAGAGTGCCTACCCCGCAACCGCTATTATCGAGGGCCGGGAATACGCTACGCGGCATGATTTCTCTTCGCAATCCAGATTCCTGGATGCGGACGCAGGAAACACTATTCAACCTGAACAATCCCAATCGGCTCCTACCAAAGTCACTGAATATGCTTGGGCGTACAGATTTGGAAGCTCCGATGCTGGATGTACAGGGAGGGAAAACGGTTCCGCGGGCAATGCTTGGATCCGGCCCGGTTCTCACTCCTCCGCCTACTCGAACCTCTGGACCTGTTGACCTTGGCAAACCGGAAGTTCAGCCACTCGCAGAAAATCGCCAGCTTCCGGCAGTTGGCAGAACATCGGGGCCGCGCACGGTGGCTGGCCCCAGCCAATACGGATTGACTTTGCCAGAGACAACGCCGCGCCCGCTCACCGGTCCGGAGCGGCAATTGCCACGGAATGCTTCTCCGACTCGACCGGATGTGCCTTTTAGTAGAAACAAAGTCTGGCAAAAACCACCGAATATTCAGTTGGGGCCTTCCTCGCTCCCTGATGAATCTGAGGACACGCTCAAAAAGAGTGATTCTTGGAGTTCCAAAATAAGAGTGCGAAGAAATCCATAGAGAACGGGTGCCGACGATGGCAATCCAATCTAGCAACTGGTCAGACGAGGAAGAACTCATTATCGCGACGATCCAACAGGCTGACTCGCTGCCACGCCCCGAGGCGATTCGCCGGATGCAACGGCTCAAGAAGTCCTCGCGTTGGGCATCTTTCAGGAGAGAGACTGTACTCGCTGGCGGGCGGGTATGCCGAAACTCTCGATGCACCCAGGGCAACGATGGCGGGCCCGGGTCGCTGGTGCATTTGAGAGCTGACGCCCTATATTGTGACGATGCCTGCCGAATGGCCGCTCGAAGAAGTCCTAACCGCCTAAAACAGCCTTCAAATCGCCAATGTTTATGCGGGTCTAAAGCGAACAAAAAGGGCTCTATGCCATCACCCCACCATCGCCCCGGGTGCGCGGCTCGAATCGCCTCTAATAGCGAATCTCATGGGAGCCCGACTCGATGAAAAAAAAGGCAACGAAGGCCCTGAACATCGGTCGGCACGAAGCGAATTGCACGATCTGCGCACATCCAGACCGGGAACAAATCGAACGGGACTTTGTTGGTTGGAAAAGTCCGACTGCGATTGCAGTTGAGTATGTCTTGCCGGACCGCTCCACGGTCTACCGGCACGCTCAAGCGTTCGATCTGGCATTGAAGCGTCGCCGGAATATCCGCGCCGCTCTCGAACGAATCATCGAAAAAGCAGGCGAAGTCGACGTGACGGCCGCCGCAGTCGTTGCGGCGATCCAAGCTTACGCAAAGATCAACGCTCAAGGCCAGTGGGTTGACCGAAGTGAACACGTCAATCTCAACGAGCTATTCGATCGGATGAGCAAAGATGAGCTGGAAGCCTATGCGCGGGATGGCAAACTCCCCCTTTGGTTTACGGAGACGGTGGGAGCAACAGCGATTGACGGTCAGGGGTCTGCAAATGATTGACAAATCACAGAGAACGCTTGCCTTGACCGCTACCAATCAGAGTCCGAACCCCGGCGAGTATCCAATCGGTTCAGCCGAATCTAGGGCGGCCGCACGGGCCCTTCTTGTTGCGCGCGAATCGGAGGGCCGTCTTTGCGGAGCGTGTTTTCTGGCGGGGCTTGGCACTCTTGATGGTGGAGACCCGAACGACCGCAAGTTCTTGAACAATCCGCACATGGAGTGGCGCGACGGCTGGTGGTACTACAAACTGCTCACTCCGGAAGCACATGTGCGCTTGCTTGGGTTCGTCGGGCGCGGCTTGAAAGTGGGCGTGTGTTCTAGCTTTTCAATGCGGGAGAGGAGTTGAGACATTAAACCCGGAGACTTCCCTATTGGCTCTCCAGCAAGCAGAGCTGCGGCAAGAATGCTTGCGGCGAATCGGCAGGACACGCGAAGACGCATCGAGATTGTAACGAACGTCCACTTCCCAGACCCGCATCGCGAAGGCTCACACCCCGAGGAGAACTGGAACGAGGAGGAGCCGCACACCGGACCGTGGCAGGATTGGGGTGACACGTTGATACGAATTGTGTATCTCCCGCACTAATGCCTAATGCCAGGAGAACCCATACCTACCTGTAATTCGTTTTCCGGACAGACCCGATTCTGACGATCACGTAGCGTTGGTTTCGCCTCCGGCATACACTTGCGCCAACCAGAAAGCGCGGACTTATCTAAGCGCAGCGTTTGTTACTTATCTTTTCCGAAAATGAATCCTACCGAATATTTCCAGCGATCCGGGAGAGACACACACCTTTGGATTTTTCAATCTGTACCACTACCAACGGGGAGACCGCTAAACCTGTGCCGACCGGCAATGCGTGAGGAGCTATTCGCGCACGCATACATTATTGATCTGAGCGGGACAAACGCCGCAATTGCGGCAGGTTACAAGAGATCTTCGGCGAGATACCAAGCTTCGCGCATGTTAACAAAAAGCAACATTCGGGCCCGAATCGCCGAGCTAATGAAAGCGGCGGTGCGGGTGCAAGCGGAGGCCCGGCGCGGAGCGTGACACATCCTATGTGTCATTACCGGCCTTGTTGGAGCAACGCAAAGCAGAGCAGACAGCGGCAACGGCGAAGACGAATGGAGGTACTTTCACGAGGAAGGGTGATGTCTTCGAGCAACAAACGCTCAGTACTTCACACCGCCGTAAACCGCGAAATTATAGTCCTTCCAGATCACGTCTACGTCGGCGAAGCCGATTTCTGCAAGCCAGGCCAACTGATCCATTAACTTTGCCGGGCGATCTTCGGCCTCATAACTCGGAATCCACTTACCTTCAATTTCCTCGTCGGAAATGCTGCGGCGCATGAAGGCCCGCCACTCGCGCATGTAGGTCGCTTGCACGATGTCGTTTGAAGCCAAAACCACGTCACCGTTGTAGAAGACGCCTCCCGGACGCAGCCGGGCGTATATTCCCCGATAGAATTGTTTCTTGTCTTCATCCGTCGCGAGGTGATGCAGGGCGAGCGACGAGACGACCGCATCATATTCTCCGTCGAAGCTCGTGAAATCGCCCACGACGAAGCGAACACATGGGTTATGCGCGAGCTTGGCCTGAGCCAGCACAATCATGTTTTCGACCAAGTCAAGGCAGGTGATATTAGCGTTTGGAAAGGCTTTTAGAACGGCTTGCGCGACGGTCCCAGTACCACAACCAAGGTCAATTACCCGAACGGGCGCAAAGATTTCGAACGGCAGGGCCGCAACCAATGCCTCTACCATTCGAGGATAGTTAGGGATTAGCGTCAGTATAATTCGGTCAAAATCCGGCGCTTCCTCCTCAAAGTGCTTTTTGACTGCATCCATGCTTTGCAAGACTCTCCTACTTTTTTACTTAACCCTGTGCGGGCATTCCAGTCAAATTTATAATAATTGTAAATAACATAAAGTCCTATTATGAGGGGACTGAGAGTATTGCCTAGAGGACGAATTTACCGAGTCGGTCGCGGTATTCGCGGGGATCGCCATCGACGTTGCCGATTTCAGGAAGTTCTTGACCGTCGTCTGGCTGATGTCGAACACGTACGCGGCGGACCATCCCATTTTGTGGCGTTTACCGATGTTCCGAAAACCCCACCGCGCAGACTCCCGTAAGCCTTTGAATCTATACGGCGAGAAATGGACAGTTCAGTTGTTCCAAAATCAGATCTTTTTAAGAAGCGGGTGCCGTGAACGTGAGGTCAAGTTTGCTACCTGGGCGGACATTCACTTCGCGGAATACGACGACGAGAAATCCCCCGACGAGCAGGACGCCTCTACCTACACTGTGAACGAGAAGCCAGCTATGGGCTTTACCATCAAGAATCACAAGTCGCGGGAGATTCCTATTTCCGATGACCTGGTGGAAGCCCTCAAGACCTATCAGGTGTTGTACCCAAACCGCAAGACGATCTTCGTGAATAAGGACGGGGGGCCGGAGGGGCACTTCCTCGGAAAACTGAAGGCCATTGTAAAGCGGGCCAATCTCCCCGGTGAATGGTCACTCCACAAATTCCGTAGAACATTTGCCACCAATGCGCTGGCAAACGGGGTGCCCATTCATGTGGTTCAAGAGTGGCTGGGTCATTGCTACCTGACGACCCTAAAGCGATACGCGGCCAAGATTGAAATGAAGAAGCCCCAATATCGCAACTATGCGAACCGGGTAGCTCGGGCAGTGAAAGTGTAATACTTGTTTGACCCCTATTCCAAGAGCCGCTTTTAACTGGGCGGCTCTTTTGTTTGACATTTACTCTAGACAAGCAAGTTCGCGATTACGATAGCCGATGATGGAATAGGAACCCGCGTCAGAAGGAAAGTCGATTCCATGAGGTCCCGCTAGTTTCCAAACGAAATCGGGACTGTTAGTTTGGATGTTATTGAGATCTTCCTGGGCTTCAGTGGGTGACGAATAGAATTTTATCCCTGGATAAAACTCACTGTGATCTGGGTAACCCATCTTTGTCTTCTGGAATCGCCAGCCCGTTCGTGTCAAATAAACAACCTCAAACGTCTGAACCTGAAGCCCGAGAGCTTTGAGCGCCGCAACGATTTTCTCCTTTGGCTTGGAAGAAAATACCCTATGATTCACCAAGCCGTTCGTGATTGTGGGCTGGTGGGGTGTCTGTAGGTCTAGCTGAGCTTTTAATTCTTCAAACTGTTTGTTGATTGAAAAATTTGAATCCATAGCAAATTGGAGATCAATCTGTCCATTTTCGTACACTTTTGCGATCTGACGTCCGTCATTGAGAATTTGCATGACGTCTCCTTTCTGACGCAATCGCTGCTTTTGGGGCGGATTCTATCACTTTGAACTTCAGTACCCACAAAATTAGCACCTTCAGAGGTGTTTACTTCTCAGTGACTAAACCGTAGGTTGCGGCCAGTCCAAGGAGGACGCTGCCATGGAGACAAAAAAGAGAACTACGAAGGCGCAGAAACGCGCAAGACCGAAGCAAGAGAAAGTGAAGGCACTCAAAGCTCCGAAGGTTCCCAGTTCGGTCCGAAGCCGCAGGGCGTACAGTGGAAGGCAAGTTCACCAAGGTCATCTTCAACCAGATTGGCGGGAAAGAATGCCGCCGCTTCGCAGCGATGACGTGGAAGGAGCGCGATGCCTACATGGCGAAGCCGGAGAACGCCGTCGTCCAAGAACGTTACGAAGCGCATATGGCGGCGGTCCAATCCAAGGCGTGAAGCCTCTCTTCACACTCGGTCAAGTGGTTGCCACCACCGGTGCGCTGGCCGCGCTTGAAAAAGCGGGCCAGCAGCCGGAGGATTTTCTTGCTCGTCATGTCTGTGGCGACTGGGGAGAAGTGCCGCCCGAAGACATCAAGGAAAACGAACTCAGCCTCGAACATGGCTGGCGGTTGTTATCGGCCTACACGGTCAAGAGCGGAGTCAAGCTTTGGGTGATTGCTGAATCGGATAGGAGTTCGACGTGTCTGCTCCTGTCCGAAGAATATTAATCATTCCGAGAGTCTGCTTGGCGCTTTGGTATGCCGAGCTGAAAAATCGTGTGATGACGACCAATTTGAGTTCCCTCAAGCCTCAAAAATCAAAGTGGTAGCATATGAAGAGGTTACCGGACGCCCGACCAACGCGTCGCCCAACTCTCACCTACCACCTTTCCCCCGCGCAATCTTTAATGTCCCACCCTGTCAACCATGTCGTTGCGCTGCCACTTACAGAGGACATCGGGTCGACGGCATGGCGACTCTCCGACTTTGTCGGTATAATCCTTCTGCTCGTGGGAAAGCACAATTCATGATAGATGGTCTCTGGACAGTTGAGTTCGAGGGAGTCCCCAATTTTTTGGGGGGCGGGATTATAGTGCTATCGAAAAATCGTCTTTACGGTGGGGATAGTCAATACTTCTATACGGGACTTTACGATTTGAAGGGTTCCAACATTACGGCGATGGTGCAGGTGAATGCCTTCGTGGCCGCTCCGGAGAGCGTTTTTGGAACTCGTGAGAAACAATTCCCAATCCAATTAAGTGGCGTGGTGCAAGATAAGCAAATCAAGGGTTTGGCAATTCGCCCGGACAATCCTAAATTTCAGATCCAGTTGACCTTGAGAAAGAGAGCTGATCTAGAATGAATTTGCTGTTAAGCGCTCAAAAATTGTATTTCGTTCATTTGAGATTCCGCTTTTTAGGAACTCGTAATTCGAACTGGCAGATGCGGTAGAGGGTTGTCGCTCTAGTTGTTCCAGCGCTTCATTTAACTCACGAAAAAAACGCGGCTTTGATGTTGGATCATTTGGCCTTAATGCTCCCGCGGCTATCCCTATTCGATACAGACGGTGGCTGTTTCGCCCTAGCCAAAGTCGCAGATCATCGGTCACTGATTGTCGTAGCGGTTCTTCATCGATATATTTGAATTCGATAACCAATTGATCTAAGTGTGTGTCAGCATAAATTCGAAACAACTCAGGGATGTCGTGCGGAGAAGGCAAGACGTTGGCTCTAACGCCTCGAATCCACCGCTCTGAAGGCTCGTCAGATTTAGGCACCCAAAACCTCTGCCAGTTGGCCATCGTTATGTCCTCTCTAGGAGTTCACCCAACATTCGAGAGAAAAGGGTATAGAGTCTCAGAACTGTCGGTCCGCTATGGATATCACTCTTGCTGTCCAGAACTATCACTCCCCACCGCTTGCCGTTTACCTCGACAGGGACCCCTACGAACGATAGGGCCAATGGCTTCCCTGCTGCAAGATATTTCTTAACCCACTCCTCCGACACAAACGTCTTCTCGGCATACGCCCGAATGTTTTCGTCAGTGGAATCATGCTCAAGGTCCGGAAGTCCCAGAACTGGAACGGCTCCCCGACTTGCCCAAGCTGCACCCGCGATTCCTTCCGCGTGCGCGGCATCATCAGGGGCTCGAAAAATGGCAACCTTAGACCTCGTAGTGTGCCCTGATCGTTCAACTGGCAAAAGCCAGCCTGACCATGGCCATCTTCGGAAGCACACCCTCCATTTCACATATTTGAATAGCGTTACACGATGGTCGTGTAGCATGGCATCGGCATGATCTCGGAACGCATATTCCTGAATAATGTCCAACAGGTTATGAATTGCCCTCCAGACCCATGGAGGCCCCATTGTCTTGCGCACAACTTCCGCGACTAAGATATACACCGCCAGTACCATTAAAATGATCCACGCTCGGTCTTGGGTCCATTTCAGGGGTGAAACAAAGAATGCCCAGAACCCCTGGAGGTTTGAAGGGTCGGCCTTCAGACAGGCAGAGGCTAATCCGGAAATTAATATTGCGACTCCGTAACCTGCTGTGAAAACGAAGTATACAATTTCGCGAAACTTGCGCCGTCGCATGGCCCGGATTCTACTCGCCATCTGGCCAGTTTGGAAAACTATTCCAAAAGAGATCGAGAGTCTCCCAGAGACCCTCAAAGCGAACGCCTGGATTGTGTATCTATCTTACTTATTGAAGGCTAAGAATGTTAATCATCGGACGGGCTTTGCTTGGCGGTTTTGTGCGAGGTGTGTTAGCGGAAAACTGTTGATTTTGAGGCGCGGCAGAGATGCTATGTTCCGCGACGCCTTCTGATAGGGCCACTTTGCCTTTAGGACCACGGCGTACTCGCAGTTTCTGGCTTCCAGAAGCGTCAGCACGGCCCCGAGGCAACGTAGTACCTAAAATCGACCGGCAATCCCTTTCAGCCATCAATGCCAGTGCCATATACTTGCGCCCAGTTTTCTGCCACGTAAAATTCTTGAACTGGATGGTGAATCGATGCCGAGAGGAATAACAAACAAGAAGGAACTCGAGAATGTTCCGCCACTAAGCGATCGCGAAAATGAGATCGCCCAACTGGTTGCCCAGGGCTGCCGCAACAAGGAAGTTGCCGTAAAACTCTCCATCAGCGAACAGACGGTAAAGAACCATCTCTATAAGATATTTGGCAAGCTCAGAGTTTTCAACCGCCGCGAATTGAGGAAGTTTGGCAATTGTTGCGCGTCATGATTATCCTTCGGAAGCTTTTACGGAATTTCCCTGAACATCTCACCTTGTCTTGGACGCTCGCTTCCATGTTTTCGATGGTCTTGGGGCCGCGCGAATCTCATATTGAGTTCGGCACGCCCGAAGTTCTCTATCTAAGTTCTGTTTGAGGCGGGTAGAGGCGTACACTCGCATCATAGGTGTCAGAGTCGCGCTCGGCGTCTCGTCAGTTGGCTTCTACGCCACATGCGGCTTCTGATCCGAAACAATCGAATCCGGGCTCT
>Ga0209168_10003212_pt1 | contig 11389 bp, 8 predicted proteins | sample Coa_R1_FD_187156 | JGI IMG/M metagenome (GOLD analysis project Ga0209168, IMG submission 187156) | Surface soil microbial communities from Centralia Pennsylvania, which are recovering from an underground coalmine fire - Coalmine... | ecosystem: Environmental > Terrestrial > Soil > Unclassified ... | reverse complement strand
CCGCGTTTCACCACCCAGGCGGCCGCGCCGCTCCGCCTCTTCATCTCCGGCTCCGCGCCGTTGCTCGAGAGCCAGTTCGACGCCTTCGAGGCCCGCACGGGAAAGCGCATCCTCGAGCGCTACGGCATGAGCGAGGCGCAGATGATCACCACCAACCCGCTCGACGGCGAGCGCCTGGCCGGCAGCGTCGGCTATCCCCTGCCGGGGGTGACGTTGCGCATCGCCGGCGGCGAGGAGACCGGCGTGGTCGAGATCTCGGGCCCAAGCGTCGCCAGCGGCTATTGGCGCAACCCGGAGAAGACCAAGACCGCCTTCACCGCCGACGGCTTCTTCATCACCGGCGACATCGGCCGCACCGATCCGGACGGGCGGCTCTGGCTCTCCGGCCGCGCCAACGACCTGATCATCTCCGGCGGCCTCAACGTCTATCCGAAGGAGATCGAGCTCGTGCTCGACGAGCTGCCCGGCGTGGTCGAGAGCGCCGTCATCGGCCTGCCGCACGCCGACTTCGGCGAGGCGGTCTGCGCCGTCATCGCCGGCGAGGGCGACGAAGCCGCGGTCATCGCCGCCGCCCGCGAGAAGCTCGCCGCCTTCAAGACGCCGAAGCGGGTGATCTTCGTGGCCGAGCTGCCGAAGAACGCCATGGGCAAGGTCGAAAAGGCCGCGCTCCGCCGCGCCCACGCCGACCTCTTTAGCTCGCGCGCGTGAGCTTGGCGTGCGCCCTTCTCCCCCTGCGGGAGAAGGTGGCCGGCGAAGCCGGTCGGATGAGGGGTCGCGCCAGCCTCTCCGGCCACCCGGCGCGTGCCCCGGATCGGGAACTGGGCGTTCAGGCGGCGTCCGTGTTCGTGCGCGGTTCCGACCGGCAAGCATCGACGCCCGTTCAGCCGCTAGCTGGTAAAGTCTGAGAGACCCCTCATCCGCCCGCAAGAGCGGGCCACCTTCTCCCGCAAGAGGGAGAAGGGACGGGCTGATGGGCCTCCGGGTCACATCTCCGCAACGCTCGGGCCGCTGGCCCAATGAAAAGGGCGCGGTCCGAAGACCGCGCCCTGATCAGGCTCAATGTTGGCTGCGCGCCTAGAAGAACTTGTAGCGCAGCTCCACGCCGAAGGTCCGCGGCGGGTTGAGGTTGTACGTCGTGACGAAGACCCGGCCGGGCGTCGTATTGGTCCCGGCCAGTGATGCGCCGCCGGCGCCCGTCGGGTACTGCAGCGAGTTGAACACGTTCCGCACGTAGCCGATGATTTCGTAGCGGTCGTGGTCGCCGGACCAGGTGGCCCGCAAGTCGACGTCGGACCAGGACGGCGCCGTGTTGTAAGGCGTGGCGAACACGGTATTGCCGATCTGGCTGTCTCGCCAGATGAACGTCGCCGCCGCAGTCAGATTGCCCGGATCGAAGTGCCAAGTGTAGGCGCCGGTGATGGCGATCTTGTTCTTCGGCGCGTTCGGGAGCGGCGCCCCCTTCACGGTTTGCACGCCCGGAGCGGCGCCCGGCGCCTGGCGCGCGCCCGGCCCGGTTGCGGTAGCATCCTCGGTGTTGACGAGGCAGCCCACGTTGGTGGTCGGGTTACAACCTGTGAGCAGCGCCGTGTTGTCATAAGAGTACGACAGCGTGAAGAGCAGGTCCGGGGTCGGGTTCCATACAGCTTCCACTTCGACGCCGTAGGACTGCGCCTTTGGGAAGTTGATGAACTGCCCTTCCAGGATGCCGTTCACGTTGACGGTGATCGGCAGCTGGATCTTCTCGTAGTCGTAGTAGAAGAGCGCTGTGTCGATCGAGAACACCCGCCCGAAGCTTTGCTTGTAGCCGACTTCGTAGGAGTTCAGGAACTCGGGCCCCACCAGCGGCGCTGCGCTGACAAAGCCTGAGTTGAACGACAGCGGCGCGTAGCCGCGGCTGAACCGGGCATAGGCGAATTGCGTGGGGCTCGGCGTCCATTCGATGCCGGCGCCCCCCGTCACGACGTCGTCCGTCGCGTTCAGACTGCGGAACTCCTGTCCGTTGGGGTGCAGCACCCCAATCGAGACCACGCCCTTCGCGACCGGGCCAGTCGTGCAGTGCGCCTGCACGCCGGATGGGCAAACGGCCAGGGCGGTGACATCGATGGCGGGCGTTGAGCCGCCGTAGAGCGGGATCAGGATGTTGTAGAAGCTGGACAGCGCTGAGCCGACGAACGCCACGTCGCGAATCTCCTCGTTGCCGTACTTGCGGTCGTGGGAGAAGCGGAGGTTGCCGGTGATCTTGAACTGATCGTTGAACTTGTAGGAGACCTGCGCGTATGCGGCCTCCGTCTCAGACTGCATCTGATACCCGAACTGGAACAACTCGCCATTCGGGTTCGGCGCCGCGAGGCTGGCGGGGTTGAGGATGACACCCGGAGTCGTACTCAGGAGGATGTTAGGCAGCGAGGAGAAGTTCAGCGCCGTGACGTTGATCGGGTGCTGCAGGTTAGCCTGTCCCTTCACGCCGATATCGTCAGGCTGCGCGTATTGCTGGAAATAGTAGAGAGCACCGATGATGTACTGGAACGGCGAGTCAGTCGTCGATTGGATCGAGACCTCGTGGCTGTGCCACCAGTTGTTCTCGATGAAGTGCGTATGGACGTTCGGATTGATTGTCAGCGTGCTCGGCGCAGGCAGGCCCGCCCACAGAACGGTCGGGAACCCGAATGCGCCCAGGAGTCCAACCGTTCCGCCCTGGATGCCGAACGCGCTGCCCGGCAACGTGAAGTTTCGGATGCCCGACTCGGTGTCTGACAGCTCCAGTGTGTAGTCGTAGCCCTGCACCCCGCCGATGTACTTCAGGTCAGCGCCGGGCAGGTGGTAGGTGACGATGCCCTGGAAGTCGTCGTAATTCTGCAGTTGGGCGGTGCGCGAATCAATGTCCGAGAACCGCGTATCGCTATGCTGCGACGGGTTGTTCAAGACGCCCGGATTGGCGAGAGTCGCCGCGATGGGCAGCTCTTGCGGGAAGAACCCCTGCGTTGCGGCGAGCGCCGCTGCGCCCGCCGCCGCGCCCGGGACGACTGCTGCATAGCCGTAGTCCGGGTTCACGTAGAGCGAACCGCTGATCGCCCCGAAGTGCGGGTCGTTCAGCGCAATTTCGTCCCAGCTGCCGCGGCTCAGGAACTGGCGGGTGCCGGCGTCCCCCTCGTCTGTATTCCACGCCGCCGCGAACGCGCGAGCGTATACTTCGAGATTCTGGGTCGGCTTCCAATCGAGGGAGCCTTCGATGTGCCACTCGTTGATCTTGTGGCCTTCGGACGACCGGCCCGGAACGGTGTTCTGGTAGAAGCCCGTGCCCTGGTAGTTCCAGTTGCCGGCGATGCGGGCGTTCAGGTTCGGCGCGATCTCGTTCGAAGCGGCGCCTTCGATCTCATAAGAGTTGAAGTTGCCGACCGTGCCGCGCACTTCGGCATACGGGTGATTCGTCGGACGTACGGCGATCATGTCGATCGAGCCGCCTTCCGAGTTCCGGCCGCCGACGTTCTGCGGACCGCGCTGGATCTGCTCCTGGCTGAAGAACAGCGAGGAGAGCGCGAGGTTGTACGGTGAATAGACGAAGAACTCGTCTTCGTAGGCCGCGACCCGCGAGTCGTCGGTCACGTTGAATGATTGGCGCGTGACGCCGCGCATGCCGGCGTTGACCGTCACCGTGTCGTAGGTGAAGCCCGGCGCGAAGTTGGTGACGTCCTGCACCGTCTGGATGCCGGTGCGGTCGCGCGACTGGCCGGTGAACACCGAGACGGCCACAGGAATCTTCTGCAGGCGGGTCTGACGGTGTTCGGCCGTCACGATGACGTCGGCGGAACTGCCTTGCGGCGCGGGCGCCGCCGCGGCGGCCGTCGCTGGCGCGCCTGGCGTCTGGGCCAGCGCTGGCGCAGCGACTGCGCTGAGCACGACGACCGAAGCGCCCATGACGAGCTTGCTCCGCAGGTGCGAAGTATCTTGCATCAGGTTCACCCTCCCTGCCGGCGGGTCTCCTAAGGAGAGGTTCCGCGGCTTGTTTCCCTCAAACGGCGCGATGCTCGCCCCGTATTACTCGCGACCGCCTTATGCTGGCCTAGTCGCTCGATTGCGACGCTTTCATTACCGGCTGCACAGTGTCAACTGAGCAAGCTTAACTGAACGCCGATCATCTACGCTTTTTCCAGCGATTGTGGCTTCTGCGCATGCGTCCGATATGGTTGACGCAGGGGCGCTCTCACCCGGCTGTTTCGAACAGCTGCGGCGATCGTCGGCCTTTGACCGCGCGCTGCGTCAAAGCGCCGCGGCGGGCGCTGCTCAGCGAATCTGGGCCCGCTTTCGCTTGCGCTCCGCAGGGGGCTCCGCGGCGAGGGGCGCCGGCGGCGGCGTCTGCCGGGCCAGGTAGGGGCCGAACTCCCGCGGGTGCATGAACTCGGCCCGGTACCATGGCTTGGTTCGCTGATCGAACACGTCCTTCAGCCAGTCGATAACGCACCGCACCCGGGCCGACTTTGCGAGGTCGCGGTGGTAGCTCAGCCACAGCTTGATCGACGCCAGCGGCGGCGCGTCGAGCATGACCAGCGTCGGGTCAAACGCCAAAATCGCCGTCGGCATCGCCCCAAGCCCCCCGCCGTGCTTGACGGTCGCGAACGAGACCGCGCTCGAGTTGGTGTCGACGCGCCAGCGCATGAATCCGATGAACGAGGCCACGCGATCCGGCACCGAGAGGCGTCCGTGATCCTGCCCCACGTGGTGGATGTAGGGGTGGTGGACCGCGTCCTCGTAGCTGGCCGGTTTGCCGTAAAGGTCGATGTACTCCTGCGAAGTGAACATGGCGTAGTGGAAGTGGGCCAGCGTCTGGGCGATCGAGTCCGGGTCGCGCGGCTCCTCGAAGCTTAGCGTCACGTCCGGGTCGCCCTCGAGCGGCCTCTCGGGCCAGAGCCCGCAATCGACCGCGAGGTCGATCTTGGGATGCGAGCGCAGGAACTCGGCGATGAACGGCGCGAGGAAGATGCCGGCGATGCCGTCCGGCGCGGCGAGCTTTACGCTGCCTTCCGCCTCGGCCTCGATGCCGGCGAGGTCCTTCTCCAGGCCCTCGGCGAGGCGCTCCATGCTGAGCGCGCGCTCGTAGGCGAGCGTGCCCGCCCGCGTGAGCGACACCCCGTGCGGGCCGCGCACGAACAGCTTCGCGCCGAGCTGAGTCTCCAGCCGCTCCACCGCGCGGGTCACCGTCGTGAGGCCGACGCCGAGCCGCCGGGCGGCGGCGCCGAAGCTGCCGAGTTCGGCCGCCGCCCAGAACAAGCGGACCTCGCTCCAGTCCGCCTTGCGCCTGACGACCTTCACCATCGGGTCCCCTCGCAAACGCAAGGCCCCCTTGCGAACTTCATGGGCGCCGCCCCCTCGCCAAGCCCTCTACCGTTAACGCCACGCGTCTTCACGCAAATTGCGGAGGCCCGCGACGTCGGCGCCCACACCTTACACGCCTTGCTTGTGCGACGGAACGGCTTGCGGGCGGCAACGACGCCGCAGGCTGACCAAGGCAAGCGCTGGCTCGGGATCCAGCCCGGACAATACAACCTACGCGGGCTGTCGGCCGCGGCGTCTTCTCGCGCGGCGCGGGCGCTCATCGGCGCAGCCAGGGGACTCATAGGATGCGACATAGCGTTAACGCGATCCGAGCACGCGACCGGGGCCGTGCGACCGCCGGCGGCGTGCCGGCCCACACCCTCGTCGCCATCGAGGCGGCGCTCGGCGCCTTCGGCGTCGCGCCGGCGCGGGCGGACGAAGTTGGCCCCGCTCACGCCCTCGCCGAGCGGCTGATCGGCGGAAAGATGGCGGACGCGGCGACCATCGCGGCCGTTCACGCCCGCACCGGCGTTGGCCTCTTCATAGTTCGGGGCGAGGAGGGCCCGCGGGGACTTCTGGCGTTCATCATGCTGAACGCCCGCGGCGCCGGCGCCGCGGCGCGCGATGACTTCGATGCGCTGGCGCCCAATCCGCTCTGGGTTTCGGCCGCGTGCGAGGAGCCGCACGCGATCTACAGTTGGGCGATCGCTGCGGTCGACCATGAGACGGCGAAACAGCTGGTCCGCGGGCACGAGCGCCTGCGCCACGCCGCCGCGCCGCACCTGCCGTTCTACTGCCGGCTGGCGACGCCCGAGGGCCGCCGGCTCGGGACCATGCGCCTGGGCTTCGAGCCGCTGCCCGGCTCGCGCTCCGGCCTGTTCTGGGCGCCGCCCCGGGACTCTTCGCTGAAGGAGACCGCAGCATGAACGCAATCGTAAAGCCGCCGGCGCCCGAGCAGCGGACGGCGCTCGCGGTCCAGGACATGCGCGTCGTCGTCGCGCGGACGCTGAACGATCTGGTCCAGGTCGCGACCGTGCGCGCCCTCGTCTACATGGGCGAGCAGGCCTGCCCATTCGACGAGGAATTCGACGGCAACGACCTCGCCGGTGCGACCCATCTGCTGCTGAAGGTGCGGAGCGAGCCGGTCGGCGTGGTGCGCCTGCGCTGGTTCGCCGGCTTCGCCAAGCTCGAGCGGCTGGCGATCCGTAAGGAGTACCGCGGCGGGCCGGGCCTGATGATGCTGGCGAACGCCGCCTTCGAGCTCGTGGCGCGCAAGGGCTACCGCCGCCTCATGGGCCACGCCCAGCCGCGCTTGGTCGCCTTCTGGAAGCGCGCCTTCGACGGATGGGTGCGCCCCGGCCGGCCGGCATTCTCCTTCTCCGGGTACGAGTACGTCGAGATGGAGTTCGCGCTCGAGCCGCCCGCCGACGCCATCGGCATCGACGCCGACCCGCTCATCCTGCTCCGCCCGGAAGGGGACTGGGGCCGTCCAGGCGCGCTCGAGCGAGCGACCGAACCCCTTTGCATTTCCGCTTGAGAGGCTGATCATCATGGCTCGCAACGCCCGCTCCCCGCTTCGCCGGCTCCTCGCCATCGACCTGGTCCGTGAGGCCGCGCCGGCATGCGCCGAGGTTCAGGGCAGGGTCGACCGTTGCCGGCGCCTGCTCGCGTATGCACGGGCCGCCGGCTGGGCGGTCAGCCACGTCTATCCGCGCGGCGGCCGTCCGGCGGCCGGGGTCGAGCCACTGCTCAGCGAGTCGATCTACTACCGAGCCGGCCAGTCGCCGTTCGCCAACCGCGCGCTCAAGCGGTCCGTGCGCGTTGGCGCCGAGCGCGAGCTGGTCATCATGGCGCTTTCCCTCTCCTCGGCGGTTCTCAGCGCGGCGCTGTCCGCGCACGATCTCGGGGTGGCGGTCACGCTGGTCGGCGATACGCTGCAGTCCGGCGACGACAGCGCCGCCAGCCTCGAAGCCATCGAAACCATCACTCACGCGCTGGAAGCGCCCTTCGTGCATGTCGAGGCGATCGATCAGCTGATCGATTCGCGCCGTGGCCTGCATCTGGTCGGCCGCGATGACGAAACCCGCGTCGACACAGCCCCGGTCGTTGCGAAACCGCACGACGCCGCCTAGGGTCGCTTCGCGCGCCAATGGGCGGCGCGAGAGGGTGTGATCGACGCATGGCGGCGAAACCGGATCCGATCGATGTCGACGTGGGCGCGCGCATCCGCGCACGACGCGTGTTCCTGGGCCTCAGTCAGACAAAGCTGGCCAAGGCGCTGGGTCTGACCTTCCAGCAGGTGCAGAAATACGAGCGCGGCGACAACCGCGTGTCGGCCTCCACGCTCGTTCGCGTCGGCAAGGCGCTCGACATCACGGTCGCGGCGCTGGTGGGCGAGGAGGGCGGCGGTCCGTCCGACGGGCCGATGTTCCGCCATCTGGCCGCGCCCGGCGCTTTCGACCTGGTCGAGGCCTACGCGCGCATCTCGGACGCCGAGGTGCGCCGCGCGGTGCTGCGGCTGACGCGCACGCTGGCGCGATCCGACCGCCGCTCGAACGCCGCCTGATCGCGGCGGGCTTGCGCCCCGCCCGCCGCCCGTCTCAATGGCGGCATGGCCGCGACTGATCCGAACGCACCTCGACCGATCGCCAAGAACGCGGTCGTCATCCTGCTCGACAGCCTGAACCGGCACATGCTCGGCGCCTATGGCGGCGCCGAGTTCGCCACGCCCAACCTCGACCGGCTGGCGCAGCGGTCGGTGCGCTTCACCCGCCATTTCACCGGCTCGCTGCCCTGCATGCCGGCGCGCCACGACATCCTCTGCGGCGCGCTCGACTTCCTTTGGAAGCCCTGGGGCTCGATCGAACTCTGGGAGGACGCCATCACGCGCCAGCTGCACGGCGCCGGCGTCGCCACCCAGCTGATCAGCGACCATCCGCACCTGTTCGAAGCCGGCGGCGAGAACTACCACATCGACTTCACCGCCTGGGACTATGTGCGCGGCCACGAGGGCGACCCCTGGCGCACGCGGCCGGACCCCAGCTGGATCGGCTCGCCGAAGTTCTTCGATCGGCCGATGCCCTACGACAACTCGCGCGGCTGGTTCCGCGGCGAGGCGGACTTCCCCGGTCCGCGCACCATGGCCGCCGCCGCCCGCTGGCTGGACGAGAACGCCGGCCATCACGACCGCTTCTTCCTGTTCGTCGACGAGTTCGACCCGCACGAGCCGTTCGACACGCCCGAGCCCTACGCGCGCATGTACGACCCCGACTGGGAGGGCGCGCACCTGATCTGGCCGCCCTACGTCGACGGCGGCGTTGCGCGCGGCGTGATGACCGAGCGCCAGGCGCGGCAGGTGAGGGCGCTCTACGGCGGCAAGCTCACGATGATCGACCGCTGGCTCGGCCGCGTGCTCGACAGCCTGGAGCGCAATGGGCTCTGGGACGACACGCTGGTTATTCTGTGCACGGACCACGGTCACTATCTGGGCGAGAAGGACATCTGGGGAAAGCCAGCCGTTCCGATCTACGAGCCGCTGGGTCACATCCCGCTGCTGGTCGCCGCGCCCGGCGTTGCGCCCGGGACGCGCGAGGCGCTGACCACCAGCGTGGACATCTTCGCGACGCTGACCGACTTGTTCGGCGTCGGCCGCGAGGTGCGCCAGCGCACGCACGGCGTGTCGCTCCTGCCGCTGCTGACGGGCGATGCGACACGCGTGCGCGACTGGCTGCTCACCGGCGTCTGGGGCCGCGAGGTGCATCTGATCGACGAGCGGCGGAAGTACGCCCGCGCCCCGGCCGGACCGAACGCGCCGCTCGACATGTATTCGAACCGCTGGTCGACCATGCCGACGCACGTGATGGCCCGCGAGCAGGCGATGCCGCTGCCGGACCAGCGCGCGGTGCTCGGCCACATGCCCGGCTCCGGCGTTCCGGTGATCCATCAGCGTTGGGACGAGAGCGACCCGCTGCCCTTCTGGGCCGGCCGCCGCTTCTCGGGCGACCACCTCTACGACCTGGCGGACGACCCCGCTGAAGACCGCAACCTGGCCGCCGGTCCGCTGGCCGCCGAATACCGCGACAAACTCCGCGCGGCGCTCGAGTCGCTCGACGCCCCGCCGGGCCAGTTCGAACGGCTGGGGCTGGGCTAGCAGCCCAGATCCTCTCCCACGTTCTTCGCGGGGGAGAGGGCAGGGTGAGGGGCCGCGGCGGTTCAGCAGGCAAGCCGGCGCCAGTTCGCGCGCCGAGAGGCCGCCCCCTCACCCTGCCCTCTCCCCGCGATCGGGGAGAGGATTCTAGGGGCTCAGTACACCACCACCGAGCGGATGCTCTCGCCGCGGTGCATGAGGTCGAAGGCCTCGTTGATGCGCTCAAGCGGCAACGTGTGGGTGATCATCGGGTCGATCTGAATCTTCCCGCCCATGTACCAGTCGACGATCTTCGGGACGTCCGTTCGCCCGCGGGCGCCGCCGAACGCCGTGCCGCGCCACACCCGGCCTGTGACCAGCTGGAACGGCCGCGTAGAGATCTCGGCGCCCGCCGGCGCCACGCCGATGATGACGCTCTCGCCCCAGCCGCGGTGGCAGGCCTCCAGCGCCTGACGCATCACCGTCACGTTGCCTGTGGCGTCGAACGTGTAGTCCGCTCCGCCGCCGGTCAGCTCGACCAGATGCGCCACGAGATCGCCGCTGACCGCCTTCGGGTTGACGAAGTGGGTCATGCCGAAGCGCTCGCCCCAGCCCTTTCGGTCCGGGTTCAGATCGACGCCGACGATCATGTCGGCGCCCGCCAGCCTCAGCCCCTGGACGACGTTCAGGCCGATGCCGCCGAGGCCGAACACGATGGCCTTCGCCCCCGGCTCGACCTTGGCGGTATTGATCACCGCGCCGACGCCGGTCGTGACCCCGCAGCCGATGTAGCAGATCTTGTCGAACGGGGCGTCGGCGCGGACCTTCGCCACCGCGATCTCCGGCAGCACCGTGAAGTTCGAGAAGGTCGAACAGCCCATGTAGTGGTGAACGACCGCGCCCTTGTAAGAAAACCGCGAGCTCCCGTCCGGCATCACGCCCCGCCCTTGCGTGGCGCGAATGGCCGTGCACAGATTGGTCTTGCGCGACAGGCACGACGGACACTGACGGCACTCCGGCGTGTAGAGCGGGATCACATGGTCGCCGGCCGCCACACTGGTCACGCCGGCGCCCACCTCCACGACAACGCCGGCGCCCTCGTGGCCGAGGATCGAGGGGAACAGCCCCTCGGAGTCCTGGCCCGACAGCGTGTAGTCGTCGGTGTGGCAGACGCCGGTCGCCTTGATCTCGACCAGCACCTCGCCGGCGCGCGGGCCCTCGAGGTCGAGTTCGACAATCTCCAGCGGCTGCTTCGCCGCGAAGGCGACGGCCGCCCGCGTCTTCATCGCCCGGCCCTATTCGGCGGCGATGGCGACGGCGGCGCGGTCCTTGAAATTGATCTCCTGCAGGAACTTGATGCCTTCCTCGGCGATGTCGTCGCCCGGCATGCGCGTTCCCTCCGCCTGCAGCTCGTCCATGTCGACGTAGGTCGCATAGAAGCCGCGCGTGCGCTCGGTGATCAGGCCTGAGTTGAGCAGCGTCTTGATCAGGACTCGGAAGATGTTGGTCTCGCCGCGGAAGCGGCGCCCCGGGTCCTGCTGGTCGCGCTCGGCCAGGCGCTTGACCATGTCGGCGATCACCCGCTCGGGATCGAGGTTGAACTGGCTGTAGATCACCGCCTGCTGCGCCGGCGATCCGCGGTCGAACAACAGCGATTGGGCGCAGTGGGCGGCCCAGTCCTCGACCGTGTTGCGCTCCTGCTCGGTCAGCTGCGGCACGGTGCGGTCGGCCCAGATCTTCCCGAACTTGTGGTGGAAGGCCTCGTCGGTCATCACCAGCTGGAAGAGCCGCTTGGCCAAGGGGTCGCGGTTGTTCTTGTAGCCGTTGGAGAAGGCGCCCATGGCCAGCCCCTCGACCAGCATCTGCATGCCGATGATCTTCTTGTAGACCTCGGGCGCCTCGATGATCTCGACCAGGAGGCGCTTCAGCGCCGCGCCGCACTCCACGGGCCGG
>Ga0209168_10003210_pt1 | contig 11389 bp, 9 predicted proteins | sample Coa_R1_FD_187156 | JGI IMG/M metagenome (GOLD analysis project Ga0209168, IMG submission 187156) | Surface soil microbial communities from Centralia Pennsylvania, which are recovering from an underground coalmine fire - Coalmine... | ecosystem: Environmental > Terrestrial > Soil > Unclassified ... | reverse complement strand
AGCGGCCCTTCCCGCCGCGCCAGCGCGATCACCCGCGCGCCGCGCCGCGATAGCATGCGGACAAATTTCAGCCCGATCGGCCCGCAGCCGATGACCGCGACCGTGTCGCCCGTCCGCAGTTCCATCTCGTGTATTCCCCGCAGCACGCAGGCCAGCGGCTCGACGAGCGCCGCGCTCGCGTCGTCCACCGAGTGTGGCACCTCCAGCATGTTTTCCATCACAATGCGCGCCGGAATCCGCATGTACTCCGCATACGCGCCGTTGTTGAACAGCAGGTCTTGGCAGAGGTTTTCCTGGCCTCGCCGGCAATAGTAGCAGCGCAGGCACGGCGCGGAATTTGCCGCAATCACCCGCATCCCGGGGCGCCACCGCGTCTCCGCGCGCTTCCCCACGCTCACGATCTCGCCCACCACTTCGTGCCCGAAAACCGCCGGCGGCTGAATCATCTTCGCGTGATATCCGCGCTTCCAGACCTTCAGGTCCGTGCCATCGGTCAGCGCCAGCCGCACCCGCAGCAGCACTTCATCGGCCGTGATCGCCGGCACGTCGATTCTCTCGATGCGCAGGTCTTCGCTTCCGTAGAGCACGGCGGCCGTCATCTTGCCCGGCACGACCCGTGCCGCTACCGCCTTGATTGCTTCCACTACGCCGTTTTTCTTTGCTGCCGTTGTCTTCATTCGTGTATGACCAGGATCTTGAGCGATTCCGGCGTCGGATGCGCCGCCAGTTCCAGTGCCTCTTGAATTTCCGCCAGCGGAAAGCGGTGCGTCACAATCTCCATCACGGGCAACCGCTTTTTCAGCACCAGCTCCGCGGCTGCTTCTTGGATGTCCACCGCGGCGCTGTAGCTGCCCAGAATTTCCTTTTCCTCGATACCCACCGCCGAAGCGGGGAACTCGATCTTCGTGACCGGATCGTTCGCCGCGAAGAGCAGCACGCGCCCCCCGGGCCGCGCCGCGGCCAGCGCTTCCACCACAACAGCCGGATGCGCCACCGCCACCAGAACCGCGTCCGCACCTCTTCCCTCGGTGCGGGCCTGGATTTCGCTTACCAGCTTACCATTGGTTGGGTCAAAGGACTCGCTTGCTCCCAATGCCAAACTCTTCGCCCGCCGCTCTGCCATGGGGTCGCTCGTGTACACCCGCGCTCCCGCCGTCTTCGTCACCATGAGCAGTTGCAACCCAATCGGCCCGCACCCGGCAATGAGCACCGTTTCCCCTGCGGCCACACGCGCCTTCTGAACGGCCTTCAGAATCGTGTTGATCGGCTCGAGAAATGTCGCTTCCTCGAAGCTAATGTCGTCCGGCAGCGGAATGATCCCGCGTTCCGCGACCCACGGCATCGCCTTCACGTATTCGGCAAAGCCGCCCCCATTCGGCGTAAACCCGGCCGTTAGCCCCGTCGTTTTGTACTGCTTGCATTGCGAGAAAAGCCGGTGCTCGCAATAAAAACATTTCGTGCAAGGGATGTGATGAAAACTCATCACCCGGTCCCCAGGCTTGAATTTCGTCACGCCCGGCCCGGCCGCAACGACCGTTCCCGCCAGCTCATGCCCCAAAATCTGCGGCGGCTCCACATACCGCTGGAAAATTTTCTTGATGTCCGTCCCGCAGATGCCGCAGGCCGCCACCTTGATCAGCACTTCCCCCGGTCCTACTTCCGGCACCGGCACTTCCTCAACCCGCACAATTCCCTTTTCCCGGTAGACCCCCGCGCGCATCGTCCGCGGAACCCGCCCAGGCGTGCGCTCCGTGTCCAGCGTGGATGCCGTTCCGCTCATTGCGCCGCCGCCTCTTTCAACTCGGCTGGCGGCCCAGCCTCCAAACTGCATGAAACCTTCCCGATGAAAGCATCCAGGAAATTTGCCAGCGCCTCAGCCGCCCTCCTGCTCTCGCGGCCCAATCGGATCAGTGCTGGAATTTGCAACGGATGCCGCACAATTCCACGGACCACGCCGCCAAGGTTCAGCCGGCCTCTTTCATCAATCATGGTGTCAATTCGGACTGGCAGGTCACGGTCCGTCGTGTCGGAAATAACCCGGATAGCCACTACGGGTATTCCGTGGGCCTCGGCGACGCAGGCAACGCCGAAGCTTTCCATGTCTACCGCTCCGGCAAATGCAGCCAGTCGTTTCTTTTCCTCGATGGTGCGAATGACGTGGTCGCTGGTTAGGAAAAGCCTCACCTGTTTTGCTCCGTCGCCTTTTGCCGCATGCGTAAGATTTCGGCTGCACCAGAGCGTCTTCGATCCGCCGAGTTGCTGAACACCTTCTGCGACAAGAATATCGCCGATGCGGTGCTTCTCGCTTAGGGCTCCCGCAAACCCCGCCGAAATGCAAAACTCATACTTCGTCGCGGACATCAGAGCCTCGGCTGCGCGACTCGCGTTCCCTGCACCCATTCCTGTCACAACAAAATCCACCGAGGCGCGCCCAATCTCCGCGTTAAAAACCTCCAGATGACCGGCAGTTCGGCTTCGCAGCCTGCCCAGCTTTCGCCAGGGAGCGAATTCCGCGTCCACCGCAAATGTAACCAGAATCCGCATCAGTCAAAGCACTCGCCGGATGCCCGGCAGGCTCTCGCAGGGGCGCGGCGCCCCGCTCCTCTGTCGGCGCACACCGCGAAATTCATGCCGCCGCTCGAGTCTGCGCGATTTTTCTCGCACGCCGCGGCGCGACGTAACCGTTCGCTTCGTACCACCGCACAGCCCGCTCCAGGGCTGCCGTCACCGAGCCCGGCGCAAATCCCAGCTCCCGCTGCGCCCGGCTCGCGTCCACAAACATCATGTGCCGCGCAATCTTCACACCTTCCACCGGAATTCCCGGCTCGCGTCCCAGCAATCGCGAAAACGCCGTACTCGCATAGGCTACACCCAGCGCGACGTTGTGCGGAATCTTGAGCCGCGGTGCGGGTAGTCCCGTGATTTCCTGCAGACGGTCGAGCAGCGCCTTCAGCGTCAGATTCTCTCCGCCCAGCAGATAGCGTTCCCCGCGCTTCCCTTTCTCCGCCACCAGCAAATGGCCCGCCGCGCATTCCTCCACGCCCACAAAATTCAGGCCGGTCTCAACATACCCTGGCATCTTCCCGTTCAGGAAATCGAGAATGATTTTGCCCGTTGGCGTCGGCTTCCAGTCCCACGGCCCCACGGGCGTCGTGGGCATCGCAATCACCGCAGGAAACCCGGCGCGGGCCGCTTCGCGCACTTCCTGCTCCGCCATCCACTTCGAGCGCTTGTAGTGCCCGACCATCTCTTCCAGTTTGGCGTCCGTCGCCTCATTCGGCGGCTCCGGCCGGTCCACCGCGATCGTCGCCACCGTGCTCGTGTAAACGAACAGCTCGGTCCCCGCCTTTCGGGCCGCCTCCAGCAAATTCTTCGTTCCGCCCACATTCGAATCGTAGATATCTTGCTTCCGTTTCGCCCACAACCGATAATCCGCGGCCACATGGAAAATGCGCCGCGCACCGCGCACGGCGCGCTCCAGCGATGCCGGGTCGCGAAGATCTCCCGTCACGTATTCGAGCGGCAGATCGGCAATGGCGCGGTTGCTGCTCGAAGCCCGCAGCAGCACGCGAACCGTTTCGCCGCGCGCCACAAGCTGCCGCGCCACGTGGCTCCCAAGAAACCCTGCCGCACCCGTGACCAGCGTGGTCATAACGGCACGCCTTCCTGCGGCCCTTCCGGCCCCGTGCCGAGAGGCACGACTTGTTCTTCCAATGCATCCTGCCCGGCTGCCTCATGCACCTTCACGCCAGCAAGTGATCCCTCGCCCGTCCGCCCCAAGAGCACAGGCTCAATCATCTCGGAAAAGCTCCGCCACAGCGGGTGCGCAATGAACCGCCGCGCCTCCTCTGCTCTCCGCAGCGCGGCTGCGCTTGCATTCGCCGCGGTCGCTAACCACCCGTCAATCTCGATTCCGCGGACCTCTCTTGCAAATTCGCCCACCGCGGCCAGTTCCGTATCGGCGGATACCGGCACATGCGCAACCGTCCAGAAGCCGGAAAGCTGTGCGGCCCGAATCCCCTCCTGCGCGAGCGCCGATGCCGAAGCGTGCCGCTCTTCGCGGCGGTTTTCGAGGCGCATGTTTTCGAGTCGCACGGCAAAAATGATCCCGGGCAGCGGTGGAAACTCATGGATGCGCCTGCGCAATGCACAGCCGGAAGTCTCCACGAAAACGAAGCGAGCGCTCTGCGCTAGTGCCCGCACCAGGTGCCCCGCTCCCGGGTGATCGAGCGGCTCGCTGCCTCCCATCCAGATCAGCGGTTTGCGCGCCGCCAGAATCTCTTCCAGCTTCTCGCGGGAAACGGGCCTCGTCGCTCCCGCATCCAGAATTTCCGCCACATCCACAAACTGAAATCGCCCAGCGCCGTGCCGGGGCCGCCACGCGCGCGCCAACCGCGCGCCCGCCAAGGCCACACGCAAACGAGCCGGAAATCGCATCGAAGAATCAGAAGCCGCTGCGCAGGCGGAACTCGCTCGGGTCGAGTCGCAGTGCGCTGTATGGCTCCGCCCCGCGCGACTGATTGTGGTATCGCGCCAGCGCGTAAAGCGGGAACGAATTCCGGTACAGGTGATACTTCAAATAGAAGACGCCGGGGAAGCCCGTGCCGGTGAAGTCCGCCTCGCTCCACGAGCCGTCCGCATTCTGCTGGCTCAGCAGGTAGGAAACCGCCTTCGTGATTGCCGGATCATGAATGTCCGCGGCAGCCAGCAGGCCGATGAGTCCCCAGGCCGTCTGCGAAGCCGTGCTCGGGCCTTGCCCCTTCGTCGCGGGTGCGTCGTAGCTCCGTAGCGATTCCCCGAAACTGCCGTCCGGCTTCTGTACGGCGCGCAGCCAGGCCACCGCGCGCTGGCAATAATCCCGGGCCGTCAGCGAAACCGTCTCGAGCGCGCGCAGCACGCCGCTCGTTCCGTAAATGTAGTTCACGCCCCAGCGCCCGAACCACGACCCGTCCTCGCACTGGTCCTTCAGCAGAAACTCCACGCCCCGCCGCACCGCCGGGTGCTCCGCGGGCCAGCCGAAGCGGCCCAAGCACTCGAGAACGCGCGCCGTCACGTCCGCCGTGGAAGGATCGATCATCGCGTTGTGGTCGGCAAACGGAATATTGCATAGGATCCCGCGATTGTTGTCGCGGTCAAACGCGCCCCAGCCGCCGTCGCGATTCTGCATGCTGAGCAGCCACTGAATCCCGCGGCGAATCGCGCCTTCCATCCGCGCTGGATCCGGAAATTTCACGCGCTGCAGCGCCATCAGCACGAACGCCGTGTCGTCCACATCCGGATAGTGATCGTTCCGAAACTCGAACGCCCAGCCGCCCGGCTCGGCATCCTTGTTCTTGATTTGCCAGTCCCCGCCCCCAAGAATCTGTTTCGAAAGGATCCATTCCGCCGCTAGCACCAGCGCCGGATGATCGGCCGGCACGCCGGCTTCCTCCAGCGCCACCATCGCGATGCACGTATCCCACACCGGCGAAACACACGGCTGCAATCGAATCGTGTCGCCCTCTTCGATTTCAAACCGCGAAAACTCCTTGATTTCGCGCCACACCAGCGGATCGTCCGGCCCGTGCCCAAGCGCCATCAGCGCGAAAATCGAATTCATCATCGCCGGATAAATCGCCGCCAGCCCTTCGCTGCGGTCGATGTGCTCCAGCATCCATTGCTTCGCCTCCCGCAGCGCGCGCCGCCGCAGCGGCTTCCAGGGAAGCTTTTCGTATAGCTTGAGCGCCCGGTCAATCGCCAGAAACACGTTCTTCCACGAAAGGAGCTGCTTGCTCCAGTCAAATGCCGCTGTTTTGCGTGAAGGGTCCTTGAAAAGTTCATCCACTTGCGCGCGTTCCGGCAAGCGCCAGTCCGGACGCAGCGCCGAGAGAATCGCCATGGGGATCACGATTCCGCGCGTCCACGACGACATCTCGTAGATGTTCAGATAAAACCAGTTCGGCAACAGCATCAACTCCGGCGGAATCGCCGGAACCAGCTCCCACCCCACCGCGCCCACCAGCGCCAGGTAAAACCGCACGTACGAGTTCGTGTGCTCGAGCCCGCCAAGCCGGTGAATCGTCGCGCGCGCTTGCGTCAGGTGCGGCGAATCCGGCGAATCGCCCGCAAGCTTCAATGCGAAGTACGCTTTCGTGGTGGCATTCAGTTCCGAAGGGCCCCCGGGATAAATGCTCCAGCCGCCGTCCGGAAGCTGCCGCCGCCGCACGTAGTTGGCGAGCTTGGCAATCCGCTCCGGTTCCGCTTTCCCGAGCACAAAAAGATAGTAGATATAGTCGGATTCGAGGGTCGTGTCCGCTTCAAGCTCACCCAGCCAGAAGCCTTCGTCGTGTTGCAGCGCCAGCAGGTGTTTCGCGCCACGCTCGATGGATTGTTCCAACTGGTCGGCGAATTCGTGCCGGCGCGCGGGAGCCACCGCCGTAACCGGTACCTGTTCTCCCATTCGTACAAAAGACGCCATTTGCGCTCCCCCCAAGAGCGAAATGTCTCTCCAGCGACTCTATGGCCAGGGCAGGGCGCTGCCAATCCAGTAACTTCCCTGCTGGCATGAACTTACGGCCCTACAACGTTCACCCGGATACACACCTGAGCACTGATTATGGCTGCGTTACTTGCTCCGGTCAATCGGTAAGATGCGCGAGCGCTATTTTCGCGTTGTGACCTGATGCGCCGACTCAAGGAAACGCTGAATCAGCACCCGCAAAGGCTCCGGAAGCGGCTCGCCTTCCCTCTGGAGCACGGAGGGTTTTTCTCGCAACAATCCTGGCTCAACTTGCAGCCAGAAAGGCTGCGCCGGAACAAGCCCTCCCTGACTCTCGCGAAATACGATCGCGCTTGCGCGTTCCAGAGCAGCGCGAGCCGATGGCTTGAAATCCGGTTTCGATGAATCGATTACCGAAAAGTAGAGAGCCGGCTCCACGAAATTCATCAGCGAATTGCTTTCGACGATGACTGGCGGAAACTCGCCGCTTTCCGCGGATGATTCTAGGAGCGCGCCTTCCAGCATCGGCAGCCCCTCCGCGAGCTGGCCTTGCCGCGTACGCAGCCAAAACGACCGGCGCGCCCCGGCGGCGAGAAACCTCGCTGAATCCGTGCCCGTTTCCGCGCGCGCTTCCCAGTTGAGCGTTGATGCGTGCTGATCCGGCGCGCAGCCGCACGCCTTGCCGTCGCGCGTGCAGATGCCGTGGCCGTACTGCGTGATTTTTCCCGCAACCCAGCCCGCCTGCGCAAACGTTGAGATGATGTCGCAGATGAGTTGCGTCTTTCCGATGCTGCGCGTTTGGCCGCCGACGACAATCATCCGCGCTTGGAGTTCAGCCTTCATCGCCGCTGCCCGCAACGCTGCCATTTTCCCTCAACGCGAACCTTCTTCCAATTTCTTGATGCGAGCCGCGAGTTCCGGCAAGCGCGCATACCAAACATAGGTATCCTTGAATTTGCCGATTTCGCGCGCCGGAGTTCCCCAGACCGTCTGGCCGGAGCGAATCGTCTTGCCGGTGGGAATGCCGGCTTGCGCCCCCGCCACGCAATGGTCCTCGAGTGTGCAGTGGTCTGCGATCCCAACCTGCCCTCCGCAGACGACGTGATGGCCAATCCTGCTGGACCCCGAAACACCGGTTTGCGCCGCGATTACTGTGTGCGCGCCGATCTGCACGTTATGCCCAACATGCACAAGATTATCGAGTTTCACGCCTTCCGCGATGCGCGTATCATCGAGCGAGCCGCGATCAATGGTGCAATTCGCGCCGATTTCAACGTCATCGCCGATTTCGACAATGCCCCGCTGCGGAAATTTCCAGTAACGCCCTTCTCCGTAAGCGTAACCGAACCCGTCCGCGCCAACTACCGTTCCTGCATGAATCTCGGCGCGATGGCCGATGCGGACGCCCGCGTAAACCGTGACGCGCGGATGCAGGCGGCAATGCTCCCCAATCCACGAGCCCGCGCCGATTACGCAATGCGCGCCGATCTGCGTTCCCGCGCCGATGTGCACGTCTTCCCCGATTACCGCAAAGGGACCGACGCCGGCTTCGGCGCCAATGCGCGCCAGCGGCGCGATCACTGCCGTTGGGTGGATGCCAGACGCAATGGGCGGCTTCTCCAAAAGTAGCGCGGCGGCCTTTGCGAACGCGACTTTCGGTTGGGCGACCCGCAAAATCGTTTTCCCGGGCAGTGAGACTTGCTCCGGCGCAATGACGCACCGCGCCGCGGAGCTCACCGCTCGCGCCGTGTGTTTCGCGCTCTCCACGTAAATCAGATCGGAAGCCCCGGCCCGCTCCGGCGCTGCGACGCCTCGAATTTCTACGCTTCCATCCCCCTCCACCCTCGCTCGGAGGAGGGAGGAGAGATTGGCGGCAGTGTATGTCATGGCCCCCCCTGTTTTTTTCATGTGCAGCTAACAGCCGGCTGTTTTCCCCAAGTGTCGCAAACAAGCGGCTTACGAGACCTTGAAGTCTCTTAGAATCAATCTCTTTGCTGGAGCCGCGCAAGTGTTCATTCAAAGGCGCGGGCTAGCGGCGCTTGGGATGGCGGGTGTAGAGCCACCCGGCGCTATTGCAGGTGCCGCAGGGCGAGCGGTCCGCGGTACCGGAGCCAGAGCACTTGGGACAAAGCTTCCAATCGTCCTGGTGGAGGGCGCTACCATTGACGCCGACACATCGTTTGCCTGCGATCTGATTGGCGCAGCGGCCGTTGATCTGGGCAACGTCGTAGGAAACCGCTTGGCAACGCGTGCAGACAGCGACGGGCCGGGGCTTGATGGCCCCGTTGTGGGACCCCTTTTTGTCTTTTCGCGGCGAGGTCGGCCTCAAGGCAGAGTCGAGAGGATTCTTCGTAGCGGCGGCTTGGTTTTTCGAGCGGATTGAGGTACGGGTGGCGGAGGTTTGGGTGGTTGGTGCTTGAGAAGCGTGGGATTCCGGGATGGGCGGTGGAAGCGTGCCCGCCGAATGAGAGAACTCCTCGTACGCTCGGTTTGCCTTGGGCGCAAGCGGTTCTAAAGAGAGAGCTTTCTCGGCCTGGGCCGGGCTCGCTTGCAAGTCAGCGGCCGTGGATAAGGGCTGAGAGGCCCCGCGGCAGGAGTGACGCGGCGGAGGGGGCAATTCGCTTTCAGGGAGCGGCGTTCTCGGCCAGTTGAAGGAACACGTGGCGCAGACGTAACGAAAACGGTTGCGAAAAATTTCGCGTTTTTCGAGCGACATGATTCAAGAGGCATGTTTACACAGCTCATGGGCGCAGGATGCTTGGACCAATGGCCAGTGGTAGTGCGTGTGTGCTCAGGAAGGCAACGGGAGGGCTTGAGGCGCGAGTTGAAACTTCCACCGCGCCAGCAGGCGGAGATCACAGAAGGCGCCGTCCTGAAGAATCCCCTGCCGTCCCGCCCGCGCGCGATGTTGCGGGCCCGCGCAGTCCACGTGCTTGGGCCGGAGCGCAACCGGCGATTGTCGCGTCCAGCTTGCCGGGCGGCCATTCCAGGCGCGGCTTTTGATCGTCACTTTACGGATGAATTCCGCACACGCGGAGCTGCTGCTGGGCGCGCTGCTCGCGGGCCACGTTCTCTCGCACGCGGAAACGGAGACTTCTGCGGTGTGGACGAGGTGCCGCCGCCGGGCTTGCGCCGCACAGAAATGAGTGCCTCTGCGACTTGTGGCGACTTGTGGCGACTTGTGGCAGCCGGAAAAGGGCCACAATTGCTTGCGCAGGGCTTTACATGAGCGACGGTCGCGTGTTAGGCTTTGCTCCCGTACCGCCATCCCGTTGCGCCAGGCGGCTAGGGCCTCTGAACGAGAACCTGCCAATCGTTGTGTGCCCGGCAATTTTGCGGGCGCGCATGTCGCTCGAAGAACCCTCCAAACGAGGAATCATGAGCCGTCTCTGGTCGTGTGCCCGCGTGTTTTGCGCCCCGTTTCGAACGGGGCGGCTGCGGCAAGCATCACGTTGCCCAGGCCAGCGTGCCTCCGCGATGGATGCCAACCCGGATTGCGGTTTTTGTGAGCGCATGATGCGATTGCAAGACGGCCAAAGGGGACACCTTGCTCAAGCTGCGTAAAGTCGAAATCGTCGGTTTCAAGTCATTCTGTGAGCGGACGGTGGTCACCTTCAGCGGCTCGGGGACCACCTGCATCGTCGGGCCAAACGGGTGCGGCAAGTCGAACGTGGTGGACGCCATCTCCTGGGTCCTGGGGGAGCAAAGCCATAAATCGCTGCGCGCGGAGCGCATGGCGGACTGCATTTTTAATGGCACCGCCAAGCGGCCGCCGATGGGCCTGGCGGAAGTCACCATTACGCTCGAGGACCCCGAACTGGCGGAAGCGGCGCGCTTCGTGCTGGAAGGAGCGGCAGCGGACGGCTCCGCCGAAACCGCGGCCGGCGAGAGTGGAATCCGTCCAAACGATTCCAATCCGGCGAATGAGACAATTCCGGCCTTGGACCTTGCAAGTGACCCCGCGCGGTCCCCTGCAGTCGCAGGTGAAGCCCGAGGGGCGCAGGAAGCTGCGCCCCAAAGCTCCTCCGAAGCCGAAGCGGAAGCGCAATCCGCGGCAGATCCTCCGCTTTTGAAGGGTAAGCGGCGCAAGAAGGACGCGGAAAAGCCGGTGCTGGCGACGAAGCCGGGCGAAGTGGTAGTCAGCCGCCGCCTTTATCGCTCCGGACAGAGCGAGTATCTGATCAACGGGCGCGCCGCACGCCTGCGCGATATTCAGGAAATGTTCATGGGCGTGGGACTCGGGCCGGATTCCTACGCCATTATTGAGCAGGGGCGCATCGGGCTGATTCTTTCGACAAAGCCCATGGAGCGGCGCGCCATCATCGAAGAAGCCGCGGGGGTAACAAAATTCAAGACGAAGAAGCGGCTGGCAGAGGCAAAGCTGGAAAGCTCGAAAGTGAATCTTTCGCGCGTGAACGACATCGTCGTGGAAGTCGAAAAGCAGCTTGGCTCGCTGAAGCGGCAGGCATCCAAGGCGCGCCGGTATTCGGAGATTCGCGAACAGATGCGCGGGATTGTGCGGCAAATGCTGGCCGGGAGGGCGCGCGAACTGGATGCGGAAGCCGAGCGAATTGCGGCGAATCTCGAGCAATTGACCGCCGAGGAGACGCGCCGCGCAACCGAGATTCGCCAGCACGAAGGCGAGCACGACCGCCTAAGTCAGCGAATTTACGAACTGGATGCGGAGTTGCGGCAGAACCAGAACGTTCTGAATCAAACCGCTCTCGAAGCCGACCGCACGGAGAACCGCATTGCGTTCAACCGGCAGCGGGCGGACGAGCTGGCGGGGCGCCATACGCAGGTGAACGCGGAGATGGCGCAGGCCGCGGCGCAATCGGCGGAATGGGAAGCGCGGAACACCGCGCAGCTTGCTGCCGCGGCTTCGCTGCGCGGCGAATCGGCGGCGCTGGC
>Ga0209168_10003203_pt1 | contig 11413 bp, 8 predicted proteins | sample Coa_R1_FD_187156 | JGI IMG/M metagenome (GOLD analysis project Ga0209168, IMG submission 187156) | Surface soil microbial communities from Centralia Pennsylvania, which are recovering from an underground coalmine fire - Coalmine... | ecosystem: Environmental > Terrestrial > Soil > Unclassified ... | reverse complement strand
AATTCGTACCAAGCCAGCAGAGTCAAGAGGAACGAAGCTGCCCACGTGTATAACTCGGCTGTAACACGATCGAATTTCCAGGCCGGCGCCTGATCGCTCTCGCTCCAATGCGAGATCACTGAGATCACATACAGCAAAGCCGCGACGATGGCGATCGTAATCAATCGCAGCGTGAGTCCGTGAAATTTATCGGTTGCACTGAGATTGATGACTAGAACTCTGACGACCGAGATTGTGGTCAGGAACACAGCCTGATAGCGCAAATCCTTCGCTGAGAGCCGGGCAACAGCAAGAATCAGCAGGAGCGCGAGCACACACCATGCGACCGCCGTCCACGCTTGCGGAAATGCGGTCCAAGCAGCGATCAACAACATGACCATACCGGCGTATGAAAGGCGCTGCATCACGGTCCGGTCGAACTCGGCTGTAAATAGTTCCTTCCATCGCGGTAACACCCAGTGAGCGTTGAGATAGAAAATCAGACCCGCCATGACGAACAGAACCGCGACTGGGAAATCGGCGCGGACATCGGCATCATCCATGCGGCGGCCAAAGATTTCCGCGGCGTCGTAGGCAATCATCTGCCCGGCGACAAGCACTGACGCGATCATCCCCAACCGTCGAAACACGACCTCTTTCGTCCATACTCCGATCAGCAGCAGGGCTTCGGACTCCACCAGCCAAAGCACCGACAACCGCGTCCCCGAGTAACGGAATGGGAACGCAGCGATGAGCAACATCACGCCCAGGGTGCTCAAGACAATAACTGCGTTGCGGCGCCGGCGAGTTGCGGGCAACTGTCCGAACCCGACCTCCAGCGCGCCAATCGCCAGCAACGCCCAGAATGCCCACTCCGGATGTGCCGATTGATATTTCATCAGGGCCAGCAGCAGCGATGTGTTCAGTAGCGCAGCGGCTGTCGAGATCCGCTCTTGCGCTTCCTCGCTGGGCATGCGGAAGACGTATGACAAACGGAAGATCAGCCAATACAAAATCAGGATCCCCGCACTCGCGGTGAACTCAGGGAATGGATGGTGCTTGCCCTGCATCGGATCGATGATCGGTCGCAGCCACAGGAAATGATTCAGATAGCTCGCCAGAATCCCGAACACTTCCAGTTCGAACCACTGCATGCGCCCGACAATCGCGACTAGGCCGCCAGCCAGCACGACCCCGGCGGAGAGGCTGTAAACATTCGAGTGGCTGATCGTTACTGTCAGGAACGCGAGGAAGAATGCCAGTCCGGTGACGACCTGGGACCGGTAGCGCAGCGTGTGGAGCACCATCGCGACGGCGACCGCAAGCATCAGCACGAGATCAAGCGGCTGCGAATCCAGGACATGCGCCGCCGGCACGTGGTACATCGCGTATGTCGTGAAGAACAGCAGAGCCCATCCACCACCAACGCCCGCGCGCGCAAGGATGCGGTAGCGATCTTTGCGTTCTCCCCAAATTCCGGCGCCGAGCATCACGGCCGCAGTCACGAAGCCCACAAAAACCTTGCCCTCGGGTCCCATGGTCCGCAGCTGATAGGCAAGGAAAAACGCTATGCCGAGAACGAGCAAGACGATCCCTAGCTTGTTCAGCCAGTCCGTACCCAGCATTTCCTCAATATCGAGAGACGACCGAAAGCGTTCGAGCAGCGAAGGTCCCGGCTCTCCAGGAGTGAAAGAAGGGGCGGGATGCAGTGGTGTCTGCGGCGCTGGCGAAACGGAATGGACCGAAGGCGCGGGAGTCGCGGACTTCGATGGCACGGTCGCGGGCGGCGGTGTCGGCGGACGACTTGGCTCGTACGTTGTTACACTTGCGCTGGCTGAAACTGGGGATGGAACCGGCTCGGCAGCTGGGGTTTTCGTCGCTCGTACTTCGCTCTCAGTTACTTGTGCGGATGCCTTTGCTGTGGGGGTTGCGCCCTGAGTCCGAAGTTCTTTCAAGTCCCGCTCAGCCGCGTACAAGCGGGCGGTCAGATCAGCCCAGCGGGTTTGATCTTCGAGGCGCTCGCTCTTGCGGCGTCGGTTCACCCGCCACAACAGTATCCAGGGACCGAACAACACAAAAATCACGATCCCGATGTAAAAAGCGACTTCCATTTCCATCAGAAATGAGAGCGACCTCTGGGCTCCGCAGGTCGGCGCGATTCTACTAGACACCGTCCCCGTTCGCCATGACTTCCGACATACAGATTGATCCAAAGTTACATAGATCGGAAGAAATGACAGGCATAAAAACAGCCAACCTGTGCTAACATTTGCAGAAGTTTTACGGAAAGCAGTCCCAGGCAAGTGCGAGTAAGACCCCTAAACAGTGAGATAGTAAAGTCCCAGCGGAACCACGTTTTAAAAAACCTCTTTCGTCCCGCTCCTCGTGTATAGGGAGCCGTGAGTGTGTGTATGTCGATGGATGCGACAGTGCCAGTCACCAAGGTGATTCTGGGCTGCGCCAAGTGCGGTGCGGTGCTGCCCGATGAAGCGCAATTCTGCCTGAAGTGTGGCAAGCCTGTATTTATCCCGCTAAAAGAACCTGTCGCCGCCGGGCCGGCTCCAACGCTGGTTCAGACTCGCCGTAAGCCCCGCATCTTTTTATGGGTTTTGCTGGGTCTCCTTTTAGGCGTCATTGCCTGGGCTGCGATCAGCGACGATCCTTTTTCGCAAGGACTGCAGGAGATGGTCGGATGGAAACATGACCAGATGGTCCTCGCAACGCCCTTCTCAGTGTCCGCGCATAGTTTTCGCTTTTACAAATTTAACTTGCCGGAAGGCTCGGTGCACGTCTCGATCCTCGGCCAGTTTGCCGCGACTGCAGATAAGAAGCCCGCAAAACCCCAGGGCAAGGCCGACGAGCCTGACAACGATGTCGAAGTCTACGTTCTGAGTGAGCCGGCGTTCGCTGTTTGGCAAAACGGATACGCGACCAGTTCCGTCTACGAGAGCGGTAGAGTATCAAAGGGCGAGATGCAGGCCGAACTTCCCGCTGGCGCGGGCGTCTACTATCTAATCTTCAGCAACAAATTCACATCCAAGACTGCCAAAAATGTAAATGCCACAGTCTTGCTTCGCTACAAAAGCTGGGTTCCGGACTGGTTCCGCATTATGAAAGCTCGCATGTGGAACTGGATCGGCCTGTGATGGCCAGAACCTAGCGCGCCGTTTCCTCAATCTCTGAAATCCAATCGGGACGCTTGAGTACTTCGCGCGGCTTCGGACCGTCCGCGGCACCCACGATTCCATCCTGCTCCATCAAATCGATGAGGTGCGCGGCGCGTCCATAACCGATGCGCAGGCGCCGTTGAAGCAGGGAAGTGGATGCCTTGCCGAACTCCACCACGAGTTTCACGGCGTCGCCGTACATAGGATCGTCTTCCGCCTCACCGCCTTCGCCTGCTTGTCCGCTCACGCCACCATCCGCGGTCGCTTGGCGTTCATCCTTTGGCGCTTCCAGGAAGTGGTGTATGTATTCCGCTTGTGCCTGCGCCTTCCAGAACTCGACCACCGCCGCAATTTCCTTTTCCGTTACAAAGGGCGCATGCAGACGATGCACGCGAGCCGACCCTGACGGCAGGTACAGCATGTCGCCTTTGCCGAGCAGCGCTTCGGCGCCGTTGGCATCCAGAATGGTGCGCGAGTCGACCTTGGTGGCGACACGGAACGAAACACGCGCCGGGAAATTTGCCTTGATCAATCCGGTAATCACGTCCACGGAAGGCCGCTGCGTTGCCAGCACCAGGTGAATGCCAACCGCGCGCGCCATCTGTGCCAGGCGGGTGATGGATTCTTCTACGTTGCTCGAATCCAGCATCATCAAATCGGCTAACTCGTCGATGATGATGACGATGTAGGGAATCGGCTTCTCGTCCGATTCCTCGTCAAACAGGCTCGGTGTACCACCCTGATCGAACAGCTTGTTGTACTGATCGATGTTGCGCACGCCCTTGGCTGCGAGCAGCTTGAGCCGGCGTTCCATTTCACGGACCGCATTTCGTAGCGCATTGGCAGCGAGTTTCGGCTCAGTGATGATCGGCGTGTAGAGATGCGGAACGCCCTCGTAGTTGCCGAGTTCCAACCGCTTCGGATCGACCAGAATCAACCGCACCTGATCAGGAGTCGCCTTGTACAGGATCGACATGATCATGGCATTGATCGCCACGCTCTTGCCCGCGCCGGTCGATCCAGCGATCAACAGGTGCGGCATTCCGGCGAGATCGGCCGTTGCAATGCGGCCGTTGATGTCCTTGCCCATGGCCATCGTCAACTTCGACTTCGAGCCCATGAACTCCTGCGACTCGATGTTTTCGCGAAGCCAGATAATCTCGCGCTGGCGGTTGGGCACCTGAACTCCAACCGTACTCTTACCGGCCATGCGTTCGACCAGGATGCTCTCCGCCTTCAATGCCAGGCAGAGATCGTCGACCAGATTGGTGATGCGGCTGTACTTGATACCGGCTTCGGGTTTGAACTCGAACGTCGTGACCACCGGTCCAGGATTGATTTGCGTGACCTGTCCGTGAACTTCGAACTCGGCGTATTTCTCCGTAAGGACCTGCGCCAGCAGTTTGAGTTCATCTGCATCGACCGCTTGCTGCTCGTCCGGACGTTGCAGGAGGCTGCTGGACGGCAACTTGTATCCGCCGGCGATGCGCGGCATCGTTGTCTTTGGTTTCAGACCGCTGTCGGCACGCTCGGTGACTTCGGGATCCGCAACAGCCTCCGCAGTAGTAGTTGCGGGAAGTGGCTCTTCCAGAATTCCGCCGACTGCGGACTTCGTGGGCGACTTGGCTGACTCTTCATCGGCGAGCATCCGCTCGATGCCAGTGCGGCGCGGTTCCGGTTGCACCTGCGCTGCGGGCGAGTTCGGACGCGGCTGAATCAATTGCGTCTTCACGATTGGCTTCGAGATCCGGCGCTGCTCCAGTTCCTTCTGCTGGCGCTTGCGGGCGCGCTCCTGCAGCCAATCTTTGTAGCGATTCCAGAGCGCAGTCACGAATGCGAACCGCGTCGGAGCCCACAACTGAATTGAGGAGAATGAGAATGCCGTCGAGAGATACAGAGCGACCGCAAGAATCGTGCAGCACACGATGTACGCGCCAACCAGGTTCAGGTAGTGAATCAGGAAGTCGCCGACAACACGACCGAGTAATCCTTCGATCGGAATCACGTGTGCCCAGCGCAGATGTCCGGGCAGCAGCGCAAGCATGGCGGGGACGAACATCGCCAGCCAAATTCCGCCGAGACTCTTCGCCAGCGGCGATTGCACCTTCATGGAGCGGAACCAGCGAATACCCAGCATTGCCGGAAAGATGATCAACAGAAACGCGCCAATCCCGAAGAACTGAAGAAACGCGTCTGCGGTATATGCGCCGACGACGCCGATCCAGTTGCGAGCGGCGTGGGCATCGGTCAGGCCTGAGGCGCTATTCCACGAAGGATCGAGCGGAGAATACGAGACGAGCGCGAGGAAAAGGAGGAGCGCGGAGACGCACATCAGGAAGCCGACAAGCTCGTTGAGCCGCCGGTTCCCGGTGGGAATAAAAATCGTAGCCAAATAATCCATGAAGGCCGGATTCTTCGCCGAAGAGACCGCTTCAGCGCGTAATCGGCCAGAGCGAAACTATTATGCCAAGAAGCGAAGGTTCCTACAATGAGGGAATTCGGAGGAAGTGTTGATGTGGTTATCTCGTAGATAAATCAGGTTACTTACGACGCGTCGCGCATTCTTGGGTCGTTCTTTAGCGGCTTGTTATGCCGCATTTGGGGAAACCGCAGCAAACACCGCATAGATAAGTAAAACTCCGAATGCCAATAGCCCGACCGCAAACAGTTTCATGTGACGAATGACCATCGGAAGCACTTTCTCGCCGAAACGATGGTGCCATTGCCAAGGAGTAAGGATCAACACTAAGGAGGATAAGACGACAGCCCATCCGACACACCAGAAGACCTTCGGGTGCCACATAGCCGCAGAGCGAATGATGAGTGACGCGCCAATTAATAGGCGGACAACTTGCTCCGTGTAGTGTGATCGCGCCGAACTCGCGAATGACATAAAAAAACGTTCAGCTACTGCTGGCTTCGCGAAGACGACGACCGTAAGACCAACCAGGAAAAGGCCGAATGCAACGAGAATGGCCCCTGTGACCGCGATCATTGTAGTCATGGCGTAACGTCATTCAGCGGCATAACAAGTAATCGACGGACACATCCGTCCGGAGAGTTCCAATATGCCCGGACACTTTTTTATTCGTCAGTTGCTGCTCACATCCGAAGCGCCTCATGCTTTTCGGGTCGCTCGCGAGCCACTGAGACAGTGTGGAATCGTGACCTTGCATAGAGTGACAGCCCTCGTTCGCCTCGTAATTGACAAAAAATCGCATTCACGCTTACTGCGTGTCATCAGGTAAGTTTCGCGGCGAACGCAAGAACAAGAATTCCGACAATGATCCGGTACACCGCGAACGGCGTGAAGCCGCGTTTGCGAACGTATGCCATGAACCAGGCAACTGATGCGTAGGCAACGATGAACGAGACGATGAAGCCGATGGCGAGGACGATCCAGCCATGCGCGTCGATTTGGGAGACGCCAATCGGGTTCTCGCCTTTTCCGCGGAGAGATTTGTACAGCGTGTAGAGCGTGGCTGCAGCCATCGTGGGAATCGAAACGAAGAAGGAAAATTCCAGGGCCGCGGCGCGCGACATGCCCGCAATCTGTCCGGCGGCAATGGTGGACATGGAGCGCGAAGTACCCGGGAAGACGGCCGAGAAGATCTGGCAGAAGCCGATCCAGATCGACTGGCCAAGGCTCATGTTTTCCATGTTCCAGGTGCGGATTTTGCTGTTCCCGTTCGGGCCAGCGGCCTCGGCTTTCGCGTGCATGGCGTCGACGATCCACATGACGATTCCGCCGATGAGCAGCGAATAGCCAATGATCGTGATGTCCTCGAGATGCTTGCCGATCACCTTGGTCAGCAGGAATGACGGGATCGCCGTGACTACAAAAGCGATCATCACCAGGCTCAGAGGATGCGTGAGCACGGTGCGGTTTCCCTTCTCACCGCGTGGAAAGGTCGCGAGGAACTTCAAGATGCGGCTCCAGAAATAAACGGGCAGGCACAAGATTGCGCCCAGTTGAATCACGATGGAATACATCTTCCAATAGCCGTTATCAAGTGTGAGAGCCGGAGCTAAGCCAGACGCGTGTAGAAGGGCTTCGGAGAGCCGCAGATGCGCGGTGGAACTTACGGGCAGAAACTCGGTGAGACCCTCGACAATGCCAAGAATCAGTGAAAGCAGGTAGTCGTTCAATCATCCTCCGGTAAAAATGGAAAGCTAGTATCTCAGAAATTGTTAGCGGAAAGTTGCAGGAGTATTAATTAGGCCGCTGCAGGCGCTTCCAGAGGAGCGTTCGCAGACCGGCGTAGAGCGCGCCGTTGAGCACGCCGATGACCGTCCACAGAGTGTAGAAACTTTCGCTGCCTACTTCGATCTGCCTTGTGATCGACAAAATCGAAGGAGGACAAAGAACCAGAAACGTCAGCATCAAGGTCGCACTGCGCGAGATCGCAGATGGCGGATCGGTCAGGAGTTGATAAGAAACGAAGGCGGCCGTGATCGCGAAGCCAAGGACAGCGGAGCGGAGAACGCTGTAGCCAGATGCGCGCATACCTTCAATTCAATCGCTGGAGTTGCCGTAGGTTACGATGCCCTGCTGAATGTAGTCGATCAAAGTGGTGGCGCGCAAGGCCCATTGGGATTGTGCGTACTGCGTCACGATTCTCTGCGCCAGATCGAGCGCGCGCGCTTTGGCAGCATCGGATTTCTTCTGGTTCGCTTCCGTTTTGTAAATTTCAATCAACGCCGATTGGCGCCAGGCCGCGTCGTAGAGCGCTTCGGGCGCAGCGGGGGATTGCTCGTGCTGCTTGGCATATTTTTCGTACATTTCAGATTCTTTTTCCGGACATTTCGACGCACTCTGCCAATCGCCGCAAAGGTTATTTTCGATCAGGTGAAAAGCGGCGAGATCGGCCCACTTCGTACCGGGAAACTTCTTCATCACCTGCTTCATCCAGTCCTCTGTGATCTGGCCGCGCATGTAGGCTTCACGCTCGCGCGCGGAGGGACGCGTCATGATGTCTGAACGCTCCATCTGCCAGCGAATATCGGCAGCGCGATAGAGGGCTTCAGCCGCTAACGGCGAAGTCGGAAAGAGATCGTAGACGCGATAGTAAAGACGCATGGCGTCCTGGGCGGCATCACGGCGTCCGCGGCGACGGCTGGCCTCGTCTTCGGAGTTGACGGCTTCGCCGAAGATGATCTTGTCGCCGTTCGGCGTATTCATGCTGACGAGGCCTTTACTCAGAACCCATCCGGTGATGGTCTTGCCCTGAGAAGCCTCGTCATCTTCGTCCTCGTCTTTGCTGGGCTCGCGGAGAATGGCTTCGGCGTGCGTCCAATCGCGGCTGGAATCGATGATGATGAGCTCGTGGCCGCGTTGGGCTTCGCCGAGCTTGGCACTGTCGGCGCTGGGTGAGACGCGGATAGTTTCTTCATGAATCAGCGTTCCGCGCAGGGCTTGGCCGGTGGCAAAAGTTGTAAGAAAAACAGCGAGGACGCAGAGAAGCGCTAATTCCCGAAATGGGAATGCCGGGGATGGGCGAGATATCCCCCCTCCTCCCCGCTCCAATGGAATCATCGGGTTAGGGGGAAATTGCCAAATAATCCTAGGGCTGCAACCGGTTGCGGGCAAAATCTTGAGAACAAAGAAGTTATAGGGAGGCTCGGCCAGTTTCACCATAGATTTTGCTCGTGCAGTATCAGGATGATCATTCATTTGGGTGAAGTCAAGGTCATTCGAACATCGCATCCTTGTGGAAAAACTTCTAAACCTCTAACCACGGAGGACACACGGGAGCACAGGGAACATCAACTACTTCAGGTGAACTTTACTTACCGTGAGCTTTGATTTGACTGACCAAGGTGTCAATTTCATCCGGCGTCAGTTTTCCCTCGTACTTCGGCATATGGTGCTTGCCCTTGGTGATGATCGCGCGGAGGTCGTCGGGAGACATGCTGAGAGTCTTTTCGGAGATCAAGGACGGACCTCCCATGAATCGTCCTTCAGCAATTTTGCCGTGACATTTGGCACAGTTCTTCTCATAGACGGGATTGGCAGTGAGAGAGGACTCCGGCTGCGAATTTTGCGCGGCCCCGATTGGAGCCAGAAGACAGATGGCGAGGGTAAGTTGGACGGGTATGTTCACTCGAGACCTCGTTGAATAAGATGCGTTCAATTCGGAAATAGTCTGGGCGGCAGGACGGCAGTCATGAGCGGCGCATCTCTTCCAGCATGGCCGGCTCGATGTTGCCTCCGGAGATGATTGCGACATTCAATTTTGTGTGGGGTAGTTCTTTGGCATGGAAGATGAATCCGGCGGCGGCGACGGCACCGCTGGGCTCGGCGACGGTGTCCCGATCGGCGCTCAAATATTTCATGGCCTGTCGGATTTCGTCTTCGGTGACCGTGATGATGTCGTCCACGTAAGCGCGGATGTGTTCGAAGTTGATCGGGCCGATGCTTTGGGTGCGGAGCCCATCGGCGAGCGTGCGGGAAACTTGCTCGGCAGGGAACTGGACGATTTTGCCTTGACGAAGGCTAGCCTGGGCGTCGGCGGCGAGTTCGGGTTCGACACCGATGACTTTGACTTTGGGACTGGAGAGCTTGATTGCGGCGGCGACGCCAGAGATGAGGCCTCCGCCGCCGACGGGGGAGAGAATAGCTTCGACGTTGGGCAACTCTTCGAGAATTTCGAGGCCGATGGTACCTTGTCCGGCGATGATCCGTTCGTCGTTGTAGGGCGGGACGATGATGTATCCGTGGTGGGCGGCGAGTTCTTCGGCTTTGGTTTTGCGCTCGTCGGATCCTGGGCCGACCAGGACGATTTCCGCGCCGAGCTTCGCAGTGGCTTCGCGCTTGATCGCCGGCGCGTTGTTGGGCATGACGATCACCGATTTTGTTTTGAGCGCACGGGCCGCATAGGCCACGCCTTGAGCGTGGTTGCCGCTGGAGTAGGAAATCACACCCTTCTTCCGTTCGTCGTCCGAGAGCGAGGCGATCTTGTTGTAGGCTCCTCGGAGTTTAAACGCGCCGATCGGCTGCTGGTTTTCGGGCTTGAGGAGCAGGCGGGCTTCACCCGGTCGGACAGCCGAGGGCGGCTGTCCCCACATGTTCTGGGGGAATTCGATCAGTCTTGTACGGACAGTGACATTCTTTAAGCGGGACTGGGCGGCGTGCAGGTCGGAGAGGGCGATCATGTCGAATTACCGGTCGAAGCAGGATTCTAACGCAGTGGCAGCTATTCACTAGCGCTCATGCTAAGGCGGACTGAGTTTACTGGTCAAAGCAGATAGGCTGGAGAAGCGATATGGAATCGCTCGATCCAGAGTGGAACCAACCGAAACCAAGCGCAAGAGGAGCGGCGGCAAGGTTTCGCCGGATCCCCGTCGGCTTTGGAAATTCATCTTGGACGGATGCATAGTAGGAAGCCGCAAATTACGGGCCCAAAGCTGTTGACATCATGATGCTTCGAACTATAGCATCATGATGTGCGCACCACTCTAACGCTCGACGATGACGTAGCTGCGTTGCTTAGCAAAGAAGCGCGGAAGTCTGGGGAACCATTCAAGCAGGTGGTGAACCGATATTTGCGCCTGGGGTTAACGGCCCCGAAGCGGCCAGCGCGGAAACCATTTAAAGTTACGCCGATCAATCTGGGGCTTCCTCGCGACTTTGACAAAGTCGAGGAGTTGCTCGAATACCTCGAAGGGCCGGACTACCGGTGATCGTAGTCGACGCGAACTTACTCGTCTATTCATACAACAGCGGCTCGGCGTATCACACACAGGCACGTGTCTGGCTGGAAAGCACTCTATCGGGAATTGACGTGGTGGGACTGCCATGGCAGGCGGTTTCCGCCTTCCTGCGGGTGATGACAAATCCTAAGTTGCCTGCGGAACGGTTCAGTTTGTCACAAGCGGCGCAAATCGTGGACCTCTGGCTGGACCACCCAAACGTTCAGGTTTTGACGCCGGGTGACCGCTACTGGATGCTATTCCGACGGATGGTGGTGGAGGGAAGGGCGGCGGGGCCTTTGGTGGGTGATGCGGAGATTGCGGCGCTGACGATTGAGTTTGGCGGCGTTCTGCACACTGCAGATCGCGATTTCGCGCGGTTTCCGGGTTTACGTTGGGTGAATCCCCTGGTGTGATGGAGGTAGGGATCCTTCGACTGCGCATCTGCGCTCGCTGTCGCTCGCGCAAATGCTTCGCTCAGGATGACAATTCGCAAGAATGAGTTTTGAAATTTGACCGTGGCGGAGGTTTCATGGCAACTCGGTCGAAGACAGCGTCGGCGGAAGGCCGGGATC
>Ga0209168_10003200_pt1 | contig 11422 bp, 9 predicted proteins | sample Coa_R1_FD_187156 | JGI IMG/M metagenome (GOLD analysis project Ga0209168, IMG submission 187156) | Surface soil microbial communities from Centralia Pennsylvania, which are recovering from an underground coalmine fire - Coalmine... | ecosystem: Environmental > Terrestrial > Soil > Unclassified ... | reverse complement strand
CCGACTTCACCATCGATCTCCCCCCACGTCACCGGGTGCCTCTCACCCGCCGTGTGATTACCCTTAGTCACTCCTTTACACACCTAGAGTGATACCCCCTCAAAACAACCCGTAACTTCGGTTTAGCTGGGCGGGATCCAGCGCTCGCTGAGTTCTTGCCAGACGGGGGGTGAGCCGGGGAGGTCGCTTTTGGTGTCGCTGGCGCGCAGGCCGTCGAGGATGACGGTCAGGTAGCGGTGGCGGAGTTCGGCGGTGCGTTCGGGGCTGGAGAACTTGATCGCGGCCACGAGCTCGAAGACCAGGGACAGGTCATGGGTGACGATGCCCGGGCGCAGCAGGTCCTCGACTAGGGCGAAGAAGCTGTCAAAGAGCTGGCTCGAGCGGTTGGCCAGGGCGAACATCTCCGGGGTGGGAGCGAACTTGCCGGCGAACGCGCGGGTCATCGAGCTGGTGTCCGCGTCGGTGAGGTGGTGCATGAAGTCGGCGAACACCGTCCAGCGGTCCTCGCCGCGGCGTATGCGGTCCAGCGCCGCCTCGGTCTCCTCGATGACGATGACCAGGCCATCCGTGCACAGCGTGCGGAGGAGTTCCTCCTTGCTGCCGTAGCGGGTGTACAAGGCGCTGATGCCGACGCCGGCGTGTTTGGCCACCGCGGTGATCGGCGCGCCGGGGTCGGCCACGAACACCGCCCGGGCCGATTCGAGGATCCGCTGATCGTTGCGGGCCGCCTCGGCCTGGCGGCCGCTGAGCGGGCCGTCGCGGTGCGGGCGGCCGGTCCTGGTCTCGGTTCCCTGCTTGGTGTCGGTCCCCTGCGTGGTCTCGGTCCCCAGCGTGGTCTCGCTCGCCGGTTTGGTGTCGCTCGCCGGTTTGGTGTCGGTCATGAGAAAAGTGTAGCAGGGGACTGGAACAAAGCATTCCGTTCTGATATTGTTGGAACAGAAGGTTTTGTTCCGATAGTCTTCAGGAGGATCGGATGTCATCAGCGGTCGAGACCATGACCACCACCGCAGAGCTGAGCGAGGCAGGGACAGAGCGCGGGCGCCGGGGGCGGTGGCTGGCCTTCGCGGTGGTGATCGCGGCGGCGGTGATGGACCTGCTCGACTCGACCATCACGCAGGTCGCGGCGCCGGCCATCCGGCGCGAGCTCGGCGGGTCCTACGCGGTCATCGAGTGGGTGACCGCGGCGTACGCCCTGGCCATGGCGGCGGGGCTGCTGACCGGCGGGCGGCTGGGCGACCTGTTCGGGCGGCGGCGGATGCTGCTGATCGGGCTGGCCGGGTTCGTGGCGGCCTCGGCGCTGTGCGCGGCGGCGGGGAGCGCGGGCGAGCTCATCGCGGCCAGGGCGGCGCAGGGGGCCCTCGGCGCGATCATGCTGCCGCAGGTGTTCGGGCTGATCAGGGACTTGTTCGAGGCGCACGAGATGGGCAAGGCGTTCGGCGTCTACGGGCCGGTGATGGGCCTGTCGGCCATGCTCGGGCCGATCGCGTCGGGCGGGCTGATCAGCGCCGACGTGTTCGGGGCCGGCTGGCGGATGATCTTCCTGGTGAACGTGCCGGTCGGGCTGGCGGCGCTGGTGCTCGGCGCGCGGCTGCTCCCGGCGGGTGCGGCTGCTTCGGGCGGGGCCTGGAGTGAGGCCGGGAGCGGGGCTCGGCGCGGGGCCGGGAGCGGGGCTCGGCGCGGGGCCAGGAGCGGGGCCCGGCGCGGGCAGCTGGACCTGCCGGGCGCGGGGCTGGCCGCGGTGGCTATGTTCGGCCTGGTCTTCCCGCTGGCGCAGGGGCACGCGCTGGGCTGGCCGGCCTGGCTGTTCGCCATGCTGGCCGCGTCGGTGCTGGTGCTGGCCTTGTTCGTCCGCTACCAGATCCGCCGCCAGCGCGCGGGGCGCACGCCGCTCGTCGAGCCGTCCGTCTTCGGGCACCGGTCGTACCGGGCCGGGATCGTGTTCTCGATCGTGTTCGTCGGGTCACTGGGCGGCATCGTGATGATCTTCAACGTGTTCCTGCAGAACGGCCTCGGCTTCACCCCGTGGCACTCGGCGCTGACCACCGCGCCGTGGGCGGCGGGCGCGTTCGTCGGGTCTGCGGTCGGCGGCATCGCGATGACCAAGCTGGGGCGGCGGATCCTGCAGGCCGGGCTGGTGGTCGAGGCGGCCGGGCTGCTGGGGATCTACGCGGTGCTGCGCGGCGCGGGTGCGGGCGTGGGCACGGTGGACCTGCTGGCACCGATGGTGGTCGGCGGGATCGGGATGGGCATGGTGTTCGTGCCGCTGTTCGACATCGTGATGGCCGGCGTCCGGCCGCAGGAGATGGGCTCGGCCTCCGGTGTGCTGCAGACCGTGAACGCCCTGGGCATGTCGCTCGGCATCGCCGGGATCGGCGCGATCTTCTTCGCCCTGGTCGGCGGGCATGGCCGTCACGTCCCGGTGTACCTCAGCGCCGCGGAGTGGACCGCGCTCGCGACGGTGGGCCTGCTGGCCTGCTCGTTCGCGGTGGCCTTCGGGCTGCCCCGGCGGGCCAGGGAGCAGTGACCGCGCATAGGTGAGGCACCGCCGTCGTCCCCGCCCCGGCCACGGGAGCGGGGACGACGGCCTTGGTTACGATCGTGACATGAAGGTGAGCTGTGCGGAGTGCGGGTGCGTGGTGGAGCTAGGCGTCCGGGTGGTGCCGTGCGGGAAGCAGGACTGTTGCTGCCAGCACCTGCCGACCCGCCCGTAAGCCGTTAGGCCAGCCCGGCCTGGGCCTTTTCTTCAGGCGGTCTGCCAGTAGACGCTGTAGTACTTGTGGGCGACCCGGCTGACCGGGATCAGCGTGACCGGCTTCCCGCCGGAGATGGCCCCGAACGTCATCGGCTGAGCGGCCGTCTGCTGGACTGAGCCGGCCTCCAGATGCGGGGTCAGCGTGCCCGGGTTGGCGGGGTACACCCCGCTGAGCACGACCGGACCGTACGTCACGGCCTGCACTGAGGGATAGTCGGGCGCCGGCTCGAAGGACAGCCGCATCGGCAGCGTGACCTGCAGCACGTCACCGGTCCGCCAGGGCCGCCGGATCGCGACCCACCCCCCGGCCACCGCGTCCGGGATCATCGTCCCGTTGAGGAACACCACGGGCGCTCCGTCCACCCAGGCTGGCACACGGACCCGCAGCGTCATCGTGGCCGCGCCATCGAGCACCGACAGGCTGATGACCGGGTCGTCGGGGAACCCGGTCGACTGCTGCAGCACGAGCCCGGCGACCCGGACCCGGGAGGGGATGAACAGGTTGACGTACAGGCCGTCCGGGTCGCGGGTGTAGATGCTGTCGGCGAACTTGGCCTGCGTCTCCAGCCCGGTGGCGGTGTCGCAGGTGAAAGTGCCGTAGTCGGTGGCGTAGATGCCGGGATTGCCGCCGGGGAAATAGTTCAGCGGCTGGCGCTTGAACGCGCCCGCGGACAGGCCGGTGTAGTAGCAGTTGAAACCGTGCGGCGAGGCCGGGTCCTGCTCCCCCAGCATCTGGTTGAACAGCGTGCGCTCGTAATAGTCGACCATGTCGATGCGGGTCAGCTGGTGGAAGTGCAGCAGCCGGGTCAGTTTGAGCAGGTTGTAGCTGACGCAGTTCTCGCAGGTGAAGTTCGACAGCTGCCCCGCCACCACGTCGGGCTGCTGGAAATGCTCGTAGTTGCCGGCCCCGCCGATGACGTAGACGTGGTGCCCGGTCACCAGGTCCCAGAAGTTCTGGGCGATGTCGCGGTACTTGGTGCTGCCGGTCTCCTCCCACATCCGGACGCAGGCGATGATCTTCGGCGTGGTCACGTTGGCCTGGAGCCCGGCCAGCTGATCCAGCCCGTCCGCCAAGGGGTCGAGCACCTGGGCGTGGTAGAACCGCTGCGCGGTGGCCAGGTACCGCTCCCGGCCGGTGATCGTGTAGAGGTTGGCCAGCGCCTCCGGCAGGCCGCCGAACTCGTTCTGCAGCACCATCTGCATCTGCGCGTACGGCAGCCGCGCCGTGCGCCAGTCCACCCAGTCGCCGAGCTTGACCGCCACGTCCAGCGCCTGGTCGTCGCCGGCCAGCTGATACTGATCGATCATCCCGGCCAGGTACTTATGGATCATGTAGTACGGCGACCAGACGTACTTACCCTGCTCCAGCAGGTCGAAGAAGCTCTCCGGGAACGCCGACAAGTACCCGGGGTGGAATCCGGCCTGGGCGGCGCGGGCCTGCAGGGCGGCGAGCTGGCTGACCAGGTAGCGGCCGCGGGCCAGGGCCTCGTCGTTGCCGGTGTTGGCGTAGGTCAGGGCGAGCGCCGACATCAGATGACCGGTCATGTGCCCGCGCACCTCGGAGGCGGGCTGCTCCCACCCCCCGCACGGCTGGGCCTGGGTGTCCACGCCGTAGTTCAGCCGGAACGGGCGGAGCATCCGGTCCGGGTCCAGGAACAGCAGGTAGGCGGTGTTCCGGCCTTGATTGTCCAGGAACGGGCTGGCGAGCAGCTGGACGTCGCGCAGCGGCAGCGCGGCGGCGCGGCCCGCCGTGCCGTCCGGCGCGTAGCCGCCCGGGATCGGCGTCGCGTTGGCCATGCGGGCCAGGTGAGCGTCGGACGGGCTCGCGTTGCTGACGAACGAGGGGCGCTCGAGCAGGGCCTGTTCGGCGACGAGGGCGCCGGCACCGAGCAGGACCAGCGCTTCGCGCCGGGTCAGGCCCTTCGGGCCTGTCGAGCCGCTCGCCTTATTCACGTTCGCGATCCTTTGCCCGGTCCTAGGCCCCGCGACGATCGTACCCATCGACCCCCTTAGCGCTAACGACCGCGAGCCAGGGCTGGTTCTCGCGGCGGCGGCCTATTTATTACCGGCGTCTTACGGACCCGCTGATGGTTGAGCCGGTCCGGGCGGGGGGCCGTAGTTGTGGGTAAGTGGCCAGTGCCGCGGTTGCCGAAAGATCAATGAGCCTTCCTCATCGCGAACGCTCCCGGGCTCAGTGATCGCTCGTCTCCTCCTATCCGTGTAGGCGCCGCAGGCACTGGCCACAACCATGTCTGCGGTCCTGGGGCTCGCCGCGGGAGTGGATGCGTTTCCGGTGAGGTAAGCGCAGGCCACGCTGTGAGCGCTCCTGCACCGCCTGTCTCCCCGGCACCACCTGCCTCGCCTCGGGCGTGCCGCTCAACTACGTCGTTGCCACAACGACGCACACCTGACTACGACGTTGCCACAACGACGTAGTTGCGGCACCGGCGGTGGGGGCTAAGGCTTGAGGACCAGGGCGGCGAGGGCGGCCAGCGCGAGGGTCAAGGTGGCCGCGCTGCCGTGCAGCGCGACCAGGCGGCCGGTGAACGAGGGCGCGGGCCGGGCCGGGTCGGCGCGGCGCGCGGCGCGGGTGTTGACCGTGAACCAGCCCAGTCCCACGCAGGCGGTAGCGGCTGCCAGGCCGAAGCCGATCCAGCCCAGCGCACGGTTGTGGACCAGGGTGAAACCAAGCCAGAACGCCAGGCCGATGAGGCCGCCGGCGGGGTGGGCGAACTCGACCAGGGACCGGGCGCCGGGTACGACCGGTGCCTTCCGGGAGGCGACCAGCGAGGGCGGGTCCCAGCGCTCCCGGGCCGCTCGTCGTGCGTCGCGCTGGGACGCTGGGTCGGCGGTAGTGATGACCGTTGGGGCGGAAGTGGATGCTGGGGCGGAAGTGGATGCTGGGGCGGATGTGGTCGCTGGGGCGGATGTGGTCGCTGGGGCGGATGTGGTCACTGGGGCGGGGTTCGGGCTGGGAACCGCCGGTTTGGCGGGGCGGGCGCGGCCCAGGCTGCTGGTCAGGAGCAGGTAGAAGCCGGCTCCGACGGTGAACAGCCACAGGACCAGAACCACGATGGCCATCTCGCTCCTTTCCGCAGCCGAATGTACCCGGCTACCTCAGCGATTGGCCCGCCGTGGTGGTGCCCGGCACCGTGCTGGCCCGGCCTGCTGCGGACCCGGACCAGCCTCGCGGTCCAGGCGGCACCGGGGACCCGGCTGGTGGTCTACGTGCCCGCCGACGACGGCACCAGGCGGGCCATGGAACAGCTGGTCGCGCTGGGCCCGGAGCAGCCGCGTTTCCCCTGCTGGCCGGCTCATCAGGCCCGGGCGCTCGTCCCCCAGCCCGGGTAGCGGCAATCCGGGGCAAGTCCGCGCAAAAACACGGTGCGTGACGGATTTTGCGTTTCGCGCACCAAGTGACGCGAGCGGCGATACAATGAATCATCCTGTAAACACAGGGTGTGACTTGAACTTATGTTCCGAATCACCGGATGAAACACTGATAACCTGATTCCCGACAATCGCCGCCCATTCTGCGTCACCAGCGGGGTCCGTGAATACGGATGGTGACGACGAACCACGGTTCGTTCGGAATATTAAAGATCTTCCTGGGTAGCGGATGCGGATCAGTTCAAAGGGGAACCCATGACGCCGGTCATTGGCATTACCGCATACGACGACGAGGCAGCCTGGCGCAACTGGAAGGCCCGGGCCGCCATGCTTCCGTATGCGTACGTGAACGCGGTGCGGCAGGGCGGCGGCCGTCCTGTGCTGCTGCCGCCGGGCGGGGACGAGGCCGAGGCCAGCGCGACCGTCGCCGGCCTGGACGGCCTGGTCGTGGCCGGCGGGCCGGACGTGGATCCGGGCCGGTACGGCCGGGCGCGGCACCCGCGGACCCAGCCGCCCATCCCGGTCCGGGACGCCTGGGACCTGGCCGTGACCGGCGCCGCGCTGGCTCAGGGCGTGCCGCTGCTGGCCATCTGCCGCGGCATGCAGGTGCTGAACGTGTGCCGGGGCGGCACCTTGCACCAGCATCTGCCGGACCTGGTCGGGCACGAGGGCCACGAGGGCACGCCGGGCGTCTACGCGCGGCACCCGGTGCGGGTCAGCCCGGACAGCACGCTGGCCGGGATCGTGCCCGAGCCTGGCTACTTCGACGTGCCCACCTACCACCACCAGGCCGTGGACCTGCTCGGCGACGGCCTGCGGGCGGTCGCGTGGGCGCAGGACGGCGCGGTCGAGGCGGTCGAGCCGGGTCCGTCCGAGCTCGGCGGCCTGCCCGGCTTCGTCCTGGGCGTCCAGTGGCACCCGGAGCAGGGCGAGGACATGAGGCTGTTCGGCGCGCTGGCCAGCGCCGCAGCCGAACGAGCCGCTGTCCGGACGCGCGTTCTGGCGCCTATGATCTAATTTGCGTGAACGCTGAATGCGCAGTGCTCAGCATCGGTGATCAGGAGTAAGCACGTGCCGGGAGGTTCACCCGCCATCGTCGCCGCGGTATTCCGCGCGGTGCGGACGGGAAACGCCTTCGAGGAGACCGTCGAGCGGCTTCTCGAGGGGGTCAAGCTGGGCGTCTACGCGCCGGGTGACCGGCTGCCCCCGGAACGGGAACTGACCCGCAGGCTCGGGGTCAGCCGGATCACGCTCCGCGAGGCGCTGCGCGAACTGGCCGCGGCCGGGTACGTGGAGACCAAGCGCGGCCGGTTCGGCGGCACGTTCATCATCCGCCAGCCCGAGCCGCTGGTCCCCGACGAGCTCACCGCCGCCGCGCGCGACATGGCCAGCGACCTGGACGACGCGCTGACGTTCCGGCGGGTGGTGGAGACCGGCGCGGCCGAGATGGCGGCCCGGGCCAGCCTGACCCGCCAGCAGCGGGAGAGCCTGGCCGAGTGCCTGGCCGCGATCCAGGACGCCGGGTCGTTCGGCTACCGGCAGGCGGACACGCGGCTGCACCTGGCCATCGCCGACGCGGCGGGCTCCCCGCTGCTGACCGCCAGCGTGGTCGAGGCCCGGGTCCGGCTGGTCGACCTGCTCAACGCCATCCCGATGCTGGAACGCAACCTGGAGCACGCGAACGTCCAGCACACCGCGATCGTGCGGGCCATCTTGTCCGGCGACCCGGAGAAGGCCCGGCGCATCATGGAGGAGCACGTGGCCGGGACCGCGGCGCTGCTGCGCGGCTTCCTGGGTGACGTCCTCGGCTCGTAGTTCCGCGCTCTTGACACGCTCCCTGGGCTGGTGCGTGAATACCTTCATTCAATGGATCACTTCCAGCCATATCTGCTGTTTCTCGCTTAGGGAGATCGCATGGCCGACGATATAGCCGCCGCGCAGGCCGCCACCGATGACGAAACCCGCCTCCACGAGCTCGGCTACGCGCAGGAGCTCATGCGGCGGATGTCGGGCTTCTCGAACTTCGCCGTGTCGTTCACGATCATCTCGATCCTGTCCGGCTGCCTGACCCTGTACTACTTCGGCATGGTCGAGGGCGGCCCGGCCATCATCGTCTGGAGCTGGCCGATCGTCGGCATCTTGACCCTGCTCGTGGGCCTGTCCATGGCCGAGGTCTGCTCCAGCTTCCCGACGGCGGGCGGGCTGTACTACTGGGCGGCCAAGCTGGCGCCGCGCAACGGCCCGGCCTGGTCCTGGTTCACCGGCTGGTTCAACTTCCTCGGCCAGGTCGCGGTCACCGCGGGCATCGACTTCGGCGCCGCGGTGTTCATCAACTTCCTGTTCAGCCTGTGGTTCAACTTCGACACGAGCACGCGCTGGCACACGATCGTGATCTACGCCGCGGTGCTGCTGATCCACGGCCTGCTGAACCAGTTCGGCATCCGCCTGGTGGCGCTGCTGAACGACGTCAGCGTCTGGTGGCACATCTTCGGCGTGCTGATCATCGTCGGCACGCTGATCTTCGGCCTGAAGGCGGGCGCGCAGCACGCCTCGGCCAAGTTCGTGTTCACCGACCTGAAGAACCTGTCCGGATTCCACATCGGCTGGTGGTACATCCTGCCGATCGGGCTGCTGATGGCCCAGTACACCTTCACCGGGTACGACGCCTCGGCGCACATGACCGAGGAGACGCACAACGCCGCGCGCAGCGGCCCGCGCGGCATCGTCATGTCGATCCTGATCTCGCTGATCGCGGGCTGGATCCTGCTGATCGGCGTCACGTTCGCGATCCAGAAGGGCAACTACCTGAACGAGGCGGCAGCGGGCACCGCGGCACCGGGCCAGATCTTCATCGACTCGATCGGCCGGACCGGTGCCGAACTGCTGCTGCTGATCGTCATCGGCGCCCAGCTGTTCTGCGGGATGTCCTCGGTCACCGCGAACTCCCGGATGATCTACGCGTTCTCCCGGGACGGCGCGCTGCCGGGATCGAGAATCTGGCACAAGGTGAACAAGCGGACCAGGACGCCGACCAACGCGATCTGGCTGGCCGCCGGCGGCGCGCTGATCCTCGGGCTGCCGTACCTGTGGAACACCGCCGCCTACGGCGCGGTGACCTCGATCGCGGTCATCGGCCTGTACGTCGCGTACGTGGCGCCCACCTTCCTGCGGCTGCGCCAGGGCGACGACTTCAAGCGCGGCCCCTGGCACCTGGGCCGGTGGAGCTACGTGATCGGCTGGACGGCCGTGGCCTGGGTCGTGATCATCTTCTTCCTGTTCATGCTGCCGCAGTTCGGCCCCATCAGCTGGGCCACGTTCAACTACTCATGTATCGCGGTCGTCGCGGTGATCGGCTTCGCCGGCATCTACTGGCTGGTCTCGGCGAAGAACTGGTTCAAGGGGCCGAAGGTCCAGGGCACCGCGGAGGAACTGGCCGCGATCGAACGGGAGCTGTCCGTCTGATGGCGGCTACTTCACGGCCGGGCATGCTGACCCTGGAGCAGTTGCGGGTCGCGGTTGGTGAGGGCGAGATCGACACCGTCGTGCTCGCCTTCACCGACATGCAGGGCCGGCTGGCGGGCAAGCGGCTGTCGGCCGAGTTCTTCCTGGAAGAGGTGGCCGAGAACTTCTCCGAGGGCTGTAACTACCTGCTCGCGGTGGATGTGGACATGAACACCGTGGACGGGTACGCGATGTCGTCCTGGGAGCGCGGGTACGGCGATTTCGTCATGGTCCCGGACATGGCCACGCTGCGGCGGCTGCCATGGCATCCGGGTACCGCGCTCGTGGTGGCCGATCTGACGTGGCTGGACGGGGCACCGGTGGCGGCCTCGCCGCGGCAGATCCTGCGCGGTCAGATTTCCCGGCTCGCTGACCGGGGCCTGACCGCGCTGGCCGGGACCGAGCTGGAGTTCATCGTCTACCGGGACAGCTACGAGGAAGCCGCCTCGAAGGGCTACCAGGATCTGGTTCCGGCGAACACGTACAACGTCGATTACTCGATCCTGGGCACGTCCCGGATCGAGCCGCTGCTGCGCCGCATCCGGCTGGAGATGGCGGGCGCCGGGCTGTACGTGGAATCGGCCAAGGGCGAGTGCAACCTCGGCCAGCACGAGATCGCGTTCCGCTACGCCGAGGCGGTGACCACCTGCGACAACCACTCGATCTACAAGACCGGGGCCAAGGAGATCGCCGCCCAGGAGGGGTCCTCGATCACCTTCATGGCCAAGCCGAACGCCCGGGAGGGCAACTCCTGCCACATCCACCTCTCGGTGCGGTCCTTGTCTGATGGGGCCCCGGTTCTCGCCGGGGATGGGGCGTTCGGCATGTCGCGGCTCGGCGAGCACTTCCTGGCCGGCCTGCTGGACGGGATGCGCGAGCTCACGCTGTGCTACGCGCCGAACATCAATTCCTACAAACGCTACGTGCCGGGCAGCTTCGCGCCGACCTCGGTGCGCTGGGGCCCGGACAACCGGACCTGCGCGCTGCGGCTGGTCGGGCACGGCCACTCGCTGCGGGTGGAGAACCGGACGCCCGGCGGTGACGTGAACCCGTACCTGGCCGTCGCGGCGATGATCGCCGCGGGCCTGCACGGCATCGACCACGAGCTACCGCTTGAACCGCCGGTGACCGGGAACGCGTACCACGACACCGATGTGCGCGTCCCGTCAACCTTGCGTGACGCGCTGGAGCTATGGCAGAAGAGCGGGCTGGCCCGCCAGGCGTTCGGGGCCGAGGTGGTCGAGCACTACGCCAACTACGCCCGGGTCGAGCTGGCCGCCTACGACGCCGCGGTGACCGACTGGGAGCTGCGGCGCGGCTTCGAACGGCTCTAGGTTTTAGGAGGGGCATGTCTGTCTTCACCGTGCTCAACCCTGCCACCGAGGAGCCGGTCACCACCGTGACGCAGGTCTCCGCGGAGGAGACTGATGCCGCGATCGCGCGGGCGGCGGCGGCGTTGCCTTCGTGGCGGGCGGTCGCGCCCGGTGACCGGGCCCGGCTGCTGCGCTCGTTCGCTGCGTTGGTCGATTCTGCTTTGGACGAGCTCGCCGGGCTGGAGGTGGCGGGCTCGGGCCATCCGATCGGGGCGGCGCGGTGGGAGGCCGGGCAGGTCCGGGACGTGCTGCAGTACTACTCGGCGGCACCGGAACGTCTGTGCGGCCGCCAGATCCCGGTGGCGGGCGGGCTGAACGTGACCTTCCACGAGCCGGTCGGCGTGGTCGGCCTGATCGTGCCGTGGAACTTCCCGATGCCGATCCTGTCCTGGGGCATGGCGCCCGC
>Ga0209168_10003199_pt1 | contig 11428 bp, 11 predicted proteins | sample Coa_R1_FD_187156 | JGI IMG/M metagenome (GOLD analysis project Ga0209168, IMG submission 187156) | Surface soil microbial communities from Centralia Pennsylvania, which are recovering from an underground coalmine fire - Coalmine... | ecosystem: Environmental > Terrestrial > Soil > Unclassified ... | reverse complement strand
CGGCCTTGATATTTTGCAGCGGCTCCAAAAAGTCGCGTCGGTTCAGATTCAGATCGTCGAAGACGACTTTCCGACGGTGCGGGAGGTCGATCTTAAGTTGATCGAACTCGCGAAACTGTATGAAGGCAAGATCATCACCAACGATTTCAATCTGAATAAGGTCGCACAACTCCAGGGCGTCGAAGTTCTGAATATCAACGAACTCGCCAATTCGCTCAAGCCCATCGTCCTACCTGGCGAGACGATGAAGGTCTTCATCCTCAAAGAAGGTAAGGAATATAACCAGGGTGTCGCATATCTCGACGACGGCACCATGGTGGTTGTTGACAACGCAAGAAAGATGATCGGCAAGACCATCGATATCTCCGTTACCTCAGTTCTACAAACCACTGCTGGCAAAATGATTTTTGGCAAATGGGACGAGCGTACCGGAGCCCGTTCGGAATCCCGGCCGGCGGTTGTGGTGACAACCGTTTCTGCCGTGACGAGTCAGGACTCCAAGAAAAACCAGCCCGTTATGGCAGACCGCCCAGCCGGCGAACCTGTCGAAGGGTTAAACCGATAGGCGGATTTTAGGGTACGATGATGCGGCTTCCGGTATCCCCCGGCGCCGCAACAGCAGACTCTTTCTCTGGGAACTGCGAGGACACGAAGTCGACAAAGGCCCTTGATTTCGGCCGGCCTGAAGTGCGCGCGTATCCCATTCGAAGCAGAAACACCAACGCCTTTAGAACGTCCGATTCTTTCAACCGCGTAAATCCCAAGTGCTTCTGCTCGGCCTCTCGGTATTCCTTCAGCATCTTCTGCACTTCAGCGGCGACTCCCTGCTGGAGCACATTGGCAGTCTGAGTCTCGTAGATCAAGCCCGAATTATTCAGCGTCTCCTGAGTTTTCGCGAGCGCGCTTAGGGCCGCAATCAAGTCTGTGTCTTTGATCGTCCGATCCGCGCGTGCACTCTTAGCCAGTGCGAAGGTTAAGCCAACAATCAGATGTTCGTGTTCATAGAGAAACTGATCACCAATTTCAACTTCGGCGAACAATGCGCTCTGATCTATGCCGTCCAATGGGCGTGCGCTTTCGTGTTCTCGCGCCTGTTGCAAATAGACACAATCGCTTGGGCAGTCTAGCGTGACTTCACGCTGCTCCCCGCAGCACTGCGGGCAAATGCGGCCGTGAATCGCCGGGCAGAAGCGCTTTTCTTTACGCTTTTGGCAGATCGCGCAACTCAACAAAACTCTCCTCATTGATTATCCCATGCCGCCGCGTTTGGCTCGCTCCGGCAGCGGTGAAATCGCTCCCTCGCATTGCCTTCTGCACGGAAACCCGCGTTTTTAGAGGCTTTTTTGGTCCCCGATTGAAAAAACCCGCATAAAATATGGCTGAAACGCTATTTTTCCACAGCGACTCTGGTATAAGATGCGAGTCATCGCTGGAAAATTCAACGTTCTGGTATAGGAGGATTCATGGCTTCAGGCATGACCAAGACTCAACTCGTGCGCCATCTTGGCGAAAAACTCGGCACCAACAACAAGACCGCAGCGGCGTTTCTGGAGAACCTGGCGGACACGGCCGTTAAAGAGACGAAGAAGAACGGCGTGTTCGTGATCCCCGGCCTCGGTCGACTGGTGAAGGCACACCGCAAGGCCCGCATGGGACGCAATCCGCAAACCGGCGAACCAATTCAGATCAAGGCAAAAACTGTTGTGAAGTTCCGCGTAGCGAAGGCAACCAAGGACGCTATCGCGCCCAAGAAGTAGGTTCGCTCCAGTTTCTGAAGGCCGGCCACTGAGCCGGCCTTTTCTGTTTTTGCGGATTTACTTGACGCAACTACTTAAGCGGAAGTACTATCCCCCATCCCCTCCCTGAATCCGGATTGTCCGGATTCCGCATTGCCCTGCCCTCGGCAGGTCTCCCAACAACTGAACGTCCAATCGTGACTTGCGTTCTCTGCCTCGGAGTAGTTCGTCCGGTTGGAAGGGATATGAACCTGGTTCGAAGTCAAAGGAGAATTCTATGCGACTACACGCCCTTCCCTTGTTTGTTTGCCTATTAGTTGCGTCATTCGCTCAACCGACTGCCAACCCTTCTAGCGCAGTACCATCGATGGTCAGCTTCAACGGAATCCTGCGGGACACTGATGGAACACCTCTCACCGGCACGATTGGCGTCACCTTCTCGCTTTATCAGGATGCGCAGGGTGGCTCGCCTCTCTGGTTGGAAACTCAAAATGTTCAACTCGACAAAACCGGCCATTACTCCGTGATGCTCGGATCTACTACCGCACAGGGCTTGCCAACGGAACTGTTCTCATCGAGCCAGGCCAAATGGCTCGGCGTTCAACCGCAGGGACGACAGGAGCAGCCCCGAGTTCTGCTGCTTGCAGTTCCCTATGCTCTTAAAGCGGCAGATGCCGATACGATCGGAGGCAAGCCGGTTTCTGCCTTCGTTCTCGCGAACCCACAGGGAACGCCCCCGAAACAGTCCAACTCGCCAAGCAGTCCCACCGCGATCACCCCCAATTACGCTGGCTCGGGAACTTCCGGCTACATCCCTGAGTGGCTCACCTCATCAACGATTGGCAACTCCCGGCTCTTCCAAAGTTCATCCGGAAATCTCGGCATGAACACGACGACGCCCTCTCAAGTCTTCGAAGTGGACTCCGGGAACGCCTTGATTCGCGGTCCACATAATTTTTCCGCGGTGGGGGACACCGCATTCCTCTACATCGGCGACACCAATCACCCCATCGAGGCCGCATTTAAGAGCGGGTTGTCGCTGGGAGCTTTCAAGGCACCCCAGGCGCTCTTCATCGCGGACTTTACGGGCAATGTCGGAATCGGAACGACATCGACGACAGGCGCGGAACTAACCTCCGTGTCCAACGCTGCAGCGACGCTCGGCTTGTCTGTGACTGGATACAGCGCAGCATTGAACTCAAATGGCAGCGGCGTTGACGCATTTCACGCCACCGGTGGCAACGGCGATCCTAATAACCAGGACGATGGTGGTAATGCGATTGTTGCCAACGGAGGCTCAGGAAATAACGGCGAGAGTTCCGGCGCAGGTGTCGTCGCGACTGGCGGCAGTTCTGACATCTACACAAACGGCGGAGATGGCGTCTACGGTGCCGGCGGGGCCGGGATCGGGGGCGGTTCCGGCGGTTATTTCATAGGAGCCGGCGGCCGCTATTCATCTGGCCCGGGCGTGTTTGGCCTGAGCGCAGGGAACGTATCTCCGCTCAATGGAGCTGTCTTTTTCGGTAGCACAGATCCAGACGACGCCGCCTTCTTCAACGGTGACATCTATGCGACCGGAGTCGTTTATGGTTCCGCGAAGGATTTCAGGATCGATCATCCGCTCGATCCCACCAACAAGTACCTGCAGCATACAGCTGTCGAATCTTCCGAGATGAAGAACATCTATGATGGCGTCGCCCTGCTGGATGGAAACGGCGAAGTTACCGTCCAGTTGCCAAGTTGGTTTGAAGCTCTTAATGGCGATTTTCGTTATCAACTGACCGCGATTGGGCGACCCGGTCCCGGCCTCTATATCGCTCAGGAGATTTCCGGGAATCGCTTCCGGATCGCTGGAGGCACTGCGGGAGCGAAAGTCTCATGGATGGTCACGGGCATTCGGCATGATGCCTATGCTGCCGCCAATCCGTTGGTGGTTGAGGCCGACAAGATTCCTATGGATCGCGGCTATTACCTCCATCCTGAACTTTATGGCGCACCACCAGAACAGGGCATTGAGTGGGGCCGGATGCCGCGTCTTGCGAAAAGAGCGAAGGAGATCAGAGCGAAAGCGGCCCAGAGAGCGTTCGCTCAAACCACGCACGCTCCCTCCTTAGACGCGCATTAAAATTTTCCAGAGGTGTGGGGCTGGATGGATCCCTTGGCCAGCCCCAATATCTTGCCCTTACTTCTCATACTCATTCTTTACCAATTCTCCGCCCTTCATCACGAACTTCACGTGTTGCAGGGTAGTCACGTCTTGTAGCGGATCACCATCAACCCCAATAATGTCAGCCCACTTGCCGGCCTCTAAAGTTCCGATCTTGTCCGACCAGCCGAGCAAATCGGCATCGTTGATCGTTGCGGTCTGAATCGCCTGCAGCGGACTCATGCCGAGGCTCACATACACGGCGATCTCGTGAGCGTTCAACCCGTGGGGATACACCGCGGCATCAGTTCCCATGCCGATTTTCACTCCTGCCTCAATCGCCTTCTTGATGTTCCTCTTCCCCACCTCGGAAACCAACTCCATCTTCTTCCGTGCATATTCCGGCAAATTGACCGTCGCCGCGTTCTCGCGCTGCCAATCCACCAAATAGAGCGTTGGAACCAGATAGGTCCCGTTCTTCTTGAGCGTTGCCACGGCAGCATCGTTCATCAGATGTCCGTGTTCCACTGAATCGACTCCCGCTTCAGATGCCCACATGACACCCTGCGCGCCATGTGCATGGGCCGCCACTTTTCTGCCTAGGCGATGCGCATCAGCCACGATGGCTTTCATCTCTTCCAGCGTGTATTGCGATGCGTTCGGGTCATCCCCCTTCGACAGCACCCCGCCTGTGGCACAAACTTTGATCAGGTCGGCGCCGTACTTGATGATCTCCCGAGTTTTGTGCTGCACACCTTCGATCCCATCCGCAGCGCCATCGCTCGTCGCGTGATAGTCGTACGGCAGCAAGTCGTTGTCACAGTGGCCGCCCGTGATGCTGAGCGCCGGCCCACTCACCAGCATCCGCGGTCCCGGGACATCGCCGGCATTGATTGCATCGCGCAACGCCACGTCGCTATAACCGCGCGCATTCACGTTGCGCACGGTAGTTATCCCAGCTTCGAGAGTCACCCGGGCATTCCGCGCCCCAATCAGGGCCTCCCGCGGGACGGAAATTCCCAGCGTTTGGTAGCCAAAGCTGGGATTCATGGTCAGGTGGACGTGTGCATCGATCAGGCCGGGAAGCACCGTCGCATTGGGCAGGCTGATAACGATGTCAGAGGAACCGGCCGAAACGGCTGAAGCAGCGCCGACACTGGTGATCTTGTCACCGTCGATGACAATCGCCTGATCGCTGAGAACCTTGCCGGTCTTGACGTCCAGCATTTTTCCCGCGCGAACGATAACATGCCTGGGCGCGGCAACACCTGGAACCGCCGCAGCAAAAAAGGTGAGGATTAAGATCAGACTTGGGACAGGGAACTTCTGCGTGATCCGTTGCATTTGGGGCTCCCGCCATCGAGTTGAAGACCCCAAATCTACCAGAAAGCGCTAGTCGCCGCCCGGAGCATCGTTCGAGACATATTGCTCAAGCGATTCCAGTTCGTGGCTGAGGTCGCCGATCCGCCATTCCAAGAGGTTGCGAACCGACAGCACACCGAGGAGTTTCCCGTCACTATCCACCACAGGTAAATGGCGGAAATGTCGCTCCACCATCGTCACCAGCGCCTCGCTGGAGCTGGTTTCCGTTGTGGCCAGCTCGACCGGCGTCGTCATGAGTTCGCGCACTGGAGTGATATCGGGATTGCGGCCGCTGAGGGAAAATTTCCGCAGGACATCGCGTTCGGTAAAAATACCAGCGACCCGACCGGCGTCATCCACGACCGCAACCGCGCCGACGTGCAGGTCGAGCATAGTACGAATCGAATCGGCCACGCTTGCTTGCAATGACACCTTCGCCACCTCAGCATCACACAATTCGAGAACGCTCATGGATGCCTCCTCGCAGGCCGCAAAAGGATACGGGACCGCCGCTCCCTGAGAATTCCGGCATTATCAATCTTATTGGGCCAGTGTCAAGCGGATAATCTGATTGTTTGCTTGTAAGCAATTAGAGACGTCTGCGCCAACTTTTCATCGCCCCCAAATCACTGCACGATCTTCCCGCCCAACTTGAACATCTTGCCGTCCTTCATAACAAACTGCACGTTTTCGAGGATTTTCACGTCCTTCAAAGGATCTCCGTCGACGGCAACGATATCGGCATAAGCGGACGGCGCGAGAACGCCTATCTTCCCTTCCATGTCGAGCATCTCAGCAGGGCGCGAAGTTGCACTCTTGATCGAATCCATTGGCGACATTCCTAGTTTGACCATCGCCGAGAACTCCTGTGCAATCGGTTCGCTCCACGAGATTCCGCCCATGTCGGTGCCAAAAACAATCTTCACTCCAGCGTGCATCGCTTTCGGAAATGACACTTCATGCACCGCCGCACGTTTGCGGTCTCGCTGTCCGCCAGGCGTGTCTGCCGGAGCCCAATCCTTGTAGTACGGGCTGATGGTGGGGCAATACCACGTTCCCTGTTTGAGCATCTGGGAAATCGCAGCGTCATCGAGATCGAGTCCATGCTCAATCGAGTCGCAGCCCCCATCGAGTGCCCGGCGTAAACCGATTCCGCCATAAGCATGGCAGGCGACTTTCTTGCCCCAGCCGTGAGTCTCGTCGACAATCGCCTTCAACTCCTCGACGGTGAGCGTGGGCTGCGAGACGAGTTCACCGTTTTTGCCAACCCAGGACCGATGCGTCATGTAAACCTTGATCCAATCCGCGCCGTGATCCAGCTGTTCTCGCGCCGCCTTGCGAGCTTCGACGGGGCCGTCAATGATTTGCGCAGCTTTTGGCATGTCCAGCTCGGGAGCGTAGCCCTCCAGCATGTAGCCGCCGGTGGTTGAAATGGCACGCGTCGCAACGAACAACCGTGGCCCGGGGATATATCCCTTCTCGATAGCCTGCTTGATCCCGACATCGCCGTACCCCGCGCCTTCGGTCTCCACGTCGCGAAGGGTCGTAAAACCCTGCTCCAGCGCACGCCTCACCGACACCGTTGCGCGCCACGCGAAGCGCCAGAGGAGGGTAAAGAATGTTGACATCGTAGCCTCCTTCCGCAGGATCTTCTCCTTGCAGAAAGATGTGGGTGTGTGAGTCGATCAATCCGGGCAGAACTGTGGAGTGTGAAAGATCGATCACTTCAGATCCGGGCGGAATAGTCGCTTTCGCCGCGTCGGAAATGCTGTCGATCCGGTTGCCCCGAACAATGATGACCTGGTCGTGACGAACCGTGTCCGACTTACCGTCGATCAGTGTCCCGGCGCGGATTACTGTAAACGGATGGAGGACTGGGTTTGTATTCTCCTGCGCTCCAGAGAAGGTTGCGAGAAGAAACAGGATGAAGAATCGGATCGGCTTCACGGCGAGTTTCTCCGACGAGATGTGATCGATAACTCGGCGCAGATTCTATACCTTTTCCGCCAAACAATCGCAAGGATAAGATGGAAGCCCAAATCCAAGGAGCTGGCGAGTGCATTTCAGGTTTGCCGAGAAGAAGGATTCGGCGTTCATCACCAGGGTCATCAATTCTGCGTTCCGACGTGCGGAAAGCTTCTTCATCGACCGCGATCGCATTGATGAAACCACCGTGCTGAAACTGATGCAGACGGGCCAATTTCTGACAGCGGCTCAAAACGATGAGATTCTGGGCTGCGTTTATCTCGAGGCTCGTGGCGAAAGATCATATCTGGGGTTGCTGTCCGTCGATCCTTCGCGGCAAAGATCAGGTCTGGGATCAATGCTGATGGATGCAGCAGAAAAACAGTGCCGCGAGAACGGTTACAAGTTCATGGATTTGCAGATCGTGAACCTGCGAAAGGAACTGCCCGACTTCTATCGGCGACGTGGCTACGTCGAAACCGGGACTGCGCCGTTTACTCTCGACATCCCAACCAGGATTCCTTGCCACTTCATCAAGATGTCGAAACCGCTGGGAAACGACGTGGAGAATTAGCTACGATCCCACCACTGCATCGGCCTCAATCTCAACCAGCATTTCCGGCGAAATCAGCTTGCTGACCTGGACCATGGAAGTTGCGGGACGGATGTCGCGAAAAAATTCTCCGTGGGCTTTTCCGATCTTCTCCCAGTCTGCAATATCGATAACATACATGCGAGTACGAACTACGTCCTTCATGCTGGCACCGGCTTTGCTGAGCGCAGACTCGATGTTCTTCAACGTTTGAATGGCCTGCGCGTAAACGTCGCCCACCCCAACAACCTTGCCCTCAGCGTCGGTTGCCGTCGTACCGGAGACGTGAATGCAGTTGCCAACTCTGACCGCCCTCGAATATCCGACTACGGGTTCCCAAGGTGTACCGCTCGATATGTTCTTTCGTTCCGCCACTCGCGTTTCCTCCTTGCCGATATTTTATCTGGGCAGCCGAAAGTCCTGTCTTTTTGGCAGCCGTTTACAGTGATTGCCAGCAGAATTTAGGTAAAACCTTTGCGCACTGATAAACGCTCTAATCAGATGGCACGAATGTTGTGCTGAAACACGGAAGTCACTTGCTTTACCAGCAAAGCTGAGGTAAGTAACTACGAAGCGTTGACGAAACACCGCGAATTTTGCGGGGTTTGCAGAAGGGGAGCCCAGAATGATTCCGGAATCGCATCCTTTGCAACAGTTGTTCGTGGAACTGGTGGGACGCCATTATGCCGAGGAAATCGGAATCCGGGACCCTCAGGTCGTTAATTACGTAGCGCAACTCCTCGCTGAATTTGTCGACGTCGAGCAGTTATTTAAGGTTCGCAACGTCGCTGGCAAGCCGCTAAGCGACGTTGGGGAAATGCTCCTGGAATCAGACCCAGTCTACGGTCCCGCCCCGTCCTTCGATCGCGAACGTCAGGTGCGCAAGCATATCGGCGACTACGCTCTGTTCCTTACGGGCATGTTTCCTGAAAGCATTAATCATCTCCGCCTGCGGCGAAACCGTCTGGAGAATTTCGTAGATTGGATGAAGGCCGGCAAAGAGAGTTATTACATCGTCTCTAAGTTCGATTGCTTCGAATACACCAAAGTCGCGCCACTATTCGCGAACCTCTCCCAGCATTTTGAGCAATGTGTTTACGGATTGAACTGCGTGAAGAACGACCTCCAGGAAATGCAGTATCCGATCGTCCGCCGCACCAACGAACTGTTGATGTAGATCTAGTCGCTCTTCTCTCGTACTCGATAAAAACTCAGAGCCGCATCTCCCTGCTTCAGTAGCCGGAATCTTTCCACGGAACTCCAACTCTCGCCGGGATCGAACTTCTTCTGATGTTCCGCAATCACCGTTCCTCCGCGCTTCACTAATCGGGAATTCCCCAACTCGGTCAGGACTTGCTCATAAGCTTTTTCCAGACGGTATGGTGGATCGAGAAAAACGAAATCCGGCTCTATTCCCTTTGAACCCAGCTTCCGAATACCACTCAGAACATCTTCCTTGATAATTTCTGCCCCTTCGGCCTTGAGCGACTGAAGATTTGTCGCGATCAGATCAGCGGCGAGCTTGGCCGATTCCACAAAGTAGACAGCTTTCGCGCCACGGCTTAGAGCTTCGATTCCAACCGCTCCCGTGCCCGCGAACAAATCGAGCCACACTGTACCCACGAGCGCTTCAGAATTCCCGGCCGTCAGGATGTCAAACAACGTTTCCCGAAGCCGATCGGTTGTCGGTCGGATGTCCAATCCCGGCAAGGATTGGAGTCTTCGGCTCCGGTATTTTCCAGCGATGACACGCATGAATGTCGGGCGCTCCTTTTCGCAACCAATCGCGAATTCAACGCCTTAGCACCTTCGATTACGGCTGTCGCAACTCCTGGACCTTCCCAGTCGTCTAAAATATAGGACACGGCTGGTTCTGAGTGAAAAATTGGTCAATTCCGGCAGGACGCCTTTTCGGAGTCGAACTGCGTATTCATTTGACCTTTCTCGTTCTCCTCGCCTTTGTCTGGTTCAGTGAGGCCTCCCGTGGAAGTGTAAGTGCCGGCCGTGGAGTTGTGCTTGTAGGCCTCATTTTTGCCTGCGTCATTTTGCATGAACTCGGGCACGCCCTGGTGGGCATGCAGGCCGGTGTCCCTGCGAAGGCGATTATCCTCTTACCAATCGGCGGCATCACCCTACTCGATGAGACCCAGCAGACCGTTGAGCCCGGTGCCCTGACGTGGAAACGCGACATCCGCATCGCTCTGGCCGGTCCCGCAGTCAACCTGGTTGTTGCTTTTGCCGCAGGAAGCATTCTGCTTGCGGTAGCGCCGGAAATTCAGCTCTGGGCCAAGCCATGGGTTCACTCCAGTAATCTTCCACGTAGTCTGGTTTGGGTAAATCTGTGGCTGGCACTGTTTAATCTGCTTCCGGCATATCCCATGGACGGCGGCCGCGTCCTCCGCGCCTGGTTCACGCGCAGTATGGATCCAGTTCGAGCTACGCGGCGCGCGGTTTCCATCGGCCAGGCCTTCGCGACCCTCTTCATGCTGCTGGGCATGTTCGGAAATCTCTGGCTCACGATGGTTGGCGTTTTCCTGTTTATCGCGGCCCAGCTTGAAGAGCGCTCTGTCGTCTTTCAATCTGTGCTCGAAACAGTCCGCCTCGAAGACATCATGCTGACTGATTTCGCCACCCTCTCACCCGCCGATACCCTCGAAGATGCACTCGAAAAAGCCGTGCATTCGTTGCAGGACGATTTCCCGGTGATTCGTGGCACCGACATGGTTGGTGTGATTTCGAAGCAGAAGATCCTGCAGGCATTGCGCGCGGAAGGGAACGGGTACGTCCAGTCCGTGATGAACCGCATTTTCGAAGTGGCACAAAAGCGTGAGTCTCTCGGATCCGCGTTTCGCAAACTCACCGCTCGCAATCTCAGCATTATCCCGGTTGTCGAAGATCAGCGTTTGGTGGGTATTGTCACCTTGCAGAACCTGATGCATTCCATGGCGCTTCTCGCCGAAAGCCGCAAGCTACGCAAAGCCGCTTTGAATTCCTGATCAAGGCTTGCCGGGAACAAGAATTGTGAGTGCATCCGGCACAAGTATGATCTCTGCGGGAAGGGTCCCCAACAATTCCCCGTCTGCCTCAACGAAAATAGGCTGAGTTCCGGCGCCTTCTTGCAATAGACGGCAAACCGCGCTGGTGCCGTCCGTCAATTCAATTCCAGGAACTTGCCAGGAAGCCCGAAAATATCCGCGGATTATGTAACGCAGGTAAGCAAAGCGGCTGCGAGTATGGAACAACACCAGCCGCAGATCATCGCGATCGAGACCTGCTCCCGGCGCGAGCGCTCGCAGCACCCCACCGAATTCTCGAATGCGCACTGCGAGAAGCTGAGACACTTCGTCCCGTCGCGCCTGGCTGCCATTTGAGACCTCCGCCACGAAGTGGTTCATTGGGTGCGTCAGCCACAATCGTGTCGCTTTGGCATAGTAGGCGCCCATGCCCAAAACCCTCTTTGCCAGCGGGTTCAATTTGTAAAACAGATGCGCGTCCGCGCCGATTCCTACGACAAAGATGAAATATCTCGATCCCTGAATTTGATGGACATTCTGATAGCGAATGTGACCGACCGCGATCCGTCGTCGTTTGGCAGTTAGAGCGCATCGGGCAGCGCCATTTGGCGAT